>SMVB01116889.1_pt1 | contig 64204 bp, 52 predicted proteins | sample 2456461 | NCBI WGS metagenome assembly SMVB01 (sample SAMN11095934, study PRJNA526329) | marine sediment metagenome | biome: Marine sediment; feature: Surficial sediment; material: Deep marine sediment; isolation source: Hadal surficial sediment | place: Pacific Ocean | collected 2014-05 | depth...
ACGGTGTAAGCCAAAGCGGGTGCAGCAGGCATCAGTGTGCCTGTTGCTGGACCGGCGCTAAGGAGAGGTGGGTAGTACGCTTTAACTTCTTTTGCTCGCATGGCTGATTGAACTCTGATCTCCGGTAAACGCAGCTTAAATTTGATAGCGGGTTCGGCTTTAATGTCTGCTTTTGGCTGATTTTGCTTGATGGTGGATAAATCAATATCGACTCCAGCACACCATAGACTGGCCACAGTTCTGTAGAGTTGTGTCATTGATGGCACAGCTGAATGGTCCATGGAAACGGCTAAATGCGGTCTGTCACCAAGGATGGCATCAATGGCGCTGGTAAGACTGTTACGTGGGCCGTGTTCTATAAATAGTCGAACGCCGTCTTTATAGGCTTCTTCAACGATTTTAGGGAAATCAACGGTATTTAATGCCTGACCTGTTAACGCGTCGGCAACATTCTCTTTGTTGACTTCATAGGCGCCACCAAAATAGTTTGAATAGAAGCGTACGTCTTTGGGTGCCGTGGTGGGCCTTGTATGCAGTTTACGCCAGATAGGTTCAAACGGTTTCACCACGGAACAATGGACTGCCAGATCATGACCCAGGGGAATTGTGTCTGGATGACCTAGTTGTTTTAAAACCGATTGAATAGCGCGGCGTTCTCCGCCAATAACGGCGTCTCCACCGGATTGCACAATCGTAAGGTAAGCACGCTCCTGTGTATCGATGGCCTTGCGGACGGCTTCAACGGGCGCTAACACGATAAAATTGTCCCATTCTACGGTTTCGTCTTTACCAAGCCTCCAGGCCGAGTGCACAGAGGAAAACTCCTCCGCCAGCGCGGTTCTGTATAATTCAGTGGCATCGATGTCGCTGCGCAGTGAATCCATATCCTGCCAGACATCGAAAGCAAACATTGCGTTCGTTTCACCGGATGAAAGCCCCATGGCAGCATCCGGTTTTATCTTGAGCATGTCCCGGGTAATGCGCGCGTGAAACTGGCAAAGATAAGATGAACCGGCAAGTTGGATGGACGGCAAACTATGCCGTTCATTCGCTGCATTAAAAGCGACCGTCATGGCCGTTGCAGATTCCGGCATGTCACTGGCCAGTTCTGCGCCCAGCGCCGGTAGTCCGAGGAATAAATCCCGTCCCATGCCAGGGTAAGAAGAGGCGGCACCAGTGAACACCGATGCAACGTCTCCTTCCATGCTTCCAGCAGAGAAGCTGACCCCATCCAGGGACCAGAATTTCAATGCTGTATTGGCGCTGACACCTTGAATGGCTCTTTTGCGCAACTTCTCGAAATCATCTGCGGTTCCAACCAGAGCTACGCGACACCTGCCCTTGTCTCCTGTAAGACCTGCTTCCAAATTGGCGAGAAGTGCCTCTGCGTTACTGGCGCCATAGATTTCCATACAAGGTTTATCTTTGGCTGCAAATGCTTTCGCGTCGCCACGGCGTAATATCCAGCTTGAGGTTTCGCCAAATACTGAACGATTGCTTACCGTTATGGCGTCATGTTCTATGCCATTGTTTTCGTCACCGCTCAAGCCTGCGCGCAGACGTTGGATGCCAGCCGCCAGCTTGAGTAATCCGGATGCGGCATGTGCGCCATCACACAGCACAGGCGAATCGACGTCAGCAGACCCCGCGTTCCGTTCAATCAGAGCGAGAATCCGATCGCCATCTGCCTCGGCTTGTTCGACAGATTTAAGCACCATCAATACGGCCGCATCGGCGATATTATTGGAGATAGTATCGATTGGCTTCTTTTTCCCAATCTTTGCCATGGCCTGCAAATGGACCTGTTCGTTACCCAGTTCAACTGCCCCCACCAGGGCTGCATCCAATTCGCCTCGTTGTATGGCTGACATGGCGAGCTCAATGGCACCGTCTCCGGAAAGCTCTTCTCTTGAAACCGTAAATCCAGGCCCGGTGATATTTAACTGATTACTCAGCCTGTTGGCGGGAACGTTGGGCATCTTGCCAATGACACTGGCGGCATTGGGGGATGAGGCAATTTCTTTATCAAGATCTATACTGGCAGCTGCCGGGTCGAGATCTTGAAGGCGCCAGCGCAAACCATAACGACAAACTTCACTGTCTGTCTGCATACCAATGAATACACCAGCACGGTGCTTATCCACGTTTTTGATACCCGCTTCAACTTCTGGCAATAGCCCCAGCAATATGAGTTGCTGTCCCAGAGCTTCTTTTAGATCGTTAGGTGGGAAGGCCAATGATTTCGCAGCAAGCGACACTTGATTCTGCTCAGGAGCGATTGATTCTGAATCTGTGGCATCACAGATGCGCCGGCCAAAATCATCAGTGCTCGCATCCCTGTCAGTTTTCACAGCAAGACTGACAATGGCAAACTTAGTGTTTAAGTGGCGCCTGCCGGAAACATCAATATCATCGCTATCTTCCTGGACTAGCAGGTGTGCATTATTACCACCAAAACCAAAGCTACTGATAGCCGCTATACGGGGGCCGTTACTCTGCCATTCCTGGCTACTCTCAGGAACGGTGAAACCATTCTCCTTTATTGATGCAAGATTGGGCGTGGCATTTGGTGTTCCGGGAATGGTCTCGTTTTCGAATGCCAGGATAAGTTTGAGTAATCCTGCTATACCCGAGACGGTTATCAGATGCCCCAAATTACCTTTTAGGGAACCCAAGGGCAGATCCTTGGCGTCAGCAAAGACGGTGCTTAAACTGGTGATTTCTGTAGAGTCACCGGCTTCTGTTCCCGTGGCATGACATTCAATAAATTGGACTGAGGCGGGATCAATCCCTGACAGTTCGTAGGCTTTTTTGATGCACTCAACCTGCCCGTCAGTGGAAGGTGAGAGGAATCCACCGCTTCTGCCATCATTTGACAGGCCCACACCGCGAATAACACCGTATATTTTATCACCGTCCGCTCTGGCATCTTGCAGGCGTTTTAATGTGACAAAGGCCGCACCTTCTGAAGGCACTAATCCGTCGGCTCCCTGGTTAAAAGGCTGGCTGATTCCGGTTTTGCTAAGCGCGTTGAGTGCGCAAAAACCCATGTGGATAAATAAAGGGTCGGCAGCATTAACGGCGCCCGCTAACATAATGTCGTGGGTACCTGCCTGTAATCGATCACAGGCAATTTTTATTGCGTAGAGGCCTGAGGCACATGCGGCATCCAGTGCCAGAGTGTCTCCACCAAATCCTAAACCTCTGGCAACCAAATTTGCCGGCAGCCCGGACATAAAACGATTTTCAGCGGCAACTTTACCCTCACTTATATCCAGGCCTCGCATTTCCTGCAGCCAGACTTCTTCAGCAAATCGACTATGGGCACGAGTAGGGTAACTTAGGTTACCCAGAATCACTCCGGCATTATCAAGGTTTGGAGAAGTACCGACTTCCGCCATGGCCTGCCTCGCGGCTTCCAGGGACCAGAGAAATACAGGATCAAGTTGATCCATTAATTCTTTGTCCAACTGGAATCGGCTGGCATCAAAAATATCTGAAAAATGACGGACATAACCGCCATGGTTTGACCACATCTTATCCAGTTGGTACACGGCCTCATCGCTGAGTAATCGTTGCTGGTTGACGTGCCAATCATCTTCTGAACCTGAGCTTGTTTCTACTCGCCCCGACTTAATGATTTCCCACAGATCATCTACGGATTGACAACCAGGCAATACACAACCGCGACCAACGATCGCGATCGGTTGGAAATTGGACTGCTTTATATCTGACATATCTACTGGCTTACTACGCTCGTTTAAGGTGCCTTTGAACCAGACGCCTTACCGAGTAGAACGTGAATATTGACGTCCTCCATTGTGGCGATGATTTGTTTTTCGACATTGGTGAAAACTATGGACCAGGTAGAAGCCAACTTTGTTGCCTTCTTCAATATCAAGTCACAGAGTACTGGACCATTGATACTTTCTGGCTTGTGCCACTTCAAATGACCAAGTTTGGTGGGTAAAGAGGCCAGGCCGGATCGCTTGCGCTCCCATAGTAAAGCCAATTGTAATCCACCATCTAACATGGCCACTCGAAAGCGTGCGAGATCGGCTTCATCCGGCATTTGCAACATACCTCTACATCCGGCTTCAGATACCCCCAGTAGTTTTTTGACTACTTGCAATTTCTCGCCATGAAACAAAAATTCATCGTAAATTCGTTTCGGTGTCCATTCCCAGCTATCAAGCGTTAGTGCTTGGGATGAATCAATTTCAAGCTCTGCGGGTATTGGTTCCCGGCTCAACTCTATATCCAGCTTGTACTGAACAATGCCTTTGTTGTCAGATACGGTCATCCCCATCAGATATTCATCATCAAGATTACATTGAATAGTCAGCCAATCTCCCTGACCCTCGTAGTCCTGTAACTGAATACCTTTGACCACATTTAGATCCCGCACCCCAATCACATGTAGTGATGGATTCAATGCCGGTGCAATTGACAACCCCCATTCATTAACTAACACCAGTGGCACAACCGGTTGGCCTTGAATGAGATGGCTTGAAATTTGTGGGTGCCTGGAGGCGTGCACATGAATGGCGAAGGTATTGTCACCATCGTCACCCTTACTGGCGTTATCCAGACCGCCGCCATATACGATTTCGACACAATTTCCATTGCGTCCTTCAACCTCATCGGCAAATAGACATGCACCGTCGTCAAGCGGGATAAGCTCTACACCTTGCGCTCTGAAGTGTCCTGCCAGAGACGGATCAACCATGCCTCCGGCCCAGGGTCCCCAACCAATGGATTTGGCGGAGAAACCAGCGCCTCTTTTGGCCTGTTCGGCCTGACAGACTCTGTTCAGGATTTCATTCGCCATGGCGTAATCTACCTGGCCACTATTGCCTGTCCTGGCTGCGACTGAAGAGAAGCAAACCATATGGCTGAGGGGGTCTGACTCTGTTGCAGTAAGCAGGTTTTGCAAACCAGTAACCTTGGTTTTAAAGACTGACTGAAATTGCTCATCTGTTTTCTTGTGGATTTCTTTATCTGCCAGAACACCAGCCGCATGTACGATCATGTTGATGGGCCCCAGTTCTTTTCGAATCCGGGATACCGAAGTTTCAACCGAAGCAAGATCCCCAATATCCGTTGGCAGGTAGAGTACAGTTGATCCTGTTGCTTCCATCTGCGCGAGATTGGATCGCACTTCCCTTGCATTTAAAATGCTATTCACTTCTCGATTGAGTTCGATAGGCGTTATCTTCTGCCCAGCCTGCGTATATTTCGCCAGCAGAGCCTTCTTTAATTCAGCATCGGTGGTATAGGCAGCCAGGTCCGCAGCTTCGTCAGCTAGTGCTGTTCTACCCAGTATGGCAAGTTTTGCAGGTTTCCTGTTAAGCAGTTCCTGTAAGCAAGCTGCGGTAACACCGCGTGCGCCGCCACTCACAACAATGACCGTGTCATCTGCCAGCGGCAGAGGCTCGCCTTCACCAGCAATTGGATCTGCCACCAGTGTTATTCGTTTGCCATCTACCTGAAGACCCACTTCTAACTCTGGTCCACCTGCGATAAGTTCAGCAAATAATTCCTGTGCGATTCTTTTAGTCGAAAGTTCTGTGGTTTCAACATCAATCGCTTTCACGGCGACATCAGTCCATTCACGGGAAGCCGTTTTGGCTAATGCGGCAATACCCGTTGACCAGGCTCTAGCACCAGACTTTCCTGAAAGACCAAAGTCTCCACCGGTTGACTGTACCGTGACCAGCAATTTACCGGTACTTGCCATGGTGGCTGCACAACGACGAACCTGTTCAAAGGCTTCGACGTTGAGATCTGATTGGCTAATTGTATTATCGTCACCATTTAAGCCGGTGAGTAAAACAACCCACTGGGCGTTTTCAGGTGTGAGATCCGTGATGTTTGTTTTAATGCCCGTTCTCGCTAGCAGTTCAGCTAACTCTTCAGCCACGCCCGTACGATCCCCTACCAGGTGAAGTGGTGCCGCAATTTGAATATAGCCGATGGCGATTCCGGACGCTGCCCGGTTTTCAGAAGTCACTTCATAACGTGTCATTTCAATGACATCTGCCACAGTTTCAGGCACATCCGCCGCTGCTGTTGGTGCCCCACCAGGTGCTGATGCGTTCGCTAATTCGATGATTTCTCCCAGGGTATTGAGCTCGGCCAAAACGCCCGTGTCCATCTCACCCAAGTGAGGAATCTGTTCTTGGAGGGAGGAGAGAATTTCTACGCGCTTAATCGAATCAATGCCAAGGCCTGATTCCAATTCCATATCCAGCGTTAACATTTCTTCCGGGTAACCGGTCTTTTCCGCTACTACGGCCAGTAACATTTTCTCAAAATCTACCGTTTCAATATCACTGTCAGCCTGGCCAGATGCGGGTGCTGAAGCATTGGCGAGCTCAATAATTTCGCCCAGGGTATTTAACTCAGCCAATACGCCTGTATCCATTTCACCCAGATGAGGAATCTGTTCCTGTAAAGACGAGAGAATTTCTACACGTTTAATGGAATCGATACCCAGACCTGATTCGAGTTCCATATCCAGGGTCAGCATATCTTGGGGGTAGCCCGTTTTCTCAGCCACCACAGCAAGCAACATCGCTTCGAAATCAACTGCTGGTGCTGCTGCGGCCACAGGCGCTGCGCCTGCAGGGGCAGAAGCATTGGCGAGTTCAATAATTTCGCCCAGCGTATTTAACTCAGCTAATACGCCCGTATCCATTTCGCCCAGATGAGGAATCTGTTCCTGTAAAGACGAGAGAATTTCTACACGCTTGATGGAATCAATACCCAGACCTGATTCGAGTTCCATATCCAGGGTGAGCATTTCTTTTGGGTAACCCGTTTTCTCGGCCACTACCTCTAATAACATCGCTTCGAAATTTATCGCAGGTGCTACTGCGGCCACAGGCGCTGCGCCTGCAGGGGCAGAAGCATTCGCTAATTCAATGATTTCCCCGAGGGTATTAAGCTCAGCCAATACAGCCGTGTCCATTTCACCCAGATGTGGGATTTGTTCTTGCAAAGAAGAAAGAATTTCGACACGTTTAATCGAGTCGATGCCAAGTCCCGATTCCAGTTCCATATCCAGGGTGAGCATTTCTTTTGGATAACCGGTTTTCTCGGCGACTACATCTAACAACATGGCTTCAAAATCCACTGCAGCTGCCGCAATGGGAGCCGCTTCGGCCTGTATCGCAGGGGCTGCTGAGGGTTCAAGTTGAGGCGCAGGTTCTACCATAGGCGCTGCCACAGTGGGTGCTGGTGCAACAGCTTGCACTGGCACAAAATCTGACGCAGGCACTGAAGCGCCAACCGTGTTGACGCCGCCGAGTTGTGTAAATGCCACTTCACTGGCCTTCAAGAATGCCTGGTGGGCTTGTCCCAGGGTATCCTGGAATGATTTTTGTGCTTCAAGTGTTTGCTGCTGCAGGCTTTGGAATGCCGCGACCCAGTTTGCATCTCTGACAGGTGCGCCAGCGGCCGCAACATTAGCTGCAGCTTGTTCTGGCGCCGCAGCTACAACAGGCGCCGCGGCTACAACAGAAGGAGCCGCTGCCACAACTGGGGCAACAGCGGTTGGTGCTGCCGCTGGTGTTGCTGCCACTGCAGCAGGTGCTGTCACTTCTGGATTCGGTTTGGGTACACCTGCGGATCCATTTTCTGGTGGATAAGGTTTGCCATGATTGGCGCCGGTTAATTTCACTGTGACAGGAGAGCGCTCAACGGATTCAGGCAAGACCTCAACTTCAGCAAAATCCTGCCAAAGTGCAGCAAAGTTCATCGCCACGCCGGAAGCAGATAAGCTGCCCAATGCGTTCCAGAATGCGGACCGACCATCTTGTTTACGGTTGTCCATGGAGACCACGGAAAAATCACGGCCTTTCAGACAGTCATTCACCATACCAGCAAGCATTGAACCAGGACCTACTTCCAGGAATAAGCTGATGCCATCATCGTGCATTTGTTCGACCATTTCCTGGAATCTGACAGGATGAGCCAATTGCCAGGCAAGAGTCTTACGAATGTCGTCGGGCTTGTTGCTATACACAGAAGCCGTCGTATTTGAATAAACCGGTACTTTGGGTTTACTGACTTCTATCTCGGACAGGAATTCAAAGAAAGGTTCTGCACTTGGGCTTACAATATCCGTATGGAACGCTGTTGCAACAGAGAGTCGTTTAAATGTTGCACCCACTGTTTTTAATTGTGTTTCTGCCTTTTCAATTTCAGCAGTTTCACCCGCAATGACGACTTGTGTGGGGCTGTTGATATTTGCGATGACAACAGAGCAATCCCATTCATCCAGATAGGCTTGAATCTCATCACGACCTGCCCGTACTGCCGTCATTGATCCCGGTGTTGCTGCAGCCTCATTCATTAACTCGCCACGACGGCGAGATACAGCCAGCAGGCTTTGTGGTGTTTCCAAAGCGCCCGCAGCATAAAGTGCGGTCACCTCACCATAACTGTGACCGGCCACAGCATCTGGTTTCACGTCCAGTGTATCAAGCAGGTTCAACAAAGATGAGCTGACACAACCAATGGCAGGCTGGGCCCATTGGGTTTTAGTGAGTGTTTCGGTTTGTGTGGCGCGATCCGCATCGGAAAATACGGGAATAGGGTAAACAACCTGGTCTAGACGAGAGTCACTGTCCAGTTCCACTGTGCTGGCCAGATCCCATGCGGCGCGTGCCTGGTCGAATTCACAGGCAAGTGCTGCACCCATGCTGACATATTGACTGCCTTGTCCGGGAAAAAGAAAACCCACTTTGCGTTGTTCTGTACCGATGCCGTAGTGAATTTTATTCGGCATGGAAAAGGCGGTATCGGGATCAGATTTTATTTTCTTGCTTGCCTGTTGTATCAAAGTTTTTGCCGCATCACGATCTGTAGCGATAATGGACAATCGGTAAGGCTTGCTGGAATCAAATGCTCTTTGCAATTCAAGCGCCAGAATAGGCATCGCGGTCTCTGCCAGTTTTTCTGCAGCCGTGTCTGTTGCGCTGATCAGGTCATTGACACTGTTGCTTGAGAATACAAAAAGCTCGACCGGTGACGAGTGATATCGGCCACGTGTCATTTCAGCACAATTATACTCTTCAAGTGCAACATGGAAGTTACTGCCGCCAAAACCGAAGGAGCTGACGGAACCTTTGCGGGTTGTTTTAGGGTCATGTATCCAGGGACGTGTCTCGGTGCTGAGGTAAAATGGACTGTCTTCAATCTCAAACGCGGGATTTGGTTCACTGACCTTAATCGTCGGGGGTAGTACTTTATGGTGTAGTGCCATCACCACTTTAAACAAGGAGGCCGAGCCGGCGGCTGATTTGGTATGACCAATCTGTGATTTTACACTTCCCAGTGCACACCATTGTTTTTTCTCACCAAGCTTGTGTTCGAATGCATGGCGAAGACCGCCAAATTCTGCAGCGTCACCCGCTTTTGTTGCCGTGCCATGGCCCTCGATGAGTTCAACTTCATCGACATCATAACCTGCCATGTCGTATGTCCGGCGTATGGCCAGGGCCTGGCCTCGGGATTCTGGTGCATAAATGCTGCCAGATTTACCGTCGGATGCAGAACCAACACCGCGAATTACCGCATAGATTCGATCGCCATCACGTTCAGCATCTTCCAAACGTCTCAATGCCACCATGCCTATGCCCTCTCCTAACATGGTGCCATCGGCATCAGCGGAAAACGGGCGACAATCTCCAGTAGGGGATAAAGCCGGTGTCTGGCTGAAACACATAAACATGAACGTATCATTCAGAGCATCGACACCCCCGGTAATCACCAGATTAGAACTACCAGCCTGTAATTCACGAATCGCCATGGATACCGCTCCCAGGCTACTCGCGCAGGCAGCATCAACGACGCAATTGGTACCACCAAGATCCAGACGGTTGGCAATTCGACCCGCCACAACATTCCCTAACAGACCCGGGAAAGTACTTTCATCCCACTCCGGATAGGTATTTTCAATGCCATCACAAACCTCAATTACCTTGCTTTCTGGGATACCTGCATCCCGTAATGCCTTAATCCAGTGAGGTCGCTGTATGCGAGATGCCATCTGGCCAACCATTTCGGTGGCTGAAGCCACGCCCAGAATGACGCTGATATCGGCTTTGTCCACTTTGCCAAATTGCACGCTGGCAGCATCTTCCAATACCTTATTTGCCACGATAAGCCCCAGAAGCTGGGCGGTATCGGTAGTAGAAAGCTGTTTTGGTGGCATCCCAAATTGCATGGGATCAAAATCTATCTCAGGCAAGAAGGCACCTCTGTTGCCGTAAATCTTGCCTTTTTTGCCAGGCTGAGGATCGTAATAATCATCGATTAACCAGTGGTCTTCGGGCACTTCAGTCATGAAGTCTTCGCCACTTAAGATATTTCGCCAAAATGATTGGCCGCCAACAGATCCAGGAAAAAGTCCGCTAGCACCTACAACGGCGATCGGACTAAATTTTGGTTCTTTTTGCTTGGTCATTAATTTGTGCTCCTAACCCGAAACGGGCCTATAAACGCTATATTTTTAATTCGGTGGGTGGGAAATTTAACACATCCTGCGTCATTGCCAATCCGTAGGTTCTTAATTGGAGCGCACGGGTCACATGCGCCGCCCCCTCCAGTAAATTGAGTGCAATTTGTTGAACCGTTCTGTTCTCTGGTGCTTCCAGGAAGCTGCCTGCAACCCAGCGATTGAAGGCGCCCATGGCTGGACCACACCATAACTGGTAGTCAACCTGACGGCTGTCATCACCCACGATGGGCCATTGGCTGGAATTGCCGATATACCAGCGAAAAATCAATGCCATCTTGTGTTTTGGGTTGTTTAGCGCTTTTTCGATCTGCGACGGGTCTGCCTTGGCAAAAAATTCCTGGGTCTGTTGCCAAATTTCTTCCAGTGGCATTCTGAAAATGTTTTTCTCTATACTGGCGCGCTGGTCCGCTGGAATATCATCAATTGAGTCATAGCGGCTATATAAGTTGTAAAGTTGATTTCCCCTGACCGCCATCATGGTTCCGCGTTGCAATACCTGGACCTTGACGCCCAGTTCAAACATGTCCGCTGACGCGGTCATTGTCACATCGGTCAATTCTGCTTTAGCCAGTAATTGTCGACTGCTGTCAGAAACCCCAGATTCAACCGCTGCTTGATGGACTGTGCCAATTAATACAAAAGCGGCGCCAAGTGAATATGCCGCCGCAACACTAATGGGTGTACCCAGGCTGCCAGCAGCACCCAATCGTATAGGGCGCTCATAGCCAAATTCCTGGATGAGAGTATCCCTCAAACTCATGATCGCCGGGAACAGGGCATTCAGTGGGCGGTTATCAGTGTGTCCGCCGGAATCTGATTCAACAATAATATCTTCCGATAGAGGGATGGTTGCTGCAATTTCTGCTTCTTCTGCTGTTAATTGGCCTTCGGCAAGTAATTGCTCAAGAATTTTCTGTGGTGCCGGGCTTAAGAAGTGGCGGGCAACTTCTTCTCTTGAAATTTTCGCGAACACATAATTTTGTCGTTGCACTGAGCCATCAGTTGCGCGCGAGAGCCCTGTGCAAGCATATCGAACGATAGCGGGTGAGAGGCCCATGAATGCAGAAGCTGATACTCGTCTCACTGAGTGACGCAAATAAAGGTCGATGATCTGGTTTTCAAGATCGGGTTCATTGGGAGAGTGAATTAAATTTGAACCCCAGGGCAATCCAGGTGGATTCAAGACTTCACCAATTTCAGTGATAGCGGCCTCAACCACGGCGGGTGAAAGACCTGCGGAGCCGAACATCCCCATCGCGCCCATTTTCCCCAGTTCAATAACGAGTTTTACCGATCCAATACCCCTTGCCATTGCGCCACCCACATAGGCGTAGCGAACCCCATGGATTTCTTGAAATCCCCGATCACCCAGCCATTCAGGATAGAGTGGCGGTAGAATTCCCATGAGCGGGAAGTGTTCAGCGTTTCCAGCTGGCGCCTCGCTCTGAATCTCACCCTGTCCGGCAAGGCCAAGTGTTTTAGTTTTTGGGTTAAACACGACCGTTGTGGATGTTCTGATAGAAGCTTTTATAGCTGCAGCATCTATCGGTGAAAAGTTTACTGCAGATGAATCTCCCACCCAAACCCCAACACCTTCCATTTTAGGCGCGCTATTTACGGGTGCTGAGTTGCTAACCACCTGGTCAGCCCTTTGTGTTTTCGATGTCATTAAATTATCTCTGTATGCACGACTATTGCGCTATTGAAATTAACCAATAGTCCAAGAGTTGCGTATTTGGATTAGTAAAGTCCTTGTTCAGGCTCACTGTGTAAGCCAATTAGCTTCTTACTAATATTCTCTAATCTGTACTGTATTACCACAAATAGGGTGCCCAGGAGAGGACTTGAACCTCCACGCCCGTAACAGCGCTAGCACCTGAAGCTTAGATCCCACCCCCGGTATAAACCGGTATGTTCTGTATTAAAACTGTAACTACCTGTTTTTAAAAGAAAAATACTGCCAAGCCTGGACTCCCGGTCAAGCCCGGTTTATACCGGCCCTTGAGCTTATGATCGCCAAACTGGTCTCAAACGTGTGTCCATTTGAACACACATACTAGGTGGATTTAAACCACCCAACGGATCACGTATAAATGGGGTCAGGTCGCCCACTTTGCTATTCCTCACTGGGAATATGGTATAGCTGCTGATAATGGGCAAACCGGGCTCGCTCTCGCGCCAGGTCCAGGCCAGAGGCCGCCAGGTCGTAGCGGTGTTTGCCGTGGCGTTCTGCTTCCTTACCGCTATCAAGAAAGGAATGCATGCGCTGGGCTGTCTGCGGCGTAAACTCCAGTCCAAAGTAGTCGTAAATCCCCCGCACTGCGGCGACCGGATCTTTACGAAACTCGGCGAACTGTATATCAATAACACGCTCGGGCAGTAGCAGGCCTTTGTCACGCGCTGCCAGGGTTTTGCGGGTACCGTAATCCAGCAGGTCGGCATAGTGTTGGCTGCACTCTTGCAGGTCGACATCATTGGAGGCCATGCTGCGCAGGGTGGCGGTAAGGTTGCCAACGGATACCGCCACTTTAACCGGATCGCGATGGGTTTGGATAACCCGCGCATCGGGATACTCGCGCAACATATCCTCTATATTCCACAAGTACTGCGGTGATTTCAGCACCCAGGTGTCAGCGGGGCACTTCCACTGCAATAGCTGCAGCCAGCGACGGTGGTTTTTGAATACCTCGGTCATGTCTTCCTGAATCAGCCAGGCCTGGTATTGCGTGAGCCGAAACTGCACGTCGAAGATCATCGACACAAAATCGTGCGCAAACAGGGCCACACATTCCTGTGGCAGCTGGGCACCCATGGGATGCATGTTCTTGAAGTTGGGCAGTATTTTATCGAGCTGGTCCAATTCCTTCTGCACCAGGGCAATACGCGGGTCGGTAGCGTAGGTGGCCGTTTCCGGCGGTGGAAAGGGATGCGCCACCTCCCAGCTCAGCGGCACCCTGAACTGCGGGTCCAGGGCCATCAGTTCGTGCAGGCTGGTGGTACCGGTGCGCGGCATACCCAGGATAAATAACGGCGCCTTGATCTGTTGCTCGGCAATTTCCGGGTGCTGCTTGAAGAGTTCGACAAACTGCAGGCGATTTTTCAGCAAGCCCAGCAACCCTTGCCGCGCGATAATCCGCCCCACGCCAGTCAAGTGTGCATCTTGGCGCAGGGATTCGCATAAACGAGACAGCGGTCCACGAAAATAGTCAGGGCCGTAGTCCGTCAGGCCGGTCTGCATACTGGCCTTGCGCATGAGCTGCTCGGGAGTCAATTCCGCAATCCGCAGCCCAAGGCTGTCACAGCCGGCCAGCAGGCTATTAAACAGGCGCAGCGCCAGGGGAAGGGTTGGCAGATCAGGGTTCATAGCCAGCCATAGTAGCGGCTATCAAGCGTCAACTACACCAGCCCCTCTTCTCGCAAAGCCGGCATCACCTTCTCCATAAACACGTGGAGGCTCTGCCAGCCTGCATCCGGGGCGATACCGCCGCACAAAGGGTGAAACAAAATCGGTTGATCCATGGGCATATTGCCTGCCGCATCGATAAGCTCCAGCGGACTATAGACCTGGTATGCCCCGCTGGCCCGCAAGTCGTCGGCATGGTCATAGTGCTGGTAGGGATTCACAACCTGGGCCTTTGCCGCCCAAGCCGCGTAACTGTTGGTCTCGTGCAGTACATGCGGGGCAATCTGCTGCCAGTACTGATCGGGGTCTTCGGCGACAAAGGTGACGGTAGATGGAGTTATGGGCATGGGTCCGGGGTCGGGCTTGCCCAGCTTTTTCAGCTCGTCCCGGTAGTATTCAAAAATCTCGGGGCCAGTAGGAATAAAGTAATCAGCATCCCTGGCGGCGCGGCGCGCGGCAGGCTTGCTACTACCACCCATCATTATCATAGGCCGCGGTTGGCTGAATGGCCGTGGCGTAATGGTGATGGATCTACCCTCATATTCAAAGGGTTCTCCACTCCAGGCTTTCTTCAGAAAAGGTCCAATATCGTCCATGTATTGCTTGCGAATACTCAGGTCTTTGCCAACGGCCAGGAACTCTTCCTCTCGATAGCCGCCACTGATGATGGCAATCACCCTGCCCCGACTGATGATATCCAGTACTGTCAAATCCTCTGCCAGGCGCACCGGATCATGTAGTGGTGCAATCAGTGCCGAGATAAATAGTCCCATATCAGTGGTTCTAGAGGCAATCGCCGAGGCGAATACCAACGGTGAGGGGCAGTATCCATCGTCTGTTCCATGGTGCTCCGACAGATGCACGCTACTAAAGCCGTTGCCATCTCCCCAGGCACACATCTCGATAGCGGCCTGGTACATATCAGCGCGACAGGATTCTGATATCTCTGGTTGGCGCATATCAAAGCGCAGCATGATGTTAGCCATGTGGTAGTCCTCTATTTTTACCTATTTTTAACCGGCAACTGCTCCGCCGTCCACCGACAGAATGCCACCATTGATAAATTTCGCTTCATCGCTGGCCACAAAACAGACCATATTGGCAATATCCTCCGGTTCGGCAAACTCAGGCAGAAGGCCGGCCCGGGACAACAAATCCATTTCGCAATCGTCGGGAAGTTCAAAGCCAGCCAAAAACGCCGTATTGGTGCCACCAGGACAAATCGCATTAACACGCAAACCCTTGCGGCCAAATTCCAGAGCCATGGTCTTGGTAAGCCCGATCAGGGCGTGCTTGGAAGCGCAGTAGCTGGACATATAGGCCTGCCCGATCAGTCCCGCCGTGGAAGAAATATTGACGATATTGCCGCCACTCTCAAGTAAATGTGGCAGCGCTGCCTGGCTGAGAAAAAACGGGCCATTAATATTAACGTCCATCACCAGTTTCCAGTGCTGTTCAGTTTCATCTGCCACGGTGGTCGTGCCGCCGAGTCCGGCGATATTGCACAGAATATCCAAGCCGCCAAAAGTCTCTACTACATCAGCGACCAGTTGTTGGCACTGACTCACATCGGTGACATCAAACTTGCCGTACCGCACGGTGCCGCCAGCGTCGGCAACCATAGCAGCAGTCTCTTCTGCTCCCTCAACATTGACATCCGCACACCAGACGCGGGCACCTTCCTGGCCAAAACGCAGCGCGCTGGCGCGACCCATACCGGAGGCGGCTCCGGTGACAATGACGACTTGATCGGTAAAACGCTGGCTATTCATGGTTGCACTCCTTAGCTTCACAGAGCACACTATGTCACATATATTACATTTGTGTCATTGTAGGTGGTTCAGTATTTAGGATCGGTCGAATTAATTCGGCCCTACACACCCTGTAGGGTGGACAAATTCCACCAAAAATGGCGGAGCAGGACATTTTGGATCATCAACGCTGGGGCGACAATCGTCGTGAGGACAACTCGGCGACTGGCCGCCAGAGAATTCTCGAGGCGGCCAGGCACTGCTATGCACAGCAAGGCATCGCCGGTACCACCCTGGACGACATTGCCCACCAGGCCCGGATCACCCGTCGCACTATCTACCGCTATTTTGACAACAAGAAGGCCATTATCCAGGCGGTGGTCGATGATCAGGCAGAGGGTTTCCTGCGCCGAATGGAAGCGGAGGCAGAAGATAAAGCCCTGTCTTTCTCTGAACAATTTGAACGCTATATCGTGTTCCTGGTTGACCAGGGTCAACAGGCGCCGGGGCATCAGCTCATGCTGGGCAATGACAATCGCGCCACCAGCAGCCTGTACTACTTCTCCTCGCGCGCCAATTACCAACTGCTCGAATCCCTGCTGCGACCGCGCTTTGAAGAAGCGCAGCACCTGGGCACTATCCGCACCGATCTCAGCTACAAGGATTTAATGGCCTGGATTGGGCGCCTGGTATTCTCCTATATTCAAATACCTGCTTCCAGGGAGACGCTCGCCTGGCAGATCAGCAATTTCGTTATTCCCGCCTTGAGGCCCACACCATGAAAGCCGTTCGCTGTTGTGACAAGAAAGTACAAATCGTTGACGTTCCCACCCCCAGTGGTGAAGGCGTCAGGGTTAAAGTACGCTCGGCAGGAATCTGCAGCTCAGACCTGCATATGATTGATGTCGGCTTTCCACTGCCGGCAACCCTGGGCCACGAAGTGGCCGGGACCCTCAGCGACGGCCGCGCGGTGGCACTGGAACCCATTGCACCCTGCGGTCACTGTGATATGTGCGCGCAAGGGGATTACCATTTATGCCGACTGGGACCGAGTATGGTGCACGGCGTTGCCCTTGACGGTGGTATGGCCGAGGAAATTCTGGTGCCGGAACGCTGCATTGTGCCGCTACCCAATAACGTCAGTGCCAGCGACGCCTGCCTGGTGGAACCATTGGCGGTAGCCGTGCACGGTATACGCATGCTGGATCTTAACCCGGCCAGCCGGGTAGCTATTATCGGGGCTGGCGCCATCGGTCTCACCGCCGCTGCCGTGCTCACGCCACTTGTCAAAACAGTCGACCTGGCCGCACGCCACAATGCGCAAAAACAAGCCGGAGAAAGACTGGGTGCAAAGCTGGACCCCGACGGCGAGTACGATGTGGTTATCGAATGTGCGGGCAATTCAGCGGCGCTGAAACAAGCCGCCCGGCTATGTAAACCGGGCGCCACCATACTGTTGCTGGCAACCTACTGGGAAGGCGTGCAACTGCCGGCCTTTGAGGTTTCCATGAAAAACCTGAAAATCTACGCGGCGTCCCTATACGGCCGCTCCGGCCTGGTGCGCGATGTGGAAGTGGCGGCACAGTTAATGGCCCAGCGACCAGAGCTGGCGGATGTATTGATCACGCATCGATTACCACTGGATGCCGCGCCGGAAGCCTTCGCCATTGCCGCCGACCGCAAGGCCGGCGCCATCAAGGTGGTGCTGGAGCCCTGACAATGCGCAGGGTTTCAACGTAGAACAGCGTCAGGAAGTCCTTCATTTCCGCACTTCCAAATGACCCCAGATACGTCAGACCGACGCCACCGGATAAGCCTCCGCCAACACCGGGAAGCAATACCAACATGACCGAATGAAACTACCTATAGCTGTGGTTCGCGAGACGATGGCTGACTTCGCAGAAAGCGCCTGGCGAAATCTTCCAGCCGACGTTTCTTATCATCGATGCTCGATAGGGTCGTACTAGCGTCATCATCTAAAAAATTGCAGCCGTTGACCATTGTTACGCCCGCTTCAGCCAGGCGTTGATGCGTGCCAGCCTGCGGGTTTTTCACCCCGGTCCAAATATCAAAGGGTTTATCGGCGCTACCTTCTTCACAGCGGATAGCATTGAGTTGCTCCAGCAGCGGATATATTTCATCTTCCTCATGACTGGTTGCCATCCATCCATCGCAGCGACTGGCGCGTCGCATCGCCGCAGGCGCATAACCACCGACCAAAATCGGTACTGGCTTGCGGGTACCGGGTGACATTTTCATAGCGGGAAATTCATAGTAGCTACCGTGATACTCGGTCATCTCACCCAACATTAGCCTGGGCAGTATTTCCAGTTGTTCGTCGGCGCGTTTGCCACGGGTGTGAAAATCCTGGCCGACCATCTCGAACTCGGCTTTTTGCCAGCCAACGCCAACGCCCAGTACCACGCGATCATTGGATAAATAGGCCGCGGTAGAAATGGCCTTGGCCGCGCTGAAGGGATCACGCAAGGGCAGGATATAGACCGTGGTTAAGAAATGTAGTGTAGTGTAGTGGTGGCCTGGGCCAGGGCAGCGGTAATTACCCAGGGGTCTGGCCAGTGGGTATCCGGGTTCCAGAAGACATTACCGCTGTCTCGGTACAGGTATTCATCCACCTGGTCTTTGGTGGTGATCAAGTGGTCGCCGTAGGACACGCCGTAAAACCCCAGCTCTTCACAAAACCTGGCCAGCTCGGGCATTTGCTCCATTTCTGCAAAGGCGAGTGATTGCCAAAATTTCATACTGCGTTGCTTCTCCTGATTGTGGCCGTTTATTTTTCCAGCAAAAAAGTAAGCGCATCGCCAAGCGCATCAAATTCTACTTCAAGAGCTTTTTGGGACGTTCTTCCTGTCGGGTTTAGCTCATCGGCCAGACCCCGCAGGGTGGCAAACATAAGCCGTTTGACGGTTTCACTATTGGCGGGCTCGTCAATAAGGCCGGTAAAGACCTGGCTCCACAATTGAGTAATTTTATTGGCCCAGCTATTCAGTTGTTTTTGACCGTTAATCGAGGAACCTTTACTCAAACCGGCATTGCGCAGGATGGCATTGCTGACGCGGTACTCACGCTTGCTAACCAGTGACCATATCACTGAGATCAGGCTGCGAATACGCAATTTTAACTGTTTGTCTGAAAGATCGGTGTGAGCAAGAGTGTCGGCGAAATGGTTAAATATTTCGTCCAGAACGGCCTGCAACAAACCATCCTTGTCACCAAAGTGGTACTGGATAACACCCCAGCTTACCCCGGCCCTTTCGGCGATTCGATTGGTGTGGGCGGAATAAAAACCCTCTTCGTAGATACAATCGATGGCGGCTCGAATAACTTTGTAGCGAGTTAATTCCCGTTTGCTCCGTTTCACAGCGGCTGGCATTTTTATCTTCCCGGTTATTTGTAGCTATTCTGCCAGATATATTTAATAGTTGCAGCTATAATATATCAAGTGTATGTTAGCCCTCAGTCTGGATGCTTGAAGTGGTTTGGTAAAACAGCAGTAGAGTTGATCATTAACAGTTATTGGGAGTTTGTATGTCTGCATATAGCCGCGAAGAGATGGAAGAAATGATGCGCCGCTGGTTGGCGGTTAACGACAAGGCCGAGCGACAGGGAATACGGCGATGCGCTGGAGACATTCATGGCAGGCACCTATGCCGACGGATCGCATCTCTCCGATATAGAAATTACCGGCCTGGTTATTGCCACCATGTTTGCCGGCCACCACACCAGTTCCGGCACGGCGACCTGGATTGCGATAGAACTGGCACGAAAGCCTGAATACGCGGATGAAATCGTTGCTGAATTGCAGTCAATTTTCAAAGACGATCCCCAGATTACCCTCGAATCTTTGCGAGAGATGCCCAGGTTGGAATCGTTTATTGATGAGGTGTTGCGTTTGCACCCGCCACTGGTAGTGCTGATGCGACGGGTTATCGAGGACATCGATTACAAGGGTACATTGATCGAGGCGGGTAAAACCGTGGTCATTTCCACCTATGGCTCCCATCGCAACCCGGATTATTTCCCCGACCCGGAAACCTTTGACCCCACTCGCGCCAGGCCGGACAACCTGTATGCCTATATTCCCTTTGGCGGGGGCCCCCACAAGTGCGCCGGTAATGCCTTTGCATTGATGCAGTTAAAGGCTATTTACAGCGCCTTGTTACCACGCTATACCTTTGAACTGGTTGATCCGGATGCCAGCTACACGGACGACATGTCGTCGATGGTATTGAAGCCCGGCAGCCCGTGTCGGTTACGCTATAAAAAACGTCAGTGAGGAGTCAGTGATGAAAATTATTGTCGATACTGATCTTTGCCAGGGACACAGCGTCTGCCTCAGCGAGGCTCCCGAAGTCTTTGATGTCGTTGCAGTGGATGACGGTTACCCGCTAGTAAAAGTATTACAGGGCAACCCGCCTGAGGAACTTCGCGCCAAAGTAGAGCGGGCGGCCAGGTACTGCCCTAATCACGTGATTACCATCGTCGAAGACTAGCGGAGTTGCGATGAGGGTATTGATAACCGGTGGCACTGGATTGGTGGGCTCTCATGTCTGTTGCCAGTTATTGGCAGATGGGCACAATGTAAGGCTTCTGGTGAGAAATCCTGATAAGGCCAAGAATTACTATTCTTCAATAGGCGTGGCGCTGCCAGAACTGGTGGTCGGGGATATTACCGATGGCGCCACTGTAAAAACGGCCCTGCGTGACTGCGATGCGGTGGTGCATGCGGCGGCGGCTACCCCGATCAGCAGCTCCTCTGTTGAACAGCTGTTTGCAAGCAATGTCGGCGGCGTGAAAAACGTCATCGGGGCTGCCGTTGAGTTGGGCCTGCAGTCAATGGTGTATATTTCCAGTATTACAGCGATTTTCAACGCTGACGCCAGTAAAGTGACGGCTGATACCAGGCCGACACCGTCATCCATGCCCTATAGGCAAAGCAAAGTCGAGGCAGAGCTTTATGTGCGCGACTTACAGGCCCAGGGGGCGCCAATTTCGGTGGTTTATCCCGGCGCGATTATTGGCCCCAACGACCCGGGCTTGTCCGACACGTTTAAGGCACTGCAACACCGTATCAATAACGGTTTTCGAATTATTGATGACGGCGGCATGCAGCACGTTGATGTACGCGATTTAGCGGCATTTATTGCTTCCCTGGTGAGCGAAGGCGGCGGCGGGCGATACCTGCTACCGGGGCTATACTGTAAATGGTCGGAGTTGGCCGACATTATTGAGGAGGTATCCGGTTGTCAATTACAACGCATTCCCGCCCAGGGCTGGAAACTGCGTTTAGTTGGCAGGCTGATGGATTTTATGCGGCATTTCAAATCCATTGATAGTCCTGTTTCTGCCGAGACCATGCGCTATGCCACCCTGTGGCCGAACATAGAGAACACCGACGAACTGGCAAAACGCGGCCTGGCTTTGCGCAGTCCAGCGGACACTTTCAGGGACTCGCTGACCTGGATGGTGGCTGCGGGCCACTTGCAGGCAGAGCAAGTACCCAGGCTACAAGTGTCATGAGCCAGCCTTTTTATTTTGACGACTACGTGGTGGGCGATCACCACCGCGCCATGTCTTATCAGCTTGAAAAACAAGAGGTGATTGATTTTGCCAAAAAGTGGGATCCCCAGCCCTGGCACATAGATGAAGAGGCCGCCAAAGCCGCTATATTTGGCGGCCTGACGGCATGTTCTGCGCAACTATTTTCTATTGCCTGCATCACCAGTCAGCAATGGGAGAGTGGCGTGGTTCAGCAGGCTGTCGCCTCCCTGGGCTTCGACGAAATGCGTATGCACAAGCCCGTATACGCGGGTGATATTGTTCAGTGCACATCGACTGTAGAGCTGGCGCGAATTTCCAAAAGCAATGGTGATCGGGGGGTTGTCGCCTGCCGCTGTGAATTAAGCAATCAACACGGAGAGCGTGTTTACAGTATGCTCTCCTCATTTTTGGTGGCCAGAAAATCCGCTTAACAAAACTGGTGTTTCCATGACACGCAATTTCGCCGCTTTCTTGTTGGCAGCCACTCTGATTTTTCTGACGTCCTGTAGCAAACCCGAGGATCGGGGTGTCATCGAGGGTGTAGCAATACCCGAGGCAATCGTCGAGGATAAGCTCGTAAGGCAGCGCAGCACTGCCCCGCTGCAGAAAGCAGCCAGCCAGATCCTGTTCGGCGACCTGCATGTCCATACCACCTTCTCTCCCGATGCCTTCATCATGGCAATGCCGCTAATGGGAGGCGGCGGGCTGCGCCCGCCGGCGGATGCCTGTGACTTCGCCCGCTACTGTTCCAACCTGGATTTCTGGTCTATCAATGACCATGCCGAGGGTATTACCCCACGTCGCTGGCAAGAGACCAGGCAAAGTATTCGGGAATGCAATCGCATCGCCGGTGACCCACAAAATCCGGATATGGTCGCATTCCTGGGCTGGGAGTGGAGTCAGGTAGACACTGATCCTGGCAAACACTACGGCCACAAAAATGTCATTTTTATCGACACGGATGATGACAAGGTACCCACGCGAGCGATTGGTGCACCGCGGCAGCAACTGGCAAAGGCGCCCATCGGCAAGGCAACGCAATTGATGATGTCACTGATTGATTTTGAGAACCGGGAGTTTTACTGGGGAATACAGCAATACTACGACGAAGTAGCTGACACCCCCGTGTGTGAAAAGGGTATCGATACACGGCAGCTGCCAGAAAATTGTCGAGAAATTGCCGATGACCCCAGGGAGCTGTTTGCCAAACTTGATCAATGGGACTTTGACAGTATTGTCATCCCACACGGTAATTCCTGGGGCATGAATACACCGGCCAGCACCAGCTTCGACAAACAGCTGAACCGCGCCCAGCACGACCCGGATCGGCAGATATTATTCGAGGTCTACTCTGGCCACGGCAACTCCGAGGAGTACCGCAGCTGGCGGGGATCGGTAAAGGGTGACGATGGTGGACTGTATTGCCCCGAGCCCGGCGCCGGCTATCTACCCTGCTGCTGGAGGGCCGGGCAGATTATCCGGGAGCGCTGTGATGCGGCGGGCATAGATAGCATGGAGTGCAGGCAACGGGAAATTGTGGCGCGCCAGAATTTTGTGGATGCCGGCAATTCGGGTCACCGCACCGTGCCCGGCCAACAGGTAAGCGACTGGCTCAACTGCGGCACCTGCCCCGACTGTTTCAATGCGCCCATGGATCACCGGCCCGCTGCAACGGCTCAGTACGCCATGGCCATAACCGACTTCGAGCGCCCCAGGGACCCGCTTAATTTTCGCTTTGGTTTGATAGGTTCCAGTGATAATCACCGCAGCCAACCCGGCACCGGCTACAAGGAAATGAAGCGCAAGAAAATGACCGAATCCTTCGGTACGGACAATCCACGATTGGCAGCCATAGCCGGCGGCGACAATCGGGAGCCTGTGCCTTATTCCGTGCCGCTCGATACTACCGGCATGGGCCTGGGAAACCTGCGTAACATCGAGCGGCAGAATTCCTTTTGGCTGACCGGTGGCCTGGTGGCAACACATAGTAATGGCCGCAATCGCGAGGCGATCTGGGATAGCCTGAAACGCAGGGAGGTGTATGCAACTTCCGGCGATCGTATTCTGTTGTGGTTTAACCTGCTGCAAGACGATGCGGAAGTGCCCATGGGCGCGGAAATCAGTTCCTCAGTCAACCCCCGCTTCCGGGTGGGTGCGGTGGGCGCCTACCAGCAGAAACCCGGCTGTGCGGACTATGCACTGCGCGGCCTGGGGCAGGAGCGCCTGCAGTCGCTGTGTGGCGGTGAGTGCTACAACCCCTCCGATGAGCGTCACCTGATTGACCGTATAGAAGTTGTGCGCATCAGGCCGCAGGTATTCGTGGATGAACCCGTGGACCAGCTGATTGAGGACCCATGGCGGGTATTTGAGTGCGATGGGGACCCGGCGGGGTGCCAGGTGGAATTCGAGGACGATGAATTTACCGCCAGTGGGCGCGAGGCGCTCTATTATGTGCGGGCAATTCAGGAAGCCACGCCAATGATCAACGCGGACAATGTGCGCTGTGAATACGACGAAAGCGGTGCATGTGTCGCGGTAAACCCCTGTTATGGCGATTATCGTACAGCCAATGACGAAGACTGCCTGGCGCCGGCACAACAACGCGCCTGGTCGTCACCCATTTTTGTCCGCTTTCAGAGCACAAAAGCTTTATAGACTGGGTGCGTACCAGACCGGTGATGACCAGGCACGCTCCTGTATGAGGTGGGGAATCGCCGGATCATCGCAAGTGGGCGGACGCTCAGATTTCGGCAGGGAAAGGCACTGGCGCCAGCTCCAGCGACAACTGGGATTCTCCACGGCGCGAATATACCAGGCCGCGGCCTGGTCCGGATTAAAATCAGCATCTCGCCAGGTAGCGCAGAGCTGAACTTCCCCAGGGCCACTCACACGGCAGGACTGCTGATCCACTACAGCACCATTATTGGGGTCACCGGCGACGTCCTGTACAGACTGATGAAACCCCCCATCAGCATCCTGCCACACCTTTACAACCTGTAATCGCTGCAGCAGGCCGCCATTAGCGCCGGCACTCACGGCAGCGGCGAATACTGGCGATTGGTCAAGCTGCTGCTCGATCACACCCCCCATGGGAACCCCGTATTGATAGCCCTGAGCGGCGAATTCACCTTCACACATCGTATCGGGCAATTGCGCTCCCACAAAAAAACGCGGCAGGATACGCGTACCGCTGGTGGCAAAAACCTCGCGCCGCTGCATGGCGTTGAATAATGAATCCCGCGAGTTTTCCTCCGCCCACACACCCATTAAACCACCCGGATTGCGCACGGCTCCAAATTTGCCCGCGGTCTTTTGTTCGGGATCCAGTCGCTGGCTTACTGTCGCATCCCGGTTGGCACAACATCCATCGTAACTGCCCTCCTCCACATCTCCGGGGCTGGCATTATGCGTGTCAGTACCCCCGGCAAAGCCAAAGCGGTACGGGTTCACGCCGATGCGGGCCTCCTCCGCCATGCCCTCAATCAACGCGTAACGGGCAAAATCGAGTCGTGACTGACAGCCCTTGCCACGAATCGCACCGGTGCCATAGTCGTCCCTGCAATCCTCTGGCGCTGCATCACCCAGGCCACGGATCTTTTCAAAGTCACACAACTCGTCTTCACCGAATACCTGCCACAGGCCGCTGCCGCATTCAGATTCTCCCTTGATCTGCATTATCTCCACCACGGGTTCCAGGCGTGCGCGCAAACGGGCCTGGCGCTGCTGCTCTGGCAATGCTTCGTCACGCCAGGCTATCCGGAACAGGCGGCCGTTGGACAGATTGGGATTGTGGGGAATAGCAATGGCTTCACAATCACCCTGGCTGTTGTTGCACAGGGCATCCAACTTCTCCCATAAACCCAGCACATTGCTCTCCTCCAGGGAGGATATCGGCAACTCCGGCACCCGCTCATTGCGGAAAATAACATTGCGGTGCACCTTGGATTGGCCCGGGGAGTTGCTGTATTCATAACCGTGAAAGCTGGTAAAACGGCAATTGGCAGACCGGTCGTAGTATTGTTCCGTCGCCGCCTGTGTCTGTTGCCAGGCGCTCTTGAGACCCTGCCGACACCAACTGTTCTGCGGACCGCAGACATCAGCCTGCCGATCCAGCAGACCAATAAGATTGATCATACGGTTGCGACCGGCGAGGAGGGTGACAAGTGAAACACCGGACTCCGCCTCACCGCGAAATGCCCGGCACTCACGACTATCATAGGCCGGCGAACCGGGCTGGGTGCAGACCGTGATCTCACCAATCCATTCCGCATGATCAGTGACGGCAGCGAAATCCAGTGGCACATCCAGGCGGGCACGGCGTTGCCCTACCCGGTTTTCGTCAAAGGGTCCCAGGCCAATCTCCTCACCGCGAGCAAAGCGGTAGGCATCATCGGGGGTACCCAACATATCCCGGGAGCGCGCATCCATGGAGAACGCCGTGTGAACATGGAGGTCACCGAACCAGGCACGGCGCAGGGGATCATGGTCGGCACAGGGTGTTCGCGCGCGAGCGGGCTGACTTTCCGCAGGCCCCACTGGCGGCACCCAGGCGGAGGCTTCCGGCCTGAGCGCGATATGATCGCGTTCCCACCACAACCCACCGCCGGCCAGCACAACAGCAATAAATATAAGCTGCAAAGTTCTCTTCATGTCACCATGCTCTGGGCGTACATCACGCTCTCCTAAAATCGATAACTCGCCTGCACCCCATAGGTACGTTCAAGACCCGGCACCAGCACCAGGCTGCCCTGGTTCACGAATTCCAGGTTGCCGGTACCTATGTAATCCTCATCAGTGAGGTTGTCACAGTAAAGAGATATTTCAATGTTCTGCTGACCCGGGTCACGCCATGTCAGGCGCGCCTTCCACAGGTCGTAATCATCGAGATAGGCCGGGGAGAAATCCTCCAGTCCCGGTGACAGCGCAATAAAGACTTCATCCTTGTAATAGTAAGCCAGGCGCGCGGTAAACTCTCCCCAGCCCGTATCCCAGCGGTACTGGGCACTGCCGGAAAAAGTCATTTCCGGGGCGTAGGCAAAATCCTCGTCGGAGCGATCCACCTGCTGAAAACCCCCGGCGGGATTGCGCTCGGTGTCGATGAACTCGTCGTAGTCCGCATCCAGGTAATTGTAGGAAAGGCTCAGCAACCAGTTCGCTGTGGGCAGGTAGCTCAGCTCCAGCTCAGCGCCCCGCATGGTGGCCTCACCGGCATTGGCGATCCCGTTTGCCGCCTGGATGTCGTTGATCTGGCGGGTAACGTTCACCTGCATGTCATCGTATTCCATATAGTACAGGGCCAGGTTCATACGCAAGGTTTGATCCAGGGCGTCCAGTTTGACACCCAATTCATAGCTGGTGACCTCTTCCGGTTCGAAAGACACGAACTCATCCGCCAGCCGGGTGAACCCACCGGCCTTGAACCCCTCACTCCAGGTGCCGTATACCAACAGGGTATCGAGAGGGCCACCAGCCAGGAAATCATCACCGGCGTTGTAACTGAGACTGACGGTGGGCGTGAACTTGTCCCAGTCATCATCGTCTTTCACCCTGCCGATATTCGGAGCCGGCTGCAGATCATGGATGGTGCCCTGCAAGGCGTCGAACTCGGCCCGGGTAATAAGACCCGCCGGTGCCGGGGTGACGGAGACGTAGTTGAACTGCTCCACCTCCTTATCTTCAACCCCATAGCGACCACCTGCGGTGAGAGACCACGGGTCGTTGAAATGCCAGGTGCCCTGGGCGAATGCTGCCCAGGTTTTGTTGTCGTAGTTGGTAACTGAGGGGGTACGAAAACCCGCCAGTGCGGGGGGCAATACAGAAATCAGCTCCCCCACCGGCGACCCCAGGAAACCGGAATCGGAAATCATGTTGCCACTGGGATTTCGATCCAACTGCTCCGATGAATAGAACAAACCCAGGGTGTAATCCAGTTTGTCGTCAAAGGCGCTGCTGTTGAGCTGGAGTTCCTGGGAGTAAAAATCCCGCTCCTCATCTGCATCGATGCCATTGGCTTCCAACTGATCGACTACCAGGGCCACATTCTGGAGGCTGAACACGGGTCCGGCATCCTGGTCACGGTTGGTAGTGATATCTTCCTGATGTAACCAGCCGGTAATGCTCTTCAGGCTGTAAGCCCCCAGCTGCCATTGCAGGGTCGCGCCCAGCATGGTGGATTCCATCTCCCAGTCTACACCGACGCGATCGCTAATTACCTTGTCGTCATCCAGCAATGCCTCACTTTCCAGGCAGACCTCAGGGCCCCTGCGGGTGTCCCCAGGGACAAGAAACCCCTGCAGCGCCGTGCCTGTGTTCACCAGTTGGCAGCTCTGCGGGGTGGCTCTTTCATCCTGCTTGCTATACAGCGCCAGCAGGTCGACAGTGAGGTCATCGGTAGCCAACCAACGCACCTGGCCAACAGTGGCAATCCTGTCTTCATCACCGTATTCAATACCGGTTTCAGCATCCTCCATGTAGCCGTCCCGCTGCCGGCTATCCACTGTCAGCCGGGCAAAGAAGACATCGCTTACCGGCACATTTACTACACCCCGCAGGTTAAGGCGGCCCAGGTTGCCCACATCCGTATACAGTTCGCCGCCGAACTCCTCAGCGGGCTTGATGGTAGTGACCAGCATGGCACCGCCGGCGGTGTTCTTGCCAAACAGGGTGCCCTGGGGGCCGCGCAACACCTGGATGCTCTGCACCTCCACCACATCCAGTAACTGGCTGTCGGAACGCGGGATGAAGATGCCGTCTACATACACACCCACCGCCGGATCAGTCGCCACATTCTTGTTGCCACGGGAACCAACCCCTCGGATGGAAAAGCTGGCGAACTTGGCGCCGTCGCGCGTACTGAGACCGGGCACTACCTGGGTCAGGTCCCCCAGGTTGCGGATATTCGCCTGGCGCAGAGCATTGGTATTCATGACGGTCACTGCAACCGGGGTTTTCTGCAGGGATTCCTCGCGCTTTCGGGCAGTGACGACAACCTCCTCCAACACACCAGTTTGCGCACTCGTCAGCATGGAAAGCCCGCTTATAAACAGACCGACACACACAACGGGAAGAGCGATAGTGGCACCGTATACAGATCTGGTCATGGGACAGTCCTCCTGATTATTATTTTTCGGCAGCACTATCGGATCAAGCAGCGCCACTCATGGGAAACTTTACTGTATTATATAGCTGGCACTATAAAATAATTGTGCCGAAATTGGAAGTGTATTAGTGTTGCCCGGTAATATGGTGCGGGGCCAAACAAAAGGGAGCTGGGCTCCCCGGCAAAGAAGGATGAGAAGATGCGCGAAATCAAATACAGTTATTGTCGTATATGCGAGGCTGCTTGTGGCCTGAAACTGACGATTGACGGCAAAAGAATCGAAAAAATTGAACCCGATAACGACCATGTGGTGAGCAGGGGCTACGCCTGCATCAAAGGTTTCAGCCTGGACAAGTTTGCCCATTCTCCTGACCGAATTACCCGGCCTCTGAAAAAAGTAGGTGGTGTTTTCACTGAGATTCCCTGGTCACAGGCCATCAGTGAAATTGGGGAGCGCCTGCGTAACATTCACGATCAACACGGTGGCCAGAGTATCGCCGCGTACACCGGCACCCCGTGGGGTTCAGTTTATGGCCGAATACCTTGATGCAAGGATTTCTCAAGGGTATGGGTAGCGACAAGCTGTTTACCGTAGGCACTGTTGACTGCACCAACAAGTTTGCAGCAGCCGACCGCATCTACGGCAGTTTCATGCGACAAACGTTTCCCGACATTGATCATATGAAATTGCTGATCTCGGTGGGTAGCAACCCGGTTATCTCCAAAATGAGTTTCATTACCCTGCCGCACCCAATTGAACGGATCTCTGCCATTGAGCAGCGCGGCGGTGAAGTAATCTGGGTAAACCCGCGCAAAACCGAATCGGCTAATCGCTGTGGCAGCCATTTGCCGATCCGTCCCGACACCGATGTGTATTTTATGCTGGGATTTCTGTGTGAAGTTATTCGCCAGGACGGGGTTGCGGAAGATATCGTGCGCCGTCACATGGATGGTTTCGAGCAATTGGCTGAGTTGGCAAAGGCCTGGACCCCGTCGCGGGTTGAGGCGGTTACGCGTATACCCGCAGCAGAGCTAACCGCCCTGGTGGGTCGATACCTGGCCGCAGACGGCGCCGCCATCTACTCCTCTACCGGAGTCAATCAGGGCCGCTTTGGCACATTGGTCTTCTGGTTGCAGGAGGCAATTAACGCGATTTCCGGTAATCTGGACAAACGCGGGGGATCCCTGATGGGACGGCCGGTTATTGATCTTCCCGATACCACCAAAGAAAAAAAGTTCTCACGCATAAACAACACGCCGTACATCACAAACTGTATTCCAACCGGTATCCTGGCGGACGAAATTTTAACAGCGGGACAGGGGCAGGTTCGCGCGCTGATAGTGATGGCGGGAAACCCGGCCATGAGTTGTGCCGGTAGCAGTCGCATGTCAGAAGCTTTCGAATCGCTCGAGCTGTTGGTCAGTATCGACCTATACCGCAACGAAACGGCCGAGAATGCCGATTATATTTTACCCGGATTGCATTTTCTCGAGCACGCGGATATTCCGTTTTACTTTATGAGCGGCATGGGGCTGATGCCGGAGCGCTACTTTCATTACACAGACGCGGTGCTGACACCACCCGGAGAGGCACGCGATGAAGGGCTCATTTTGCGACAACTATGCAGCGCCGCCGGTCTGCCCATATTTGGCTCGCAATTATTGCAGTGGGCCTTTGACCTGGGTGAAAAACTGCACGGCTTGCCCGGTTGTCGCGATGGTGCGGCGGAGCGCTTTTACGGATTGATGGCGCGGCGCGGAAAACTTGGGGGGCTAAAAACCCTGCGCCGTTATCCCCAGGGACAACGACTTGAAGACAATCGGCCCGGTGATTACTTCGGCGGCCGCCTACAGGCTGACAAACAGCGCGTGCAGCTGGCTCCGGCAGAATTTGTCGAACGTATTCAGCAGCTTGATGAACACTTTGATGCTGATGTCGCCGACCAACGACTGCGTTTGATCAGTAAACGTGAACGCTACTCCCACAATAGCTGGACGCACAATGTCGAAGCCTTTGTGAAAGGCGAGCGCAATACCAATTACCTGTACATTCATTCCGATGATGCGCAGGAGCGCAATCTTGAACAGGGTGCGATGGCGCGTGTATCTGCCAATGACCACAGTATAGAGGTGCCGCATGGCTGGGGTCACCAGCAGGCCGATGGTTTGACGATCGCCCGTCAGACACTGGGCGCCAATGTGAACCTGCTGGCTAGTGACGGTCCGGTTTCCATTGAGCCCGTGTCGGGTATGAGTCCGTTAAGCGGGTTTCCTGTCGAAATTTGCGCTGTAGAAAATCCGGGATACCCGGACCAACAGGAGTGAAAATGAGCGGTACCAAATTGGCAGATTTTAGTCGGCAGCAACTCGCCCAAATTGGTCGGGAGTATATGCTTGCTTCCCAGTTTAATAGCCGAGTCGGCTATGCCGCTGTCAGGATCAATCACGGTGAGGAGGCCTATAAAGAGATTGCGATAGCCAACTGGATGGCTGCGAGCCCTGTTTATACACAGCGGATGCAACAGGCGATGGGCTTTGCCGGTGGTACCGATGTAGCCACGATATTCAAAGGGCTACAGTTGGAATGTGGTATGACGCACCAGTATTTTGATGTCCACTTTGAAGTGTTGGCAGAGGACAAAGGCCGGTTTTGGCTGAATAGTTGCGGCCCACTGCTGGAGACCGAACCGCGTGGTGAGGAGGCGGTGAGGGTGATGTGTCACGACATAGAGGATCCCACTTTTGACGCTACCGCCGTTGCGACAAACCCCAGGGCGCGCATGAGGCCTGTGCACAGGCCGCCGAGAGTTCCCGCTGATCGGCAACCCCATTGCGAATGGTCGGTGTTCATTGATCAAGAGGCCGAGGAACTGAAAGAACCTGAATCATGCGGCACAATACGTGCCACCAAGCTCGCCAATATAAAGATTGAGCGGCCTGCAAACGGTGAACCCGGAGGAATGGACTACTACACGGGCCCGGTGTTTGAACAACTGCAGCTCGAACAACTCTCTCATTCTGCCCTGGTCGTGGTATGCAGTGAACTGGCCGTACAAGTTCATCTCCTGATTAACAGTATGATGATCACCATTGCACAGCAGTATGGCGACTCAGCAGCGCACGCCATCGCAGAATTTCAAATGATCGGTAGTAATTGGGTAGTGAGCAACCGGCTCAGTGACTGGCTGGGGTGCAAAAATGGCGGCATAGAAGGTGTGCTTGCCGTGTTGGATATTCACCCGGCTTTTCAACCCAGTGAATATTTCAATATTGAGGTGCAACAACTGGATGACAAAAGGGCCCTGTTTTCACTGAGGGACTGTCCGGCCAGCCACGAAGAAATTTCCCATGGCTGGTATGCATGCCTTGAACGAGGAAAAGCCGACGGCCTGGATGCACTGGTAAAGGGAATAGATCCGCGCGCCCGCATCGTGCGCAAGGACTCGATCCGCCCGAGCTGGGAGATCATCATTGACGAAAGTGAAGGCGCTCAGGAGGAGTCCCTGCCCGTACAGATTGCCAAGGGAACGGTGCTCTATCAAACCAAACTAAAAGACCACATTCAGCTTCTGCAAATATGAGCGTGCCCTGCCCTCATCGCCATCTGGGAACCGGGCGCAAATGTTACTGTTTTTGTCCCCATTGAATATAGGGTTACGACGCCAGATGGCCTAATCTAGTGAACCGACATGGTCGAATGAATTCGACCCTACGAGCTGGTCAGATTCATTCGATAAACTGTAGGGTCTGGGCGACCCCGTCGATTTCATTCGACCGAATAAGGAAGCGACCTCATGTTTGCAGACAATATTCTCGGCCCCGTCAAACAATGGGGCTATCTGGTAAAAGACCTGGACCAGGCGATGGACAGCTGGATAAATCAACTGGGCATCGGGCCCTGGTGGGGTTACCGGAATGTTCCCGTCCAGGCAGTGATGGACGGAGTAACCAGCGACATCACTATGAACGTGGGCCTGGCTTACCACCAGGGCATGCAGATCGAATTGATTCAACAAACCAACGATGCCAACTCTCCTTACAGTTACTTCTTTCGCGACAGCGATGATGCCCAGGTACTGCAGCAAGTTGCCTACATGGTTGCCAACGTCGAAGAGGCTGTCCAGCAATGTCAGGCACGGGGCATGCATGAAGTCGGACGCATTCTACCAGCGCCAGATCTGGCCTATGTCTACATGAGCTCACCCGCCATGAAAGGGATGGCGATTGAGTTAATGCCCCACGACCAGGGATTCCTGGACGAGTACGCGCGCTGTGCGGCCGAAGCAGCCGAATGGGATGGCAGCGATCCCTATCGACTCATTTCCTTTTAGTTCACACCAAGCGAGATAATTTCATGTGTAGAGTAATTCTTTGGCTAGTCAGTTCTGTGTTAGCACTCGCCATGCCAGTGGCAACGGCCAACGACCGACCGAATGTCATAGTTATAGTAGCCGACGACCTGGGCTGGAATGATGTCGGTTTTCACGGCGGTGATATCGATACGCCCTCTCTTGACCGGCTGGCCGCCGAGGGCATGGAGCTGAACCGCTTTTACACCACCCCCATTTGCTCTCCGACTCGGGCGGCACTGATGACCGGGCGCGACCCGATTCGTCTGGGTGTCGCCTACGGTGTCATCATGGCCTGGGACAATATCGGCGTGCATCCCGATGAGCATTTTATGCCCCAGTCTTTCCTGGCCGCCGGTTACCAGACCGCCATGGTGGGAAAATGGCACCTGGGACATGCACAAATGACCTACCATCCCAATAATCGCGGCTTTGAGCATTTCTACGGCCACCTGCATACCGAAGTCGGCTTTTATCCCCCCTTCGCCAATACCGGTGGCAAGGATTTTCAACGCAACGGCGTATCCATCGACGGCGACGGCTACGAAACCTTCCTGCTGGCCAATGAAGCGTCCCGCTATATCCGCGAGCGCGATACAAGCAAACCGTTTTTCCTCTATATGCCGTTTATAGCGCCCCATACACCGCTGGATGCACCCCAGGAGTTGCAGGATAAATACAAGGATATCAACACCGACCTGGAGCCATCCCGGGCCAAGGGCACGGACCAGACACGCCGCCTGGCCAAACTAATGCTGCAGCCCAGTGCCAGACCCATGTATGCCGCGGTGGTGGACGCCATGGACCAGGCCATCGGCCAGGTACTGGATACCCTGGATAGCGAGGGCATTACCGACAATACTATTGTGCTGTTTTTCAGTGATAACGGTGGCGCCGCCTACTCGGTAGGCGGTGCGGATAACGTGCCCCTGCGCGGCGGCAAGGGCGAAACCTTTGAGGGCGGCATACGCGTGGTATCGGTCATGCGCTGGCCAGGGGCCATTAAGCCAGCGCAGAAACTCACCGATATCATGACAGTGATGGATGTATTTCCCACCCTGGCAGATGCAGCCGGAATCGATATGCACAATCAACGCAAACTGGACGGGAGCAGCATGTGGTCAGCCATCGCCAGCGGCGCGCAGCAACCGCGCCAGGACTGGATTTATTTTGCATCCGAAATCCCCGTTTACGGCCACTTTAACCTGACAGTATTTAACGATGAATGGAAGCTGGTACAGGAGGTTGAGCAGGACCAGCTCTCTACCACCGTCACCAATTACCTGTTCCGCATTAACGACGACCCCTACGAATATAACAATCTGGCTACGCAGTATCCTGATGTGGTGCAGCAGCTCTCCAGGTTGATGCAGGAACGGCGGGCGCTATACCCAATCAACGGCACCCGCTCCCAGTTGGCACCTCCACCCGGCTGGAGAGCACCCTTAGACTGGGCCTCTTATCCCATCCCCCTGGATGAGCTGCAACCGGAAACCGCCAAGGGCCCGGCGGCAGAACACTCAGAGGCTATCGAACGTATGCTGGATTGGCAGCACGGTGAGCGCGGACGACTGGTTTACGATTGTCAGCCCAAGTGGTGGTTAGCCGGAGGATGCCTGAAAAATGACTAAGACTATCAAAACACCTTTTTCGGTGGTCGACGAACTTATGGATTTTGCCGACTCGCCACAATACCCGACCAACGTGCACATTGAGATCAAGGCGCCGGGGCGGCTGGATGCAGAAAAGATGCACGCGGCCGTATATGCCGCGTTGGACAAGCACCCTCTGTCCCTGGCCAGGAAACTTCCGCCAAAACCTCGGGACAAGCAATTGTTCTGGGAGATTACATCCGCGGCGGCTGCAATCCCTTCCTGGTAGTAGAGGCGGGAGACGAGGCCAGCGTCAGCGGGGCTCACCATCAACTACTCAGCCTGCAGGTGCCACTGCATGAATCACCCCCATTACGGGTGTGGTTGGTGCGTTGCGACTCGGGTGACCACTTGATCTTGAACGTTCATCATGCTGCTGCAGATGGTATCGGTACGTTGCGTTTTCTGCGTTCCATACTTCGTGCCTACAATGACCAGCCCGACAAGACGGCCGATATAGATGCCCTTGAGGCGCGCGATCTCGATCAGTTATACAGCGCTTCAAACCTGGAGGAACAAACTCGACGGCTGACCAGCTTTGTCTCATCCATGCGCGCACAGATGATTGAGCACTCGCCGATTGCCGCCAGTGACGGTCTCGACTGCACCGGTTGCGGCTGTTTTCACCTCACCCTGGAAGCCGATGAAGTGGCCGCACTGAACCCCAAAAAGTACACTAGGCCACCTTTAATGACTTGCTGGTGGCGGCCATGCACCGCACACTTCAAATCTGGAACCAGCGCCAGGGGGATGACAGTGAAGTACTTAAGGTGACCAGCCCGGTTAACCTGCGACCCAAAGAATGGTGGTTCGAAGTGTTTGGTAACTTTGCCATGGCCTTCGCTACTCATAGCAAGCCCGATGACCGGGAGAGCCCTGAGCAACTGATGGTAGAGATTACCAAACAGTCCCGGGCAGCCAAGGAAAAGGGCTTCGCCGCTGCCATGTTGTTGGGCCTGGGTATGAATACCAAATTGCCGGTATGGGCAAAAAACCTCATGTTCAGAAACTCCGGCGAGAAAGCGCCCATCGGTATTACCCTGACCAACGCCGGCCGCATTGGCGAAGCCTTGTCTTTTGGTGATGATGGAGATGCGGTGGAAGTGTGGATGTCTCCACCGGCGGCCATGCCCGATGGCTTAGGCTTGGGCATCACCAGCTACAATGGCAAGATCCATCTGGCTTTTCGCCATTGCTACGAACTGCTCAACGATGATTCTGTCGCCGAGTTCGCCGCACTCTACCGTGAAACACTGGACTGGCTGGGATAAGGTTGTATAGAAAACACCAGCAGCAGGGTTTTATGGGGCTCTGCATTGACCATAATCGACATCGGTAGCGAAATGGTAAGCGGATCCCGCCACAGCGTAAACGGACCCTGCCACTTCGTAGGTGAAGCGCGCGGTATCATAGCTGAACCGTGCCGTATCGTGAGCAACCCCCGCCGCCTTGATGGGAAGCTCAATGATATCAATGGCCAGCGAGCCCACTGTGCCTATCACTGCTGTTGTCGTCCGCACCGTGCTGCAAGAAGAAAGTGAAAGCGCGAGCAGTATGCTAAATCCCAGTCGCACCGGTATTTGATGGAAAATCATGTTGTCATCCCGACCCGGTCATAGCCACGGCCTGCTGTTTTCCATCAGGGTACGCTCTGCCGCGCAGGTACAGCAAGGCACCGCTATAGTAAATAGTTGCTGGATTATTTCCCCGTGTTAAACGTCTCTTCATTCAAAGGACAGTACACACCGCCCGGCGCCTCGATCAGCCCGGCGCAGCGGTTACAGTGAGTACAGCCATTCTTGTAGTTGCGATCGGCCCTGGCATTGTTGACGAATGCGGGGTCTTTGATCAGGGGCCTGCCCAGTTGTACGAAGTCGAAACCTTCCTTCATTACCTTTTCCAGGCTGTCGAGATCGGTGCAACCGCCGATGTAAATCATCTGACAATTGACCCGGTCGCGGATGCGTTTCGCGTCTTCCAGGAAGTACAACTCGTGATAGGGATAGTTGCGGAACATCTTGTCGCCCAATAGCTTCAGGCCCAATTTGGTGATGGGGTTTTTCTCCGCCTCGATCAAGCCCTTGGCCAGGCTGTCACCGCGGAAGTAGAGCATGGGATTGAAACTGCTGGTGCCGGCACTACAGATAAGGGCATCGATGCCACCAGCATCCAGCATAGCAGCGACTTCAATGGCTTCCTCAAAATTTAAACCACCCTTAACGCCATCGGTCATACCCATTTTGCCAAGTATGGGGAAATCTTCTCCCACCGCCTTGCGCACTGCTTCCAGCGCTCGCAGCGGCAGACGCATGCGATTCACCAGGCTGCCACCGTATTCATCGCTGCGGCGGTTGGTCTTTGGACTGATGAACTGGCTGAGACCGTAGCCATGACTGAAGTGGATCTCCACAGCGTCGAAACCGGTCTGCTTCATAAACAGGGCGGCATCGTGATAAGTCTGCACCAGGTGATCAATATCCTGCACCGTCATGGCGCCTGCAAAGGGCATACCGGAGGGCGCCCCGATCATATTGAACTGGCGCGAAGGCCCCAGCGGTCGCTTGAGACGCTGCATCTTGCGATTCTTGGAAAAATTGCCGCAGTGAGTCATTTGCCCGGATATCTTGACGTCGGGCGCGGCCTTTTTTAACTCAGAGTTCATATGGGTCAACTGCGGCCGTATATCTTCGCGCATCCACATCATCTGATCATTAATGCGGCCGTCTGCCTCGGTAGTGCAATAGCCGATGGTGGTCATCGCCGTGCCGCCTTCGACGACCGCTTTATGAAAATCCAACAGCAAGTCGCCGGGCACACCGTCGGGGGTTTTACCCTCGTAAGTCGCCGCCTTGATGATTCGGTTCTTTAGTTCGAGACTCCCCAGTTTTGCCGGGGAAAACGCTTTTTCCAGATAATCGCTCATAGTTCACCTGAGTAATGTAGTAATACCACCCTGCCTGTGGATCCGACAGGTACTGCCGGGGAGTGTGGATGATGAGTATAATCAGCTACCCAATGGCGCGCCAGAAATCAGCTATGTGGAATCATCAGACCAGGCAAATAGAAAACCCCAGCGGCGCAATATTTTCTATTTGTTGCCAGGATTCCGTTCTGTCCTACGCAGAAGTACTGGACCTGTGGGTGGACAATGAAGCGTTCCGAAATTACTTCCTGCAAATTCTTGCCGACACCCCCTACCCGGCTTTTCGATGGGAAACACCACCAGTAACGCGCAGTTCATTGGGCCGGCCATTTGAATTCGCCATCCTGGATGGCCCCGACCTCGATAGAACTCCCGACCGGGAGGCATTCGCTGATTTATTCGCAACTATGGAGCCTGGGGCGGTAGGCGAATTCCCAAATTTAGGTGGTGATGCCCTAATGATTGTGCCAAGCCCGGTAGACGAGCGCTCTGCGTACAGCCATCTGGGCGCTTTTCTGCGCTGCGCGCCGTACGCACAGCTGCATTCATTTTGGCAAATGGTCGGCAGTGCAGTAATTAGTAGCGTCGACACACAGCCACTATGGCTCAATACCGCAGGTGGCGGCGTAGCGTGGCTGCATGTGCGGTTGGACCAACGGCCAAAATACTACGTTTATCAACCCTATACCGCTACAGGCTGGTCAGGCACCACCTGATACCGCGGCGTTCAACCGTGCCATCGCGCTCAAGGCCTTCCAGTGCCAGAAATGATACTTCGCTGGTTGCCCTAGGCGGGACTGATATTGGCATTGAGCCGGAAAATATTATCGGCATCGTACTGACGCTTGATGCCCAGCAGACGGTCATAGTTGCCCTGGTAATTCTTACTCCAGGCGCCGGCGTTTTCGTCGTCAGCTTCAACGGTATAAAAACCGTGCGTATAGGTGACCATAGTGCGCCAGAAATTCTTCAGATAGGCCACGTGCGGTCGGGCGTCAATCTCTGGTTTCCAGTTTATGGTCAGCATCATATTGTGTTCGGCGTAACGGTGTGGAAATGCCGTGGCATCCGCCGCGATGCGCTTGATTGCACCACCGGCCTGCTGAAAAATAACCATCGTGGACCGCCCTGGCGCCGGCGCCAGCCCCCCTACCAGATCATCGATCAAAGCGGTGGTGATTTCTGAGGTAAAGCCGCCCTTCATGTAAGTAGCCTTGGACCGCGGCGCGGTATTGTCGCCACTGCGCTGCAGAGCCTCATAATCCACCATACGCACCCCGCCACGCATCGGTTTCCCCAGCGCCTCTGCCGCCGCGATAACGCGTCGCCCAGCCGCCTCATTACCGCTGTAACACATAGCCAGGTAGACGAATCCCTCCGTGTTACCCGGCGGGAATCCGGCGATCAGGTCCACACACAGCTCATCGGGCGCCGCCGCAGAAAACTCTGCATAAAATTCCAGCACATCTCGAAAGCGCGCGAAGGGATAGATGAGATCAGCCGCCAGTACCATCCGACTCATGGGATGCAGGTCAAATTCAAAGCCGGTTACCACACCAAAATTACTACCGGCACCGCGCACCGCCCAATACAAATCCTGGTTCTGCTGCGCACTGGCATGCCGTAACCTGCCATCGGCACTGACCACATCCACGGCGCGTATATTGTCCACCGCCAGACCAAGTTTACGGGCCAGACGCCCATAGCCAGCCGCCGTGGCCAGCCCACCAACTCCTGTGTGAGAAACTGTGCCTGCAGTGGTCACCAGCCCCTGCGCCAGCGCCTCGTGGTCCATGGCTCCCAACAGACTGCCACCAGACACATAGGCGATGCGCTTATTGCTGTTCACCCGCACGTGCCTGAATCGGGACAGGTCTATCAGTAAGCCACCATTAACGGTGCCGCGCCCCGAGTAACTGTGGCCACCACACTTAATGGCCGTCACCAGCTGATTATCCTGGGCAAACTGCACAGCCAGGCTTACATCCGCAACGCCGGTGGGTTGTACGATCAGCGCCGGATGCTTGTCAATAGTCGGGTTGAGTACCAGGCGCGCTTGTTCGTAGGCGGCATTACCCGGCAGCAACAAGCCCCCGCGCAGCGCACCGCCCAGCTCTTCGATCTGCGCCGGGGTCAAAGTCAGCTCAGCGCCATCGATGTTCAGTGCGTTTGTTTCAGCGGCGAACGCGCGCTGCCAGGGTGCGAAGGCCATCACCCCCGCGGCCACCAATGCGGATTGGCAAAATTCTCGTCTCCTCACAGCTCGCTCCTAGGCGTCATGTCGGTTTAGTATAGACAAGCATCTCCACCCTCGTGGTGGCATTCAGGAACCGCCGTCGGGATAGTATTGAGCCCGACAACGAAAAAGAGACCACCCATTGCCCGTTATCATGTCGCCATGTGTACGCAACTGTTGCCTGAACCAGGACGATATCTGCCTTGGCTGCTTCCGCAGCATGGATGAAATTCTACGGTGGAGCGAAGCTTCTGATCAGCAAAAGCAGAACATCCTGGAGAATGGGTCCACCCGGAGAACTGCTCGCGATGCCCGGCTGTCGAAGTAAACGGCCTGCCCTCTATTTTCTCTTTTCTTTTTGGCCCAGGTGTTCGACCTGGCCGTCCTGCGTATTTTCCAGCAACACATCGTTATAGTGGCGGCCGCCGCGGTGCTGTTCATACTGCGGCGCGAAATTCAGTAAAACACTCTGGCGAAAAGGGCCCTCCGAACCCGCTGGTGCCGGTGCCGCGTGCATCACATCACTGTAATGCAGAGTCACATCGCCGGCTTGCGCGGCCACCGTGACACCCTCGGGGGCGTCGGGATCGGCGGGATCAAAAAATCCCACACAGGCACGGTGCGAACCGGGCAAAAACAACAGCGGCCCCTGCGCCGGTGTCGCATCGTAGAGGTAAATGCTCAACACCGTCTGCGGGCAGGTAATGGCATGCCCGCCCATGCCGCAGTCCCGGTGCCAGGGCAGATCGGACAAGCCCTCGGTCATGGCAGGGTTCTTGTAGACAACGGTCACGCCGTCGACCCTGTCGGAACCCCAGGCGCTTAAATCATAGGGCGGCAATTGGCCCAGGCGCGCGACTCTTTCATCCTGGTAGAGGGCAGCAAACGCCGGTTGCTTCGACGCCTTCAATACGCGGGTAACAACTTTCTCCCCCGCTGCATTTTGCCCCCACCAGGATATATTGTCGCCTTCGACCGCGTCCCGACGCAGTAGCTCAGACTGCTGCCGAAATATTTCAATCTCCTTTGCACTGAAAACGGATTTCACCAGCAGGTAACCTGCCGCCTCCAGAAAATCGACCAGCGCCTCATCGCTGTCATCCAGGCCATAAGCCTGGTCTGGCGTCAGCGCACTGCCGCGACGGTCACACAAATTCGCCATGGATTTATCGTAGGGAGGAATGCCACGATACATAGCCCGCAGGGCAGGCTCCCATTGCATTAACTGGAAGCTGTCGCCTTCCGTCGACTCCAACAGCTGGTTGTAGAGCAAGCCCGGCGCGCTTTCCAGATCGTGTACCAGGTCCTGCCAATGCTGCGGCGACAGACCAATGATGGTGCTCGCATTCGATTCGCCCGGCTCCAGCACGACCGCGCCGGCTTCGATACGGTAGGTATAGCTCTTGCCCCCGACCCTGAAGGCGAAGGGCCTGAGTTTGAGGGCAGCCCGGGCTGCCAGCTCGGCGCGCCCCTGGGCCAGCAAGACCGGCAATTGCTGCCGGTGGTACTGGTCGAAATCGATATCGGGAAACGGTTTTGTCATAGCCTGAACCTCTGAAGACTGGACTAATTGTTGCTAAGGGTCTCACCATAAAACTGTGCCGTCCCTGCTGATATTGGCCCTGCTAGTCCTGTATATCCTGTCGATAGTCGTCGTTCGCAGCAGAGGCGTTCATGCGAGCAAGTTATGCGAGAAGCCGCTTGAATCTCCAGATGATGAAGATGACGGGTTCAATTCACCCTCCGGAACTGCCTGAAAGCCCGCAGAGAGTAGCCTCAAGCACGCTGAAGTACTATGGAATTGAGCAGAGGTGCCTTGGGAACAGGGGGCCACTACTGTTTGCGCAATATTCCACAATAGGCACTCATCTGCTCTTGCGTCTGATTGGCAAAGCAGAATTCCATCGCGCCTGGCGCGGTGAACCAGATATTGCCACGGCCTCCATTGGCAGTAACAAACACACCCTCTTTACCCGTTGAACGAATGGCTCCCCAGATCGATATCGGCGTCGCATCAGGTAAATTTGACGTCGTCTCCCCAATAAACACTTCCCGGTCCTGGTAGCTCACATCCATGCGTATTTCCTGCTCTTGAATCAAGGCACCGCCGCGGGCTACCTGCGCTCGAACCTGCTCACCCGTAGACACAATCCTGATAGTGCCGATCCATTGTCCGGTCATGCTTGGGTACTCTGCGCCATGGGTGAGGTTGGCCAGTAATACAAAGAAAACGCACAATAATTTTTTCATTCTGAGTCTCCAGTCGCCTGTTTTCATTAGGTAGAGGTAGCGGATGTACGTCCTTGCCGTGTCCAGGAGTAAAGGCGTACAACTTACCTTGAGTATAGTTGGCTGAAATGGGTGTACAGAAAAAATTTCAAAGCGCCGCTTGGAGCCGCTGTTAATCGTTGTCCAAACCTCGTGATGCACGAGAATTAGCTCTGGACTTTCTGCGCATTGCAACGATACTTTGATCAGACCAACATCACAGTAGAGCACTGCCAACAAAGGAGGCCGGTGTGATAATTGAACAAATTTGGACGGGTAATGCTTTTCGCAACTTTAATTACCTGATTGCCTGCCCGGAAACTGGCGAAGCCCTGGCCATCGATCCACTCGACCATGAAAAATGCCTGTCCGCCGCGAAACGACATGGCTGGACCATCACCCAGATACTCAACACCCATGAGCACGGCGACCACACCGGCGGCAATCAAGCAGTGATTGCAGCAACCGGCGCCAGGCTCCTGGCGCATCAGGGGGCGAAACACAGCATCGAGGGTATCGATATCGGCCTGTCAGCCGGCGATGTTGTCAAGGTAGGTCGCACGGTTGAGCTGCTCGCCCTGGATACGCCGGGACACACCATGAGTCATATCTGCTTGTTGTCACAAACCGACGAGCCAGCACTGATATGCGGCGACACGCTGTTTAATGCCGGTGCCGGCAATTGCCATGGTGGCGGTCACCCGGTGGATCTCTACCACACCTTTGCCACCCAACTGGCCGAGCTGGATGACAATACCCGCATCTACCCGGGGCACGATTATATTATCAACAACCTGGAGTTTACCCTGGCTCGCGAACCTGACAATGCCCATGCACGGGAGTTGCTCAGCCAGATTGCAGAGCAGGACCCGGCTGACGCGCTGGTATCAACCCTGGGCCAGGAAAAACACATCAATACCTTTTTCCGCCTGCACAGCCCGTCGGTAATTGCCCAACTGCGTGAGGACTTCCCGGACCTACCTGAAGACCCCGACCCGCAAACCGTATTCCTGAAACTGCGTGAACTGCGTAACAGCTGGTAAGGCAGTCAGGGCTCACCGCGTTTGAGTAATTTGAAGAAGTCATAGGAGGGGTCTGCCTCGCCACGCTTCCCGAAATAGGAACCCTCTAGCGTTGGGTGATCCAGATTCACAGTGGAGGGATCATTGACGGTGGCCCAGTCCGCCACCACGGCCTTGTGAATAAACTTCCAGACGCCGTCGCGCTTTTCATATTTGTCAAAGTAACGTCCACCGATTAACAAATCGAAGCTGCCGCCCTCTTGCTTTATCTTGTGGAAGGCCAGCACGTAGACCTCACCCTCGGCGTAATCACCATCGAGCTTGATGTTCACGGTGGTCATATTGTGATGCAGTATTTCCATGGGCAGCTGGATCTCTGGCAGCTTGTCGACAAACTCCATGGCCAGACCCTTGAAAAAAGCGCCGTGATCGTCAATGGCATCCTCGTGATACAGCTGGCGCATTTTTTCGTTATCGTGCCGATCGGCCGCATTAAAATAGGCATTTAGCAGCTCGTAGATAGCCTGTTTATCCCATAGCTCCTGTAGTGACTGCTCCATTGCCGAATCCATTCTCGTCCCCTTCTTTAGTTTTGAATCGGCCGCCACCAGATTGACGAAGCCAGTCGCCGTCGCGACGCAAGCATCCCTGATTGGCCTGTACTTACCTGCTCTGTTCTTTTATAACTTGGCGAAATTTCCGAATAGCCACTAATTTGATCAGTACCCGCTTCAACCAGGGCACTCTTTTAGTGTTTGCGGCAGAACAGTATTCGTTGATACCGAGCTTTTCACACAAATCTTCCTGCATGACTGCCAGTATGTCATCCGAGGGTATACCGGTTCCATCAGCTATCCTGACCATACGCTGAAAATTCGACATAACGCCCGCGGCATCGACCATGGCGAGTGGACTCATTGTCTTGACAAGATTCTCCCGTGCCGCGACAAGTGCGCCTGTATCGCCAGCCATAAAGGCGTCAGCGAACTGCAACAGGGCTCCGGAATGGGGGATTCCCACTATTTCCTTACAGGCAGGGTCGGTCAGTCCCTCCAGGTCAATGGCTGCGCCGCTGGCTTCGATGCTCTCACGGAGCATCACAGCATGTGAGGAAGTTCAGTAGAAACAGTCGTTGTAGGAAGATATTCGGGTAGCAACGATCTCCGTTTGAATACGGCTCAGGGTACCCTGGGGGGAGCTTTTAACATCCCAGATCTTATTGTTATCAAGATAGTGCACCTGGAGCAGATCCGTCATCGATCGGACCTCATCTGGAACCAGGCTGAGGGCGCGAATAACATAGCCGGTACGTCCGACCCACAAATCTGATTCTGGCCCTGTATCGACCATACTGGGTAGCAAGGGTACCCAGGCTCCCTCGCCATCCTCACTGATATTTTCCGGTCGGTATTTGCTGGGCTCGCCCTCTACCGCTTTGGGAAGCTCATGTTGTGGCACGCCCAGCGCGCGACAAAATTCGTCGATTAGGAACACTTCCACCAGCGTGCCAATAATCTCCACGTAGTGTTCGGCGCTGAGTCCCTGCTGCATTATCCCATCGAACCAGACTTTACTCAGGCGTGTCGAGTCAGTGATCAGTCGATGGACGACTTCGACCATCGTATCCGGTAAGTCACTTGCCGTATCATGCGCCCCATCAACCTGGTAGGGAGACAATGCCTGCTTGCGCTGCTGACATAATTTACAGGTGCTTGCCTGCCGAACTTCTTGCGCCACCGCTACACGTTCGGCACCGGTCAGCCAGGAACCCGGGGTCGCCAGACGCTGCCAATACCGATTATGGCTCTCAGCAAAACCCGTACGGACAACGCACGCGGCAGCATCATAATTTATTTCTTTCACCAGAAATTTGTCACCCCTTTTGTCTGGCCCTACGAAGGCCGCAACCAGATCGGCGAGGACCAGGCCCGCTCCTGGATAGTTTTCGGCAAGTCTGAACGCGGCGCCACCCCGGCGCGAATGGCATCCCAGGTCGACCAGCGACAGGAGGGGTTTTCCAGCGCCCGCACGTAATAAAAGGCCTCGGCCGAGGCATCAAAATCCGGGTCTTGCCAGAAGGTTTTCAGCTCGCCGCTGCCCACATTGGCACTGATCGAGCAGTCATCCAGGCTTACCCCGGCGCCGTTATCCGGGCAGCGATGGGTCTGGGGATTAACTTCCAGACCATCCGAACAGGCCACATCGTAGACCTGCTCCCTGGACTCGCCGTTTTCCAGCCAACCCTTAATCACCTGCAGTCGCTGCAAAGGTGTACCGCTGGCGTCGGCCATGGCCCAGACCAGGAAGGTGGGCGAGGCTGCAGACCCCTCCAGCTCGCTGCCCATGGCCACGCCGCTGTCATAGGCCGCCCTGACCAGGTCGGCACTATCGAGCATGGCTGTCTCGAAGGCATGACTGGCAAAGAAACGCACCTTTATGCGCGGACCCGTAGTGGCGAAGGTTTCCTTGCGCCGGAAGGCATCGTAAATGGCCTCACGGGTGTTTTCCTCAGCCCACACAGCGGCCAGGCCTGAGGCAGACCAGTATTCAAAAGAAGAGCTTTGCAGATAAGTTTTTCCGTCAACTTCGGTAAGCAAGCTGGGGTCGTTGTACCTCAAATAGGTGCCGTACAGCCAGGGCGCCGGTATGGAACCGCGCCTTTCCGGAGTACCGTCAAGCAGGCCGGCTTTGGAGGAAAAGGTTTTTTCATCCTGGGAGATAGCACCAGTATGGGTGTCGCTGGAGCCGATCAGGCCAAAACGGTAGGGATTGAACACCCCTCCCTCCTTGAGCTTTAAACCGCGCTGCAGTGCGTCGCGCACATAACTGCCCTTGGGCTCGCTGTAGAGCTTGGTGGCCACCCGGTAGGGGGCAATTTCAAAATCGGCCCACTCGTCGTTTTTGGAGAGTAAGGGATGAGTATCAGAGGTGCCCTTCACCTGGGTTATTTCCACCAGCGGCTCGTTGCGCAGGCGCCTTTGTGTATAGGCGTCATCCATAGGGTTGCCAGCCCAGTCGGTGAGCTTGAACATCTGGCCATTGGAGCCATTGGAATTGTGGGGAATGGCCAGGCTTTCAATGCCCTGGTCGCGCAGGCCGTCCATCCAGTTCCACAATCCCTCCGGATTCTGCGAGTGCAGGCGCGAGAAGGGTATGGCCGGTAGACGGTCTGAACTACGGAAAATGACATTGCGGTGCAGGTTGCCCCGATCGTCCGAAGAGGTGGTGTATTCATAGGCGGCAAAGGTGGTGAACTGGCCCGGAATATAGGCTTCATCGGCGGCGCGGATAGTGTCACGCCAGGCCGATTTGGTGACCGCATTGGCCACGTCCAGGTCGATGCTGCCGTCTAACAAACCGCTCATGGTCCTGGGAATAAACTGTGAAAACGCCTGGCCGCGCTGCAGCAGGCTGAGGGGCCCCATATTATCCGCGGCGTTAATGTCGTGCAGGGGCTGGGCAACCTCGTAACGGGAGAACAGCGTACTGGTGTCCGCCGACTCCTTGACCAGGCCCAGGAACATGGCATGGTCTGTTACCGCGTAAAAATCCAGCGGCGCCCGCAGCTGCATTTCATAGCCGGAGGGGTGGGCCAGCGGCGCGCCTTTGGCGTAACGGTAGGCATCATCCGGCGTCGCCGTGGTACCGAACACATAGGCATCGAAGGAATAGGCCGTGTGTACATGCAAATCACCGAAGTAGGCATTGCGATCCGCATTGGCAGCGGGTCGCAGATCGAGGATACCTGTATCCACCGGCAGTGAACGCCTGCCACTTTTTGCCCCCGCCAGGCCCATGCCCTCGTCCGATTGGGCAGCAGAGGCGGAATACTCATCCTCACCGGAACAGGCACAAAGGAATGCACTCAAGGAAACTGCAAGTAATGCTGATTGATAGTTCATCGAGCCTCTCTTATTCTGAGCAGGAGTTATTACACTGAAGTATAGCTTCAAATTGGCACCGAAGATGAGCGCGAGCGAACAAAAGAAAATGGGCACGGGTATGTACGTGTTGGCCTGGCTGGTCTTCGGCGGGCTGCTGGCGTTCTATTTTCAGGACCTGCTGGAGGAACAACACAATCCCAACCAGCAGACCAGCACCAGCTATGCCGAGGACGGCTTTCGCGAGGTTAGCCTGCAGCGCAACAAATACGGCCACTATGTTACCAACGGCAAGATCAATGGCCACGAGGTGGTGTTTATGCTGGATACCGGTGCCACCGGGGTTGCCATTCCGGCTGCCGTCGCCGCCAGGTTGAACATCAAACGCGGCCAGCGCTATATGACCCAGACCGCCAACGGCACGGCACCGGCCTATGCCGCGCGCCTGGACACGGTCAGCGTTGGTGATATAGAGCTCACCAATATTGCCGCCGGCATCTCACCGGGGCTGCAGTCGGAACAGATATTGTTGGGCATGTCCTTTCTCAAACACATCGAATTTACCCAGCGCGGCGACACCCTGATCCTGCGGCAATACCTGCCGTAGAGGCGAGAGCCGGGGTCAGTGTCGGGATGGGGACGCCCAGTCGGGGTCGCCCAGACTCTGACCCCAATACTGAGTGCCATTCGACCCTGACCCCTCTTGTTGGAAACATGTTGGCGCAGTAAACTTGCGGATTGGCCGAATACAAGAGGCACCCTCGATGTACCGTTTTGCTCCACTGCTTGGTTTACTGCTGTCCCTGCTATGGCCAGCCACCTTATCTTATGGCCACGGCGCCGCCACTGATTACGAAGACAGTGTGGTGGCCATGTACATCGCCTATTACGGCCGCCCTGGCGACCCTGAAGGTGTCGAATTCTGGGCTGAGGAATTGGCGCAGGCCGAGGGCGACCTGGATGCCATTATCGATTCTTTTGGCAACTCCGACGAATACAATGAGCGCTTCGCAGGCATGGACGAGGATGCGCTGGTCAATAATATTTACCAGCAATTGTTTGGTCGCGATGCCGATGCCGGTGGCCGCAACTTCTACGTAGACAAACTACAGTCCGGCGAGTTGAGCCTGGCCTCTATCGCCCTGGATATCTACAACGGCAAACTGAACGAAGACGCCCTCATTATTGCCAACAAGCTCATCGTGGCGCACTCCTTTACCGACCATATCGCCGACAATGGTCTGAGCTATGGCGCGGAAGAAATCGACGACGCCAGGACCCTGCTGGAAAAGGTCAACGCCAGCGATGAATCGCTGGTTACCGCCGCCACCGACCTCACCGACTTGTTTGCGCTGGACCCGACCAGCAGCTGCACCCAGTTCGAGGGCAGTTTCGAGCGTATTCAATCCATTATCTTCGACGGTTATAACTGCACCAACAGCGCCTGTCACGGTGGCGGCGATGCCGGCAACCTGGATCTCAGTGCCAATGTGGCCTACCAGAACCTGTTTCGCGTAGACGCCAGCTCCAACCTGACCGAAGCCACTCAATTGGTGTATCCCGGCGAGCAGGGTTTGAGCTTTTTGTTTCACAAGCTGGCGGCCGGCACCGAGGGTACTGCCTTGCCAGACGGCGGCGGTCAGGCCATGCCCTTTGGCGGCGCGCCGCTGACGGAAGATCACCTGGAGGCCATGCGCCTGTGGATCAGGTCTGGCGCGCCGGAATTCACCGATGTTGACGAGGTGGCTACCCTGCTCGGTTGTAGCCTGGGCACCCCACTAAAGGCCAATAAAATCCCGCCGCCACCGGCGCCGGCCATCGGCGAAGGTGTGCAGTTTGTCTCCGGACCGTGGACGGTTGAAACCAATAGCGAAAACGAAGTGTGCTTTGCCACCTATTACGATCTGGACAAAAACCCCGGGGCGGTCCCCGACTGGGCCAAGGTGGAGTGCGCCGGTGGCGCCTATGCCAATTACGACGGTGAATGCTTTGCCTATAATAGGCGGGCGTTTACCCAGGACCCCCAATCTCACCACAGCCTTATATACAGCTACGTGGGCACCACCTCACCACTGGATCTCTCCTGGGGCCAATGGCAGTGCCTGAATGGCCCCAGTATCGGCATGGCTTGCGACCCCACCCGCATTGGCGAAGCCGGTATCGGAAGGTGGCGCTGACTGCGGTGGCGACCTGTATGTGTGCGGCACGCAGGCGCAAAGCTCACTTGCCTGTACCGGTTGGGGTGCCAGCGATCATCGCCAACTGCGGGTTTCCATGGGCGGCGCCCAATCGCCGGTTTCCAATAACAATTTTAACAGTGGCGTTTACTCTGTTCTGCCCAGCAAAGGGGTCATCATCTGGAACTCCCACGCCTTTAACCTGACCACCGAAGACACCACGATCGAACAGTACAATAGTTTCTACTTCGCGGCGGGGGATGAACGGCAGCATCGCAACCGGGCTATTTTCGATGCCAAAGACATTTTCATTGCCAATGTGCCGCCCTACCAGGAACGCACCTATTGTTCGACATTCACGCTGCCGGTTGGATCGCGACTCACCGAACTGGGCTCCCACTCCCACAAGCGTGGCGTGCTGTGGCAAACCTGGTTGCCGCCGCAGGATCCGACCTGTGTTAAAAACACCGGCTGTATTGCCAACACAGAGCCGGCCGACTACGTCAGCAGGATCTACAATGACCCGCTGTCTATAAGCTATGACCCTCCACTGGAGTACGACTCAAGCAACGTGGACGATCGCACTATCAAATTTTGCCTGACCTATGACAACGGCCTGAATTTTCCCGAACTGCTCAAACGCAACTCACTCTCTGTGGGTAGTACATGCGGGGGTAACGACAGAAATCCGCTGTACTGCGTTGGCGGCGTTACACCGGGGCAGGTGTGCAGTGACGACAGTGCCTGCGGTGATGGTGGCGTGTGTGATGCCTGCACGGTATGGGGCTGGGTAACCACCGAAGACGAAATGATGATATTGACGGGCAGCTATTACGTGGTTCCAGTCAACTAATTCGTAGGGCCGAATTCATTCGGCCAAACCAACATTAGCGTGATAGGATTCGATCCATGGTTCAATTTGCCTACGACAATTCACCCTACCAAGTCCGCGCAGACCTGCGCCAGGTCTATCGGGATTACTGGCAGACGTTGGCTCAACCAGGCAACTGGTGGACCGGTGCAGAGCGCGTGGCCATTGCCCAGGAAACCCGCAACGCCCTCACTTGCGACTTCTGCGCCCAGCGCAAGCAAGCACTCTCTCCCTACAATTTTGCCGGTGAACATCAACACAGCGGTGCGCTGGACGCCCTCACCGTCGATGCAGTGCACCGCATCATCACTGACCAGTGTCGCATTACCCAGAGCTGGATAGAGAGCAATGCGCAGCAGGGCCTCAGTGAAGAAAAATATGTAGAACTGCTGGGTGTCGTGGTCTGTGTATTCAGCATCGACGAATTCAATCGCGCCCTGGACATACCGCCGGAGCCCCTGCCCGATCCACAAGCTGGAGAGCCCGATAACTATCGACCCAGCCAGGCTGAACACGGCACTGGTTTCGTGCCCATGCTGCCCGAAAATGATGGCGCGGTGGGCCAAGAGGCCGATCTGTGGTCAAACGGTCGCACTGCTAACGTATTGCGCGCACTGAGCCTGGTGCCCGATGCCGTGCGCAATTGGACCCATTTATCCGGCGGTCAGTACCTGGGAATCAAGCAGGTGATGATGCTCAAGGGCGACACCGGCCGCAGTCTCAATCGCATGCAAATGGAGATCGTCGCGGGTCGGGTTTCATCGATCAGCGAATGCTTCTACTGAACTAACTCACATGCCACCATGCTCAGTTTGAGCGCGGAAGCCAACAATACAGACATCGATCTGCAGATCGTCAATGGCGCTGAAGGCTCTAACAGTGGTGTAGAATTTGCCAACGAGTTAATGAAATTTGCCGAGACGGTGGCTTCGCGCGATGAAGCCGCGCTAACGGACGCCCGGGCCGAATTATTGCGCGTAGGCGGTAACGATATATTGGTAGATGCCGCCGGCGTGGCCGGCAACTTCCAGCGCATGGTGCGCATTGCTGACTGCACCGGCATTCCCGTCGATGATCGCATGGGTGCACTCAGCGGCAGTATTCAGGACGACCTTAATTTGCGTCGCTTTGGTTCCGCACAGAACACCCCGGTCGCCTCATCCTTCAAGAAGATGCTCAATATTCCCAAGGGCTTCCTGATGCGCAAAATCATCGGCTTTACGGGATCCCGCTAAGAAATTTGGGGTCAGATCCGGGTCAGAGTAAAACCGTCATTTACTAGTCGCTGGTTGCCTCAAGCGCCTTCAAAATCATTTGCCGGGTAATCTTGTCCTTAACACTGTTTGCCTCTGCATAACCCATACGCTCAAGATGGGGCATAAAATGTTTTTCGATTGTCTCATCGATCAGACCCGTCTTGGCCATCTCCAATAAGCCAGCTGGTTCAGCATGGTTCTTGAGCCAGGCCAGTGCTTTCATCAGGGTTTCTTCCACGCAGGTGAAATCACTGCCGAGGGGAAACTCCGGAAACAGGCCCTGCGCTTTATACGTCTTGTAAATTGCCGCCAGTCGCTGGGGCGTGTTATTGGTAAAGGCGCGCGGTATTTCATGATCGGCCGGTAATTTTCCCATCGATTTGGCGTGCTGCATCAATTCCTGCTGGAAGCGCGAGTCACAAATATTGAGCATGGCGCCGATAGTCTCTGCATCGGTCTTGCCGCGCAAATCGGCTATTCCATACTCGGTAACCACGATGTCACGCAAGTGCCTGGGGATGGTGGTATGGCCATAGCTCCAGAGAATATTCGAGCTAGTCTCGCCGCCTTTACTGCGGCTGGCGCGCACCAACAGTATGGAGCGGGCACCCTCCAGCTCATGGGCCTGGGCGACAAAGTTATACTGGCCGCCGACGCCGCTGAGTATACGACCATCCTCCAGTTGATCGGCCACTCCCGCACCCAACAGCGTTACGATAAATGCAGTATTAACAAAGCGTCCGTCGACCCGTTGCTGTCGCTTTAGTTCTTCCTGGCCGTACAGTGCGTTGACGAAACTGATATTGGTCATATCAATGCGCGCCAGTTGCTCGGGGCTTAAATTGCGCAGACCTTCATAAAAGGCATTGGGGCCGAGAAAAAAACCACCGTGCATACACACGGGACCATTGGGACCCTCAACCTCACGCTTGATCACACCCTCTTCCATCAACCGGAACAGGCCATAGGTAAACATTTCGCTACAGCCGTACAGCCCTTTCTCAAAAATACCCACCGGACCGGTTTCATTAATCGGATCAAAATAAGTGTTGGTGAGCTGACTCTCCTCCAGCAACTGGCTATAGCTTGCGTTGTCCTGGTGGCGCAGCAACAGTGCGCCGGCGACCGCGTCACCCAGGGCACCAATGCCAATCTGCAGGGTACCACCATCTTTAACCAGTGCACTGGCACCCAGACCAATAAAGTGTTCCGCCATACCCACCGGCATATTGGGGGTGCTGATCAGGCGATGATTGCAGGCCGGGTCATCAATGAGCACATCAAAAATATCGGCATCCTCGACCAGCGCACTGTTCACCATGAACGGCATGTCGGGGTGAATCTGCCCGACAATAAGAATCGTTTTGCCTTTGGCTCGCGCCGCTTCGATCATGGGGATCATATCCAGCGTCATTTCCGGATTACAACTAAGGCTGAGTTCCTCACCATGGTCGCCCTGGCGCCGCGCCAAGGTTTGCGCCAGCACATTAACGCCCCGGCTCATCATGTCTCGCGCCGCATGGGTGTAGTTGGTATTGATATAATTCTGCTGCGCGTAGGGGTTATTCAATTCGCTGGCAGGTTGCACAAAAAACTCTATCACCTGGATGTTATCCGGCAGCTTGCCGGCACGCTGGGCATGTAGATACTCCAGTTCTTCGTAGTCTCCATACACCCGTTCAATGAAGGGATCCAGAAAGCGTTTTTGCAAGCCACTGGCGCCCTGCGGACGGGTCAGGGATAGCGCGGTGACAATAACCAGGGAGATGCGTGGATCCTCTGCGGCACGACGATACAGCGCGTTGGCGAGAGGATTGGGCTTACCCATGCCCAGCGGCATGCCCAGCACAATATCTCCGCCAGTTTTTTCAACAATGGCATCCGCTGCCCGTTCGACGCTGTCGTAGCGCATTTTGTATTCTCCTGTTAGCTGAGGGGTCAGAGTTTAGACTCTGACCCCGGATCGGCCAAATGAGAATTTGGAAACATCTACTTATTGATACGGCGCATGGGATGGCGCCGACGGGATCGAAATCAGCACGGCACCGTAGCGGGTGCCGTGCAATAGCTTACCGATGGAGCAGGCCTGGTCTACTCGAATCCGAATACATCCAGACCGCTTAGGTAGCCAACCAGCTCTACTACCGCGTCCTCGATGAACTCTTCTTGCAGGGGTTCTTCCAGACCATCCTCGGAGACATCCTCTTCTTCGGAATCGTCGTCTTCTTCAGATTCATCCTCTTCTTCAGATTCATCCTCTTCTTCGGAATCGTCGTCTTCGTCCTCATCGGAGTCTTCGCTTACCTTGATAAGCTCGGGGTCACCAGGATGGCGGCGCAGGTTATATTCCTCGTCGTCCAGCGTAGACAAATCAAAACCCAATTCTTCCAGCACCGACCCTTCCAACAATAAGTTAAAAATCCGTACCCGGCCGTCGCCAGTATCCAGGCGCAGCTCTACAGAATACACATCTTCCATTTTCCGGTCGATTTCAACCTTGATGCGGTGGTGCTTGCTGGCGGTCAAAACGCTTCGATATCCTCAGCGGCGTCTTCACTGGCACCACCGGCAACCAGCAGATCACCGAGGTTGGAACCAGAAGCACCGACCACCGGCTCCAGGGTTAAATCCTCGTCTAACAGATCTCGTGAAAGCACTACCCGGTCGCCCTTGCCAAAATTAAACAGGCGTACGTCCGCATCGGGGTTGCTAATTACGATTGTTTCCGCCGCAACCGTAAGTAAAATATTAGTTTTCCGCGGTTCAACTATCTCAATAAGCGTATCCGAAAATTCGTCGAATTCCACCGCATCCTCTTCATCGACAACAACTGTAGTAGCGTCATCCAGGTCATCTACGAACATTTCCAGGTCTTCCAGCGCATCGTCCCGCGACTTGCTGTCCCCATGGATTTCTTTTAGCTTGGCCTTGACAGATATCACAACTTCATCGCCGTAGCCCTTGCTCTTAACCTTGATTTTGAGCGTGAACTCCTCAACATAGGTGAGCTTATCTTCCATAATAGTGGCATCGCCGTCGCGTGCCCCATTGAGGATATCCAGGGAAATACTGGCCAGGGTTTTGTGACCACTTGTTATCAGGTCCTCGTAAAAAGCCTGGCCCTCTTCATCCGCATCACGGCCAAACAGCTGCTGGAACAGGTTATTGACGAGTTGAGCCTGAAACTCATCGGAATCTCCAAAGGCATCGATAATGGCCGACAGGTCGCCGCCCGAAGCCTCTAACTGGTCAGTCCAGAACTGTTGACCCTCGGGGTCTGCCGGACGGAGTTATAGGCAATGTAAACCTTCTGGATTTCTCTTTCTGTCTCGTAGCGATTGCTCGTAATATTTCCCCTTCTTGCTTTATGCCACCTTACATGAAGACGCGCCAAAGACCTTGTTCATTGCAGGACTTATTGCAAAACTGTGAACCGCGGCACAAAAAAAATCAGCTACACTGCTTACCAATAATAACCACACCACGGATCGCCAATGCACTTCTATCTACTCAGCGCTGTACTTGCTCTTGCACTGACGCAGGCGAGCCCGGCGAACGCCGATGCCAATCGGGACTTCGAGCAGTTGCTGGACGATCACTGGCAAACTAACCAACAGGAAAAAATCGGTTTTCGCAGTGATCCGGACGCCTGGCGACTGGGTGGCAGCCTGGCTTCGGTTACCCCCGCGGCCCGCACCAGGCGGCAGACCTTCAACGAGCAGATGCTGCAGCGATTGGCAAAGATTGCTCCCCGGCAACTCTCCAAAGAGAACCGCATTAGCTACAAGGTATTTCGCTATGAGCGCGAAGCGGAGCACGACTCCTACCTGCAGCTGGATCACTTTTACCCGCTGACCAATCGCAGTGGCTGGCACCTGAGTTTTGCCAATGCACCGGCAGGCATGACCTTCAGCACCCTCAAGGATTATGAAGCTTACCTGAAGAGCCTGGCCGATTACCCACGCTATAACGATGAGCATATCGCCCTGCTGAAAGTCGCTACTGCCGCGGGCCACACCCAGTTTTGCGCCTCCATGGAGGGCTTCGAACTCTCCATCAGCAGCGCCCTGGTCAACAATGTGAAAGACAGCTCGTTCTACACACCGCTGGCGAACATGCCCGCCTCCCTGCCGGAGGATAGTCGCAGGGATATTGAGTTGCGCGGGCGCTCATTGATAGAAGAGGCTGTACTACCGGCCTATCGCAAGCTGCTGCAGTTCTATTTGGACGACTACGCCCCGCAATGCCGCACCGTGGAGGGCATTACCAAACTGCCCGGTGGTGAAGCCTACTACAACTACCTGCTGCGCTATTTCACTACCACGGATATGACCGCCACGGAAATTCACCAACTGGGACTGACCGAAGTGGACCGTATCAGGGTGGAAATGGAAGCCATCATCGCGGAATCCGGCTTCAAAGGTAGCTTTAGCGAATTTCTGTTCTTTTTACGCACAGACCCGCAATTCTATACCGATGATCCGGAAGACCTGCTGGAGAAAACCTCCAGGGTCGCCAAACGCATGGATGGCCAGCTGCCACGATTGTTTGCCACCCTGCCCCGACTGCCCTACGACATCCGGGAAATCCCCGCCAGCATTGCCGAGAAAACAACCGGCGCTTACTACTCCCCCCCACCTGGCGATGGTCGCACCCCCGGCAGCTACTATGTAAACACTTCACTGCTGGCCAGCCGTCCGCTGTATGTTATTGAGGCGTTGTCATTCCACGAGGCGGTGCCTGGCCACCACCTGCAAATGGCGCTGGCACTGGAGATGGATATTCCACCGTTCAGAAGGAAGCTATATCACTCGGCGTTTGGGGAAGGCTGGGGCTTATACGCTGAAGCGCTGGGACAGGAAGTCGGCTTTTATACCAACCTTTACAGTGATTTTGGTCGTCTCACCTACGAGATGTGGCGCGCCTGCCGACTGGTGGTGGATACCGGTCTACACGCCTTTGGCTGGACGCGGCAACAGGCTATCGACTACATGGCTGCCAGGACTGCATTGAGTATTCACGAGGTGACCGCCGAGATTGACCGCTATATCACCTGGCCGGCCCAGGCCACGGCCTACAAAATTGGCGAGTTACGGATTTGGGAGCTACGCCATCGCGCCGAGAATGCGTTGGGCGAGCGCTTTGACCTGCGTGAGTTTCACGATGCGGTACTGGCCAATGGGTCGGTGCCTATCGCAGTGCTGGACGAGATCATCGAGGAGTGGATTGATGCTCAGTAGAAAACCCCTATTTTCGCTATACTGCATGCCCTGACACCGTTGGAGCTGTATCAATGAAAGTCTTTGGTCGCGCCCTGTCTTCCGTGGTTGATGTCGGCAGAGACATACTGGCCCGTCGACGCCTCGCTGCTGCCGAGAGTGCATCTACTTCCTTTGCCCTGACCGATTTGTGCCGCCAGCTACTGGAACACCGGGGAGAGGCTTCGGGAATGGCCCTGGCCAGCGAAATCACCACTGCCTACCTGGACATGGATGCCGCTGAGCGACCGGCATTTTTTGACTGCCTGCTCAAGGAGTTTGGGGTTGATGATGAGTGTATTCTGGAAGCCGCCGACAATTACCGACAGCATGCCAATGCAGAAAACCTGGCGGCTATCACCCGCGCCGTAGAAGCGCCGCGACAAAAATTATTTCGTCGTCTCAATATGTCACCGGGCGGTACTGCCACACTGGTAACCATGCGCGGTCACCTGCGCGAGGCCCTGCGAGACAACTCCGCCTTGATAGCCGTGGATTCTGACCTGCGGCATCTATTTATTTCCTGGTTTAACAAGGGCTTCCTGGAGATGCAGCGTATCAGTTGGGACACCCCCGCCAGCGTGCTGGAAAAGATCATCCAGTACGAGGCCGTGCACGCCATCAATGGCTGGGACGATTTACGCCATCGACTGAGAGAGGATCGCACCTGTTTCGCCTTTTTCCACCCGGCCATGCCGGATGATCCGCTGGTATTTGTGGAAGTGGCCTTCACCGACGGGCTGCCCGATGCAATCGCCCCACTGTTGGAGCAGGAGCGCCAACCCATCAGTGCCGACAAGGCCGATACTGTAGTGTTCTATTCAATCAGCAACTGCCACCCGGGCCTGGCCGGCGTATCTTTCGGCAACTTCCTGATTAAGCAAGTAGTGGAGGAGGTACAGCAGGAGCACCCCAATATCAAAACCTTTGTCACCCTGTCACCGGTGCCGGAGTTTCGCAAATGGCTGGAGCGTGCCAACCTCAGTGAGTTAATTGATCCCGAGCTGGTGGAGAAAGCGAAGGAGCCGATCAACACCGTGGTACCTGCAGAGATACGCGACGCGCTGATGCAGCTGTGTGCGCACTACCTGTTACGGGAAAAATCAGGCAACCTGGCGCGCGACCCGGTGGCGCGGTTTCACCTGGGTAATGGCGCGCGCCTGCACCGCCTGCACTGGGCGGCTGATCTCACTCCCAAGGGCAAGCAACAATCCGCCGGAATCATGGTCAACTACCTGTACGACCCGGATAAAATCGAGCTCAATCATGAGGAGTATTTTGACCAGGGCACTATCGCTGTATCAAAAACCATCAGCAAGCTGTTGTGACGCGCCAGTTGGCAAAATATGGTTTACACTTGCAGCTATATCAACCGGAGACACACCATGGGTAATTTACTTGTCACACCAGCCATCAGATTGTGCCTGGTATTAACCGCTACATTGCTTGCCGCCTGCGCCAGCACGCCTCCAACACCCGATGTGGACTACAAGCACGATTATGATTTCTCCCGCATCAAAACCTTTTCCTACCTGTCGAACTCCGGCAGTGCCTCTGGTAACAGTGCGCGTGCTTTCATGAGTGATATGCAAATCAATCGTATCAACGATGCCATTGTCGACACCATGCAAAGCAAGGGATACAAGTTTGTCGAAGACGCTTTCCAGGCCGATGTACTGGTCACCTGGCACCTGGTGGCCCAGGATAGACAGAAAGTCAGCACCATTCCCAGCGGCCCTTCCTACGGTGGTTACTATGGTAGAGGCCGCTATGGCGGCTATAACCGCTCTGCCATGTATAACTGTTGGAACTGTGGCGGCACAGAGGTGAGAGTCACCAATTACACCGAGGGCACCTTTATCGTGGATATTGTTGATCCTAAGTTGGATCAGTCCGTGTGGCGGGCGGTGATCCAGTCCAGGATGAAGAAAGAACCGACCCAGGACCAGCAAGTCGTCAATGAGGCTGCCGGGCGTATTTTTGCCAGTTTTCCGCCGATGTAATACCTAGGGTGGAATTTATTCCTCGGTCCGCGTCCGGCCAGAAGGCCAAATGAATTCGGCGGGGCCGCCTTCGGCCCTACATTAAAATTTGAACGATACCGAGCTTACGTAACGGGTGTTCTGGCTGGAGCGCCCGATCTTGTCTTCCACCTCGCCGTAAATCAGCTCGAAACCCACCTTGAGGGGGTCGGCCGGATACCACAGCAGGTTGGCCGAGGTGTAAAAACCGTGGTCAAAGGCCTCGTTCTTCTGCCCCGCCAGCGGATCAATCTCCGCATAACTGGCACCGATAGACGTGGACCAGCGCTTGCTCCAGAAGTGATCCCAGTAGACAAAGCCACCGGCGATGTCGATTGCTTTGAGGTTGCCATTCTTGTCAAGGGCGGCATCGTTGCCACCGACGACGCTACAGCAGGGGTCGTTCATATAGCGGGCAAAGCCCTCACCAAAGGCATATTGATAGACCAAGCGATCCTGTTCACCGAAGTTTAGTGAGCCGGTAAAATTAAGCCCCCAACCCAGGTCTTCATCCTGGCGACCGCTACCATCATTGGCTTCTGCGGAGATCTGCCGCAATAAACCGCCGACCCGGAAATGGCCCCAGTCGCCCTCGGTAAAATAACTCAGCGCCAGGTCGGGCCATTCCTCGCGGCCATCGGCGGGCGCGCCATCGGGCAGGGTGATATCGCTGTGGGGATCTTCCAGCGAGATAGCAATCCGGGTGTTATCACTGAGTGTATGGGTGTAGCGCACCTGTGACTGGCGCGTAAACACCATGGAGTTAGGGCCCCAGTACTCAATAATATTGGGAAATGACGTGATATCCATAAAGTTGGAAAAGGTCTGGCCGGCGCCAAAGGGACCCAGCTCCGCCCACAGATGGGTGAGATGAAAGTCAGATGAGCCGTCCTCCTGCCACATATCAAACTCAATGCGGGTATTCATATCGCCCCACTGGGTGGGCGTGAAGGTCTTGAAATACAGTTTCGATTGGCCGGCGCTAAAAGTGCTCTCATTGGAACGGCGCTGGTTAACCGTGGGAATACTGGAAGGCTGAAAGCCCGCCTGGTTATCCATCTCCCGATCGTTGTAGATGATGTCGTTCCAGATATGGCCACCAATATCCAGCGAGGTATTGGTGCCAGGTATGGGGATATAACGATCGGGACGACCGTAGTGGTAGCCGATCTTTTCCTGGGCCCGGTAGAGAATCGGTTCTATATTGGCCAGGGTCACCAGCGCCTGCTTTTCCTCGTCGCTGAGATCGCGCGGGCCGACCACCTGCTCACTGAGCGTGCCGGACTCCAGCTCAACAATCTGCTGCTGCTGTTGTTCGATGCGCTCATCTTTCTCCAATAGCCTGGACTCCAGCGCATTGAGCCGTTGCTCCATCTGCAACATGCGCTGTTCCAGATCCATGGTATTAGCCTGTGAGTACGTGGCCACCAGCAGGGACGCAAAAATAAGCAGTGAGCGAAAAAAAAGCATAGTGATTCTCTCCAGTTGATGGTACTGAAGCATAGACCAGCCATAAAAATGCTGGGGTCAGAGTCTTGCCTATGACCCCAGGGTGGTAAGTTTGCCTATATCCGCGCCACTGGGCCGCTGGTACAAACGCAAACCAAACTCCGGCACTATCGCCATCAGGTGATCGAATATATCGCCCTGAATAGCCTCGTAGGCATTCCAATCGGTAGTGGTGGTAAAACAATACACCTCGATGGGTACACCCTCTGTCCCCACCGGCAGTTGCCGCACCAGCAAGGTCATATCCGTGTGGATGCTGGCATGCTGCTTGAGGTAGTTATAGGTATAGGCGCGAAACGTACCAATATTGGTGAGCCGGCGATGATTGACGCCGCTCTCCGCGTCACTCAAAAATTCACTCTGCCGGGTGGTATTGTATTCTCCCAGCTCCGCCTGCTTGTCGTGAATATAAGTCTCCAGCAAGGCAAAACGCTTGAACTTTTCTACTTCGGCGTCGGTGAGAAAACGCACCGAGCTGACATCCAGGCTAATAGGCCGCTTGATACGACGTCCGCCGGATTGGGACATGCCGCGCCAGTTTTTGAAGGAACCGGCGACCAGGCGGTGGGTGGGAATGGTGGTGATGGTCTTGTCCCAGTTCTGCACCTTAACCGTGTGTAGTTCGACATCAATCACATCGCCATCGGCCCCAAATTCACTCACTTCTATCCAGTCGCCCACGCGCACCAGATCTTGCGCGGTGAGTTGGACACTGGCGACCAGGGAGAGAATGGTGTCCTTGAATACCAACAACAGCACCGCCGTCATGGCGCCAAAACCACTGAGTAATATCCACGGTGATTTGTCCAGAAGTGCAGCTACCACCAACAGACCACCAATGATAATTATCACCATCTGCAGCAACTGCACAAAGCCCTTTAAGGGGCGCAGTCGCGAGGCGGGATAGGATTCATAAATGGAGTTGGCAGCACCCAGCAGCGCCGTCAGGGTGAAAGTGAGCACCAACACCACATAGGCACCGGCCAGCTTGAGCAGCACTTGTTCGGCGGTACTTTGAATCTGTGGCAGCAGATCGACACCAATGTAGATAATGAATACTGGCAATAGCTGTGCCAGCCGACTGACTACCTTTTGCTCGATCAGGGCATCGTCCCAGGTATGCGCGGTACGCTTCGCGAAGGAGCGTGCCAGGGACACTAATACCCGATTGCCAAACCAGTAGGCCAGCAGCGCCGCCAACAATAATCCTGTGACCATTACCACATCGGGCAGTGCCGGGTGGTAGTTATGCAATGTTTCCAACATATTGCTTACCTTATATTCTTCAGCGCAACTCTAGAGTGAATCTGTGGCGGTATCAAAGAGAATATAGCCACCTATCGCTATCATGATCCACGGCACCCAGCGCGAGCCGCGCTGCTCAATAAGCCGGACCAGGGCCTGGTTTTCGCCTATCTTGTAAGCGATCCCACTCCACAGCAACACCAGAGCCAGCCAGGTAACACAGGCTAAGGGCAGCAATTGCCCACGGATTTCCGCCAGCAGTGGCAGCAAAATTGCCAGGCTGTCACTGCTATTGCTCAACATCAGCACCACGCTGCTGAAAAAAAGCGGCACTGCCGCCTGCGTGGTCGGCGCAGGCGTGGCGATGCTTACAGCCGTGGTAGCCTCGCTGCGATTCCACAGGGCATAGAGACCCAGCCCCACGGGTACCACTCCCGCATAACCCAATAGTGCAGGATCCAGCAAGCTGCCCATCACAAAACCTATTAAAGCCACCAACAGGACAATCACACTGGAGGTTATAAACCCCGCCAGCACCGGCAATCTGCGGTGTGTCGATGCCTGTAATACTACCAGTAGCAACAGGTTGTCCAGGTTGGTAGCTATAAATCCTCCCGCCACCAGGGCAATGACTGCCGCTAACTGTCCACTATCCAATTCAGTGCCTCCCCCTGGAAAACCAACCCCAGTGTAGCCCGTCATTCAACAATTTTTGTGACCCTGCTCCCAAAAAAGGCTCCTGGCAGGTGAAATTCCGTCAGAAAAGGTCTTTGATAAGGCGTGTGTTTGTATTCCGTAGGCGTTACTTTGAGACCCTTGTGTATGCTGACAGCATGTCTCATACCAAACTTTCGGTTGGTTGCTGCCGAAAAGACCACCCCGGTGGTCTTTTTTTTTGCCCACTATCCGCTACACTTCGCATACCTGTTAAAACTAACAAGCAAATAGAAGGTAGGACAACATGGAATACAACGCTGACGTACACGCCCTGCAGTGCCCGAAATGTCGGCACGGCATGGAAGAAGTCACTTACGGCAATTTGACTATCGATCGTTGCACCGAATGCCAGGGCATCTGGTTTGATACCGGTGAAGCCGAAGCCCTCAAAGAGCGCTGGATGGGTGAAGCCCTGGACACAGGCGACCCGGACATAGGTAAGCGCTGGAATGAGGTAGAAGATGTCGACTGCCCCCACTGTGCCAAGCAGATGGAAAAGGCCTCTGACCCCAAGCAACCGCACATCTGGTATGAGATTTGTCCGGAGCACGGCATGTTTTTTGATGCCGGCGAGTTCACCGATTACAAATATGAAACCCTGTTGGATAAATTCCGCGACCTGATCACCGGTAAACGCAGCTAAACAACACGACCGAAAACAGGGGACAGATCACGGTTTTCCCGAAAAATAGGGAAAACCGTGGTCTGTCCCCTATTTATTCGTTTTTCTATTTGTTATGAATGTAAAAACCTGGGGCCAGGCCCTTAACAGCATGCCGAAGCTGTCACCCTCTGAGTGGCAACAGCTGGATATCGTCTCGCGTTGGTTGATCGCCATCCGCGCCTCGGTGCTGTTCATGACCTTTATGTCGGCTGCCCTGGGCGGTCTGCTGGCGGCCCGTGATGCGGGCTTTAGCTGGGCGCCGTGGCTGGTCTGCACCATCGGCCTGATCTTTGCCCACGCCACCAATAATCTACTCAATGATTACACTGACTCAAAGCGCGGCATCGACAAGAACAACTACTATCGCAACCAGTACGGTGTGCACGTACTCGAAGATGGCTTGCTCAACCAGGGCCAGTTCTGGGTTTACGTGGCCGCCACCGGCGGTATTGCCCTGCTGCTGGGAGCCTGGCTGGTGTGGGACCGTAGTGGCCTGACCCTCAACCTGATGCTGGCCGGTGCCTTTTTTGTTCTCTTCTATACCTGGCCACTGAAATACTACGGGCTGGGCGAGCCCGCGGTCTTACTGGTGTGGGGACCATTAATGGTGGGTGGTACCTACTACGTGGTAACCGGCACCTGGACCTGGGAAGTTATCTGGCTAAGCCTGCTCTATGCCTGCGGGCCCACTTCCGTGTTGTTTGGCAAACATATCGACAAGCTTGAGCAGGATGAGGCCAAGCAGGTGCGCACCCTGCCGGTACTGCTGGGCGAGTCACGGGCGCGGCGCTGGGTGCAGGTCATGGTGTGCCTGCAATACCTCGGCTGTATCGCACTGGTAGCCAGTGGTCACGAGCACTGGAGTTTACTGATCGTGCTGTTTAATCTGCCGGCATTGTGGAGACTGTTACAAAGCTATCAACAAGCCAAACCGGATCAGCCCCCTTCGGCCTACCCCGACAATATCTGGCCCCTGTGGTTCTCCGCTTTTTCCTTCGATCACACCCGCCGCTTTACCAGCTTGTTTATCGCCGCGTTGTTGATTGCGCAAATTTTGGGTTAGATCAGGTTTTTCCACAGTTTCAGCCCGGGTGGCTTGTACTTCGGCTTGCGCTGGGCTATAAAAACCTAAAAAGCAGGCCTCTATATTGTGTGGAGGGTGACAGGGAGATGATTGTGGAGAGCTTGAGAAAATTGTGGGCTTTTTTCAAAAACCCCACCGCGAAGTATTCCGTGTTGGTGTTGGCTGGAACTGGCCTGGTGATCGGCATTGTTTCGGTGATCGCCTTCGAAGTCACCATGACCGCTACCAACAGCGAGCAGTTTTGCACCAGTTGCCATGAGATGCGCGATAACCCGGGCATGCTGCTGAAGGGCACCACCCACTTCAAAAACAAAAGCGGTGTTCGCCCCACCTGTTCAGACTGTCACGTACCACGAGAATTCATTCCCAAAATGATCCGCAAAATTGAAGCCTCACGAGAAGTGTGGGGCAAAATCACCGGCATCATCGATACACCGGAAAAATATGCGGCCCATGCGCCGGCCATGAAAGCGCGGGAAATCGCCCGCCTCAAAGCCAACGACTCCCAGGAATGCCGCAACTGTCACGATGTGAATCAAATGCTGTTTGAAGTACAGACCGCCAAAGCCCAGGAATACCACCAGGCGGCAGAACACAAAGGCAAGACCTGCATTGATTGTCATGCGGGCTTAACGCATACACCGCCAGACCAGATTAGCGAAGTCGGTTTACAGTAACCGGCTCAGGGAGAGACACAGCATGCGCGTTACGGCTTTTATTACTCTGCTACT
>SMVB01058738.1_pt1 | contig 64172 bp, 74 predicted proteins | sample 2456461 | NCBI WGS metagenome assembly SMVB01 (sample SAMN11095934, study PRJNA526329) | marine sediment metagenome | biome: Marine sediment; feature: Surficial sediment; material: Deep marine sediment; isolation source: Hadal surficial sediment | place: Pacific Ocean | collected 2014-05 | depth...
GGCTCGACGGGCACTGGCTCGACGGGCGCTGGCTCGACGGGCGCTGGCTCGACAGGAGCCGACTCGACGGGAGTCGACTCGACGGGAGCAGGCCAATCTGGCGGGGCCGGCCAACTCAACACCACGAGCAAATCGCCCGATTCGGCGACGGGGGCTCCAGGAGGCGGAAGCGCCTCGGCAGGATCGATTTGAAGCACCGTTGAGCGAGGCCCGCGTCGATTCTTCTGGTTGGTATAGATGACGGCATATTCGACCCGCTGGCCGATCCAGGCTGGGTCGATCGGGTCATCGTAGGACATGCGCTCGCCGAGCACCGTTGACTCGAGCGTGACGAGAGGCCGTGAGCTTGGCGCGAAAGTCGGGATGGTGATGAGCGGAGGCGGAGGCGGGCCGAGGTCTTCGAGCGGCTCGGCCGCGAGCACTTCCGCATCCCCGAGCAGATCGAGGGCATCCGGAAATTCGAGCCCTGCCCGCTCCAGGACCTCCTCGAGATCGATCACGGGGTCCTCGACGGCGACGATAACTTCAGCCTCCTGCTCTTCATCCGGATCGTCCGGCCCCGCGGGCACATCCAGTGAGAGAGGCAGGGGCTCCTCGTCCGACTCTGTTTCGGGGGTGGCCGCAACGGGCTCGCCCGTAAGCGGGTCGATGGTAACCTCGTCCTCGCTCCCGGCATCCTCAGAGTCCTCCGGCTCTTTGGGCTCGATGATCTTCGTTTGCTCTTCGATGAGTGCCGGGAGATCGATGATACGTCGGCGAATATCGACGTCGCGAAGCAGGACGTTCTCGGTGGTCCGGTCTTGGTTTGCGGACGGAGCCGTCCATTCGAGGCGGATGACGTCGCCGACCTGACGGATCGTGAACGCGTCGGCGGGCGCCGGTAGTGGCCGCAACGGGGGAAGAGGGTCACCACGCTTACCACAGGCCAAGAGCACCGCGGCCATCAAAAGCGCTGCCAACAGCGCTTTTTCAGAGGATGTAGCGGGAGATGTCGTCGTCCTTCGCAATCTCGTCCAGCATTTTCTTGACGTAATCGCCGTCGATAACCCACTTTTTTTGGTCAAGCTCGGGCGCTTCGAAGAGAAGCTCGTCGAGCACCTTTTCCATGATCGTGTGCAGGCGGCGGGCGCCGATGTTCTCGGTCCGCTCGTTCACCATCATCGAGTAGGACGCGATCGCCTCGACGGCGTCATCGGTGAAATCGACCTCGACGCCCTCGGTTGCGAGCAGCGCTCGGTACTGCTTCAAGAGCGCGTTTTTTGGCTCGAGCAGAATGCGCACGAAGTCTTCGTGGTTGAGGGACGAAAGCTCGACGCGGATTGGAAAGCGTCCCTGGAGCTCCGGGATCAAATCCGAGGGCTTCGCGACATGAAAGGCGCCGGCCGCGATGAAAAGAATGTGATCGGTGCGCACCATACCGTACTTCGTGTTGACCGAGGTGCCCTCGACGATGGGCAGGAGATCGCGCTGCACGCCTTCGCGCGAGATGTCGGGTCCATGTCCGCCTTCGCGCCCCGCGACCTTGTCCAGCTCGTCGATGAAGATAATACCCGCCTGTTCCGTGCGCTCGACCGCAAGACGCGCGACTTGTTCCGGATCCACGAGCTTCTGCTCTTCCTCTTGGATGAGATATTCGAGCGCATCTGGCACTTTCATTTCGCGCTTGCGCGTCCGGCCGCCGAAGATTCCTGGGAGCATGTCCTTCAAGTTGATGTCCATCTCCTCGACGCCCGACCCGGTGATAACTTCGAAAGACGGCGTGACACGCTCGCGGACGTCGAGTTCAACGTTGCGATGGTCGAGCTTGCCGTCACGAAGCTGCACTCTCAGCTTCTCCCGCGTCGATTTGAAATCGGTCCGGGGCGCCGCTGCTGGCGCTCGGTCGCTGTTTTCCTTGACGTCTTTCAAGGGCTTCAAGGGTTCCGAGGTCTCCAAGGGTGTACTCACGGGAGGACTCGGCGGCAAGAGCAAGTCGAGCAGCCTCTCTTCAGCGCTCTCCTCCGCCTTGTCCTGGATCTCGTAGAGCTTTTCCTCGCGTACCAGGTCGACCGCGATCTCGACGAGATCGCGCACCATCGACTCGACGTCCCGGCCCACATATCCGACCTCGGTAAACTTGGACGCCTCGACCTTCGTGAATGGAGAGTTCGAGAGACGAGCGAGACGTCGCGCAACTTCCGTCTTGCCGACACCGGTCGGGCCGATCATGATGATGTTCTTGGGCGCGACCTCGTCTGCCATTTCCGGAGGCAGCTTCAACCGCCGCATGCGATTGCGCAGCGCTACCGCCACCGCGCGCTTGGCCGCGTTTTGGCCAATGACGTATTTGTCGAGCTCACGAACGATTTGCCGGGGCGTCAGATCGTCGAGACCCGGCTCTCCGTCCGCCGATTCGGGTAGATAAAACACCATGGATCCTTCTTGGCTCCGAGCTCGGCTCAGAGCTCCTCCATCAAAATGCGGTCGTTCGTGTAGACGCAAATCTCGGCGGCGATCTTCATCGCTTGTTGCGCTACCTCTGCCGCAGAGAGAGACGTATTGGCGATTAGCGCACGCGCCGCGGCGAGCGCAAAGGGTCCACCCGAGCCGATGGCAAGAACACCGTCATCAGGCTCGATGAGATCGCCGTTGCCGGACAGGAGCAGGATGTGCTTTTTGTTCGCGACGAGGAGCAAAGCGTCGAGACGGCGGAGCGCGCGATCGGTTCGCCAGTCCTTGGCGAGCTCGACGGCCGCGCGCTCGAGATTGCCGCTGAACTCTTGGAGCTTGGCCTCGAACTTGCTGAACAAAGCCTGCGCGTCGGCGGTCGTTCCCGCAAATCCGGCCACGACATTTCCATCCGACAAGCGCCTGAGCTTTCTCGCACCGTGTTTGACCACCGTGTCGCCGAGTGTCACCTGACCGTCCGCGGCCACGGCCGTTCTCCCGTTGAGGGTGATGGCAAGTACCGTCGTCGAACGCGTGCGCGTGGATGAAGCCGATTGAGACATCTCAGGAGTATACCTTGAACTCGGACGGCACCTCGTCCGCGACGCACTTTTCAGACCCCATCCCATCCTCTATTATGGATAGACGACTCCCGACAGACAAAACCGCAAATCCAGAAGCACTCCCAGTACCGCGATGTGATGACGCCATGACCGACCTGAAGCGCCTTGCCAACCGTGACCTCATCCAGCAGCTCACCCAAGCCGGCGCGGACGATCCTCTGTGGCGGGAGTTCATCGCGCGCTTCCGCACGGGCATCCGGATCACCGTGCTCCGAACGCTTCGGACGGAGGCGGAAAGAACGCCTGGCGTCGACGCGAACGAGTCTCCGGAGCTGATAGAGGACTTGACCCAGGAAGTTTTCGTCAGGCTCCTCGAGTGGAATCGTCGCGCCCTTTCGCGGTTCCAGGGACGGACTGAGCTCTCGGCCCATACTTATTTGAATACGATTACCGTCAATCTGGTACGCGACCATTGCAAGAGCCTCCGTTCGCTGAAGAAGCCAAGGGTCACCGCCTCGCTCTCCCACCCGGTGACGCCGGAGATCGCGGCGGAAGGCCCCAACTATGCACAAACGCTCGTAAGTGAGGGTACAGGGCCCGAGCGCCTCATCGCCGCGAAAGAGCTCCGTGAGCAGATCCGGGTCGCGATTGATCAAGCGGCGCCGAGCGCGTCGACCGTAGCGCGGGATCGGTCGATTTTCCAGCTCTTTTTCGTCGAGCGTCTGACCGTCGATGAAATCGCTCGAAAACGCTCGATCCGGCTCTCGGCGAGCGGCGTCGAGAAGCGCATCCGCCGCATCCGAGAGGCACTAAAAGTAAGATTTTCGACCGAGTGAGGGAGGTAAAGGCTCCAAGAACTCGTCTATTAATGAGTGGAGGCCGAATTCCATGGCAGCAGAGCCAGCACGTGAAGCCCGTCCTGAAAGCCCGTCGTCACGAAACGCCCCGTCCGATCACCTCTCTGCTGAAGAGCTCTACGAGCTGGTCGAAGACCGCCTTTCGCGGCGGAAGTTGAAAGTCGTCGAAGCGCATCTCGCGGACTGCGCCGATTGTGTCGAAACTCTCGCCATGGTGCTTCGCGCCGAGCGTCCCGCCTCTCGTGAAGAACAAGAAATCCTCGCCAAAGTTCCCAGGCTTTCCAATGACGAGCTCCTCGCACGATTGCGACCGCATATCGAGGCGTCGGCGCCACCAAGCGCGGGCTTCGAATGGAAGCCCCTTATCCTTACGTTCGTTCTCGCCGCACTGATTCTTTCCGGAGGATCCATCGTCCGGACGCGCTATTGGCTCCCAGCTGCGAGTCGTCGTGCTGCGGTGGAAACGCTCGCGGCGCTCGTCGAACGGCGCCAGGCGACGGGGCGTATACCGCTCCGCTACATCACGGAGTTCGAGCGGGCCGGCGTGGTCCGAAGTGGGTTCGACACCGTCAATGACGATGAGCTCCAGCTCGTGGCGAATCTTCGTGCCGCCGTCGAGCGGGCTCCAGAGACCGAGGCGCTGCTCGTGCTCGGCTTATTACTTCTCGACGACGGGCAACTCGACGAGGCGGAAGAGCTTCTCACCCGTGCCCGCGATCAGGACACGGACTCGGTCAGCGCGGTCAACGGTTTGGCCGTAATTCACTATGAACGCGCGCGCATCGACCCGGATGGAGGCCACGCCTTCCACCAGAGAGGTCTTGCTCTTCTGCGCGAAGCCGAAGCGCTCGATCCCGAAGACTTGAGCGTGCTTTACAACTACGGCAAGTTCTATCAGGCGATGGATATGCATTACCCGGCGGTCCGCGCCCTTCGGCGCTACATCGACAAAGACCAGGCGTCCCAATGGGCCGAGGAAGCTGCCTACGACCTTGCTAAGCTGACAACCCTGCCCTAGGACCCGCTAGTCAGCCCGATCATCAAATCGTTGACATTGGTGCCCGTGGGGCCTGTCTTCAACAGAGCGCCCAGGGCATCAAAAAAAGAATATGCGTCGTTGTTCGCGAGATACTCGTCAGGCTCTAGCCCCCCCTCGCGGCCCCGCGCCCACGTGTCGCCATCCGCGAAAGCTCCGGCCGCGTCCGTCGGACCGTCGGTGCCGTCGCTCCCTGCCGCCAGCACGGTGATGCCCGCCACACCCTGAAGCTCGCGGGCCGTGACGAGCGCGAATTCCTGGCTTCGCCCGCCCAATCCGCTGCCGGTAACTTCAAGGGTGAGCTCGCCGCCGGCGATGAGAGCGACGGGCTCCGGCCTCTTTTGGCACGCGCGAAGTGCTTTGGCAAATGCCCGGGCCCGTTCGTGGACGGAGCCCACGAGGTCCTCGGCGAAAATCTCGACAGTAAAGCCGTGCGCCGAAGCGGCGGCGCGCGCCGCCTCCACGAGGTCCCGATTGCTGCCGAGGATGATGTGCTCCACGTTCTCGAGCGACGCCGCGCCTGGCTTCGGGGTCTCGGGAATAGCGCCTCGCGCTCCTTCCCGCAGATGCTGCATCACCCGCTCGGGCGCCTCGTCGGAAACGTGGTATCGGTCCAAGATCGCCGCCGCCTCTTCGAACGTCGATGGGTCGGCCGTCATCGGACCGGACCCGATCGAGGAGAGATCGTTACCAATAACATCGGACACTACGAGCGTCAGGACCCTTGCCGGTAAGAGCTGCTCGAGAAGGCGTCCTCCTTTGACCGCCGAAAGGTGCTTGCGCACCGCGTTCAGCTCTTGAATGGTCGCGCCCGAACGCAGGAGTAGCCCCGTTATGGAAACCTTGTCCTCGAGACTCAGTCCGTGGGCGGGTGCCACGAGAAGCGCCGACGCGCCGCCCGTGAGCAGGAAGACAACGCGGTCGTCGGCGTTAGTGCTCGTCAGGTCGTCACGAAGCCGCGCCGTCGCGTCGAGCCCGGCGGCGTCCGGAAGTGGGTGCCCGCCCTCCTCTACCCTCAGACGCGTCAACGCCGCGCCGTGCCCGTGCTTGACGAGGACGCGTCCTGTGTAGTCCCGGCCGTCGAGGTGGTCCTCGAGCGAAGCGGCGAGATGCGCCGCGGCTTTTCCCGCGCCGAAGACCAGCAGTCGGCCGGAGCCCGGCGGAGACGGCAGCGCAATGTCCTCCACCAAACGGGACGGCTCCATCCGTGCGAGACCCGCTTCGAAGATGGCCTTCGCTTTTTGTCGCAGCATGGAGCCCTCTTACCGCCTCTTGCGGAGAAGGATCAACCCTTGAAAGGCCGACGTCGGTAGTCTTTCGCTTTGCGCTTGAGATCGTCGGCACAATCGAGCACGAGCACAGCGTTGTACTGCTGCAGTGCAAGAGCCCGCTGATTGCCGGAGTCGAAGATCTTCCCCATCCACAAGTGAGACCTTCCCTTCAGGTTGTCGCCCGCCTCGTCGCTGATGACGACCTTCTCGAACGCATCCACGGCCTCGTCGAGGCTCAGTCCCTCCGTCTCGAACCCGCGAACGTTGATCTCACCAATCTTGAAGAGCACAGAATCGAGCTCGAGACGATCGTAATCATCTTGCCCGGCCTGAATCTTAGCTAGGACGGAACGGTAGACTTTGCTCGCACGGCCCCATTCTTCTTTGCGTTCGTAGACGGATCCCTGGATCAACTCCAGGAGGAAGTTCCTCGGGTAGCGCGCATGCAGGTCGTTTAGAACAGCGAGAGCCCTATCGTATTCCTTTTCGCCTTTGTAGATGACGACCAATACCAACTTCGCGTTCGTGCTGGCTCGACGGCCGAGTTGGGCGGCATATTCCAGCTGCTCGATACCGCCTTGCTTGTCACCGCCCCGGATACCGATGAGACCGAGCAGAAAGCGGATGAAACCCGGGATCGCGCCCAGCGTGTAATCGTAGGTGCCGATCGTCAGCCTGGCGTCGTTGTAGGATGGATCGAGCGTGAGAACCCTCATGTGGTAGTCACGAGCCTTTTTCGCCTCGCCGTTGGCTTTGAAGTAGGCACGCCTGACCGTTGCCTCGAAAGCGGCGAGCGTGCCGTGAGCGACCCCCAACGCGTAAAGCGTCTCGATGTCGTCGGGATGATCCGCCAGAATGGTCTCACCTGTTTCGATGGCCTGGGCCAGCGTGCGGCGAAGCCGGGCTACCGTTTCGGCGTCGACCATGTCCTCGGCGTCGCGCGTCCCGGAACCTGTGTAGCCCACCAGGTTCATCTTCTCCTGCTGGTAGACGATCTTCAGCCAGATGGATGACGCCAGCAAGTTCCAGTAAGTCGGGTTGGTCGGATCCTCTTCGATCAGCTGCAGGAATTTTGCTTCCGCGACTTCGAAATCGAGACTGTACAGTGCTTCTAGAGTCACCGTTTCGAGCGTTTGACCCGTCACCCGTCCGGCATCGACCATCAGGACCAGAAGCCCTACCAGGACCCAGCGGGAAACGATGTTCCCTTTTCGAGACAATACCAAATCCCGAACGCGTCCGGTCGTCACGGTATCGTCTACCATCATCAATGCGTTGGCCCAAGCTTTGTCGGTCTCGCGGCCTAGTTCGATTGGCGAACCGGCTGAAAGGAAAGGTCCTCGTAGTCGTAGGCCGAGTCGGCCGCGGGGGAGAAGGGTCTGAGGTCCATGGCATCGACGGAGCCGTCCGCCCCGAGCGAGAACGTGACGAACGCGTCCGCATTCGAATGATGGCCCCAACGGACGACGAACGTGTCGTGGTTCCAGTGCTCGAGGGGACCCTTGAATGAGGGCGATCTGGAAAAGCGCATCACGAGTTGGCCACTCGATGCCTCCACCGTGACATCCCCATACAGCGCATCGTTGAAGGTGCCGGCATAGCTTTTGAGACTCAGCGACGGCGAGGTCTCTTCGACGCGTGCCGCGAGAAGAGCGTCCATCCGCTCGTGAAAGCGCCGGTTCAAGATCTTGCCCGCCTCCTGGCGCGCTGCAATCCAATCGGTGGGCGGCGCGTCGCCCAGATAGGCGTCGAGGATCCAATACGTCAAGGAGGATTGAAACGACGTCTCTTGATTCGTCAAGATCACGATGCCGAGGCGCTCTCCGGGAACGAGCGTTGTCAACGACGTCATCCCGGCCAGGCCGCCGCCGTGATAGACCATCTTTTGTCCCTTGTAGTCCTTGAGCCTCCAGCCCAGGCCGTACGCGTACCACGTCGGCTTCAGCGCCCTGAGAGGACGGAGTGGATTTCCGATACCGATGGCGATCTGCGGAGACCACATCTCCTTCGACTGCCTCTCGCTGAAGATACGCGTCTCGCCGAGCTTGCCGCGACCGAGCTGAACGAGGAGCCACTTCGAAAGCTCGGAGACGCTGGCATTGATGGCGCCGGCGGGGCCGAGCGTGTCCACGTTCTCGCTCTCGATCGGCCGGACTTCAGAATCCATGAAGACGTGAGGCCTCGCCCAATTGCTCTCTGGCCTGCGCTCTGTAATGCTCGAATTCGCGTGCGACATCCCGAGCGGCCTGAAGATACGCTCCGCAACGAACGCGTCCCAGCTCTTTCCAGTCACCGCCGGAATGATTTGCCCAGCGACGATGAACATGACGTTGGAATAGGCGTAGCGGCTGCGAAAGCTCCGGACCGGCTTCAAGTAGCGAAGCCGTTCCATCAGTTCCTCGCGGCTATAGGTGGAGCGTAGCCAAAGCAAATCACCTCCGCCCGAGCGGAAGCCGCTACGATGCGTCACGAGATCGCGGATCGTGATCTCACGCGTGACCCAAGGATCGTAGAGTCGAAACTGCGGCAGATGATCGATGACGCGATCGTCCCAAGAGATCTTCCCTTCATCGACGAGGATGGCGAGCGCGGCGGTCGTGAACGCTTTGGAGCACGACGCGATCGCGAAGAGGGTATTGGGGTCCACCGGCGCGGGGCTGCCCAGCGTCCGTACGCCAAAACCCTTGGAGAAAACGACGTCACCATCTTTGACGATGGCGATGGCGGCCCCCGGAACGTCGAAGGCCTCGAGCGCGCGTTGGGCGTAGGCCTCGAGCTCGCGAACATCGAGCTCGCGAGCTAGGGCGCCGGAAGCGATGGTCCAAATAACGACGACCGCGGAAACTTTGACGAGCGAGCTCAAATGAACCTCCGCGGAGATTGTACTTCCGAAAGCCGCGCCGAAGTATATTCTCACTTATCAGATTCAGGAGGAAACGGCCATGAGGACGTTGGGGCGCCTTTGGATGATACTGCTCGCTTTCGGAAGCGTGCCGGGCATCGAAGCCGAGACGCATCGCTTCCACCCCGAGGTCGGCTATCAGACATACAAAGTGCGTGAGCCTGTCCTTCGCGTGCGGCCAGGCGACATCGCGGAAACGAGCACGCTCTTCTCCCCGCTTTTCTGACTAAACACTAGCCAGGTAACCTTGAAAGCGTTTGAACCGGTAGAGGCGCAGAGGACGTAGAGGAAAATCCGGGATTTCTTCTTCTCCGCGTACTCTGCGCCTCTGCGGTGAGATTGTCTTGCTCTAGATCTAGAACTAGATCTAGCCAGGTAAACCTGAAAGCGTTCTAAATCCACACCACACAGCTGACTCTCATCCCCACATCCCCTTACCTTTACAAACGCCGCTAAAAGCAAGGAGAGGTGGGGATGGGAGGGGATGTGGGGATAAGAAAGAATTTGCTTCAGAACGTGGTACAAAATCCTCGGTTCTGACCGGTTAGAGGCTAAGACGCGAACAAAATCCTCGCTTCTGACGGGTTCGAGCCTAGAAGCCGATGCGGGAGCCCGCCGATAGGAGCCAGCGGCTCCGGCCGTCGATCGGGTCGAGCGCGTAAGCGAAATCGATGCGGATGCCCGGTGTCGATGCGGAGACACGGTTCGCGCCCAGCAACAAGCTCAGGCCGATATCCGAGTGCATGTCTGAAAGGCGCATCGGCTGGCCGCGAGGCCAGGCGAAGCCGGAATCGAAAAAGCCGGCGATGCCGACCGATACGAGTTGGCCGATGTTATCCGTGAGGAACCAACGGCCTTCCAAACTGATTAGCAACGAGCGATTGCCGTTGAACTGACGGACGGGGTAGCCGCGAAGACCACTTTCCGCCCCGAGCCGAAACTGCACTTCTGGATCGAGCTCTGTCCCATAGAGAAAGTCGGCCTTGGCGAGAATCAGCTTGCGGAGAGACAGCTTTTGCACAACGTTGGCGCGAGCGTGGAGAATCCCGTTCTCGATCCGGTCGTTTCGATAGCGCGCCCGCCAGGAAATGTCTCCGAGAACGAAGCCAACCCCAGGAAGTTTCAGCCCTCGTCGCTCGCCGAGAAAGAAGGAATAGGACGTCAGATCCTCGCCCCCGAGCGCGGGGGTCGAGATCCCGAAAAAGGCGGAGGCCACGTTCCCGAGATTGAAATCTTCGATCCGCTCGAACTGGTGAATATGGGTGAGCTTCAGGAAACGGTGAACGACGCTGCTTACGCCGACCTGCAGGAGGCCGAAGCGCCGGACGTTCTCGCCTTCGGCGATGTCGTCCTCGGAGCTCACATAGGCGAGATGAAGCCGCACGGCATTCGTCGGGTTGCGCTTTAGCGCGCGGGCGGCATGAAACTCGCCTCGTCGACTGTAATGTCTAAGCTGAGCGATACGCTCGCCATCCTGGAATAGTGGGTCGAGGCGATCGAAGTCCTCGAACGCAGCGTGGAAGCTCCAAAGCGTGCCGATCGAAAAGAACGGACGGGTCGCGGAGAGGTTGACGCGATGCCCGTCGCTAGCGCTCGATAGCAACACGCGGCTGGTGACACGCGAGCCGAAGGTTCGAGGATCGCGATAGAACACGAAAGTCTTGTCGCGATCCAGACCGGAGTCATACAGTAGCCGGAGCTGCTTTCCAAGGCCGAACAAGTTGGTCTCGGACGCGCCCGCTGCCCACACCCACTCGTTCCCCACTTTGGCTACACGAAACTCTGGTAGCGTCGACCATGCATCGGAGGTGGTGACGCGCAAAAGGACGCGTCCGTCCGCCAAGGGAATCGATTCGATTTCTGCTCGTCGCAAGAAAGGCAAAGCGCGCAGGTTTCGCTCGGTTTGAGCGACCGCTTCCATGTCGAGGGAGTCCCCGACCGCGAAGAGAAGCTCCTGACGGATGATGCTTTCGCGGGTCTTGATATGCAGCCGGTTGGCCGCCCGATATGGCCACACGTCGCTTGTGCGGCCGTTGTCCTCGAACACGTCCTCGACATAGATTTCGATGGTCGCGATGGTCGGGGTCGGTGCTTCGTCTCGTGCTTGGGACCCCGCACAAAGGAGAAGGGATAGAACAATTAATCGGAAGACGCGGAGCATTTGCGACCCACAATCTACGGTGCGCGGGCGCCCGACGCAAGCCTGCTATACTCCGGCCCGTCCCAAAACCCACACCAATCCTATGGGGGAGTCATCGAAAATGAACGACGCGAAGGAGTGGTACGCCGCGCGTGGTAGCGAAAGAGTCGGTCCTATGACCCGGAGCGAGCTCGCGAGCGGGTTTCAATCGGGTGCATATGGCCCCGAGTCTCTCGTTTTCAAACAAGGGATGAGCGGTTGGACGGCCGCCTCTCAGGTCGCAGAGCTCAGAGTTGTGCTTTCGGGCGGCGGCACTAGCGTTGCGCCACCACCACCTCCTCCTCCATCAGATCGCCGCGCGCACGAAGTCGATTACAACATCGTAGGCGCGGAGATGCAATTCGTCGAGATCGAGCTCGATCCCGGTGAAGGCGCGGTCGCCGAGGCGGGCGCCATGATGTACATGACGTCCGGGATCGAGATGACGACGATCTTCGGAGATGGTAGTGAACAGGGCGGGGGGTTCATGAACAAGCTTCTCGGCGCGGGAAAACGCGTCCTTACGGGAGAGAGCCTCTTCATGACGGAGTTCGTGAACCAGGGCTCCGGGAAACAACAGGTGGCTTTCGCTTCGCCTTATCCAGGCAAGATCATGGCCGCGGATCTCGCGGAAATGGGCGGTAAGCTCATCGCGCAAAAAGACGCGTTCTTGTGCGCCGCCAAAGGCGTCGCGATCAGCATCGCCTTTCAGAAGAAGATCGGCGTGGCGCTCTTCGGCGGAGAGGGCTTTATCATGCAGAGCCTCGAAGGTGACGGCCTGGCTTTTCTGCACGCCGGTGGCACGACCATCGAGCGCCGGCTCGACGCCGGCGAGAATCTTCGCGTTGACACCGGCTGTATCGTTGCGCTCGAGCCTAGCGTGACCTACGACATCCAATTCGTGGGCGGGATCAAGTCGGCTATTTTTGGCGGAGAGGGGTTCTTCTTCGCAAGCCTCACCGGACCGGGCAAGGTTTGGCTTCAATCGCTTCCCTTCAGCCGGCTCGCAGGTCGGATTTGGGAGGCGGCACCGCAGACGGGCGGCGGCGGCAAAGGCGAGGGCTCGGTGCTCGGCGGGATCGGGAGCATGTTTCAAAAGTAAGGATTTGCGGTTCGTTGGTTAGCTTCGTATTGGTATGCGTCCAAATTTGAGATCGATTCTCATTCCTGCCGTGCTCGTGGCCGGCTTCGCCGCCCTCATCCCTCAGTGCGCAACCGAACCGTATCAGTGTCTACACGTTCAGCCGCGACAGCGAAAAGCACCTGAATGACGAGCGGCTCGATAGGTTTCGACGCGAGCTCGGCGAATATGCGGAGCCTGTGATGGAGCTCGCCTATTCTCGCGAGAGCGCCCACGTTACGGTTCTGTATTTGGGGCAAGGACGGTTGGCCGTGGAGCTCGATGAGGCGGGTCTCGCCTTGCGCCACGTGTGGACTGCTACGAGAGAGCAGCAACGTATAGGGACTCGCCGTAAAGTCTTGATCTCTCGCTAAGCGTTGGAAGGATTGGCTCCCCGGGTTGGACTCGAACCAACAACCTACGGATTAACAGTCCGGCGCTCCACCAATTGAGCTACCGGGGAACGAGAGCCGGCGATTATAGCACGGGCCTTCTTACGTCGTCTTCGTCAAGTCTTGTAAGACGAGCTTGGCGACCGCCTTCAGCGTGTCGAAGACGCCGATCCCCTCATCCGAGGCCGCAATGGCCTCGAGCACAGGCTCGTTATTGAGGCCGAGCTTCGCCTTCATCTCCTCGACGGGAAGTGCGCTCGGCAAGTCGCGTTTGTTCAGCTGAAGGACGTAAGGCAGGCTTCGAATCTCGTAGCCTTGAACCTTCAAGTTCAGCTCGAGGTTTCGGAGGCTCTCGACATTCGCGTCCATGCGCTCGCGCTGGGAATCGGCAACGAAGATGACACCGTCCACACCTTTTAGGATGAGCTTTCGGGAAGCGTCGTAGAACACTTGCCCGGGCACCGTATAGAGGTGGAACCGCGTCTTGAAACCACGCACGTTTCCTAGCTCGAGAGGTAGGAAGTCGAAAAAGAGCGTACGGTCGGTCTCCGTCGCTAGAGAGATGAGCTTACCTTTGGCGTTCGGATTCGTCTTTTCGTAAATGAACTGCAAGTTGGTGGTCTTCCCGCACAGGCCGGGACCGTAATACACGATCTTGCAGTTGATTTCGCGTGAGGCGTAGTTGATGAATGTCATCGTCCGGCCTCACTCACTGAACAAGCTATCGATGTCTTCGTCGGTAATTTCCGCGAATGGGGATTCGAAACTCCCTCCAGAAGACTTCTCGGCTTCGACCTTCTGCATGATGCTGTCGAATACGCCGTTGAGCTCCACTGCGGCCTTTTTGACACGCAGCCGAACCAGGCCGAGAGACGAACGCTCGTCGAAAATCACCACGAGAATGACACGCAGCCCAACGATAGAAATATGGATATTGTCTTTCTCACCTTCGTGAAAGAGCACCGAGAATTCCTTTTCACCGATGAGCTTGGCGAGAGCATCTGTTGCCGCAACATTGCCGGCAGTGAGAGATGCCAATGACGTGGTGTCCAAATTGTCGATATTGCCGTGCGCGGCGATTTGCTGACCGTTCTTGTCGACCAGAAAAACGAGTCTCGCGTTGGCGTCGGTGCGGAGCTTGCTCAGAATCGTCTTGATCTGATTAAACTCCTCGTCATACATCACCACATCAGCGGTCGCCATGACTTTGATATCCTCCGTCCGAGACCTGCACGCGGGATTTAAGATTGCGGGCTTGTTACCTTATAGATATATCGAAAAGATGGCCACTTAGCAAGCGGCGCTGCGCTCTAAATCACATAGATTCAATACTCACGGCGGCCTTCCAGGGCTTTCCCGACGGTCACTTCGTCTGCATAGTCGAGCTCGCTGCCGACCGGAATCCCCATGGCGATGCGGGTCACCTTGACGCCTAGAGGTTTGATGAGCCTCGAGAGATAGATAGCCGTCGCCTCGCCTTCCACGTTGGGATTCGTCGCGAGAATCACTTCTTCGACTTCACCGTCCACGAGCCGCGACAAGAGACCCGCGATCTTGAGCTGCTCCGGACCGATACCAGAGAGCGGTGAGAGGCTTCCCATTAGCACATGATAGCGCCCTTTGAACTCGTGGGTCTTCTCGATGGCAACGACGTTAGGGGGCTCTTCGACAACGCAGATGAGTCGAGAGTTCCGATCGGGGCTCGAACAATAGGCACAAGGGTCATCGTCGGTCACGTTGTTGCAGACAGAACACGAGACGATCTTTTCCTTGACGTTCTGGATCGCGCGAGCAAGATGCTGCGCGTCGTCCACGCTGGCCCGCAAGATATGGAACGTGATGCGCTGTGCCGATTTTGCCCCGATCCCCGGGAGCTCCTTCAGCTCCGCAATCAACCGGGACACGGGCTCCGGAAAGTCTTTCACGCTAAAAGAGGCCAGGGATGTTGCCCGCGATGGAGCCGAGCTGGCTTTGAGCTTCTTCGTCGACTTTGCGCGACGCCTCGTTGACGGCCGCGGTCACGAGGTCCTGCAGCATTTCGACGTCGTCTTTGTCGACGACTTCCGGGTCGATCGTCACTCCGAGGACGGTTTTGTTGCCGCTCATTTGGACCGTCACCATCCCGCCTCCGGCGGTAGCTTCCACACGGAGCTCGTCGAGCTGTTTCTTGAATTTCTCCTGAAGCGCTTGGGCTTGCTTCATGATTTGGTTCATTTTCATTTTTGACTCCAAAGGTAGTTGGGCTCCAAAAGGTGCTGGGGTTTCAAAACTCACGCCTCCGGTTTCTTCACGCTCTGAATCTCACCCTGAAAAGTATCGATGAATTGCCGCACGAGCGGGTCGCGCCGAGCTCGCTCTTGAAGGTCTTCCGAGGATTTGTCTTCTGTTTCGATGGGCGCGGGTGGCGGCGCGTCTTTGCTGGCGCCGTTTTCCTGGACCCGGACGGTGACCGATAATTTCCGGTCGGCGAGGCGCGACGCTTGTTCTTCGAGCAGATCTTTCAGCATCTTCTGCTCGAGTTGCTCGGCGAGAACTTTTTGGCTGGAAAGAAACTTCAATGTCAGGCGGTTGCCGTCGAGCTCATAGCTCGTGTGACGACTCACGATCGCGTGAAGCATCGGCTTGGCTGTTTTGAGCTGCTCGATGAGTTGGCTCATGAAATCGCTCGAAGGCTCCCCCTCCGCCTCGCTGAGAGGCGGGAAATCGTCCCGGGCCGTCCAGTCATCCGGTGCTGAGGCGTCCTGAGTCGCTTGCGGCGGCGGTCCAGCCTTCGCCTCCGGGCTCGGCGAGGCCTCAGTCTTAGGCTTAGTCGGTTTCGCGACCACGCGCGGCTTCGCCGCCGGTTTGGGCGCCGAGCCCGAGGAGGGTGGCGGTGGCTCCCCGGCGACGAGCGCCTCGAAACGCTCGAGTAGATCTTCGAAGGAAGCAAGCTTGCGGAGCTGCGAGAGCTTCAAGAGAGCGACTTCCACGTGGAAGCGCGGCTCGGGTGAGCTACGAAGCGCGATCTCCGTCTGCGTGAGCAACTCGAGCGCGCGTAGCAAGTCTTCCTCGGAGAGCTCGCCCGCGAACTTTTCGAGCCCTGCGGTCTCATCGGGAAGCTCGAAGAGCTCGGAAGCTTCGGGCGCGACTTTCGCGACGAGGATGTCGCGGAAATATTGCATGAGCGCTGATATGAAGTTACGCAAGTCGCGCCCACTGCGGACGAGCTCGTTCACGATCTTCAAGATGCTCGCGGTGTCCTGGCCGGTGAGGGCGTTGGCCGTTTGACGCAGCACGTCCCGCTCGATGAGGCCGAGAAGCTCCGTGACGTCGTGCTCTTCGATCTTTTCGCTGGAAGCGGCGATCACTTGGTCGAGCGCGGAAATCCCGTCCCGCATGCTTCCACTAGCCGCGCGGGCCAAGGTGCGGATGGCCCCTTCGGTGATCTCGATGCCCTCGGCCTTTGCGATCATCCGGAGCTGATTCGCGATCTCACCGGGCGCGACAGTCCGGAACTCGTGCTCCTGGCAGCGTGAAAGGATCGTGTCCGGGATCTTGTGGTGCTCGGTCGTGGCGAAGATGAACTTCACCGTCGGCGGCGGCTCTTCGAGTGTCTTCAAGAGCGCGTTGAAGGCCGCCGTCGACAGCATGTGGACTTCGTCGATGATGTAGATCTTGAAGCGATCCCGAGACGGGGCGTAGCGTGCTGAATCAATGAGCTCGCGGACTTGCTCGACGCCGGCATTGCTCGCGCCGTCGATCTCGAGGACATCGAGCGAGCGTCCGCGCGCGATTTCCTCACAGGCGGCACACGTGCCGCACGGCCGCACCGTGGGACCGCTCTCACAGTTGAGCGCTTTCGCGAGAATACGCGCCGTCGTCGTCTTCCCAACCCCTCGAACGCCCGCGAACAGGAACGCGTGGGCAATCCGGTCTTGCTGGATCGCGTTGGTCAGCGTGCGCGTGACCGCTTCCTGACCCACGAGGTCTTCGAATACCTTGGGCCGGTACTTGAGAGCTAGAACTTCATAGGCCATGCTAGAAAAGCTAGATGCTATCCTTTTCGCTTAGACTTCGGAGAATCTGGAGCCCCGCGGCTCAGGCGACCTGCAGCACAATCGAGGTCCGATTACCGCTGCTCCCTTTCGGGTCTGACGGGGTTCACAGGCTCGACTCGCACAGGACCTGAGCCGCGGGACATTTCTTGCTCACGTTTTCGGTGATAGCTATCCGCTATCCGCTATCCGCTACCTCTTTCTTGATTGGCGGAGGGGGTGGGATTCGAACCCACGGTACCGTTGCCGGTACACTAGCTTTCCGGGCTAGCCAGATAAGCCACTCTTGCACCCCTCCTCCAGGCCGGTGCCCAGGCAAGCCGCAATTATACCGCAGGCGGAATCACTGGGCCTCGCGGGCTTCTCGCGCTTGAATCTCCGCGCCATCGGGGAGCCCGGAGCCTGCACGACGCCGGCGCCACCGATCCGGGAAGTTGGTCAAAGCACCGGAGAGAGAGTCCAGGCTGTGATAGGTCACGGGCACCACCACGAGCGTCAGGACCGTCGCGACCGTCAAACCGAAGATCACAGCCACGCCCATCGGCCCCCACCATTGTGAAGACTGACCTCCGGGGCTTATGGTGCCCTTGAAGAGGTCGATATTGATCCCGAGCGTCAGAGGGATGAGTCCGAGAACGGTCGTGACCGCCGTGAGCAGCACCGGCCGGAGGCGGATGATCCCAGCTTCGATCACAGCCTTGGTCTTCTCCATCCCGCTCTCACGGAGTCGACGGATGAAATCACACAGCACGATTGCGTTATTGACCACGATGCCGGCGAGCGAGATCACTCCAATCCCCGTCATGATGATGCCGAACGGTGTCCCCGTGATGATCAAGCCCCACAAAACTCCGATGAGAGACAGAAGCACGGAGATCATGATCGTGATCGGCAGGATGAGGGAGTCGAACTGCGTCACGAGCACGAGCGAAATGAGCAGCACCGCAATCACGAAAGCTCGCTGAAGAAAAGCCTGGGATTCTTGCTCCTCCTGATTCGATCCCGCGAAGGACCAGCGGTAGCCCGGAGGAAAGTCGATCTTCGTAAGCCGAGTTGCGACCTCTTGCCGCACGGAATCCTCTGTCCGTCCCCGCGCGCGCACGACGTCTCCGTCTATGGTCACGACGCGCTTCAAGTCGACGCGGTTGACGGCCGCGGGGCCGACACCGGGCTCGATCTCAACGAGCGTCCGGAGCGGAATCGGGATGCCGTCTTCATCCGGCACGGTGAGGTCGCCGAGGTCGTCGAGCGAGCTGCGCGCTTCGGGAGCGAGCCGCACGGTAATGTCGTACTCGTCTTCACCGATGCGATATTTCGAGGCCTCCGTGCCGCGCAACGCGGTCTGCACCATCGTCGCGATCTCCTGAGTATTGACGCCGGCGAGCATGGCTTCGATGCGGTCCACGTGCAGCCGTATCTCCGGCTTGCCGCGATCCAAGTCGTCGTCGAGATTCACGAGACCGGGCACACTCCGTATGCGGGTCTTCACTTCCTGAGTGAGCCGCGCGAGCTCGTCGAAGTCGTCGCCGACGATGCGGATCGTGACGGGCTTTCCGACTTGTGGACCTTGTTGGGGCTTGTCCACTTTGATTTCCGCCCCGTCGAGATTCGAGATCGCTTCCCGCACTTCCTCCATCGTTAGGAGGGAGTTTCTTCGCTCGCGCTCTTGGCGATCGACGAGATCCAAAGTAATGCGGCTGTTGTTCGAAACCCCGCCGGCACCGCCCCCGAGCGCGGCACCGCCCATGATGCTGATGCCTTTTGAACCGATATTGGCCACGGTATGTAGAAGGTCCTGGGTCTTTCCGGTTCTGGCTTCGATGCGGCGCACGATTTCGTCCGAGGTCTCGAGCGTCGCGCCGCTCGGCGCCTCGACGTCCACGAAGATTTGCTCCGGGTCCATCTCCGGAAAGAACTCCATCCCCTGTCCGAGGACGCTGTAGGCCGCAAGAGTGAACGCGAAAAGCGCTCCCATCGTCCAAATGGCGGCGGAGCGCCGGTCGGTTACGTAGGGACTCCAGCCCGTGGCAAGACGCGCCAGACTCCACACGAGCCAGACGGCACCTTGCAGAGCGAAGGCGACCGTGCCGACACCGATGAGCCATGTCGCGACCACGTAAATCGCGGGATGTTCCGTCTCGAGCAACATGGCGGCCATGAAGATAACCATCCCGAGAAATGCGAAGAGAACGAAAACCAGCGGAAGCGCCCAGTTCCGGAAGAAATAGCCTATGGTGCCTTCGTCGGGCGCGGGCTCCAGAAGCCAGCCGAGAAGCTTCCGGTAACGGCTGAGAAACTTGCCTTCGCTTTTGGCCTTGGTCTTGGGAGGCGCCGTCATGAAGTAGGCGCAAAGCGTCGGGTTGAAGACGAGCGCCACGAGAAGCGAGGCGGAAAGAGCGATCATGAGTGTGACGGGCAGGTAGGACATGAAGTTGCCAATCATGCCGGGCCAGATCAGCATCGGAGCGAAGGCACAAAGCGTCGTGATCGTGGAGGCGATGACCGGCATCGCGACTTCCTGCGTACCCACGGAAGCTGCGGTGATCCCGTCTTTTCCCATTTCGCGATGGCGGTAGATGTTCTCGACGATCACGACCGCATTGTCGACGAGCATCCCGAGCACGAGGATCAAGCTGAAGAGCACAATCATGTTGAGCGTGTAGCCCATCCATTGAATGCCCACGAACGAGATCAGCATCGACAGTGGGATGGCGATGGCGACGAAGACCGAGTTCCGGAAACCGAGAAATGCCATGAGGACGGCGACAACGAGGATCAACCCCGAGAGAATATTGTTCTCGAGCTCGCTCACCATCTCGCGGATCTGCTGGGACTGGTCGCCGAGAATGGTGACGACCGTGCCTTCGGGCAGTCCGGCTTGCTGGCGCGCGAGCTCCGCTTTCACGGAATCCGCGACCGCGATGAGGTTCGACCCGGTGCGCTTTTCGATGGTGAGCGTGACCGACGGATTCTGGTCGACGCGTGAAAGCGTCGCTTCTTCTTCGAACCCGTACTCGACATAGGCAACGTCGCGAATGTAGATCGGCTCACCGTCGCGCACTTCGATCACGAAGTCTTCGATCTCCATCGGGTCTTCGATCTCCGCCGGCAAGCGGACGAGATATTTGAGTCGGCCGACCTCGATTTCGCCCCCTGGGATGTTCAAGTTCTCACGACCGACGGACTTGACGATATCGGCCAAGCTGACCTCGTAGAAAGACAAGCGCTTCGGGTCGACATAGACATGAACTTCCCGCGTCTTGCCCCCGATGATCTGCACGCGATTGACGCCTGGGAGCGCTTCAAGGTCGTCTTTGAGATCTTTCGCAATATCTGTCAACCGCACGAGGCCCACTTCACCCGTCATGCTCACGACAAGAATCGGGATCCGCGAAATGTCCACGTCCTGGATGCGTGGATCGTCCACCTCCGGCGGCAAATCAGCTTTGGCGAGGTCGACTTTCTCGCGCACTTTCTGAATGGCGGTGTCGAGATCCACCTCCGGATTGAACTCCACCTGAATCGACGAAAGGCTTTCGGAGCTCGTGGAACGAATTTCTTTGATGCCCGAGATCCCTTTGAGCTCCGTCTCGATCGGACGCGTGATGAGCGTCTCCATGTCCGCGGGCGCCACCCCAGGATAGACCGTGGACACGATGATGAGCGGGATCTCGACCTCGGGAAAGGATTCCCGCGGCATCGAGACGTATGTGCTCGCGCCGACCATGACGATGAGGACGATAAGCACATAGATCGTCAAGCGATGACGAATGCTGTATTCCGTTAAGTTCACGCGTGCACCTTGCTTTTAGAGATTGTCGGCAACGGATCGAACGCGCTGGCCGTCGATGAGATTGCGGTGGCCCGTGACGATGAGCTCGTCACCGGGCTCGAGGCCCTCGAGAACGACGATCTCGCCTTTCTCGCTCGGTCCCGTCTTGACGTTCCGGAGCTCCGCCTTGTCTCCTTTGAGCACAAAAGCGACGTTGCCACTATCCCGCTCGAGAATCGCGTCCCGTGGAATCACGATGACGTCTTCGTAGATCTGCTTCACGAGACGGACGCGCACGATCATGCCGGGCCGGAGCGCACCGTCGCGATTGTCGATCGCGACCTCGGCAGGGAACGAGCGGTTCTTGGCGGTCGCGGCGGGGCTCAAGAAATGTATCTTGCTCTTGAACTTGCGCTCGGGATAAGCGTCCGCTTCGACCACGGCCTCGGATCCAACTTTGAAGTAAGAAATATCGTCTTCGGGGATGCCAACCACGCCTTTGAGCTTCGAGAGCTGGTGGATCGTTGTTACGAGCGAGCCTGCGGGAACGACTTCACCCATTTCGACCTCGCGCACGATCGAGACACCAGATAAGGGAGCACGAATGATCGACCTCTCCACCCGGAGCCTGGCTTGCTTGACCCTCGCCTCCGCCCGGCGATAGTCGGACGTCGCGGAGGTCAGATCTTGCCGGGGCACCGCTTGGCGGCTGAACAGCTCGGTCGTCTTGTTGAACTCCGACTCCGCGTGCTGAAGCTCGGCCTCGACCTCGTCGAGCGCCGCTTCGAGCAGATCGGTGCCGATGCGCGCGAGGACCTGACCTTTTCTGACGCTCTGGCCTTTGTCGAAACGGATCTCCTGCACGGTTCCGCCGAGCTCCGTCGAGACTTGGACCTCGACCCATGGCTCGAGCCTTCCCGCGAGCTGAATCTCGTCGCGAAGTGTCGCTGGCTTCAGCCTCGACACGGAGACGTTCACGGGAGGCGGCTCGGCGTTTTTATTCGCTTCGGCTTCCACTGGCGCTTCTGTGCCGCAGCCCAACATGAGGGCCGCGGCCGTGACGGCCATGAGAAGCGGTCCTATCGATATTAGCCGGCTCAAGGTTCCTCTCCTTCTTCATTATTAGAGTGGTCTGCATTAGTGTGGTCGGCGCCCAGAACAGAGCGCGACACTTCAATCACGGAGTTCGGTGCGTCGGCGCGGTAGCCAACGAGAAATTTCATTTCAGCCAAGGCCACGAGGGCGTCATGGGCTGCCGTTGTCTGGTTGAGCTCCGCTTGACGGAGCGAGGCTGTCGACTGGAGCACATCGAGCGACGTCGCAGCGCCCCACCTGAGCGACTCTTCGGAAACGCGCTCCGCTTCGCGAGCCTGCTCTACGGTGAGCCTCGTGACCTCGAGGGACTCGAGCGACCGAATCCAAGTGCCGCTCGCGCGCTTCAAGTTGACCGAGAGCTCGTTTCTAAACGCGTGCTCGTCATACTCTTTCTGCGTGATCTGCGAGCGAAGCGCTCCGACCTGCGCATGGACGCGGTGGCCGTCGAAGATCTTCCAATCGAATGACACGCCCACGTTCCACGTGTGCAGCGCGAGGTCGCTGACGTTCGAGGCACCGAACGTGTTGACACCGAAGCCGGCATTCGCCGAGATTTGCGGCAAGAGGTCGGACTTCGTCACACCGACGCGCGCGTCGAGGACTCTCCGGTCCACCGCATAGCGCCGGAGCTCGGGGCGATGCTGGCCTGCAATCTCGAGGAGCGCTTCCGTCCTCATGATTCTGGGAACGGGGTCCTCGATGCCGAGCTCCGCGAGGACCTCGATGGGCGCGTCGATCGGCCGACCGAGCGTGGTATTTACCGAGGCGAGTGCTACTTGAAGATTGTTGTCGGCCATGAGAATCTCGGGCTGCAAGTTCGCGAGCACGACACGAGCGCGCAGGAGATCGAGCTTGGTCGCGTCCTCGAGCTCGAATCGCGTCTGCACTTGGTCGAGCTGGCGCTCTCGGGCATCTCTTTCCGTCTCGAGCACGCGCAAATTGTCCTGCGCGAGGAGGAACGCGTAGGCGGCGCGCACCGTGTTGAGCGCGATCTGATTTTCCAGACCCTGGACGTCGAGGTTGACGCCGCCGCGCTCCTCGCGTGCCGCCGCCATCGCGTTCGAAACGCGACCGAATGTGTAGATGGGCTGCCGCGCTTCGATGTTCCAAACATAGTTCGTAAAGAAGAACGCGTCGAACGCACCCGGAGGGAAATCGTTCGGATCGATCGTCTTGAAGAACGGGCTATTGCTGTTGCGCAGGCCCGGGTCGCGCGTCTTGCGCCAGCTCAAGAAGGCGGTGAGCTCAGGTAGTGCTTCCGCGCGTGCTTCGCGCACGAGCTGAGAGAACTCCTCGGTCTTTTCGCGCACGCTCAGCACTTGTGGGTTGACGGCCAGCGCTAGCTCGACGGCCTCGATGAGCGTGAACGTCAAGACGTCTTGGGACGCGACTTCACCTGCCACAGATGGCGATGTGAGCGCGAGGCAGACGAGTATCAAAGATGTATAATAATAGGGTGACCTTCGTCTTGTCGCTTTCATGGGATCCTCGGACTAATAGGGACTAGGTTTGCTTGAAGGCGGGCACTTCACCGGCGCCAAAAAAGAAATGCTCGATGGCCACGTCGAGCGACATGGCACTGACGCGGCGCTCGAGAGCCTCGCGGCGCTCAGGGTAACGTTCGGCTAAACGGTCGACCTTGAAGCGGCAGCTTACATGAGCGTGGATCAAGTTGCCGAGCTGCTCGACGAGAAAGTTCGGGGTGACACCAGGACGCGGTACGAGCTCACCCGAATCGATGCCGCGCTCGAAGACGCTCTGGATCCTTTGGCGCGTACCCCCGTAGAGGGACTCGAGATCTGGCGTCGGCTGACCCTCCTGGGGTCCGTAGAGCATGCTGAACATGAACTCGACGGCTGCGGGACAGCGCTCGACGAGCCCGATATGCGCTTGAACGATCGATACGATGGATTCGTAAAACGGCCGGGGCGTTTCGAGAGCGCGGGCAACCTCCGATTCGAGGCTCGCCATCACGATCTCCGCGACTTTCAAGTGGAGGTTTTCCTTACTCTTGAAGTAGTAGCTGACGAGAGGCGCCGTAACATTCACCTCGGCAGCAATGCCTCGAAGCGTCGTGGCCGCATAGCCGCGGCGCCCAAAGCATCGCATCGCATGCTTCAAAATGAGCCGCTCGATAGCCGAGTGCTCTTCCGATCCCCCAGGCTGGGTCGCTTCGATCTCATGCAATAAATTCAATGTTGTCAACGCTTTACCATCATCCAAAGAGCTAAATTGAACGGTAGTTTATTCAGTTTAACGCTCGTTCAAACAGACCGCAAAACTTTCTCCCACTGGATGTTTCGGGCGAATTCGAACTCGTCTCGGATGAGAAGTCGGACTTGTCCGACGAAGCCACGGATGAACACACTGGCGAAGTCGGATAAACTCAGCGACTCGAGGTGAATCGATACATGCGTCCACGAATGGGCTCCTTGCTCCTGCTCGCATTAGCTCTGGTCACGGCTGGCCCGTCGGCGGGAGAGTCGGCCGTACGTTTCCGGCTGTCCTATCCCGAGGAGGCCCATGCGGGGCCGATCACGGGGCGAGCCTTCGTCGTGATCTCGCGCACGAACGAGAAAGAGCCGCGGCTTCAAGTTGGCCGCACTGGCGTGCCGTTCTTCGGGCGGAACTTCGACAACGTCGCACCCGGTGATGCAATCGTACTCGACGCAAGCGACCTAGGCAGCCCCGTTGGCTCCCTCTCCGAGATTCCGCCCGGCGATTATTTCGTGCAAGGCTTCATCAAGGTCTATTCCGAGTTCCCGCGGGCCGACGGTAACACCGTCTGGATGCACGACGACCAGTGGGAAGGCCAGCGCTTTTGGATCTCTGCTGGAAACCTGCATAGCGTGCCGGTGCGGCTCACTATCGACGCCGAAGCCGGCTACGATCACGAGCTCGTGCTCGACCAAATCATCCCAGAGGTCGAGCTCCCGCCGGATACCGCGTGGGTCAAACGCTTTCGCTTCGAGAGCGAGAACTTGACAAAGTTCTGGGGACGGCCGATCTATCTCGGCGCCACCGTACTTCTGCCGCGCGACTACGAGCGCGACAACATCGATTACCCCGTCATCTACTACCAGGGGCACTTCCAAATCCAAGATCCGATGCGATGGAAGGAGGGCGAGGACTTCAAGCGCGCGTGGAAGCGCGACCACTTCCCGCGAATGATTGTGGTGACGTTTCAGGACCCCACCCCCTATTTCGACACGTCGTACTCCGTGAACTCCGTCAATCTCGGGCCCTATGGCGACGCGATCCTCGAAGAGCTCATCCCGGAGATCGAGCGTCGCTTTCGCGTCATCGACGAGCCCTATGCGCGGATTCTGACGGGCGGCTCGACGGGGGGTTGGGAAGCGCTCGCGATGCAGTTCTTTTATCCCGACTTCTTTGGCGGGACCTTCGCCTATGCGCCCGACCCGGTGACCTTTACCAATGTCGAGGGCATCAATATTTATGAAGACGTCAATGCGTTCTACAAGCAGCACGAGTGGCGGCGGGTGCCGATCGCCAATACGCGCGAGACCAACGGTGAGATACGCCTGACCTCCAAACAGCGGAACACGTTCGAGCTCGTCTCGGGCACGAAAGGCCGCTCTGGGCAGCAGCTCGACATCTGGTCCGCGGTCTTCGGGCCGCTCGGTGACGACGGGTTTTTCAAGCCGCTTTTCGACAAACGCTCGGGAGAGATCGATCCCGCGGTCGCGCAATATTGGCGGGAGAATTACGACTTACTCCACCACCTGAAGAACAACTGGGCGAGCCTAGGCCCGAAGCTCTTCGGAAAATTGCACGTCTATTGCGGCGACATGGACAACTACTATTTGAACGTCGCGGTGAAAGAGCTCCAGGAATGGATGCGGCAGACGGAGAACCCGCATTATCCAGGGGTCTTCGTTTGGGGCGACGGCGCCGGACACCGCTTTGGACGCGAGTTCAGCACCGAGGCAGAGCGCATCCGCCGGATGGCGGAGCACGTGTTGTCGATGCGCCCGGACGGCGCCCCCCATCCTTGGTGGCATTTCGAGTGAGGACCAGGCGTCTGCGTTAGAATAACTGCGATGAGCGAAGACCCTACCTTTCGGATTATCGGAAACGCCCCGGCCGCCCGCAGCCTGCGCTACGAGGCCTATCGGCGCGAATGGGACCGCCGCGGCGAAGAGCTCGACGGCGCGAACTACCCCGTCCATGTCGACCTCGAATCCGTCGCCGTTTGCGACCTGCGCTGCGGAAGCTCCGAAGAGGATCCTCAGGGGTTTTGCCAGATCTGGACCCACGAGCACATCCGCAAGCTCGGCTTCGACGAGCACACCTACAAGAGGGGCTACATGGACCCCAAGCTGTACACCGCGTTGTTGCAGCAATGCGCCGAGATGGGGGTAAGCTCCATCAAGCTCAACTATCGAGGCGAGCCGTCGCTTCATCCCGAGATCGTGTCTTTCGTCCACCAGGCCGCGGAGCTCGGCTTTCCGGACATCATGATGAACACGAACGGTAATGGCGGCGCGCGGACGCGGCCCGAGCTCTTTGCCGATCTCGTGGAAGCTGGCATCACGGATCTCATGTTCTCGGTCGACGCCGCCGACGAAGTGACTTACGACAAACAGCGCGTCGGCGGCGATTGGAAGATCTTGCTCCACTCCGTCCGGAGCGCGGTCGAAGCGCGCGCTCGAGGCGGAGGCACGACGGATTGCCGGATCCGCGCGTCGGTCGTGCGAACGTTCCTGAATGCCGCGGAGGTCGATAGCGGCCGCATGGAAGCGTTTTGGCGAGACAAGATGGGCGTCGACTGGATGTCCATCAGCGAGTGCTACTTTCCTGCCGGCGCGACTCACCAGTGGAAAGCCGCCGAGTGGGAGTCGCTGAGCGCGGCCGAGTTCCAATGCCCCGACCCCTTCCGCCGGATGGTCATCACGTGGGACGGCAAGCACACGATGCCCTGCTGCCAAGGATTCACGCTCGAGATCGACGGAGGCCCTGTGATAGAGGTCGCCGAAAACCTGCAGACGATAAAGGACGCGTGGACGAGCGAGAACTTCGACCGGCTGCGACGCGCGCATCGCGATCGCACTTGGGATCGGGAGGGTAAAGAAGGCGAGCCCATCTGCGTCAACTGCGCCGTGACCAAGAAGCCGACACCCATCGCTATCTCGGTGTGATAGCGACGGCGGCTCTCGCGCTCCTCCTGCTCCAAGTACTCGTTCCTTGGAGCGACGGGGAGCTCGACATCCATCACATCAGTACCGGGCGCGGCAACGCCACGCTCTTCGTGCTCCCCGACGGGACGAGCTTGCTCGTCGACGCAGGGGCCAGGCCGGCCAGCCCAGGATTTCCCGAAGCGCCGTCGCGTCCGAGCGATGCGCGGCGGCCGGGCGAGTGGATCGCTCGCTATATCGCACGCACGCTCCCGGAACCGAAGCTCGATTATGTGCTCGTCACGCACTTTCACGACGATCACATGGGAGGCCTCGCCGACGTTGTGAGCGCTCTCGAGATCGACAAGCTTCTCGACCGAGGTTGGCCGGACTACGACTACCCGCGCCCGCTCGACTTCGAGAGGGTCCGTGCGTATCGTCGCGTCGCGGAGAAGCTCGACGTCGAAGCGTTCGAGCCCGGGAGCAACGACCAGATCGTCCTGAAGCGCCGCCCGTATCCAAAGTTCGAGATACAGAACCTCACGGCGAACGGCGTGTACTGGTCAGGACAGGGCGACGAGACGCGCGAGCAATTCCCTGCACTCGACACGCTCGCGGACGAAGACTATCCCTCCGAGAACATGTCGAGCTTGTCCTTCCGCCTCCGCTACGGTGCTTTCGACTATTACACCGGCGGCGACCTGACAGGTATCCCTAACGTCGGCCACCCGGATTGGCAGAACATGGAAAAGGCGATCGCGGACGCGTTCGGCCCGGTAGACGTTCACGTCGTGAACCACCACGGCTCGATCGACTCGGCGAGCCCCGAGTTCTTGGCGGCGCTAAAACCGCGCGTTCACATCATCCCGGCCCACTCTGCGACCCACCCCGCCCCAAGTGTTCTGAAGCGGCTGCTCTCCGAGCGCGCCTACGAAGGTCCGCGCGACGTCTTCATCTTGCAGTTCCGAGAGCCGACCAAAGCGGCCATCGGCCCGCGCGCGAACCAGGTGAAAAGCGGCGCCGGCCACGTCATCGTGCGCGTCGCGCCCGGGGGCGGGTCCTATCGCGTCTTCGTCGTGAGTGACGCCGACGAGAGCGGCACTGTCCTCGCCGAGCACGGCCCTTACCGTTCCCAATGAGTTAGGTCTTCTCCGCCTTCTTCCTCTCCCAAAACGCGCGGAAGTTTCTTTCTTCCCATTTCTCTCGAAGTTGCTGCGCGTCTTCGATAGACCGGTGCTTGTAGATGCCGGGAGGGAAGCGGTACGCAGTCACCCGTTCAGCAAAGCGCCAAACCCGGGCAATCGCCTGCCAGAGTGGGACGCCGTTTTCGCGCCAAAGGGTGTCCTCCATTTCCTGCAGGGAGCGGAACTTCCGAACCGGCATCAGTCCTCATCCAGATCGAAACGTCGCCGGAGTGCTTCCGCGTCTCCCCAGTCCTTCGGTCGCACCGTATCCTTTTTCATCCGATAGAGTATTTCAGGCGTCGCTACGCTAACCGTCAATCCGTCGAAATCCAGACGCTGCGAGGAAATGTCCTCATAACGGAAGGCCTCCCCCAGGCGCGTGAGAATATCGAGGTAGAAATCTCCATCAGGCGGCACGTATTGCACGGCCGGGTAATCACCGAGAAGATCTTCGGCGGTGATTTCCTCGATGCTCGTGTCGTCTGGGTAGACCGACTGGAGTGCCTTTTTGAGACGCTCGATATTGTCCGGCTCCGGTGCGACAAAGATGTCCAAGTCCTCGGTAGCGCGAGGGAGCCCTAGCAGGTTGATCGCCACAGCGCCGAACACGACATACTGAACTTCCTCTCGTTCCAAGGCGGTGAGGACATTCTTAACGGCGTCGAAGTCCATGGGTACGACCCATTCTAACCCCGGGGGTAATAGAGCGCCGCCGCAACTTGCGGGGTTCGGGGAGACAAGATCGATCCTTTGAAGCGTCACGCCACGGCGGCTAGAGCGGTTCACATTCTCGTTCGATGTCCTGCGGCGGCCCGCTCTCAGCGACGGTGAACCCGACGTCCTCGGCGGCTCGAACGGAGCCTGGATCGATCTCGACCAAAAATCGACCGAGCGCGCGGGATAACCGAGAGCGGCGCAGACCGGGAGCTCCACGACGCACGCGTCATAGGTGTGGACCCCGGCATCGCGCAGCTTCTCTTGGGCTTCTTCTAGGGGATCTCTCGGCTGTGGAGCGGGGCGCTCCTGTTGGTCAGCAAGAATCCCGGGCCACTCCAGATAACGCTGCACCCAACGCGTGTCGCGGGGGCTGCAACCGGTCGAAAGAGTGACGAGAACGGCCATGACGCTCTAGCAGCAGCGCGAGAGCATTCGCCTTCGATGCATGGGTTCAGGCTAGCAGACCGGCGGCTCTCTCTCACACCGTGCGTGTCGAGCAAGACAATGGCAGGGGTGGAAGCTTAAGCTCGAGTATTTTGACCAGACGAGTACACGGTAACGATGTTGGGATGATTGAGCGCGGCGATCGCTTTGGCTTCTCGGGTGAACCGAGCCCGGCGCTCTTCGCTCTCGGCAAGCTCCGGCGGCAGGACTTTCAGCGCCACCTTTCGATCCAACTTGGTGTCCTCGGCCAGATAGACGTCACCCATTCCACCTGAGCCGATCTTCTCCAGGATTTTGTAGTGGGCGAGGGTCTTGCCGATCAATCCTGTTACCTCCTGCGTACGGATAGTAGTTCTGGAGAGGGGCACTATTCAATCGGGCAGCGTGTCCCTCACGCCTGACAGACAGCGCAACGTGATGTCCAGGATGGCCAAGAGCTTCGCGGCTCCAAGATTTTCCGAAGAAGCTCCTGATGTGTTGGCTAGCAACGACGGCCCGTGGGGAAAACTAGGACGGGTTCCACCGCCCTTGCGATCTGCTAGGATCGAATCTCCTTGAGCTCCCTCACTGCCTCGGCCCTGTCATTTACCGGCCTCGTCATCCTCGCTCTCGGTGCCCACTGGCTCGTGCGAGGGGCCTCCCGTCTCGCGACGCATTTCGGCGTCAGCCCGTTACTCGTTGGCCTCACCGTCGTCGCTTATGGAACGTCGTCGCCCGAGATCGTAGCGAGCGTCATTGCGGCGCTCGGCGGCCATCCCGAGATGACGGTGGGGAACGTGCTTGGAAGCAACGTCGCCAATATCGGGCTCGTCCTCGGATGCATCGCGATCGTAGCGCCTATGAATGTGGCGGCTTCGGTGCTCAAGCGCGAGCTTCCGCTTCTCCTCGGCGTCACCGTGCTTTTCTTCGCCTGCGCATTACGGCTCGAGCTCGGTCGTGGTGTCGGGCTCGCGTTCATCGCTCTTCTGGTCTTCTTCAATTACTTGTCGATCCGCTGGGCTCGCGGTGAGGCACCGCCATCCAGGCCAGCCACACCGTCCACACATAGCCTCGCCTCGAGCTCGGCGTTTACCGTCTTTGGCCTCATCCTCCTGATGGGCGGCGCGCAGCTTCTCGTTACGGGCGCGGTCTCGCTCGCGCGATCGATAGGCTTATCTGAGTTCATCATCGGCGCCACTCTCGTGGCTGTGGGAACGTCCACGCCCGAGCTCGCGACCTCCTTCGTCGCGGGCCTTCGGGGTGAAGCGGATCTCGTCGTTGGTGCCATCATCGGCAGCAACCTGTTCAACATTCTGGGCGCGATTGGCGTTTCCGCGACCTTGCGAACGCTTCCCATCGATGAAAAGCTGCTCTATTTCGAGCTTCCAGCGCTCGTGGGCTTCACGCTCTTGATGGCGATCTTTCTGTACACAGGACGGCGGATCGTGAAGTGGGAGGGGATGGTGCTCCTTGGATGCTACGCCGTGTTCATGGGACTTCTCTTTCGTTAATGGCGTTAATGGCGTTAATGGCGTTGAATGGCGTTAACGACGTTAAAGGCGCTCATGCGTCGCGTTCTACGATCCTTCGCAACCCAGAGAGAAAGCTATCGCGTCGCACACGAGCTCCATTTTCTCTTCGCTTACTTTGGTCAGTCGACGCCCAATCCCGACCTTCGCGACGGTCACGATATTGTGAAGATTAATGATGCACGGCGCCTTCAATCCATCGCCGACGTCGAGCTGAACTTCGGAGGCCACGTCTCGTATTGTGGAAGTGATAGGCGCTACCGTGACGCGCGAGAGATATTTTATGGACGCGCTACGAGTCAACAGTAGAACAGGTCGGGATTTGTCCAGCGGGGCGAACTGGTAGAGACGAATCTCGCCGCGCTCTAATCTCCCGCCAATCGGCCACCCTCTCCGAGCGGCTTACTTCATTGAGGTCGTCGGGTCGTTGTTCGTAGGCCGCGCGCTCCTGGTTCTCCAACTCCGCGTAGCGCAGTTTCTTCAAATGTGCGCGCAACGCTTCACGTATCAGCGCGGAGCGGTTGATGCGCTGCCGCTTGGCAAACCGGTCGGCAAGCTCGAGCAGAGAATCATCGAGCACAACCTGTATGGTTGCCATCTATGTTGAGTCTATTCAACATATTAATCCACAGTCAAGTCAACAGTGCGTGTTACTCCCAGCTGCGCTCGTCTCGGATAGGCCCTTCGTCGGCCGCCGCGAGGCTGCCCGGCGGCACGATCTCCACTTCGACGCGGAGCTTGAGCTCGTTGCGGAAACTCTGAACGAGCACCTCGACGTCAACGTTGGCTTCCACGCGGATGACCATCGCGTCGCGGCGCTCGACGCGACGCACGATCGCCTCGTAGCGAGGCACCTCGCCGAGCGCCAATGTAAGCGCCCGCGCGATCGATCGAGGGTGGACGAACATCCCCCGCACTTTGACGCCCTCGCCCACCCTTCCTTGGAAGCCGAGAAGCCGCGGGGTCGTGCGCCCGCACGCACAGGGCGAGGTGTCGATCGCCGATCGATCGCCGGTGCCGAAACGCACGAGCGGATAGACTTCGTTCTGTGTGCTGACGACCACTTCGCCCGTGGGCTCGAGCACCTCAACGACGCGCCCGGGCGTGATATGCCACCCGCGCGACGCTTCGCATTCGAATGCAATGGCGCCGACATCGGCGGTGCCATAGCCTTCGCGTACCGTCACGCCGAACTCACGCAAGAGGTCGTCTCTGAGCGACGCCGATAGCGGCCCGCCGCTGACGAAGCCGCGCTCGAGACGAACGTCGATGCTTTTCTCACGCGCGCGGTCGAGAAGCGTCCAGATAAAATCCGGTGTTCCGCAATAGCCGGTGCTCCCCGAGCGCGCGAGCAGATCGACTTGCGCGTCTGTATTCCCGACACCGCCAGGGACGACGGTACAGCCGATCGCGCGGAGCCCTTCTTCCATCATCGCCCCCGCCGGCGTCAGATGGTAAGAGAAGGTGTTGTAGACCGTGTCGCCTTCACGAAAGCCAGCGGCCCAAAGCGCGGGCGCCCAGCCCCAAAAGTCCGGGCCTTCCCCTTCGGGATCGAGTATCGGGCCGGGAGACAAGAAGACACGCTTCAACGTCTTGACGTCACACGCCAGAAGCCCTCCGAAAGGTGGCGACGCTTCCTGCAGCTCGGGCAGGTCGTCTTTCGAGAGCACCGGCACATCGGCAAGGGCGGAGACGGAGCGGATGTCCCCGGCGGCGAGTCCCGCGCGCTTCAGCCGGCGCGGAAACTCTTCGGTGTGCTCGGCGGCATAGGCCACGATGTTGCGCACGAGCTGGTCTTGATAGAGCTGCCAAGCTTCGGTTGAGGCAGCTTCGATCTCGGGCTCGTAGATCGGATTCACGACAACCAGCGCTTTCGCCGGCGATAGTGTTTGACGGCTCTATAAGACTTGCGCCCGCCGAGCTCCGAGAGGCCGAGATAGAACTCCTTCACGTCCGCGTTCTCGCGGAGCTCTTCAGGTTTGCCTTCGAGAACCACACGGCCGTTCTCCATGACGTAGCCGTAATTCGAGATGTCGAGCGCGCGGGCAGCGTTTTGCTCGACGAGAAGAATCGTCGTGCCGTCGACTTCGTTGAGGCGACGCAAAACGGCGAAGATCTCTTCGACGATGAGCGGAGCGAGGCCGAGAGATGGCTCGTCGAGCAGCAGAAGCTCAGGCTCTGACATCAGAGCGCGGCCGATCGCGAGCATCTGTTGCTCCCCGCCCGAAAGAAAGCCCGCGAGCTTCTTGCGACAGTCTCTCAAACGCGGAAACGTGTCGAGAACCTTGTCGAGGTTCATCGAGGTGCTCGTATAGGCGCCGACGCGCAAGTTTTCTTCGACGGTGAGATGCTCGAAGACGCGCCGGCCTTCCATTACTTGAAAAACCCCGCGCCGGACGACGTCGTGAGGCGGCAAACCGTGGATGGGCTCGCCTTCGAGCTCGATGGAGCCGTCGGTCACCTCTCCATCTTCCGGCGCCAAGAGGCCCGAGATGGCTTTGAGGGTCGTCGACTTCCCCGTACCGTTCGTGCCGAGAAGACATACGATCTGACCTCGGCGCACTTCGAGAGAAAGCCCGCGGAGGACGAGCACGACGTTGTCGTAGACGACCTCGACGTTATTTAGACGGAGCATGCCGAAAGTCCGTTAGAGGCACCCAGCGGCCTTCTTCGACGCGAAACAAGCGCATGCCTTTCGCGCCCCTGTGATTCTCGCCCGTGAATGTAATCGGGAAGGTCACACCGCCGGTGTCGAAATCAGCGAGCCCCTCGAGCGCCGCTTTGACGTTCTTGCCGGTGAGAGGCAAGCGGTCGTGGACGACGCGCCGGATGCCCTCCGTCATGACCGCCATCGTCCACCATCCCTGTCCGTACGGAACACCTTGGTCCTCGAGAGCACTCCCGTCTTTCAGAAGGAGATAGGCGCGCGCCTCTTCGAGCCCGCTCACGCCCTCGGAAGCTGGCGGCGCGAAAGGCATCGCCCCGACGACACCTTCGCTCGCCTCTCTCGCGAGCTCGACGAGAAGCTCATTGGCGCACCAGTTCAAACAAAAGAAGGGGATCGTCATCGAGAGGCTTGCCGCGTTCTTGAGCACGACGGAGACGGGAGCCGACGTGTTTTGAAAGACGACGTATTCCGCACCCCATTCGCGCAGGCGCGTGAGCTCTGCCGTGAAATCCGTGCTGCCACGCGGCATCTCCTGCGCCATCAGCTCGATGCCTTGGGCCGCGGCGTAGTCGCGTCCGAGCTGCTCGTAAGGCGACAAGCCGAACGGCGATGCGTGGTGAAGAAGCGCTATTTTCGGGCTTCCGTCCGGATGATTCTCCACAATCCAGTCGATAACGATCAGAAACTGATCGCTATAAGTCGTGCCCGCGAGGAAATTGTAGGGTGCTTCCTTTGGATCGCCGAGCACGTGCGAGTAGGACGCCGACATGAACGGTACTTGATCGTCGGCGATGCGGCCGCGGAGTGCTTCTGTGTCTCCCGTACCCCAGCCCATGAAAGCCACGACGCCTTCGCTGACGAACTCGCTGTAGAGCTGCTCGGCGCGGTCAACCCGATAACCGTAATCCTGATACAGCAGCATGAGCGGGCGGCCGTCGATGCCGCCGTTGCTGTTGACCCAGCCGACATAGTCACGGACACCGTCGGCATAGATCGTCCCCACATCCGAAGTGGCCCCGGTGAGCGCGAAGATAGCGCCGACGAGGATGGTATCGTCCTCCTCCGAGCCTCCGCCACCTCCGCACGCCATGCAAAGCGCGAGCGCTGACGCACCGAGGAGTCTTTTGTCCATTGGGGAGATTCTAGTAGGAAACCAGCCGCGAGCGGAAGTCATCACACACGCATATAAGACAAGTAACCTTAACTTTATGTCGGCGCTGCTTTACACTGCGGTTCTCGAGTCAAAGGAGGCAAGACGATGAAACAGACCAAACGGTCACTTTGGGTGTTTTGTGCGATGAGCGAGCGGGACCGCCGGAATCAGTTGCGACTCGTTGGCTGGATCTTCGCGTGGGCGTGAAGAACCGGCTCAAGGTTCTGCGCGCCGAGCGAGACTGGACCCAGGCCCAGCTGGCTCTGGAGCTGGACGTCTCGCGCCAGACCGTCAACGCCATCGAGAGGGGCAAGTTCGATCCCAGCCTTCCTCTGGCGTTTCGCATCGCCGACCTGTTCGACCTGTCCATAGAGACGGTGTTCAGGCCTAACGGGAAGGAACATAGCTGATGTCGCGGCGCCCGTTACTCTGGTTGCATATCTTTTGACGCTGGCGATAACATCGGCACGTCGTTATGTTCGATAGGACCTCATTTCTCAAAGCCAATACACTTCTCGCCGGGTTGTCGACCGATATCGTGTCCGATCTCGCGAGCCGGATGCGCGAGGTGCGGGCATCGGCAGGCGAGGTGATTTTCAGCGAAGGCGAGCCGGGGGACGCGGCGTATTTCATCGTCGAGGGAACGCTCTTTGTCGAGAAAGACGGCATCCGCATCGTCGAGATGTCGGCGGGAGATTGTGTCGGTGAGTTCGCCCTCATCGACGAAGGGCCGCGAAGCGCCACCGCGATCGCGAAGACGGATGTCCTGCTTCTCGAATGGCGCCACGCCGAGTTCGAAAGGGCGCTGACGCTCGGTAGCTCCGTCGCGAAGGGCATCTTCCAACACCTCATCTCTAAGCTCCGTCGCGACGTGTCGCTTCAAGTATCCGCCGGCCTCGAACGGGAGCGCTGGCAGCAGGATCTGAAGCGAGCCCACGAGATTCAAATGGCGATGCTGCCGCAAGGAGATCTCCTCATCGAGCACGCCGAGATTTCCGGATACTGCAAGCCGGCTGCCGATGTCGGTGGGGATTACCACGATTACGTGGAGATCGGGACGGACGCCACCGGTGTCATCCTCGCCGACGTGACCGGGCACGGCTTCTACGCGGGCCTGCTCGTGGCCATGGCAAAGAGCTGTTTGCACACGCAAGCCAAGATCGATGCCTCGCCGGCCGCGGTCATGGCGGCGATGAATTGGACCGTGTTTCATTCGGTGCAAACCGGGCTCTTGATGAGCGGCTGCTACGTGCGTCTCGAGCACAAAGCGCGCACGTTGAGTTATACGAATGCGGGGCATCCTTTTCCGTTCCTCTATCATCGAGCCACCGACTGCATGGATAGGCTCGAGTCGACGGATCTGCTTCTCGGCATACCGGGCTTCGAAGACATGGCGTTCTCGGCTCGCGAGAGACAGTGGGAGCCGGGCGATCTCCTCGTCCTCTTCTCGGACGGCATTCACGAAGCGCTTTCGGCCGACGACGAAGAGTTCGGCGAAGAGCGTCTCGAGCGCGTGATCTTGGAAGCGAAAGACGAGCAGCCGAGAGAGGTGCGCGACCGGATCTTACACGCCGTCGCCGAGCACTCGCGCGGCGTCGCGCCCGCGGACGACGTGACCGTCGTCGTGGCGAAGGCCCGCTAGTGGCCCTTCCTTCGGTTACTCGGCGGGAACGAGACGTTTCAGCTCTTCGAGCCAGTTCTGAACGTAGATCAATTCAGTGTCGCTGAAGCCGCCGGGCGAATCCTCCCGGATCATCAAGAAGCGCTTGCCATCACTAGACACGTCGTAGTTGCGGCCCAGGGTCCCAGGTGCGAAGTAGGTTTGTTGAAGCACAACCTCGGCCTGGCCGAATTAATCCGTGATCCACCGCGATGAAATATCACGAACAGCACCACCGTGATGGGGACAGGTAACGATGAAATATGAACGCTGACCTTCGATATTTCATGGCAATACTCAACACCATCATTTCGGGAAAAAACCATTTGAACCAGCGGAGAGGCTCCTCGAGAATTTTCCCGTGGTTGCACACGACTACACCGAAAGTCACGTGCTCGATGCACTCGGCGATAAGAGATCTGAGACTCACGCGTCTCGACGTCGTTCACTTTGGGAAGGACACGTTTCCCCTCATTAAAGTTGTACGAGCCATCGCCGCCAGCCGCCTGCTCATGGATTTGTAGTCTTTGTAGACGGGCTCACCCAAGACTTCGGGTTGGTCCCCCCGCCCTATATCCACCGTGGCGATGCGCTAAGTGCGGGGTCGCTCCCAATCCTCCCAGCTCAAACCGACAATTCGCGAGAACTCGTCCACGTCGTGCGTTACGAGCGTCAGATCGTGGGTAGTGGCAATCGAAGCGATCATCAAGTCGTTCGGCCCGATGGACTGGCCCATGCGCTCGAGCTCCGAGCGAATGACGCCGTACTTTTTCGAGCAATCGTCGTCAAAAGGAAGCGAGACGAGCGGGCCGAAGAACTCACCTAGGACGCGAAGGTTGTCTGCGGGCCGAGCACTCTTGCGCGCGCCGTAGTCGAGCTCGGCCTTCACGACGGAACAGAGACGTATCGCGGAGGGTGACTGCAACCGGAATCTCTCGACCAGCTCAGCCGATGAGCTATTCAGTATCTTGATGCATGCGTTCGTGTCCAGCAGGTACATCCAGCTCCTCGCGCTTTTCGAGCTCCAGGGAGCGCGGCCGTTCGAGCGCTTCGCCTTTCCAGCCGCCGATGACGGCTTCGAAATAGCCGTCGGGCCACTCGTCGGCCACTTGGTTTCGGACGAGCTCGGCAAGAAAAGCGGAAACGCTAAGCCCGCGGTCATAGGCCCGCCTCCGAACTTCTTGTGCAAGCTCTTCCGGAAGATAGAGATGCAACTGAGCCATATCGAATATATTCTAGCACATACTCACGAGCCAGGCATACAACGGCCGGCGAAGAGAGCTCAGGCGGGCAGCCTAGAAGCTGCGGTGAGGCTATAGAGGTGGATGATGGGGTAATCGGGGTTGAAGGGTTGGTCCTTCTCGGCTAGCTCCTCGAACTTTGGGACGATCTCGCCAAAGGTCATGCGTTTGTATTTCTCCTGGGGCCATTCGATGAGCCCAGGAATCGTCTTTCCCTCGCTCAGCCACTGATGAGCTGATGAGCGGTAGCTTGCAGTGGTTCGTCGTTCGTGACCAGCACCCAAGTCCTCCTTGACGGCGTGATCGAGGTGGACCTCGTCCCTCAGGGAAGACCCCAATCCCGCGGACGACATCCCAGCCGCCTTGCCGAAGCGCCTTGATAAGTGCTCCCGTGACGTTTTCGTCTGTGCACAGAGGGAAGCGACCAAGCCACTATTGGGAGGAGTTCGAGGCTTTCTTTTTCAGGAACTCGGCTTTCTCACGCTCAAACCGCTCATCCCATTCCCTGTCCGCCTTTAGCTGAGCGTCGATTTCCTCGGGGTTTTCGTAGCAATATGACAGTGCGGCGCGGATCTGAGCCAAATTCAGAAAGTCGTACTCCTCGAGCATCTCCTCGGGGGTGTAGCCGTCTTGGTGACTAGGTACTCGGCCTCTAACCTCCTGGGGTGACGCGCCCTTCTCGCCTAGCGGTCTTCGACAACCACGCGATCCCCCAGGACGCCCAGACGTCACCGGTCGTCAGCGGTGGCTGGTGAGCAGCATGCCCTTAACGCCTCTGCCAAGAAAGGGTATCTTCGGAGGCAACGGAAATAAAGACTCTTCAAGAAAAGACCCGCGCTGTCGAGGAGCACGAGCGAGAGGGCACTTCGGCAGCCACGAGACGTGGCGATAGCTTCGCCGGGACGTGGCCCTTCCTGTCCCGCTATCCGCGATGACGTTTTGGAGTCAGTGGAGTCTGGAAATGTCGGGCACTTTGTCGAAGTCACCATCAAAGGTCAAGATCCGGTCGATGCGATGGAGTCTCATCACCGCCAGATGAAGCGAATCCCGGGCTGATAAATCTGTACTCAAAGTGATCTGCTTGGCGCGCTCGAGATCCTCCACGTCCAACGAAAATATTTCGTCGACGATTCCCGTCAAAACATCGAACGCAGGCTGGATGGCGTCCCGCCGATCGATCGATGTGTAGCGATCCAGGATTTCCTGCAGCACCTCGACGTCACTGACCAGACGCTCGTTCCCGTCGAAATACTCGTCGAGGAGCTCGCGTGCGCGTGGTTTGTTGGGATGGGGCCCTCCCACGAGGTACATGGGAATGTTGGAATCGATGAAGATCAACCCGAGCTCGGTTCGTAGCCCCGCTCGATCTGCGTGATCATCTCGTCGATGTCGGCCACGGGGAATTCGTGCTCGATCGCTCTTCGCACGGCTTGACGCTTCAAAGCAGCGGTCCGAGTCGGTTGCTGGGACCGCGCTTCGCGCAGCGTCTGACGAACCCACTCCGCAAGCGTCATATGGTTCTGTCGTGCGATCTCCTGCAGCTCGGTCAACTCGTCCTCCTCGAAGAGGACCTGAAGGCGTTTACTCATTACTCGCAGTCTGGCAGACTCAAGTTAAGTTAATGAGTCAATGCGACTCACCGTCAACGCTCGATGATGCTTTCCGCGAAAGCCCCCCAGCGCACATCGCCGCTTGCCAGCCTCGAACGTGTGGTTTTCTCGTCGTGTTCAAAAACTCGAACGGAGCCGAATCCTCGAGGGCGTACTGTGCCAAAACTCGGCCGACGCCGGATACAATACATCTCCGCGATGAACGCCGCAGCGTCCTCCGCCATCGTGCCCCCGATCTCGCCGAGAAGAACAACCGCTTCCGTTCCCGGGTCGGCCGCGAAGGCGGCCCTATAGCTCATTGCTTTTCCGTTGGCCGCGCATAAAGCTGTTGATGGAGCGCTGCGGGCGATTTCGAACGCGAGTTTCAGTGGAACGAGGGTAGGACGCATGAGGGTGGTGGGTTTCAGGCGAGGGTTCGGATGAGTTGCTGTCCGGGTTCGGGGATATGGTCGGTGATTCGGGCGATGAACTCGAGAACATCCCATCGTGCGATGGCGCCTGAAGGGCCCTTCGAGCGTTTAGGTCGTGCCTGGTAAGTTACCTCAGCGCGCTCGGCGTCCCAGTTCAAACGCTCGAGGACGAGGGGGCAGCGAATCATGTATTGGCCGAGCCTGACGGCGTCGGCAATGGTCTCGACCCGAACACTCGCGTCTGCGGAGAAGCCGCTATGTTTCCAACTGAGTGTGTTATTGACGGTATCGCGCCCGATGAGGTCTTTTTCTATCAAGAGACGAAAGACCTCGGCGCGGAACAGCTCTTCGAGTTTGTCGGTGTCCCAATAGAGCATGTGTCGGAAAGTGCCATCTTTTAGAAATCCGCCGTCTGTAACGAGCACGTGGATGTGTGGATGGAAATACGATCGCCCTGCGTCGAAACTAGCCTCACCGAACGGCAACTGCGCCTTCCTGTTCGAATCGACGGAGACGGCTGGAGTCCGAGGCCGTCTCTTGGGATACTTCCGCCTCAAGCCGCGGACTTGCCCTCGGCAAGCTTCGAGAAACAAGCGATGCCCGCGACGAGCACCGTCTCGAAATCGGCCCGGTCGTTCTCGATTTTAAACCAAGTCGGGGCCCCCGATATCGTCCGCCGGTACCAGCCATGCTAATAGGAAAACGGCCACAGCCGGAAATAGGTCTTCACGTTCGACCAGATCTTGGCTAGTCCCTTCGGTTCGAGGATGAGCACCAGCAGAACGACGAGCCCGAAGACACCTTCTTGCACCGCGGGCAGGATCTCGGCGACGGCTGGGAAGCTCGTCTGAAGTGCGCGGCCGGATGTGGCGATGAGAGCGGGCAAGAGTGTTATGACCGACGCGCCGAGAAACGAGCCCACGATACTTCCGAGCCCGCCGACGATGACCATCGCGAGATAGAGAATGCTCACCTCGAGCGTGAACCGCTCCCACGTCACGATCGTGCGGTAATGTGCGATGAGTGCTCCGGACATGCCGACGAAAAAAGAAGACACGGCGAACGCCGTGAGCTTGTAGCGGAACACGTTGACCCCGGAAGCTTCGGCCGCGATGTCCTGGTCGCGGATTGCAAGAAAGGCACGACCCACGCGGGAGCGAAAGAGATTGGCGGTAAAGAGCGCCGTCCCGCTCGCCGCGAGCACCGCGAACCAATAGAAACGGAAATCGGTGTTCATCCGCGCGCCGAACAGCCGCGGCGCGGGCACGACGAGCGCTTCGGTGCCGCCGGTAAGCCCCGTCCAATGGGTTACGATCCATTCGACGATCTGCTGCGCCGCCAGCGTCGCGATGGCGAGATAGAGCCCCTTCAACCGAAGTGAGGGTAGACCGAAGAACACACCGACGGCCGCCGTGAACAAGCTCGCGAGCGGGATGCTGAGCCAGAAGGGAAGGCCCCACTCGATGGTGGCGAGCCCGCTCGAGTAGGCGCCCACCGCCATGAAAGCTCCTTGGCCGAGCGATATCTGTCCCGTGTAGCCCACCAGGATATTGAGGCCGATGGCGCCGACGGTGGCAATAGCGATCTGGTTCGCGAGCGACAAGCCGTAAGAAGTCGCGACGAACGGAAAGACGATGACCGCGACGGCAAAGAGGCCCATGCGCCACCGCTCGAGCGGCGTTCGGAAGAGCGCCATGTCCGCCGCGTAGCTGGTGAAAAAATTTCCCGAGCGCAAAGCGGCCTACACTCTTTCCATCCGGCGCTTGCCGAACAGCCCGTACGGCCGCACCATCAGCACGACCAGCAGAAGCGCGTAGGGGACGAGCGTCTGAACGCCCATGCCGATATAGCCGGCCGCGTAAGCTTCTACGAGACCGATGAGCGCTCCGCCAATCACTGCCCCCACTATCGAATCGAGGCCGCCGAGGATCACGACGGGGAACACGCGAAGTCCAATGGCGGTGATGTCTTGGGTCACGCCGACGAGACCCGCGAGCAAGATGCCTCCGAGCGCCGCCGCCGCCGAAGCGAGCGCCCATGCGATCGAAAGTGTTCGAGGAAGGCTGACGCCCATGCTCATCGCGGCTTGCTGATCGTCGGCGACGGCCCGCATCGCGAGCCCTTCTCGGCTTTTGCGGAAGAACCAGCCGAGAGCGACAAGCGACACCGCCGCCACCCCGATGACGACCGGCCGATCGACGTTCAAAGGAAAATTTCGCGGCCGTACGCCCCAGATGCCTTGAATCAAGGCCCGCAAGATGCTCGAGATCGCGACCGTTGCCATGATCATCGAGATGGCCGGCTCACCAATGAGAGGACGGAGCGCGAAGCGGGCAATCGCGACGCCCACGAGGGCGGCCACGCCGAGCGCGAGGCCGAGGCCGAGCCAAGTGGGAATAGGCAGCGACAGGAAGGTGTAGCCGAGATAGGCCCCGAGAAGAAGGAGTGGGCCTTGCGCGAAATTGATGACGTCGGTGGCTTTATAAATAATGATGAAGCCAATCGCGATGAGGGCGTAGATCATCCCGTTGGCGAGGCCCGCCAGGGTGAGCTCGGCGAAAACGTCCATGCGCTCAGAGCCTCACGATCGGGATGGAGACCGATATTTGCGCCGAACGGCCATCCTGATAACGAATCTCGGTCTCGAGCGCGACCGTTAGCGCATCCCCATCGAGGGCCGTGACGAGAGCGCGATAACGCTCCGCCACCGCTCGGCGACGCACTTTGCGGGTACGCGTGAGCTCGGCGTCGTCCGCGTCGAGCTCCTTGTGAAGGAGGAGGAAACGCTTCACTCGTATCGCTTCGGGAAGCTTCTCGTTGACGCGGCGAAGCTCCGCCGTCAGCAGCTCGAGCACCGCTTCTTGTTGGGACAAGTCGACGAAGGTCGTGAACGGCACTTGTCGCCTTTCCGCCCAGGTGCTGACATTCTGGAAGTCGATCGACACGAGCGCGGTGACGAAGGGGCGGCCATCGCCGCCAAAGACGACCGCTTCTCGAACGTAAGGGCTGAACTTGAGCTTGTTCTCGACGAATTGCGGGCTGAAGGCTGTGCCGTCCGCGAGGCGAGACACGTCTTCGACGCGGTCGATCACGACGAGCTGCCCATCCGCATCGAGATAGCCCGCATCGCCCGAATAGAGCCAGCCGTCTCGGAGCACTTCCCGGGTACCGGCCTCGTTATTGTAATAGCCGGCGAAGACCGCTTGACTCCGCGAGATGATCTCTCCGTCCTCCGTAATGCGAAGCTCGGTTCCGGGGAGAGGCTCGCCCATGGTGTCCGGCTTCACCGCGCCGTCACGATGCACGACCGAAATGCCGGAGACTTCCGTCTGACCGTAGATCTGCTTCAAGTTCACGCCTAGCTCGTGAAAAAACCGTAGGGTATCGGGTCCGAGCGCGGCGCCGCCGGTATAGGCGTGTTTCAAACGCCGGAGTCCGAGCCCGTCGCGAATCCAATACAGGCAAACGAGATCCGCTAGGCGTTTCGAAACGCCGTTATGATTCCCGTCGAGGACCCAGTCGAGCACGCGACGCTTCAGCCAAGTCGCGTCTTCTCGCTTCATTTGCACTTCCGACAAGAGGCTTTCCCAAATCCGAGGCGGCGAGAACATGACGTGCGGCGCAATCTCCCGAAGGTCTTCTGTGACCGTCTCCGGCTCCTCGGGAAAGTTCACCGTCGCGCCTGTCACGAGCGCGGAAGACACCGACATCATCTGCTCTCCTACCCAGGCGAGCGGAAGAAACGACACGAGCTCGTCCCCGGGGCCGAGCGGGTCGACCGCCATCAAGCTCTTGGCCATCGAGACAAGATTGCGATGGGTCAGCATGGCGAGCTTGGGTGTCCCCGTCGTGCCCGACGTGGTCGCAAGAAGCGCCACATCGTCGGGCGAGGTCTCCGCGACGAGTGCATCAAACGCGCCCGGGTCTTCTGTTTGGGACGCACGTCCAGAGGCCGCGAGCTCCGAAAGCGGCATGAGGCAAGGATCGTCGTAGTCCCGCATCCCGCGCGGATCGCTTACGATGACGCGCTCGAGCTTGGGAAGACGGTGGCGTACTTCCAAAACCTTGTCGACCTGCTCTTGATCTTCGGCGATGAGAAGCTTGGCTCCGGAGGCATCGGCGAGCACGAAGAGCTCCTCGCTGACGGAGTCTTGGTAGATACCAAGAGGGATCGCGCCCAGCGCTTGGGCCGCAAGCTCCGAGAGCACCCACTCGGGCCGGTTATCCCCAACGATCGCGACGATGTCGCCCCGGCCGATACCCAGAGCTCGGAGGCCAAGGCAAAGCTCCTCGACGCGGTCGCGATAGCCACGCCACGTGATCGCGCGCCAGATCCCGTAAGACTTCTCACGAAGCGCCTGCGCGTCTGGCGAAGCTTTTGCGCGCCCGCAAAGAAGCTTCGGAAGCGTGTCGGTCACGCGCGCACCGAAGCGACGACGTCGCGGATAGCCTGCACCACGAGGTCGGGCTCTTCGAGAGGAATCCAGTGGTCGTGTGTCTCGGCGATGACATGACGCCCCGACCGGCTGAGAGCGACGGTCGAGAGCTGATCGTCGAGACGCTGCGGGCTCGGATCCGCCGCGGTCATCACGATGAGCGGGATGTCGCCGAGGGAGGTCGTTTCCGCCGCGAGCAAGGCGGCGCTCTCCGGTGCGTTCTCGATTTGACTCGCGAGCGCTTCGAGAGTCGTTCGCCGCACCCAGAACGAACGCAGTTGTGGCCGGATGGACGCGGGCGTTTTTCCGAGTAGCGAAGCGATCCGGTTGTGCTCGGACGAAGAGCGGAACCGGACGAGCTGCAAGAAGGCGCGCATGACTCCAAATCGCGCGCCAAAGGCGGCAAGCCGCGCCATGCGGGCACCGCGCGCCACGCGCGCACGCTGCGTGCTACCGGGCTCGACCCACTCGCGGGGATGCGGGGTGTCCACGAGCACGAGGCCGGCGACGAGAGCCGGGCGACGCGACGCCAAGAGCTGCGCTATCCATCCGCCATAAGAGTGCCCCACGAGAACGAAAGGCCCCTCGACATCCGCGTTCGACAAAAGCTCGTAGAGTTCGAGCGTCATGTGGTGGAGCGTGCGCGGATGCGGGCCCCTGTCGCTCCAACCGAACCCAGCGCGGTCATAGCTAACGACTTTGGTGAAGCGCGCGACCTCCGGCTGAATCTTCGACCAGCTCAACGATGAGCCCGCGAGCGCCGAGTCGAGCACGACGGTGGGGCCACCCTCACCGAGAACGTGAAGATGCATCCGATAACCGCCGACATCGATGAGCTTGCCTGGCGGAGGAAATCGATGCCGCTCGCGACGCGACGCAAGCCAGTGATAAAGATAGGCAGACGCCGCCAAAAGAAACGCCAGCACGGCGACAACGGCAAGCATCAAGAGACGGCCTCGCCAAGATAAGCTTGGATGACGCGCTCGTCGTTGCGAATGGTCTCGGGCGGCCCCTCAGCGAGCTTCCTGCCAAAATCGAGAACAACGATCCGCTCCGCGAGATCCATCACGACGCCCATATCGTGCTCGATCAACACTACCGCAACGCCTCTCTCTTCGTGAACGTCGAGGACGAAACGCGCCATGTCTTCTTTTTCTTCGCTATTCATCCCCGCCATCGGCTCGTCGAGAAGAAGCAGTGTGGGATCCATAGCGAGCGCGCGGCCGAGCTCCACACGCTTCTGAAGACCATAGGGAAGGGACCCCACCGTCTTGTCGCGAATGCGCTCGATCTCGAGAAAGTCGATGATCTCCTCGACGACCTGCCGCTCCCGGATCTCTTCTTTTTCTTGAAGGCCCCAATAAAACCCTGAGCCGAGGACCCCGCCTTTCATATGGACGTGCCGGCCGAGCATGAGGTTCTCGAGCACGCTCATGTGACGGAAGAGCTCGAGATTCTGGAACGAGCGCGCAATACCGAGCGCGGCCCTGTGATGTGCCTTCTTGCGCGTGAGGTCGCGGTGAACGGCCGCGCGATCGACGAACCCGATAGCACCCGACTGAGCTCGGTAGAGCCCGCTTACGCAATTGAGAAGACAGGTCTTGCCCGCGCCGTTCGGTCCGATGATCGCGAGAAGCTCGCCCGGTTGGACGGAGAGCGAAACGTCTGAAAGAGCCGCGAGCCCGCCGAAGCGCAGCGTGAGATGATCGACGTGTAGTGCGCCGGGGCGGCCCGAGCTCGTGCTCACCGGCAAACGATACACCAAACCAATGGCGCTACGATTCCGTGGCGATGAGGTCCCTAAATCTGGTCACCAGCCGTCGAGGAGCCCGCCGTCGAACCACTCCGACAAAATGTAGAAGAAAACGACCGGCGGCGGCGGAGCTTCGGAGCTCATGTGTACTTTGATCGCGGAGTCTCATAGAATCGTCGTCAGATTTTCGAATTGGGATGTCGAGAAACGTTCAGGTTCTTCGCCAGTGGCTCCTTTTCCAGAAGCTCGAGCGCGCGAGGGGCGCGACGCTCGAAGAGCTCGTTGGAGGCCTGCCCTCGGACTACGCGTGCCATCCGCGCACCGTCCGCCGCGACCTCGAGGTGCTCGAGACCAACTTTCCCGTGATCACCGACCGAAGAGACGGCAAAACGATCTGGCGTCTCATGAACAGCACGTTTGGATTTCGAGATCGCTGTTGAAGGCCCCATCGTCCTCGGCCGGAGCCGCCACCTTGGGGGAGGGTTCTTTGCGCGGGCGGGGAGCGCCTCGTCATGAAGGTGCGGACGATTCGGCGTCTACCCCTTGGAGATAGATCTAATTGTGTCTTCCCCCGGCTGAACGTTGCCTAGCCCGTCGGGTTGCTCGAAGGGCGGGCTGCGGCCCGGGCGATGCGCGATCGTCTCCCGCCGGGGTGGTCCGTTGAACTCCGCTCGGAGAGCGGCGAGCCCGTCCTGTCACTGCAGGCACCTGACGGGCGCGCGGCGGAGCTGGCCGTGGTCGCGCGGCGACGCGTATTGCCGAGGGACGTTCCGAACCTGCTTCGGCAGGCCACAGGTCGCGCACAGCGTCTTCTGCTCGTCGGGCCCTTTCTCAGCCCTAGGTCTCGCGATTTGCTCATCGAGGCTAACGCGAGCTACGCGGACGCCACCGGAAACCTTAGGGTCGTGATCGATGAGCCAGCCGTTTTCCTGGAGGCGCGCGGAGCCGAGCGCGATCCCGACCGGTAGCCCCGAGCACTTCGAAGCCTGAAGGGGGCGATCGCCGGTCGCGTCGTGCGCGCGCTATGCGACTTCGTTCCGCCTTATGGCGTGCGCACGCTCGCAGAGATCTCCCCCACCCCGCTCGGGACGGTGTCACGCGTGGTGAGCTTCCTTGAAGATTGAAGAGGAAGCGCTGATTACCCGTGACGACAAGAAGCAGATCCTTTCCGTCGACTGGGCTCCTCTCATCGCCCGGTGGGTCCGGGATTACAGCGTGACGCGATCCAACGTCCTGCGTTCGTACATCGAGCCGCGCGGCCTCGCCGCTCTGGGTCTAAAGATCAGCAAGCTGCAACGATACGCAGTTACGGGCTCGTTGGCGGCGCCCGGAACAGCCCCCGCGAGACTCGCCATGTTCTACGTGGATGACACGGTCTGCCGCCGAGACCCTGGAGCTCCTCCCGACCGAAGCGGGAACCAATGTCTGGCTGCTCGAGCCATTCGACGAGGTCGTGTTCGATCGAACCGAGTCGCGACCGTTCGTGCTGTCTCCGGAGGAGACCTCCGTGGTCGTAGCGGCGCCGAGCCAAGTCGTGGCGGACTTGCTGACGAGCCCGGGTCGAGCTCCGCAAGAAGGCGAAGCGCTCCTCGAGAAGATGAAAGGAACCGAGGATGCCTGGCGCCGCAAAGTATGAACCCGAGTACGTAGCAGCGCGACGAGTCCTACTCGACGTTCTCGAGGCCCTGAACGCACACCGGAAGGCGCTGGTTCTCGTTGGTGCACAAGCCATCTACCTTCACGTGGGGGAAGGTGACCTCGCGGTCTCGCCCTACACGACAGACGGAGACCTCGTTATCGACCCGCGTAAGCTCGACGACGAGCCGGCCACTCGCCGAAACCCTCGAAGCTGTCGGGTTCGAGCTCGCTGTTCGTCCGGGAGGCTGGACGATGGACGCGGTACAAATCGATCTCATGGTCCCCGCGTCCATGGGCGGTTCAGGACGCCGAGGAGCTCGACTCGGGGTGCACGGAAACGATGTGGCGCGCAAAGCGTCTGGCCTGGAAGGAGCCGTGGTCGACTATGGGCCCCTTCGCGTTGCAGCACTTGACCCAACGGACGAGCGCGCCTTCGTCGTGAACGTCGCCGGTGTTGCCGCACTTCTGGTCGCCAAACTACACAAAGTTGACGAGCGCAAGAACGAGGCCGCGCGACGACAGGACAAAGATGGGCTCGACGTTTGCGGCTGCTTCGTTTCGCGGAAACTGCCCATCTCGCGACGACTCTGACGAAGCTCGCCGAGCATCCCATCGCGGGTGAAGTGACACGCGAGGCACGGGGCTTCCTGGGGGAGCTCTTTTCGGAGCGCGACGCCGCGGGTGCGGCGATGGCTGTTCGTGCCAGCGTTGGCCTCGAGGATGAGCTCGTCATCGCCATCTCTTGCGAGACGCTCGCCCGTCGGCTCCTTGCTGCCTGGAAGTAAGCGGCGCCGGCGACTTTCCAGACGTGCATGGAAGTCGCGTCCTGTCTTCTGAAGTCCGGAGACTCCACGCGCACAAAGAATTGGAAGAAACCCGTTGCGAATGACCTGATGTGTCCAACCGGCGTGGTAAATAACGATACGAGTTCGGGCGAAGGATGTGAGCGAAATCAATGAGCCAATCAAAAGACAGCGTCGATGATGCGATGGCGGGAATTCTCCCCTCCGAATGTTGAACGAGTACACCTAATGTCCCCGCCTCTTTCATCTGATGCACGTGGAGGGGAGATGAGAGGACAACCATCGTCCTCGGTCACGGGCGGCCCTCTCTCGCGCTCGATCTCATGGAGCCGTTTCGTCCTCTCATCGTGGACTCGGCCGTCTTGACCGCGGTCAACACGGGAATGGTCAAAGCCAGAGATTTCACGAGGAGCCATGCAAGGTGCATGCTCAATGCCGCCGCACGCAAGGCACTCATTCGCGCCTACGAGTCACGAATGGACCAGCTCGTAACGCACCCACTGTTCGAGTACCGCTGTTCCTGGCGAAGCATGATCCGCATCCAGGCGCGCCTTGTTTCGCGATGGCTCCGCGGCGGCGTGCCCAGATATGAGAACATCGTAAACCGCTGACGGTGAACCGAGATGAACAGAAAACGCTTTCTGGTCACCTATGACGTCTCGGACGATAAACGGAGAACACAGATATTCAAGACACTCTACGCCTACGGCGATCACGCACAGTACAGCGTGTTCTTCTGCGAGCTGAACGCTCGCGAGTACGCCGAGCTTTGTGGCAGGCTCCGCCGATCGCTCCACCACAAGGAGGACCAGATATTGATCCTCGATTTGGGTTCGGTTGCCAATCCACTGGATGCCGGCCTTCAGTGTCTCGGGCGACCCTATCGTCCAGCCACGACCGTTCTCGTAGTATGACCCGCGAGCGGCGGTGTAATGAGTGAACCCTGGGGATCGCTCGTGGTCTTTGAAAACTGGACGGTTACACCCGCCTCTCGGGGTTGTCGAGGGCAGGAATCGAAAGCCCATTCGAGGTACCGCTCGAAACAGGGTATATAATGCTTTGTTCTGTCAAGACTTAGACTTGGCGCTGTTTCCGCGTTCGAGAGAACGCGGCCCCATTGAAGCTGGACGAAAGCGTAATGACACGCTGCTGCGTCAGCAAGTTCCGCGTTCGAGAGAACGCGGCCCCATTGAAGCGTTGAAAACGCTCCGAGCGGCCCGACCTCGTGCTCACCGGGAAACGATACACCAAACCATTGGCGTTACGATCCCTTGGCCGGCAAGGTTCTCGAGCTGGTCACCAGCCGTCGAGGAGCCCGCCGTCGAACCACTCCCACAAAATGTAGAGAAAAAGTTGGACCGGTCGGGAGCTATCGTTTACGGGAACGAGTAGACCCACGTTGGCGAGGACATGTTGACGTACGTTGAGAGAGAGTTGGAGTTGAGGGACGAGATCCCATTCCGTACCGCCATCTTCGGCTCGTCCAATGATCTCCACCATCGGAGAGAAACTCCGCCCCCAGGTGTTGGCGGTGAACGTCCGCCCGAAGGCCGCCGTCCAGAAAATCTCTTGCTCGACTCGGTCACGATCGCTCGGTAGCTCGATTCCAGCTTGCAAATGGACGAAAGCATCGCCAGGCAGCAGCTGACCAAAGGAGACGGACGGCTCGAAAACAAAGACGCCTTTTCCTTGGCCGTTTCGTTCGCTCCCGTCGGGACGGCGACTTCGGCGTTCAAGCTCAGAATATTGCCGCGATCCAATCGATGATAGACGGTGCTCTTAATGCCCAGCGTGACGTCGCCGATCCCTCCCGCCCAGGGATCCCCGCTCGTGCTTTGCCCCGCGCCGAACGGGACCGCGAGCTCCCATTGGTAGCGCGCGCCGAAGCGACGCTCGTATAGAAGCTCGTTCGTGAGCTCACCCTTTCCTTCCGTGGCTACCCCGACCGTCCAAATGAGCTCGTCTTCTGGATAGGCCTTTTCCGTGAACATGGGACGCGGAAAATTGAGCTCCCCACTCGGCCAGGCGTCTTCCGCGCAGAATGTGCGAATGAAGTCCACGATCTTTTGTAACTGCTCGATGTCGAACGCCTCGCCGAAGGCGGGCATGCTCGCATCGAATCCCCGAACCGGCCCTCCCTGGTGGGAGACGGCAATCCAGTCGAAGTCAGGCTCCCGCGTCGCGAAACTGCAGTCGGCGAAATCAGGAAGGGGGACGTCGAACGCGACTCGATCGAGCGGAACACCTGCGCCGGTCTCACCGTGACACTGGGCGCAACCGATTCGGTACAGGCCTTCGCCCGTCGTGGGAAGCTGCGAGCCGTTCACGGCGAGCGAAGAAAGAAGCACGAACAGGATGGCGTAAGCGGCTATGCAACGCATGAATACGCGGAACACGGTATCACGCACGAGCGAGGATTCCGTTGGTCGATGCGGGTGAAGAGATCCGTTCGCGCTTCGGAGCCGAAGCTAGTTGCTCTACGATTGACTCTCGCTCATCATGGCTGACTCACATGAAGCCGTCGCCCGCATCAGGAACGCTGCCTGTAAGCGGTAGACCTCCATCCACCGGAGGTTGGGCCGTCGCCGCCGTGATTGCTGCGGTCGCTGCGCTGCTTTATTTGCCGACGGTGGCGTTCGATTTCACCCTCGACGATGTTCACGTGGTCAAGGAGAACCCAGTGTTGCAGCGGGCGTGGTGGTGGGACGCCATCGCCGGTTCCTATTGGCCCGATCAGCTTACGGACGGCGCCAACAACTGGCGCCCGCTCGCGACGCTCTCATGGTGCTTCGAGCGCTGGGCGGCAGGCGGGAGCGAGCCGTTGGCGCTGCGGTGGCACCATGCAAGCAACGTCGTCCTGCATGGCTTGGCGGTGTTGGCGCTGTTTCCTATCGCCCGACGATTTTGCGGCTCGGTTCAGGCCGCTTGGGTGGCGTGCGCGCTCTTTGCCATGCACCCGGCACACACCGAGGTCGTACCGCCGCTCGTGGGCCGCACCGATCTGATCGCCGCGCTGGGCGGGTTTTGGATGTGCGCGGCTTTCTGGCGCTTCCGCGATACAGGAGGCCGGCACTGGCTCGCCCTGTCCGCGCTCGCCTACGCAGTTGGGTTGGGAGGCAAAGAGTCCGCCGCACCCCTCGTGCTGCTGTTGCCGCTCGCCGATCTCTTGTGGCACGGCCGCTCTTGGCGCGAGTTGCTCGGGCGGGCGGGGCTCGCCTATCTTCCTCTGCTGGCGGTTGCCGTGCTATATGCCTTCGCCCGCATCTCGGTGCTCGGGGAACATACGATTGTGCATGCCCACGCAGCACCGCTCGCGATGATCGACCGGCTATCTTTTGCCGGCCGCAACACGTGGGTGTCAGCTTGGCTGCTCGCCCTACCTGTACGCTTTCACCACCTCCTCACGACAGTGCCATCGAATGCGCCCTTCACCTTTCCGCAACCGGTCGGGCTGATGCGGGGCCTGTGGCCGCTTTTGGCTCTTCCCCTTTGGCTGGGGTGGGTTCCGCTTCTCCAGCGCGTGCCGACGGCGGCGCTGCTCTGGGTCGCCGTACTTCTGCCTTGGCTTCCGACCTCGGGACTGCTCCCTGTTGCGGGCGGCGTCTCGCTCCGGTTCCTCTTCATCTCGACAGGTTTTGCCGCGTGTGCGGCCGTTGTTGGAGCGCAATTTGTCGTGAGGCGTCACTCGAGCTACCTCCCTGCGCTGCGGGTGTCGGCCCTGATTTGGAGCGTCGTGGCATTGGGGATAACGTGGCGCCAAATTCCTAACTGGCGCGACAACCGTACCTTTTTTCGCGCTGTCCTCTCGGAGGAACCGCGCTGCTACACTGCGAATTACGCGCTGGGCACGTCCTTCGCGCTCACGGGCGATTTAGTCGAGGCGCGCAAGTGGTTTCGCCTTGCGATCGACGTCGCTTCTGACAGCCCCCAATCGTTTCGAGCGCGCGAGAACTTAGCGATGACGTTCGAGTACGGCCCGTCCGGCCGGCGCTTTGGCCCCGATGCCCCGCTCGCTCGGGCGCTTGCGCTCTACCACGACGCGTTGCGCGTAAAGCCGGACGCACTGATTGCCAACCTCGCCGCAGCCACAGTGTCTTCGCGGCTGGCCGAGCGAAGTGGGCTGACGGCGGTCGAGAGGCAGGCCTATCAGAGCCACGCCTTCGAGCAACTAGTGCGTACTATCGAAAGCCATCCCGACCATCCTAGCGCTTACCTTTGGCACCGTCGCGCCGCTGGAATTGCGATCGCGCTGGGCGACAACCGACTTGCTCGGCGAGAACTGGCTGCAACGGCGGCCGGTCGCGCCGCCCGCAAACAGTGGGTGCTCGACCACGAGGGTCGCCTGGAGTGGTCACGCGAGACGCAGCGTGCCATTGGCGAGTTGGAAGAGGCCCTGTGGTTGATGCCACCTCCGGACGAAGAAGCTACACTGCGCGCTGCACTAGAAGTGTGGCGAGAGCGATAGTCTCGTTCCGATGTGAGCGGCTGATAGAAGAGCGGAAGTCTTCGATAATTCGATAAATGATGTGATGAAATCGACAACCGGTATGGAACGGCTGGCGCGCGATCTGGGGGAGCTCGGTATCACTTCCGGCGGCACACTCATGGTTCATTCCTCTTTGAGCGCGATCGGATGGGTCGAGGGCGGCGCGTCCGCGGTGGTGCGCGCGCTCATCGAGGCGCTCGGCGAGGACGGCACGCTCGCCATGCCGGCAGCCACTCCCCAATGCGCCGTGCCGGAACCTCAAACCGTGTTCCAAGCGGAGACGACGCCGACGAAGATGGGCGCGATCCCGGAGGCGTTTCGCATATGGCCAGGAACGCTTCGCAGCAGCCATCCCCTCGATTCCGTGTGCGCGCGCGGTCCGTTGGCCGCGGAGGTCACATCCGTGCATCCGCTGGCTTTCTCCGAAGGTCCAGGCACGCCGTTCGGACGCATTCACGATCGCGAAGGCACCATCCTGCTTCTCGGGGTGGGATTCAATCGCTGCACCGCGCTTCACTACGCGGAGACCCTGTCGGAGAAACGCAGAACCGCCACGACACGCTTTCCTAGGATCGAGAATGGGGAAACAGAGTGGGTCGAAGTGCTCAACGTCGCCGACGACAACGACCGGCACTTCCCGATCATCGGCGAGCGCTACGTCGCGGCGGGAAGAGCTGTTCGCGGCAAAGTCGGCGAGGCGCCGTGCTCGCTCTTCCCAATGCGGGACCTGGCGGATTTCGCCGTCGACTATTTCGAATCGACTTTCTAGAGGTGCTGGCTTTCACCAATGGATAGTCGGCTCCGCCGCGCGTCAGCCGGGGATGCCTCCCGCGTCCTTCAGCTGATGCGCACCTATGATGACGAGGCGCATCGTCCAACGCGTCGCGCCTTGAGATAGACGTCCTCTTGGCCGCGTAGTAGGATCGCGCCCTTCCGGGAGGAGCCGATATCCCGTATATCCCGCTTCATCTGCGGTAAGAAGCTCATCCATGTCGGCTCGGACGGCTTTCAAAAAAGGACTCATCGAGCAAGGCCTCGCGAAACGCACACTTCGCGCGAGGCGGGACATTGGAAAAACTGTGTGAGAAACAAAGTGGAGACCCTATGAGCACGATCAACATCGGACCGATACGTTGTGAGACCGGGACGAAAGTCTCCGGAATGGTTCCCGCTGTGTCGCGCGTCGACGGCAGTAATCTCGGCTTTCCCGTGATCGTCGTCAACGGCGCGAAAGACGGCCCCGTCCTTCTCGTGGATGGCGGTATTCATGGTGATGAGCAAGAGGGAACGCTCGCCATCATCGAAGTCGCAAAGAAGCTCGACCCGAAGAATCTTCGCGGCACGTTCATCGGTGTCCCTGTCATGAATGTCGGTGCTTTCGAAGCGATGTCACGCGGCAACCCGCGCGACGCGCACACCTTCGACATGAACCGGATCTATCCGGGAAAGCCCGCGGGTTATCTCACGGACCGCATCGCACAGGTTCACAACGAAGAAGTCGGCAAGCTCGCCGATATGGAGATGACGATCCACTCGGGCGGCAATATCTGCTATCTCGGTGAGACAATCTTCACGAAGTCCGGTGACGACAAGAGCTTCGAGTTCGCGCGCGCGATGGGCGAGGGATGGGAGATCATTCTCGACACGCCGCACCCGGTGGGATCCCCCATGGCAGCAATGGTCGATCGCGGCAAGCTCGCCATCACCGTCGAGCTCGGCGGAAGCGCTACACTCATGCCCGATGCGCTGAAGTATAACGTCGACGTGCTCGAGCGCGCGGTCCTGAACGTCTGTCGCCACTACGACATGATCGACGGGGACGCGACCTATGCCGACACCGCATGGCGCGGCAGCCAGATTGCGGTCATGGCGTCGAAGAGCGGCATCTTGCTTCCCAACCCGGACCTCCCTCGCAACAAGCTCAAGAAACCCATCACTGAAGGCGAAGTGCTCTTGACGCTCGCGGATTTTTTTGGCGAGACGGTCGAAGAGCTCAAAGCGCCTTGCACCGGTGTATTGTTCGGCTTCCGGACCTATCCGAGCACAACGGCGGGAGACTGGACGCTTTTTTGCGGCAGGGCGGAACGAAAGTCGATGGTTTGACGAATGATCACCGAGCCCACCGCGCTTCTCGCCTTCATGTTCCTCGTGGTGGCGTTCGCGCGTTTTCTCGAAGGCCGTTTCCCGATCGTCCAAAAGGTTAGCTCTGCCGTTATCTGCACCCTTCTCGGCATCTTGCTCGCGAATATCGGTGTCATCCCGCACGAGTCCGCCGTCCTTGCGGCTGTGGGGGAATACGCGGTTCCGTACGCGATCGTGCTCGTCATTCTCTCGTCGCGCTTGAAGGATTTGCGAAAGGCGGGAAAGCCGCTCGTCATCGCTTTTGTGCTCGCGGGTGCCGGCACCTTCGTGGGCGCCCTCGTCGCGAGCCTCCTCTTCGCCTCGAGTCTCGGGCCCGAGACTTGGAAGCTCGCGGGGACGTTTGCCGGGGCTTTTTGGGGCGGCGGAATGAATTTCGCCGCCGTGGGGAGAGGGCTCGACATGAGTGAGAGCCTCTTTGCCGCTGCCTTCGTTGCGGACAACCTCTCCACCGTGCCGTGGATGCTTGCGCAGGTCGGTCTCTTTTCGCTCCTCGCCGCCTATTATCGAAGCGGGAGCCACGTGGGGGGCTCGGAGGCGAAGAGCGAAGACCAACGCAAGGCGTGGTCCGAGACCACGGTCAGCATCACCGATCTCGCGTGGCTTGCCGCGCTTCCGCTTGCTTTTATGTGGATCGCAGAGCGCGTCGGTGCGAGCGGTCCCGGCCAAGTTCTCTGTTTGACGACGCTCGCACTCGTAGCCGCGCAGCTTCCCATCGTTCATCGCCTTCGGGGCGCGGCGGTCCTCTCCTATTTCGCACTACATCTCTTTTTCATCGTCATCGGCGCGGTGTCCGATGTCCGGGAAGTGGCTAATGCGGGGCCGGTGCTCTTTGTCTACATGCTCTCCATCATCGCGATCCATGCGCTCGTCGTCTACGGCATTGGCTATCTCGCACGGCTCGACTTGCCGACGCTGACGATTGCGAGCCAAGCGGCCATCGGCGGACCGGGCTCCGCGCTCGCGCTCGGCATGGCCATGAAATGGAACGAGCTCGTCACGCCCGGGATCATCGTCGGTATCTTCGGCTACGGGGTTGGAAATTATCTCGGTTTCGCGACCGCCTATCTTCTACGGCAGCTGCTCTAGTGGGGCGGCTCGGGGGAATGACGGCGGTCGTCACAGGGGCGGCCCGCGGGCTCGGCCGCGCGGTGGCACGTAGTTACGCCCGTGAGGGCGCCACGCTTTTTCTCTGCGACCGCATCCCCATCGAGGACCCGGCGCTCGAGGTCGCGAGGCAGTTCGACGTCGACCTGGGAGAGCGGGAAGCCTGCGCTCGTTTCGTGAACGACGTGCTTGCCGAGGCGGGCACGATCGACGTCCTTGTCAACAATGCCGCGATCCTGAAGATGAGCTCCTATGACGAGGTGACCGACGCGGTGTGGGACGAGACGATCGCGACCAACCTCACGGCGCCGTTTCTTCTGTGCCGCGGGTTCTTGCCGGCGATGCTCGAGGCGGGCGGCTCTATTATTAATGTATCGTCGCGCGCTGGCGTTCTCGGATTCGAGAAGGAAACCGCTTACTGCGCTTCGAAGTTCGGTATCGAAGGGTTGACGCGGGCGATCGCGGCGGATCTCAAAGGAACGCAGGTGAGCATCAACTCGATCACGCCAGGTGTTCGCATCAAGCCGACGATGATGACCGACGATGAAGAGTCGGCGGTGCCGCTCGGCGCGCGGGTGTGGCAAGACGCGGACGCGATCGCGAACGCCTTCGTCTTGCTAGCCCTCGCCCGGGGCAACCCGACGGGAAAGCGCTTCGAGGCGGACAAGCTGAGCGAGGAGTGGGAACGTCAAGGATGGATAACATGAGTGATGCCATGAAACAGGCACTCGCATCGCGCGTCGAGGAGCTCCCGGAAACCGCGGGGCCTCTCGCCGTCGACGCCGTGCCCCTCGATATTCTCGAAGGTGTGCGAGACGCTCTTTTGTCGGGTGAGACCCACTACACGGACCGTCCGGGCATGCGCGAGCTGCGAGAAAAAGTCGCGGCCACCCTCGGCCGCAGCGCGGATGAGATCATTATCACGACAGGCGATCGCGAAGCCCGCTTCGTCACTCGGCTCGCTTTCGGCGAAACGCCGCCCGACAATGCCATCGTCATCGGAAACTGGGACGACGTTCCCGGCCTCGCAAGCTTTCGCGTGGGTTACCTGGCCGCCCCGAAAGAAAAAGCGGCGAAGCTACGCTCTTGGAAACAGGCGCTCTCGATTTGCACGGCGGCGCCTTCGCAGCGCGCAGTCCTGGTGGCGCTCAAATGAGACCACAAATATGAAGCCGGATGAAAAACGCTATACGTTGATGGAGCTTGCCGCGACGCTCGACGGCGTGATCTCCCTCGGCCGTGGCGATCCGGATCTCGACACGCCGCCTCACATCATTCACGAAGCTCACCTGCGGATGGCGACGCCGCCAGCCGAGCTCGAAGTGCAAGGACTCGGTGAGCTCCGGGCCGCCATCGCGAAGCGTTACGCGAGCGAGAAATCTCTCGACTTTGATCCCGATAGCGAGATCCTAGTGACCAATGGCGCGCAAGAAGGATTGTTTCTTGCCGTCCTTGCGCTCTTGAACCCCGGCGAGCGCATTCTCGTCCCCGACCCGCGATACGGGTCTTATGACCAGGCCATCGCCACCGCGGGCGGAGAGATCGTCTCGCTCCCCACGGGCGACGGCTACGATTTCGGTCTGACAGCGGAAGCTGTCGAGAATGCCGACGGGAAGCTCTTGCTGCTCGTCAACCCGTCCAACCCAACCGGTGCTTTGACACCGGCCGCGCGGGTGCGTGAGATCTCGGCGGTCGCGAGGGATAAAGGCCTCATCGTGCTCTCGGACGAAGTCTACGAGAAGCTCACTTTCGACGAGGAAGTGCTATCGGTAGCGACCTGTGACGGCATGCGCGAGCGCACGGTGACGTTGTCGAGCATTTCGAAGACCTATGCGATGACGGGATTTCGCGTCGGCTACGTTATCGGCCCGCGACCATTCATCGAGGCCGCGACACGGCTAAAATCCGACATTTCAGGACCGACGGCGCTCTTCTCCCAATATGCGGCGCTCGCCGCCATCGACGGCCCCCAAGAATCGGTCGAAGCCTTCCGACAGGTTTATGCGGGAAGGCTCGGCGTCATGTCGAAGGGCCTCGACGCGTTGAACATCCCTTACGGCAAACCGGGCGGCGGCTTCTTCCTTTGGGCCGACGTAGCGCGCTTCGGCGTGGACGCCGAGACGTTTTGTCGTCGCCTCCTAACGGAAGGGCGCGTTCTCATGTTCCCGGGAACGGCGTTTGGCGCAAGATGGAAACACTTCGTCCGGATCTCGCTGCTTCAGCCCGAGGACCGGATCGCGGAAGCGCTCGGCAGGCTCGAAGCGTTCGTCGAGAGCCTCTCGTGACGAGGAAGGCGCGCAAGAAAAAGAGTCTCGACGGCGACGTCGAGAAAGGGCGGGTGCGGGTTCACGACGCCTTCGAGCTCATCCGCTGGCTCGCGTTGAGTCAGCCCGACCCACGCAAGGCTTTGGCCGAGCTCGTCCAGAATAGCCTCGATGCTGGCGCTGGACACATCCGCATTACCCGCCTACGCGAGAAGAAAGTACCTTGCCTAAAGATCTTCGACGACGGCGAAGGTGTCATCCCGGAGCTCCCGCGAAAGGAAGCGCTGCGCTACATCGCCACCCATATCGGCCATAGTCGCAAACGCGAACTGTCGCCGCGGCAGCGATACGAGCTCATGACGCAGGGCCAATACGGCATCGGGCTTCTCGGATTCTGGAGTCTTGGCGAGACGCTCGAGATCCGCTCGCACGTTCCCGGGCAAGAGCCGCATCGCCTCGTGTTTCACCGCGACCGGCCCCAGTTCGAGATCGGACCTCTGCGGGGTCGCCTCGATTTCGACGAGCGTTTCACGGAAGTGGTCGTCGTGAACCTTACCAAGGAAGCTTCCGCTGCCGTGGCCGCGCGTCGCGCCGCTGACTATCTAGCAGGAGAGCTCCGCGGCCAGCTTCTCGCGCGCAAGGTCGAAGTTGTCGTCGAAGACCGGATGGCGCGCGGACGTTCGCCGAAATCCTTACGCGTGAGGCCGCCTCGATTTCTCGGCGAGCGGCTCGAAGGGCTCGGGCCAATGGACGTGCCCGGCTATCCTCACGCGCCCCTTCGGTTCGAGATCTACCTCGCTGGCAAAGACGGCGAAGACGTGCACCACGCGCCACTCGCGCTCTATTCGGCCGGGACGATGGTCGCCGAAAGCTTCGCCGAGCTCGCGGCGCTCGAGCTCGACCACGCGCCGTGGACGGATTCGAGCTTGACGGGGCTCGTGGATTTCTCGGAGCTTCGCGTCGCGCCCGGTAGCCGACGCGGCGTCATCCCCGACGAAGTCGCCCACGCCTTCGCCACTGCGCTCGCCGAAATCGAGCCGGTCTTGTCGAGCCTCGTCGAGACTAAAGAGCGCGAGCGCGCCGAGCAGCTCGACAAAACCGTGATCCGCGATCTGCGGCGTGCGTTTCGTGACTTTTACAAGACGCGGCCGAGCTACAGCATGCTCCCCACGGAGACGAAAGGAGAAGGCGCGCCACAAGAGGGGGCTCCGGGCCTGCCAGTTCAGGACGGCGAGCTCGCGGACGCACCTTTCACCGAAGAGGAGAGAACATCGGCGCCGGCGCTTTTTCCGCCTGGTCCTCTCGCGTCGGTAGCCGTATCGCCACGGCGCCTCGTCATCGCCATCAATGAAGAGGCGACCGTGCGTGCCAAAGCACTCGATGCGGACGGAAAGACGATTCCCGACGGCATCGAGCTCACGTGGGAGCTGTGGGGCCAGGTGGGTAATCTTCGTGAGCTGGATGACGTTCCGAGACGTGCCGTCCTCGTCGCGGGCGAATCGGTCAGCGAAGGTATCCTCTCGGTGCACGCCAAGCAGGCGAGCACGGAGAGCGAAGCCTCGGCCGCTGTACCTGTCGAAATCGTCACGGAGGTTGCGACGAGCTCGGACGAGGGCATTCCGGAGCCCGAGCTCGTCGATCAAGCCGGCGCCAAGTGGCGCTCACGGATTCTGGAAGGGCGCTGGCAAGTCAATACGGGCCATCCGGACTACCGCGCGAACTCGACCCGGCCAGCGCTGAAGCTCCGCTATCTAGCGATGCTGTTCGCGAAAGAGATCGTCCTGCGCTCGACTCAAGACCCGAGGCTCGCGGAGCCGCTCGAGCAGATGGTCGAAGTGGCCGCTTACGCGGACCGCCAGCTCACAGAAAAGCCGCCCCGTGGGCCCCGTAGGCAACGCAGCCGGAAGAAATCTTGAGATCTCCTCTTAGTTCAAAGCCTTTGTAAAGACCCGTTCGAACGCAAGAGCCTCGTCACGATTGCGTTTTGCATCGATTTGCCGTGCAATCGGCGTCTTTGGGATCCTGTCGTGCACGACTTTTTTGATGTTCCGTGGCCCAGGCTCAAGGGAACTTGACAATAGGCACAGAACTTCCATTCCCTGTCGCACTCTCGGCTGCAGGAGGGGCATGTCGAATCGTTGGCGAGACCGCAGTGCGGGCAGGCGACGAAGTCCATATGTGGCGCCGCAGCGCCCGCAAGGTACACCGTTGAAGCGGTCCGAAGAAACCACTCGGGTTACTTCTTCAATCGTCGTTTCTCCTTGGATGAGCTTGGTGCAGGCCTCCTGCAGCAAAGTCCGCATTCCCCCGTGCTCTGCGGCCTTTCGAATCTTGTCCTCTGATACGTTCCGATAGAGCAATTCTCGTATGGACGCTGTGATCTTTAGCTTTAGCACCTCGAACACCCCCGGCGTCCCGAGTAACCCGTTCCGCTGCATCTGCTGCAACCCGCTCCCTTGAAAAGCTGCTTGCTCGATGCGAAGACGCTCTGGATAGCTGGATCTTTGACATCATTGTCATCGAGAAGCCGTTGAATCCAAGAGGACATCGTTGACACCTGAGGCCATAGAGGTCCCGACATAGTGTCCGCGCCCGTCGACGCCGTCTAGTATCACGTAGTCGGAACGCTTTCCCCATCTAGCGCTCATCACCACGCAGATGCCGCGGTGGTAAGCTTGGGGATGCCCACGCATCCCGACGGAGAGAGTGCGATCCGCGACAGAGCCGAGGCCCTCGGCGTCGACTTCGATGCCCTAGTGGCCAACCTCAGGCTCTCCCCGGCCGAACGCATCGCAGAACTCGTGCGAATGAATCGCTTCCACCACGACATTCAGAGCCGGACCTTGTCACCGGAGTTGCGAGCGGCCTTGCAGGCTCAGGAGATCGAACGCGCCCGGGCAAGGCTCCGCGAGGCGGGATGACGGCTCAGCGGAGCGACGACCTGCTCATCCTGTTACAGGATGCAGGCCTTGACTTCGTCGTCGTTGGCGGCGTGGCGGCCATCGCACACGGGTCAGCACGCAGCACCAAGGATTTGAACATCGTCGTGAAGTTCAACGAAGAGAGCCTCCAGATACTGGTGGACGCCCTCCGTCCGCACCGTCCGAAGCACCTCAGTCGGCCCGACCTTGGCGTCGTGAATCAGTCTGCTCAGGAGCTCAGCAGTCACCGCCTTCTCTTGCTCATCACCGACCTCGGGCGCCTCGATGTCCTCCGAGAGGTCTCCCCCATCGGCGGCCTTCAGAGCCTGGCCACTGTAGACATGGAACTCGTCGAAGGACGCTTCTTCCCGGTCATCTCGCTCGATCAACTCATCCTGATCAAGTCTACGCTGACGCGCCCGAAGGACCGGGATGTCGAGACGGAGCTCCGGACGATTCGCAGCTTAGCTTGCGAAACGGCTTGGGAGACGAGTCCACGCCCAACTCCTAGCCCGGAGAATTCATGAGGGTGGCGCAGAGTAGCACCATCTCGCAACGGAACCTCTATATTCAAGGGATGATCGAGCGAGAGAAGATCGTGGGGCGCTCGGTCGGGATGATCGCGACGCTGGCTAGGCCTGACGCCCGGGCAAATCGACGCGACCGTGATCCGGCTGACGATCGGCATCCGAATCTATCTGCAGGCGGTCACTTTAAAGCCCTGACCGAGATCCCGCGCGCATGACGCACCGGTTCCCTCGGTCGCCATGCCGCCCTTTCCTTTCTCGCCGGTGAAATTCTCCGGAGATATCGAGCGCGTTCTCGCGCTCGAAACTCGCCAGAGGTTTCCCAGGTGGCTCCCTAGTCCGTTGTAGGGGCTACTCATTCTGTGGGCCTCACGGATATTCGACGACCCGTTTCCCGGTCGAAGAAGTAGAGTTTGTTGCCGTTGAATTTCAGACGTACCTGATCACCCGGCCGGACCGAGGTTCTCCCGCGCACTACGCTCACGATAGACGTCTCTCCCAAGCGGAGAACCACCTGGGTGTCCGCGCCGGTGGGCTCCACCACAACGACGCTCGCGGCCGTGCCCGTATCTCCGGGCGCGATCTCGTGTGGCCGAACACAGCATATGACGGGCCCGACGTCGGGCGGGAGCGTCGGGCTCGGCTCCGCGATCGGAAACCCTCCGGTCGCCACGAAGACGCCGCCGTCGATAGAACCAGGAATCCTCCTTTGGGGCCCTTTGAGAACGCGTCGACGCTGGCCGCGCCAGAGTTTTCTTCGCTCCGAGAGACCAAAGCGGCAAGCGTCCACTACGAGCCGTATCCACAAGAGAATGCGACTCAAGCCACGGCTCTCTGCAAGCAGCGCGAGTGTGGTTTCTTCTATCTCCGCTCCGTTGCGTTGCCGGAACTCACCCGGGAGAAGGCGGAGCAGCCTCCGGCAAAGCTCGCGCTCACTCACGTCACCTTCCGCAGGCGGGTCTGGGCAAGACGCGCCAACGCTTGGAGCCTGCCGGATTCATCGTGGAGGACGGCTCGCCCTTGACGCGTCAGTTGATAGTAGCGTCTCTTCTCGCTCTCCCCCGGCGGACGCGCTCGCGGGCCGAGCTCCTCGATGAGTCCGCTCACCACGAGCTTCTCGAGCGAACCGTAAAGCGTGACCGGCCATAGGCGCACGCTGCCATTTGTCTGCTCTTCCACATCTCTCAAAATGCCGAATCCGTGACGAGGGCCACCTGCCAGAGCCAGAAGGATATAGAAGGAGGATGGCTTCAGAGACGAAGCTTCACGGTGTTTCCCCATGGACATATAATGTATGTATCGTACAAATCCATACTATATCTAGCCGAAGCACTGGGCTGTTAAGATTCGGCTCATGGCAACCGAAGGGCAGATCGTGGGTTCAATCATGGGCCTTGCTGTAGGGGACGCGCTCGGCTATCCCGAATCTCGACGCCAAGCTCAGGGCGCAACTGCGCGCCGAGATCAAAGAGCTTCACCAGCGGCTCGAGACCACGACGGTCTATGTCACTCACGACCAGATCGAGGCGATGACGATGGCGGATCGCATCGTCGTCATGCGCGTCGGTAACATCGAGCAAATCGGGTCGCCCATGGATCTCTACGACGATCCGCGCAACCTGTTCGTGGCAGGATTCATCGGAAGCCCGACGATGAATAGAACAAACGATGAAAGACCTCGCTTTGGCCTGGCGGGTGCTTTGGCGCTCGCGTAGCACGCCGGCTCTCGTGCTGACGCTTGGGCTCGGTATGGGTGCTCTCAGTGCGATGTTCAGTGTTCTCGATGGCGTGTTGTTGAAGCCACTTCCCTACTTGGAGCCGGACCGTCTCGTCACCGTCTGGCGATTGCCGAAAACGAGTTTTTCGCCGGCGGACTACCTCGACGTCGCGGAGATGAATCAAGTCTTTGACTCCATCACCGCCTATTCCGGTGACAACTTCGGTCTCGTGCATGCGGGAGGGGAGCCGCAGCGAGTTTTCGGCGCACGTACCACCACCAGCTTCTTCGACGTGATGGGGGCGCCTCCACTCATCGGAAGAACCTATGGTGAGGATGACCGCTACGATGGTCGCGTCGTCGTGTTTCGTCACGACGTCTGGGAGACAATTTTCGGACGCGATCCTGACGTGATTGGGCGAACCGTACGCCTCAACGACGAGCCCTACGTCGTCATCGGTGTCATGCCGCCGGAGTTCACTGCCGTCCGTGCTCGCTTGTGGACGCCTAGTGAAGGCCGCGTTCCCGCGGCACCCATCGATGTCGAGGGCGACATCGCATCGAACCGGCGCCTCTCTTATCTCCGGCTCATCGGACGGCTCCGTCCCGACGCGACCCTTTCAGGCGCGCAAGCGGACGCGGATCGCATCGGGGAACATTTGAAAGGCGCGCTCGCGTCGCGCGGTGAGAATTTTGGACTCCTGGTAGAGCCCATGCACGAGACGCTCGTTGGGGCCGCGCGGCAACCGCTATGGATGCTCTTCGGCGCGTCGACGCTTCTGCTCATGATTACCTGTGCGAATGTCGCCGGCATGTTGATCGGCCGCGGCGTTCAAAGGCGGCGCGAGCTTGCCATTGGGTATAACTCTCATACTGACACCGCAAGGTCATTGCCAACTGCGTATCGGTACGACATTGTCGAGAGTCGTAACCTCCGCCTTGTAGGTATGTGCGAGCAGAGTCCAGGCTCGCTCGAAGCGATTGCTTTGCACGAGAGCTCGGA
>SMVB01294566.1_pt1 | contig 64130 bp, 56 predicted proteins | sample 2456461 | NCBI WGS metagenome assembly SMVB01 (sample SAMN11095934, study PRJNA526329) | marine sediment metagenome | biome: Marine sediment; feature: Surficial sediment; material: Deep marine sediment; isolation source: Hadal surficial sediment | place: Pacific Ocean | collected 2014-05 | depth...
AATCCAGGTGTCATTAGTGCGTGATAGAAAGCCGGTTTTACCCGATACTTCAAGCTCATTGTGTATTCGCTTTATTTTGATGCTGGCTTTTGATGCTATCTGGGTTGCCTGGTCTTTCATTGACTCTGACTGTACCTGACCAACAAGAAGTACTACACCGTTATGAGAATGAACGTCAAAGTGAGCATTCTTGAATTCTGGCACTTGTGATTTCATGTTCACGATCACTTTGATTTCGATGGATTCGTCTTCAATGATCGCACCTGCTGTACGTTTGCCTGGATCTTCCTGTATCCCTTGGTCACCCGTGGTTTTAACAAGTATCGCGGTACAGGATGAATAGATCAGCAACAGGGCTGTAATACCCATTAATTTGCCTAGTTTCATGGTTCATTACCTCCGAACAATTGGATGTCAATCAGGTCACACAGGCAGTGCAATATCAGTATATGTACTTCCTGAATACGGGCTGTAGATTCTGCTGGAACCCTGATCTCAACATCACTGTTTTTTAATAATTTGGCGATTCCTCCACCGTCTCTACCGGTCAAAGCGATAATCTTCATTTCTCTTTCATGGGCCGCTTCAATCGCTTTCATTACATTATTTGAATTGCCACTGGTCGAGATGGCCAACAAAAGATCGCCAGCTTTACCCAGTGCGCTTATTTGTTTTGAAAAAATTTCATCGAAACTGTAATCATTGGCAATCGCAGTAATGGTTGAACTATCGGTCGTCAATGCTAATGCGGGCAAACCAGGCCTTTCGATTTCGAAACGATTGAGCAATTCAGCAGCAAAATGTTGAGAATCAGCTGCCGAACCCCCGTTTCCACAACAGAGTATCTTATTGCCGTCCAACAATCCCTGGACAGAAATTATGCTGGCATTACTAATACCAGGCGCCACAAACTCGAGAGCGTATTGCTTGGTGGCAATGCTTGACTCAAAGAGTTGTGCAATACGTTTTTGTAAATCCACGTGTGGCTAATCCTTGAAAACAACCCAATATTATATCGGCAGGACCTCGTACATATTTTGCTATTAGACAATTTAAAACCCGAATTGGATTTTCATTTCAGGTGTGTGTTTTTTCCCATTACAAGCCATTAGACAAAAGAATTGGTAAAAACCATTCATGCCTGAAATGCATCGCTTATCCATTCAATATTATTGGAACCTGTTGTATCGCCATTTTGGATACCGATAACATCGAAGCGGCATGGCTGGCTATGGCTACAATCGTTTTTTAACAGGTAATATTGAGCACAGCGAATAATTTTCGCCTGCTTGATCGGGTCAACCGATTCTGCTGAACTTCCGTATAATTTATTGCTTCGAAACCTGACTTCAACGAAAATCAGATAGCTGTGATCTCGAACTATGAGATCTATTTCTCCCATCCGGCATTGGTAATTACGCTCAATTATTTTAAGGCCCTGGGATTGTAGGTATTCAGCAGCAAGTGTTTCCTTGGAATACCCGAACTGGCGCCTACTACGGTGTACTAATTTCATAATCTCTTCCTTGAGATTTGTCTAATTAGACGCTGCCAATTTGTGACTTAGGCTACGGATTACGCAGATTACGTGCTATGTTATCTGCGGGCTAAAATTTAACAGCCAAGCCATCAATAAATACAGCACTTTGCGGAATTCGCTGAACACTTCCATAGTTGGAAAGCGTCAATGTGCCTGTCATGCCTTCGAAAGAACGAATTTCATCATTAGCAAATTGTGACAGTCGCGGATAAAGTCGAAAACTATCAATTCCGAGTGCTCGCAATCGCTGAAATGGCCCCTGCACCGATCGCAATGTGTCTGTAACTTGCTGTTTAAACTGATCATTATTTAGAAGCACCCAAGGGCTATCAGCAAAGATGATGCCATTGAGATCTTGATTCAAAATCTGATTTATGGTGCCATCATTGATCGCCGGTAATGCGTATACCGGTATATCACCGGCAAAGTAAAAGGCGAGAGTAGGCTTTATCTGTCGACCTTGTCTTGGGTTAGCCATCAGGAATATGAAATCAATATCTTTTCGTCTTCGCGGAACAAATTCCACCTCGTTTCTGGGAAGCAAATCGATGATTTTTGCGGCGCGCTCTTCACTGGCATCGATGGCTAAAAGTTGTTTGATCAAGTCAGCGTATTCATTATCACCCGAAAAACTTGCGCTGGATACGAGTTCGCCGCCCAGGTCTCTCCAGTAGTTGGCAAATTCCTGTTGTAGTTGCTGATAATCAAGACTGGCAGGAGATACAATTGCTGCATTCCGATAGCCTTCGCTCCAGGCAAGATTTGCTGCTTGGGCGATTTCGTCATTGGGTGCCAGGCCAAACTGGAAGAAATTCGATGAGTTTCTAAATTGTAGATCGGTGTAGTTCAGAGCAAGTGTGGTCACTGGCAATTCAGGAATATTGTTTAGTTGTTGAACCAATTCCTTTTTCTGCGGGCCGATTATTAGATCGGCTCCTGATTGGACGGCGGTGTCATAAATGCCACTGATCTCAGTCAAACCACTGGTATCAAAAACACTGATTTGTGGTACTTCATTATTCATTTCCAGTGCTTGATAGTAGGCACTAAGGAATCCTTCCTGTATCGCTATTCCGATTTGTTCCTGAATTGGCAACAAAAGAGCAATGTGTATTGGCCGTTGGGCCCATACCAGTTCCAGATTGACCAGGAATTGCGGTGCAAGTGAAGTGGCACTGTGGTTGGTCCAGATACCGCGCCATCGCGCTATAGCTTCAATCTGATTTTTTATGCTGAATTGTTCTGAGCGGTATAGCCGTGCCAGCTCAACCCAGCCTCGGAGTTCGTAGGAGTCTGCACTGTTTGCTACCAGTGAAAGGTCGTCATTGCTAAACAATTCAAGGGTTTGCCAGATTTGATCTTGGATGGCCTGCGATTGGTTTGGGAGCTTCGATGTGTTTAGACGAATCAAGTCCGTCAATGCATCAGTAGGTTGGTTTGTCTCGTTGTAGGCTTGGGCGCGAAGCTGAAAAACACTTTGTTGTAATTCTTCATTTTGTTCTTCAAGTTCACTGACCAATGTGCCAGTTAACCAGCGTATAGCTGATTGCGGATCATCGCGGTAGAGGGAAACAACAGCTCTTATTATTGCAAGTCGAGTCTGCAAATTATTGTTTAGTGAATCTGTCTCAGTGAGTTGTACCTGTAGCGTCTCGGCAGTCGTTATCTGCTGAAGTTCTAACATAAGCTCCATTGCTTCGATAAGGTAAGCGCTGGTTTGTGGTTGTCGACTGTCGTTGGCTAGGGCTAAAAGCTGCTGAATCGATCGGGTTGATGACAGTGATTCGATTTGTAAATCGGTTTCAATTGATTCGGGAGCAGTACTACAAGTACTAACCAAGAACGGAAGTATAGCAACGACCAAGATGGATTTGATTCGGTGCAGAAAAGAATTCATATCAAGTGACACTACGACTGGTTAGGGAAGAAGTTATCAGAATAACTGGCCTTAAGATTAATACAGTTACCTTGGTTGGGCAACATAATGGCTTTTTCAGTCAGGTATTTACTTGTTTGATTAGCAAGCTGTACTCAGGTCTCAATGGATGGGGGATAATGGTGCACTTGATCATACAAACAACACATTAAAGGAATCACGCAGATGGGCGGAACTGCATCGATTGAAAAAGGATTGTACGTGGTCGCAACCCCGATCGGTAATTTGAAAGATATGACCGCGCGCGCGATTGAAGTACTACAAGGGGTCGATTTGATAGCCGCTGAAGATACCAGGCACAGCAATCATTTACTAAAGACTTTTGGCATTAATACTCGCTTGATTTCGTTTCATGACTTCAGTAGTTCAGAACGATTGCAGAAGTTGGTGGACAAGTTGATTCATGGCAAATCAATCGCCTTGATTTCAGATGCTGGAACACCAGCCATTTCAGATCCTGGTTATGAGTTGGTTCGCTTGGCAAGACAACAGAACGTATTAGTTATGCCCGTACCCGGTGCTAGCGCCATGTTAGCGGCGTTAAGTGTGTCTGGACTGCCAAGTGACAGTTTTTTATTTGAAGGGTTTTTACCGGCTAAATCTGGTGTCAGGAAAAACCGTTTGCAGACTCTTCAAAGTGAAACTCGCAGTATGGTATTTTTTGAAACCCCCCACCGAATAATCGCCTTTTTAGAAGATGTTATCAGCGTGTTTGGTGGCGAACGTGAAATTTACTTTGGTCGGGAATTAACCAAGATATTTGAAACTTCACGCCTGGATACCGTCTTTAAATGTCTGGAATGGGTTAAAGGCGATAGTCATCAACAAAAAGGCGAATTCGTGCTGGTGATTGCAGGACTTCCCAAGGCCGAGAGGGTGGAGTTAAAACTCGTCGAGGGTTTGCGGATACTGAAAATTTTACTGCCAGAAATTTCCACCAACAAGGCAGCGAAACTCGCAGCCCTTATCAGCGGAGCTCCCAAAAATAAATTGTATGATACAGCGATTAAGCATCGGAGATAGAGTCAACTTGTTCACTTGTATGGCGTCAAGCGCCTGTATGATAGATACCCAGACGAAACACCAGCAGAATCCTGACATTGTTTCAATACCAGCTTGTATAGGTGCTTGAACTCGAGTAAGTTCCTTTTTGAGTCAGCTGGGCAGTTGCTGCTTGACCACCCCTGGGTGGTCAAGTGGAGGAAAGTCCGGGCTCCGCAGAGCAGAGTGCCAGGTAACGCCTGGGAGGTGTGAACCTACGGAAAGTGCAGCAGAAAATATACCGCCCGGCATCTTGATAAAGAGGCTGGGTAAGGGTGAAATGGTGCGGTAAGAGCGCACCGCATGACTGGTAACAGTTCGTGGCAATGTAAACCCCACTTGGAGCAAGGCCAAATAGGAATCCTAAGGTGTGGCTCGCACTGGATTCGGGTAGGCTGCTAGAGGTCTGTGGTGACACAGGCTTTAGATGAATAACTGTCCACGACAGAACCCGGCTTATAGGCTGACTCAATATTTTTTTACTAACCAGAAAGTGTGTAGAACACTGAGATTGACTCGCTATTCTAAGTTTAGTCGTAGTACACCGAAAATGATCAATATGTGATCTCAGTCACATTGAGAGCGTATGTATTTTGTGGGGGTTCTGCGCAATTTCTTAGTCAAATATCTTGACCGACAGACCGTATTTGCTGGTATTTGGCCTGATTTCTTGTAAGGGAAAGCAGTAGTCTCTCTGTATTCGGTACATAATCGACCGACAATCAGTATTTCTTGAGTAGTTCAACGAAAATAGTACTTGCACTAAGCCAGACCTGATCCTATAGTGTCGCGGAGTGGGAAAAAGTGGGAATTGTTGTTCATTTGTGGGATGCAGTGGACAAACAAGTAGGTAACTTCCTGATTTTCCAAGATACAAACGGGGAATGGCTGTGTTTCGTGGTGTAAATACCATCAATCTTGATGCGAAAGGCCGTATGGCAATGCCTGCACGTTATCGCGAGCAGTTGATAAGCCAATGTGCTGGCCATTTAGTGGCAACTATCGACACCAATTCGCGTTGCCTGCTGCTATATCCTATTCATGCTTGGGAGGAGATTCAACGCAAGATCGAAGCCCTTCCAAGCTTTAACCCCTCCTCCCGAAGAGTTCAACGATTATTGATCGGCCATGCCACCGATTTGGAATTGGATAACAGCGGCAGAGTACTGTTGCCTCAGACATTGCGAGATTATGCAGGACTTCAAAAGCATGTTGCCCTCGTTGGCCAGGGTAAAAAACTGGAGATATGGGATCAGGCGGTCTGGGCTGAGCAGCGCGAGGAATGGTTGTCCGAATCGGAATCTGAAGGAGAGATTCCTGAAGAACTTAGATCCCTCTCTCTTTAAAACGAGCCACCTTATGACAAAAGAACTGAACCACGAGACAGTTTTACTGCAACAGGCTGTGGATGCCCTGCTAGTGGATAGCGCTGGGAACTATTTTGATTGTACTTTTGGCAGGGGGGGTCATAGCCGGCAAATCCTTTCAAATCTTGATACGAGCGGCAATTTATTTGCCCTTGACAGAGACCCCGATGCGGTGAAAGTTGGAGCCGCATTGGCATCAAAAGATCAGAGGTTGGAAGTGCACTATGGTAATTATACGGCGCTTAAAGTAATTGCGTGGTTGCACTCGGTCTCCGGTAATGTCAGTGGTGTGTTGTTTGACCTTGGCGTTTCCTCACCGCAATTGGATGATTCGTCAAGGGGTTTCAGTTTCATGCGCGATGGTCCATTAGATATGCGTATGGACACTACTACCGGACAAACTGCATCGGAATGGATTAACTTGGCAATGGAAGCTGAGATCGCTGATGTGCTATGGCGCTATGGGGAAGAACGATTCTCCCGCCGCATGGCGAAAGCTGTTGTTAAAGCGCGAGCAAAACGTCCGATCACCACAACCGGTCAGTTAGCTGAGATTTTCAAACAAGCTAATCCTGCTTGGGAGAAAGATAAACACCCGGCAACTCGTGCTTTTCAAGCGATTCGAATATTTATCAACAATGAACTTGATGCATTAAGCGAAGCTCTGGAACAAGCCCTGGATGTATTGTCAGTTGGCGGGCGTCTTGTCGTTATCAGTTTTCACTCTCTCGAAGACAAAATAGTTAAGAAATTCATATCTTTGCAGACTAAGGGGGATAACTTCCCAAGGGGTGTGCCAGTACGATATAGCGAGCTGAATCCAAGATTGAAAATTATAGGTAAACCGGTTCGTGTATCCGCTGCGGAAATTAAACTGAACCCGCGGTCTCGTAGCGCCGTTTTAAGAGTCGCAGAGAAAATCGCTTGACCGGTTAGGTTTTAAAGAGAAATGAGAATTAAAGCACGTAACAGAAGAGTAACAAGTGCTTCAAGGCTTCAGCCAGAGTCACCATTGGTATGGGTTGGTTTGACCAAAGTATCTTCACTGAACCTGCTAATAATGATTTTAGTAATATTAGCATCTGGACTTTCGGTTGTGTTCATGACCTATCAGAATCGGTTCTTGTTTAACGAGTTACAGCAATTACGCAATCGAGCCAATAGCCTGCAGGTTCAATGGGGACAACTGCTCATTGAGCAAAGCACATTCGGTCTGGAAGGCAGGATCGAACAAAAAGCAACTGAACAGTTGCACCTGCGAGTGCCCGAACTGGATCGAATTGTCATGGTGATGCATGACTAAATCACGGAAAAACCAACACGTAGGAGCCTGGCGGCTCTACCTTGTCTGTTTCACTATGCTGAGCTGTGTGGGTGCGATTGGTTGGAAAGTCGGAAATTTACATATTGTTGAGCGTGATTTTCTGCAAGGTGAAGGAGACGCTCGTACTATCCGTACTGAACCTATTATTGCAAATCGCGGAATCATTACTGATAGAAACGGTGAACCGCTTGCGGTAAGCACACCGGTAAAATCTGTCTGGCTAAATCCTAAGCAAATTTTAAATGACCCTGGCGCCATTGTCGTTTTAGCCAATTCGTTGCAGTTAAATCCACAGGTATTGGCCAATGGTGTAACCAATAATGCGCACCGAGAGTTTCTTTATGTTAAAAGGCGACTCCCTCCCGCTGAAGTGGACAAAGTTCTGGCACTAAAAATACCTGGAGTTTATGCCCAACAAGAATATCAGCGCTATTACCCACAAGGAGAAGTTGCTGCTCACCTTCTCGGGTTCACTAATGTTGATGATATTGGTCAGGAAGGGTTGGAGTTGGCCTATGACCATTGGTTAAGTGGCAAACCTGGAAAGCGGCAGGTAATGAAAGATCGTCGCGGCAATATCATTGAAGAATTGACAATTTTAGAGACTGCTCAACCAGGCAAAAATCTGAAACTCAGCATTGATTTTCGAATTCAAAATCTTGCGTACAGGGAATTGAAGTCAGAGTACATCACTCGCAGAGCTAAATCGGCCACAGTCGTGGTATTGGATGTGAAGAGTGGCGAGGTGTTGGCGATGGTAAATCAACCATCCTATAACCCTAATAATAAATCCAATATAACTGATTTCAGTGTTTTACGAAATCGGGCAATTACGGATGTATTTGAACCCGGCTCTACCATCAAAGCATTTACCATGACCGCTGCTCTTGAAAGTGGGCTTTATCAGCCATGGACTGAAGTGGAAACCCGGGGTTGGATGATGGTAGGCGGTTATGAAGTCAAGGACAGTTTGAATTACGGCGTATTGACTTTGGAACAAATTATTACTAAATCAAGCAACGTGGGAGCTTCAATAATTGCACTACAGTTGGGGCCGGAAACTATTCGTGACGTATTAGCTAGAGTTGGATTTGGTGAAGTAACAGGGAGTGGATTCCCAGGTGAGCGCGGCGGCGTGCTACCTCCAATTCGTACTGGCTGGAGCAGAATTGAAACAGCTACCCTTTCTTTCGGCTACGGACTTTCTTCTTCAGCGTTACAATTAGCCCAGGCCTACTCTGTACTGGCTAGTGGTGGCATAAAGCAGCCTATTTCTTTGCTCAAGCTTGATGAGTCTGATATCGCCAGGCTTCCAAGGGAAAGGGTAATTAGCCAAAAAATTAGTAACCAAGTAAAAGCGGCGTTGGCGACTGTGGTTGATGCTAAAAAAGGAGGCACTGCAGTGGCAGCAAATGTGCCATTTTACAGCGTGGCAGGTAAGACAGGAACATCAAGGGTAGTAGGAGAGTTTGGCTACCAAAAGGATGTACACAATTCACTTTTTGTTGGTATGGCGCCAGCAAATGATCCAAGAATCGTTGTGGTTGTTGTTATCAACGAACCCAAGGGGGACGAACATTATGGTGGTCAAGTGTCAGCACCGGTGTTTTCAAGAATTGTTTCCGGTGCCATGCGTATTTTGAATGTACCTCCCGACAAATTGGCAGGTGTTGAACTACTGGACTCTGGCTCATTATAATTTTATCAACATGAATACAGCAGAAGAAATTTTGAATAGCGCATCCTTGATTCATTTAATCAACGGACTCGTGGAACTTCCTGAGCCTCTGCCGGCAGAATTTAATGTGCAGATTACCGGTGTCAAGATGGATAGCCGTCTACTGCACAAAGGTGATCTGTTTATAGCGTGTTTTGGGCAGCACCATGATGCCCGTGACTACATAGGTGAGGCGGTGGCACTTGGTGTTGCTGCTGTAGTGGCCGAGTCAGGAGGGGAGTGGCGGGGAATTCGCATGACCAATGGTGTGGCTATCATAGCGATTGACAATTTGTCAGCAAAAATCAGTGAGATCGCCAGTCGTTTTTACAATAATCCAAGTGACCACTTGAATGTGATTGGAATAACCGGTACGAACGGTAAAACCAGCTGCAGTCAGTTCATTGCCCAGATGCTGGATGCAAGCGGGCATAAATGCGGTGTCATAGGAACGCTTGGGTACGGTCCTTACGGTGAATTAAGAGAGACTCAGCATACGACTCCCGATGCTGTGTTCACTCAAACTGCGTTGGCGGAAATGCAGCGACAGGAAATCGAATCAGTGACAATGGAAGTATCCTCCGTTGGCTTGCACCAAAACCGGGTACAGTCTGTCAAGTTTGACATAGCGGTATTCACCAATCTCACGCGAGACCATTTGGACTATCACGGCAGTATGGAAAGCTATGCAGAGAACAAACGGAAACTATTTCTCTCCGAAGGTCTGAGCTCGGCGGTGATAAATCTTGACGACCAGTATGCATTATCAATGATGGATGGAATTCCTAGAAACGTAGAAATATTTACGTACAGTATTAATAACCCAGCGGCAACAGTTTATGCTCGCAACCTTTCTCCTGATCGACATGGCTTCAGCGCTGAAATATGTACTCCGTACGGAGAAGGTAGGGTGGCATGTAAGCTATTTGGCTTCTTTAATATCAGCAACGTGCTGGCAGCGGTAACAACCTTGATCAGTTTCCTAGCACGCCGTGGTGAAGTTGATATAGAGACTATATTCAAGCTCATCTCAGATTTGAAACCTGTCAACGGACGAATGGAGATAACAGGTAGCAGTAATGAGATAACGGCCATTGTTGACTACGCCCACACCCCAGATGGTTTAAAGAGTGCTTTGACTGCCGTAAGGGATCATTTTCAGGGTGACATCTGGTGCGTTTTCGGTTGTGGTGGCAACCGCGATAAAGGGAAACGGCCGCTAATGGGTGAGATTGCAGAATCGTTTGCCAATAAACTAATTATCGCTGATGACAACCCAAGAAATGAAAACGGCGAAGAGATAATTCAACACATAATGAGTGGTATCGAAAACCCCTCGAAAGTCACCGTGATACGAGATCGAGCAAACGCTATCGACTTTGCGATTACTAAAGCAGAAGCTGGAGAAATAGTTTTAGTGGCTGGGAAAGGTCATGAGACCTACCAAGATGTCGGGGGAAACAGAACAATTTTTAGTGATGCCAATCAGGTAAGGCTGGCGTTGCAGAAGCGAGCAAAAGAAAGTCAAGGAAACAGGCAATAGCATTGATAGGAATGATGCAACTTTCTGCAGTGGCTGACCAAATAAGAGGCAAATTAATCGGCGACGATACAAGCTTCAATTCTGTAGCAATTAACACCCGTTCCATGGACGCCGGCGATCTGTATGTAGCAATCAAGGGGTTGAATTTCGATGGCAATGACTTTGTTGAAGAAGCCGAAAAAAATGGTGCAAGTGGCGCTATAGTCGAAAGACAGGTTGGTGCGAAATTGCCTCAGGTGTTGGTAGAAAACACAAAGATTGCATTAGGCAAACTGGCTCAACTTAATCGTCGTAGGTCAAAGGCAGTTATCATTGGAATTACTGGAAGCCAGGGGAAAACTACAGTTAAGGAAATGGTTGGCCTGATTCTAGCTTTAGCTGGAGACACTTTGGTTACCAAAGGTAATTTAAATAATGATATTGGAGTTCCCCTTACACTACTAGAACTTGTAAACACTCACAGATACGGCGTTATTGAAATGGGAGCAAATCACGCTGGAGAAATTGGCTATAGCGTAGAGTTGGTAGAACCGAATATCGCAATTATTACTAATGCTGCTCAAGTACATATTGAAGGATTTGAAAGTTTAAAGGGTGTAGCTGAGGCGAAAGGAGAAATTATCGATGGTGTACAAACGGATGGTACCGTAATTTTAAATGCTGATGATCAGTTTTTTGAATCTTGGAAGCAAAGAGCTGGGCGAAAAAGAATAGTTAGTTTTTCGTTGCAAAATCCAGATCATGAATATTTTGCAACCGATATTACAACCCATGACATGGCAGGAGTAAAATTTGAACTAAGAGCTAAGGGAGAGATTATAGCAATAACGCTGCCATTGCTTGGTAAACACAATGTCAATAATGCAGTCGCAGCAGCAGCGGTTGCGATGGAAGTTGGCGCCGGCATCGACCAGGTGGCTAAAGGACTTGGCAGCATGAGGCCAGTAATTGGGAGGCTGTTTCCACTCAAAGGACTGAATCAGGGAGGATTGATTGACGATAGCTACAATGCCAGTCCAAGTTCATTTCGCGCGGCGATCGATGTTCTGGCCGAATTTGATGGTTATAGAATTTTGGTAATGGGTGACATGTCAGAGTTGGGAGACGAAACCAGGACTGCCCACGAAGAATTGGGTAAATATGCAAATAAAGCGGGTATAGACCAATTATGGGGAGTAGGAGAATACACACAGTACAGTGCGGGTTCATTCGGATCGGGCGCAGTTTATTTTAACAGTAAAAGCATGTTAATCGAGAAATGTAAGAAGGCAATGTCACCGGACACAATGGTGCTAATTAAGGGCTCCCGAAGTGCGAGAATGAATGAAGTTGTTGATGCGCTAACAGCCTCCTGAGCAGGTTGAACATCAAAGAGAAATTGTATGCTTGTATGGTTATCAGAATACCTAATGCAAATTGACAGTAATTTTGCTGTCCTTCAATACATTACCGTAAGAGCAATCTTCAGCATACTTACTGCTCTTGGCGTGTCGTTAATAATCGGTCCGACCATGATTCGCCGATTGAACTATCACCAGATTGGTCAGGTAATACGGGATGACGGTCCAGAGACCCATTTCAGCAAAGCAGGCACGCCAACCATGGGGGGCGCCTTAATTCTGGTTAGCATTGCGCTTAGTACCTTGATCTGGTCGGATTTGCAGAATCATTATGTCTGGATTCTACTTTTCATAACGATCGCATTTGGTGTTGTCGGATGGATTGATGACTCAAGGAAAGTCTTCAGGAAAAACACTCAGGGGTTGTCACCACGCGTGAAGTTATTCTGGCAGTCGTTAATCAGTATCGTTGCTACGACCTGGTTGTATTATTCGGCTCAAGGTTCTGCAGAGGTGGCCTATATAGTTCCATTTTTCAAAGATGTTGCGCTTAATGTAGGTATTTTCTACATAGTTATAAGCAGTTTTGTCATCGTTGGATTTAGTAATGCAGTCAATTTAACTGACGGTCTTGATGGTTTAGCCATACTTCCAACAGTGTTGGTCGGCGGTGCGCTCGGAGTCATCGCTTATCTTGCTGGAAATACAGTTTTTTCAGAGTACTTGAATATTCCTTATATTGTCGGCGCTGGAGAAATAGTTGTCTTCTCAGGAGCAATGGTTGGCGCAGGACTTGGGTTCCTCTGGTTCAATACCTACCCTGCTCAGGTTTTTATGGGTGACGTCGGTGCGTTGGCATTGGGTGCAGCCCTTGCAGCTATGGCCGTAGTGTCGCGACACGAGATAGTACTTTTTATTATGGGTGGGATCTTTGTGATGGAAACTGTTTCAGTTATCTTGCAAGTGGGTTCCTTTAAGCTTACCGGTAAACGCATTTTTCGAATGGCGCCAATTCATCATCACTTCGAATTAAAGGGATGGCCTGAGCCAAGGGTGATTGTCCGCTTTTGGATTATTACCGTCATGTTGGTGTTGTTTGGACTGGCCACATTAAAACTTCGTTAGGAGTTTCTTAAGACAAGTTGGAAATCGAAACTACAGTTGAGAAAGTGAAAGTGATAGTAGGACTGGGAAAGACTGGCCTGTCATGTGCCAGGTATCTTTATTCAGAGGGGGAAAAGTTTAAGGTGGTAGATAGCCGCGAAGATCCGCCCTGTCTGGAGAAATTCATCAAGGAGTTTCCCGTTGTTGATTATGAACTGGGCAAGTTTTCAGAATCATCTTTCACTAGTGCTGGTGAGTTGATCGTAAGCCCGGGCGTCAGTTTGAACACAGATGTCATAGTAAAAGCTCGAGCCTGTGGGGTTCCCGTAAGCGGTGATATAGATATTTTTAGTAAGGTAGTAAAAGCACCGATTATCGCTGTCACAGGTTCGAATGGTAAGAGCACGGTAGTGAGCTTGTTGGCAGAAATACTCAGTGCTGCCGGCGCCAATTATGGTCTGGGTGGAAACCTGGACGGAGAGCGAGGCAAACCAGCGCTGGATCTTTTGAGTGAGCCGGAAAAGGATCTTTATATACTTGAATTATCCAGCTTTCAGCTCGAAACCACGGAGAGTCTTAATGCTGAAATTGCTGTGATTCTAAATGTCAGCGAAGATCACATGGATCGATATGACGATCTGAAGTCGTATCTTCACGCAAAGCAAAGAGTGTTCCGTGGGTGTAAACAGATAGTCGTCAATAGAGATAATCAATTCAGTGCACCTCCCACCTTAAAAGATGTGGTGATTTGGGAATTTGGAATCGAATACCCTGGGACTATTGGTTTTCGACTTCTCAAGGAAACAGATGGTGAATTCCTGGCATATAACCTTGAAAAAATTATCCGCATTGACGAATTGAAAGTAATCGGGCAACACAATTTTTCCAATGTCTTAGCTGCCATGACCATTGCAAAAGCCATTGGTATAGAGTTGGACGTAATAAAGGACGCAGTAGGCAACTTCAAAGGATTACCCCATCGTTGTCAGTGGGTGTGCGAAATTAACGGAGTGGGTTTTTACAATGATTCAAAGGGCACTAATGTAGGCGCAACCATTTCTGCTGTGGAGGGATTGGGTAAAACGCTCAAGGGTCAAATTATTTTAATAGCAGGTGGCGTTTCAAAGGGAGCTGATTTTTCGGCATTGGTTCCTGCATTGAATAAATTTTCAAAAGAGGTGGTTTTGATCGGGCAGGATGCGGCGGAGCTTGCAACTGTTCTTAATGTTGATATGCGTTCTTATTTTGCCGGGGATATGGAAGATGCAGTAGCTACAGCTCTTGATCATGCAGTTCCCGGAGATGCCGTGTTGCTGTCACCAGCTTGCGCAAGTTTTGATATGTATAAGGATTTCAGTCACCGTGGCCAAGTGTTTATTGATGCTGTAAGGGGCCTGCAATGACAGCAAATTCAATCAAGTTAAATAGGGCTGCTAATAGTTTTAATACGGGCGATATTACACTGCCGATTAACGGTTTGTTGCTAATCACCTTATTGTTGCTAGCGCTTGGGTTGATGATGATGACTTCGGCATCAATTGAAATTTCAAGCAGTCAATACGGGGATCCGCTGTTCCATTTGAAACGGCAAGCACTATTCGCGATCCTCGGATTCCTAACTATTCTGCTTACCATTTCTATCCCAACCCAGGTTTGGCGCTCATTCAGCGGGCCTTTATTGTTGTTATCCTATTGCCTATTGTTGCTGGTATTGATTCCAGGTATTGGCAAAGTGGTTAACGGAAGTGCTCGTTGGATTGATCTCGGTTTTTTTAGCCTACAACCTTCTGAATTAGCAAAAGTATTTACTGTGATTTACCTGGCGGCCTTTCTTGAAAGGAATAGTGTTGAAGTGAGGGAAAAATGGTCAGGTTTTATTAAGCCCTTGATGGTAATTTCCGCGGCTGTTTTATTGCTTTATTTTGAGCCCGATCATGGCGCAATAGTAATTCTGCTTACGACTGCTTTCAGCATGATATTTCTGGCCGGTGCCAAGCTTCACAGGTTTTTTTTGGTGCTGGTGACATGTGTCTCTACCGTAGTGTTACTTGCTATCAATTACCCCCATGTGTTGACAAGGTTTTCATCATTTATGAATCCCTGGGCGGAGGAATACGTTTATGGCAGTGGCTATCAATTGACCCAGGCGCTTATCGCGTTTGGCCGAGGTGAGTGGTTTGGTGTGGGCCTGGGAAATAGTATTCAGAAGCTGTACTTTTTACCGGAGGCTCATACCGACTTCGTTTTAGCAATCCTGGCCGAAGAACTGGGGTTGGTCGGAGTCGTAACTGTGATCGTCTTATTCTGTTTATTGGTTTACAAAGGTCTTTCAATTGGAAAAACTGCGGAAAGAAAAGGGCGACTTTTTTCTGCCTATTTTGCCTATGGCTTGTCTATAGTTTTTGCTACTCAAATATTAATCAATATTGGCGTGAATATCGGCCTGCTACCCACTAAAGGTTTGACTCTGCCTTTTTTATCCTACGGCGGAGCCAGTTTGATTGTCAGTTGTTTCATGGTGGCGCTACTAATTCGTATTCAATATGAGTGTGAGCAAGACTCGGTACTCGGTCGGTGATGGTGGTACTGGATGATGTCAAATAATGGGCAAAAAATTTTGATAATGGCAGGTGGCACCGGCGGGCACATATTTCCAGCTCTGTCGATAGCCGAGAAATTGCAAAGCGCTGGAGCCCAAGTTGAGTGGATGGGTGCGATCAAAGGGCTTGAAGTTCAGCTTATTGGTCAACAGGAGATACCTTTGCATCTCATCTCTGTTACAGGTCTCAGAGGCAAGGGATTGTTACGGTTGACGTTGGCGCCTTTTATGATAATTCGGGCAGTTTTCCAGGCTGTGGGCATAATGAGATCAGTACAACCGGATTGTGTTTTGGGTATGGGAGGGTTCGTTACCGGACCCGGTGGTGTTGCCGCAAAATTAACCGGACGAAAATTAGTAATACATGAGCAGAACGCAGTTCCAGGAATCACTAATAAGCTACTGTCGATTATTGCAAATAAGGTGCTGGAAGCATTCCCGGGTACTTTTAGACAACAAAAAAAAGTGGACTATACTGGCAATCCGGTCAGAAAAAATATTGTTACCCTGGGCAATGCCCAATACAGGCGGAGCGACTCAGGCGATCCGTTACACGTTCTAGTGCTAGGTGGCAGTCAGGGAGCGGTGGCAGTTAATCAGATCATTCCGAATATGCTGGCTTCCTGGAAATCCTCCGAAGTGCCACATGTCATTCATCAAACTGGGTCTAATAATTTGGCAGAAACTATAGATCTCTATCGTTCTGTTGGAATCGAACCTAATGATCATTTAAAGGTGAAGGGATTTATAGATGAAATGGCCGAGGTGTTTGAATGGGCTGATGTGGTAATTTGCCGTTCTGGTGCCAGTACGGTCTGCGAGTTAGCCGTAGCCGGATTACCATCAATTCTTATTCCCTACCCCTATCATAAAGACAATCAGCAAACCAAAAACGCCCAGTGGTTAAGCAATTCAAGTGCGGCAATATTGATTCAGCAATCAAGCCTGACTCTTGACTTGCTCATGTCAACTCTCAGCGAGTTAGATGAAGATAGATCCAAGTTGGATGCCATGGCAATAGCTGCACGAAGACTTGCCAACTCTGATGCCAGCACCATAATAGCAGATTACTGCCTGGAGGTGGCTAATGGCTGAACCCGGGAAAGTGTATCAAATACCTGAAATGCGCCGTATTGAGACGATTCACTTTGTTGGAATCGGCGGTGCTGGCATGTGTGGCATTGCAGAAGTTTTGCTCAACCAGGGTTACAGAATTACCGGATCTGACATTAACGCTTCGGCAACAACTAAAAGACTTGAATCCCTGGGAGTTGTAATTTTTATTGGCCATGATGGGGCAAATATTGATTCGGCAGACGTGGTGGTTTACTCCAGTGCTGTGAGTGACAAAAATGCCGAAATGCGTGCCGCTCGTAACCAGGGTAAGCCATTAATTCCCAGAGCGGAAATGCTTTCTGAGCTGATGCGTTATCGACATGGAATCGCTATTGCAGGAACCCATGGCAAAACCACAACTACTAGTTTGTTGGCATCAATATTTGCCGCTGAACATCTTGATCCGACCTATGTTATAGGCGGATTGCTTAACAGCTCGGGTACTAATGCAAAACTGGGTGAAAGTCATTACCTTCTGGCAGAGGCCGATGAAAGTGATGCTTCCTTTCTTCATTTACAACCCATGGTGGCCGTGGTTACAAATATTGATGAAGACCATATGGAAACCTATGAAGGTGATTTTGAAAGACTTAAAAATTATTTCGTGGAGTTCTTACATAACTTGCCATTCTACGGATTGGCGGTGCTTTGTCTGGACGACCCGGTTGTTGCTGAAATTCTACCAAGAGTGTCACGTCCAACGCTAACCTATGGTTTTTCCGAACAAGCAGATTTCAGAATTCAAAACCTGAAACAGCACAAGTGTGTCACGGAATTCGAGGTTGTCAGACCGGATGGAAAGGCGACGCTGAGTCTTCGATTGAATATGCCAGGTCGCCATTACGCGCTCAATACAACAGCCGCAATCGTCGTAGCGACTGATGAAGGAATTTCAGACCAGGCAATTTGTAGTGGAATAAATAATTTCACTGGTGTGGGAAGGCGCTTTGAAGTGTTAGGCGAGTTCCCCATAAACCAAGGTAAAGTAATGCTGGTCGATGACTATGGCCATCATCCACGTGAAGTTGCAGCTACCGTCACGGCGATTCGTGACGGTTGGCCAGGCAATCGATTAGTGATGATTTATCAGCCTCATCGATATAGCCGCACCCGGGATTTGTATGAAGATTTTGTCGAGGTGCTTTCTGAAATTGACGTCTTGTTGCTGCTGGAAGTTTACCCGGCAGGTGAAGCAAAAATTGCTGGAGCAAGTTCCAAAGACCTTTGCCGTAGCATCAGGTTACGGGGAAAAGTGGACCCTGTTTACGTGCAGCAACCAGGGGATCTAACCTTGTTACTTAAAAGCTTATTAAGGGATGGTGACATTGTTATTACTCAGGGTGCAGGTAGTGTGGGAGCCATCGCAAAGCAATTGGCCGAGCAAGGCTTTGATGATCAAATTTCATAGTTGAATAATTGGTTGAACGAAAATTTTAATTGCATGAGTTGAGTATGGATACGATTGACAAAAATCAATTAATTGAAAAAGCAGGCAAGGTTGTAGTGCTAATGGGAGGTACTTCAGCCGAACGTGAAATCTCGTTACTGGGAGGCAACTTGGTATTGGCCGCCCTTAAAAACGCTGGTGTAAATGTAGTCGGAGTCGATGTAGGCGACGAATTGATTATCCAGCTGCAAGAAATTAAGCCAGATAGGGTTTTTAATATGCTTCATGGTCGTGGCGGTGAGGACGGTACCGTACAAGGATTACTTAAATACTTGGACATACCTTGTACCGGAAGTGGTGTGTTGGGTTCAGCGCTGTCAATGGATAAATTGAAAACCAAGTTGATATGGGAAACGTTAGGCCTTAGTACCGCAGATTTCGAAGTACTAACCGCGCAGAGCGAATGGCAATCGGTAATAGACAGGCTTGGTCCGGTTGTGGTGAAGCCAGTTAATGAAGGTTCAAGCATAGGTATGTCAATTGCTGCTACGGCATCAGAGCTTGAACACGCTTTTCATCTTGCCCAGAAATACGATTCGTCAATTATCGCTGAACAATACATCGAAGGTGAGGAGTACTCGGTATCGATTCTTCAACAGAAAGCATTGCCTGCTATCCAGGTGAAAACCGAAAGGGATTTTTATGATTTTGAGGCCAAATACATTGCGACTGATACAGAGTATATCTGCCCTGTCGATCTGTCTGAAGAAGAACTGGATCAATTGAATTCATTGTCGTTGTCAGCGTTCAAAACCCTCGGCTGCGAAGGATGGGGAAGGGTAGACCTAATGCGTGACAAGGAAGGTGAGTTTCTCCTGTTGGAAGTCAATACGGTTCCGGGGATGACTGATCACAGCCTGGTTCCCATGGCGGCGAGTCAGGCGGGGATGCATATTGAAGATTTATTGTTGCAGATTCTGTTTGCAAAGGGCTTGGACGAAGGTTAAGTCGATGATTAAAAATTATAGCAACAACGGCAGAGTCTCAAATAGACATCCACGTGGCGCCTACCAGCGTAAAGTTCGATCCGTGGGCAATCAGCCACTAAAGCCAGTGACGATTACGTGGCGGTTCTGGACATTATTGACAATCATCGGCGTGCTTTTGGGGGTAGTCAGTTTGAAAAACAAAGAAACTATCTCCTGGTATCTTAATCGACCTATCGACACGGTAAGAATCGAAACGACTTTACAGCATGTCACAGAAGATGAAGTTAAAACATTGCTGGCTGTTTATATCGGGGAAGGGTTTTTTAATGTAGATATTTCAAGTATTAGGTCACGCCTGGAAACGCACCCCTGGATTGCCAGGGTCGAAGTCAAGCGGGTTTGGCCTAACATTCTGGTATTGGGTGTGACAGAGGAAGTCGCAATCGCTCGATGGGGCCAAACTGGGTTGCTGAACCAATACGCGAAGGTTTTTAAGCCTGACCAATTAGAGCCCATGCGTTCCTTGCCGCTGTTGTCTGGACCAGACGGTAGTCAAACCATAGTGATGGAACAATATCAGGTGCTGAATCAGTTACTTTTCCCGGTTGGGCTACGTCTTGAGCAATTGACATTGAGTAAGCGAAATAGTTGGGAAATTGGTGTGAATGAGGGCATGAAAATAGTTGTAGGGAAAACAGACGTTCGAGAAAGAGTGAAAAGGTTTATAGATATTTATGATAGTCAGATTCGAAACGATATAGCAGTAATTGAAAGAATTGATTTGCGTTACAGCAATGGCTTTTCTGTGAAGAAAAAACAACATGACATATCCGGAGTTGCAATACGATGACTATGAGTTTCATCAACATTGGCTTCACTTATAAGCGATCTGAGTTTGAAGGATCAGCTTCATGAGTAATACGGCCGAAGATAATATTATTGTCGGATTGGATATCGGCACCTCTAAGGTGGTGGCTATTGTCGGGGATATTAATCCTGACGGTAGCCTTGACATTGTGGGAATTGGCAGTCACCGCTCAAGAGGCTTGAAGAAAGGGACGGTAGTAAATATAGAAGCTACAGTCGAGTCCATACAGCGAGCTGTTGAAGAAGCAGAACTAATGGCAGGTTGCCAAATTCAATCTGTCTATGCAGGGATTGCCGGGAGCCACATTAGAAGCATGAATTCCCACGGTATAGTTGCTATTCGCAACGGCGAAGTCATGCGGGCTGACATAGAACGGGTAATTGATGCAGCGAAGGCTGTTGCTATACCTGCCGATCAGAAAGTTCTCCACATATTGCCTCAGGAATACATCATTGATTCCCAAGAAGGAGTAAAAGAACCACTGGGAATGTCCGGTGTACGATTGGAAACGAAAGTACATTTAATTACCTGCGCGATAAATGCTGTGCAAAACATTGAAAAGTGCATCAAACACTGCGGCCTTGAGACAGAAGAGATAATACTTGAACAGCTTGCCTCAAGTTATTCTGTGCTGACCGAGGACGAAAAAGAGCTTGGGGTTTGCTTGGTAGATATTGGAGGAGGTACTACCGATATCGCCATTTTTACCGAAGGCGCAATACGGCATACGGGGGTTATTCCCATTGCCGGAGATCAGGTAACTCACGATATAGCCATGGCTTTACGTACACCGACGGATAATGCAGAAGAAATCAAGATCAAGTATGCCTGTGCCCTTACACAGTTAGCCAGTGCCGAAGACGTTATTCGAGTGCCCAGTGTAGGTGATAGGCCACCCAGGGAACTATCCCGCCAGGCTCTAGCTGAAGTGGTTGAGCCACGGTACGCCGAGCTGTTTACCCTAGTACAAAATGAGATGGAACGAAGCGGGTATAGCTCTCTGTTGGCAGCAGGAATAGTGCTGACTGGCGGCACTAGCAAGATGGAAGGAGTAGTCGATCTTGCCGAAGAAATATTTCACTCGCCAGTAAGAATTGGCGCCCCTCATAATGTTAAAGGATTAGCCGATATTGTTAAAAACCCAATTTATTCAACAGGTGTGGGTTTACTACTGTACGGGCTTAAACAAAATTTGGAAAAAGGAGGGTTGAACTCTAAAAAGGAGCCACAGGTTCAATTAGTTGAACGGGTTAAGAATTGGTTCCAAGGGAATTTTTAATCGGTCAATATTTTTTATCTTTAATTTGATTTTAGGCAGATGGCCAGGAAGTGTTTGGGCAAACACATAAATTTCAAGGTGATCTGTAGGGCTTACTAAATAAGAGGGCTACAAAATGTTTGAATTAGTCGAAAATACACCTCAGAGCGCAGTAATTAAGGTAATAGGTGTTGGCGGCGGCGGCGGTAACGCTGTTAACCATATGATTAACAACGAGGTGGCTGGGGTCGACTTTATTTGTGTTAATACCGATGCGCAGGCCTTGAATAACTTAAAAGTCAAAACACTGTTGCAATTGGGCTGCAACATCACTAAGGGGCTGGGTGCAGGGGCGAATCCGAACATTGGCCGCGAAGCGGCACTAGAGGATCGAGACCAAATAGCGGAGATTCTTACTGGCGCAGACATGGTTTTTATTACCGCCGGCATGGGTGGAGGTACCGGAACAGGTGCTGCACCAATTGTGGCCGAGGTAGCCAAAGAGTTGGGGATTCTCACAGTAGCAGTAGTCACTCGTCCATTTCCTTTCGAGGGCAAAAAGCGCGCAGAAGTGGCAAGCAAGGGGATTATCCAATTACAACAGCATGTTGACTCTCTGATAACTATACCAAATGAAAAATTATTAGAAGTACTAGGGAAGCAAGCTTCTCTGCTTGATGCTTTCAGAGCGGCTAATGACGTGTTGCTAGGTGCAGTAAAAGGCATTGCAGATTTAATTATGAATCCTGGCATGATTAATGTAGATTTCGCCGACGTAAAGACTGTTATGTCTGAAATGGGAATGGCGATGATGGGCACAGGATGTGCCAGGGGCGAAGAACGAGCCCGGGATGCAACCGAAGCCGCGATTCGCAGCCCCTTGCTAGAAGACGTTAATCTACAGGGCGCCAGAGGTATTCTGGTCAATATAACAGCCGGTGAAAACCTGTCGTTGGGTGAGTTTTCGGAAGTTGGCGACACTATCGAAGAATTTGCATCTGACGATGCCACAGTGGTAATCGGTACTGTGATTGATCCCGAACTTACGGAAGATATGCATGTGACAGTTGTGGCCACCGGCTTGGGTCAGGAAATCTCCAGGCCAACCAAGGTGATAGACAACAGTGACCGGTTAATTGAACCTGATTACAAGGAGTTGGATATGCCACCTCTGATGCGAAATAACCAGCAACACGAAGATCCTGCTCAACAGCCAATGATGGCCCAAGCAGTTGGCGCCGCTCCGGACATGGATTATCTGGATATTCCAGCATTTCTTCGTAAGCAGGTAGATTAGCAGTAGCCTATACGCTTGAATGGGTGTAACCCGGTTATAACGGAGGCTCTTCAGCCGTAAAATGTAGGTGGAGGCTTTATAAACTGTGGTTTCACCTAGCAAAAAATAGGAAAGTTGTGGGTATTTGTTTAATCACTTTGCGGATAATTTTTTTGCTTTCAGTGATCAAACACTAATATAACCTGTGGATAAGGCGGAAAACGAATAATTCGGTATTTCAACAGCTTGGGTTAGATGAATATTTCTGCTACCATGCGCCAACTTTGTACTTGCCGATATCAGTGCTTCGCGAAGTTAGAATAATTTGTTTGAATTCCAGTAGGTTAATCCCGTTACAGTGCTACGATAGCCGCATAATGGGGACTCAGGTAAAACCTGATAGATACATGAAATGAATAACGGGTAATCCCGCGGGCTTGACGAACTGACGTTGTTTTGATGCTTAAACAAAGAACTCTAAAAAACGTAATAAGGGCTACTGGTGTTGGACTACACACCGGTGAAAAAGTCTATCTCACTCTCCGTCCTGCCCCCGCTAATACTGGGATAATCTTCACTCGAGTCGATCTTGATCCAGCTGTTGAAATACCAGCAACTGCATCCAATGTTGGTGACACAACCTTATCAACCACGCTGGTTAAAGGTGATGTTCGAATTTCTACTATCGAGCACTTGATGTCTGCCTTTTCTGGCCTTGGTATCGATAATTGCTATGTAGATTTGAGTGCTCCTGAAGTGCCAATTATGGACGGTAGTGCTGGCCCATTTGTGTTTCTGATTCAATCTGCGGGTATCGAAGAACAATCAGTTCTGAAAAAATTTATTCGAATTAAGCGTACTATCAAATTGGAACAGGGTGATAAATCCGTAAGCCTTGAGCCATATAATGGTTTTAAAGTGAGCTACACGCTACTTTATGATCATCCGGTTTACCGGAAGTACACAAAGTCAGCCACTATAGATATTTCCAGCACTTCTTTTGTAAAGGAAGTAAGCCGGGCGAGAACATTTGGGTTTATGCACGAATTTGAGGAGCTTAGGAACCGTAATTTGGCTCTTGGAGCCAGCATGGACAACGCCATTGCTGTAGGTGACTACAAGGTTCTCAATGAGGATGGCTTACGCTACGAAGACGAATTTGTAAAGCACAAGATCCTCGATTCTATCGGTGATTTGTATTTGTTGGGTAATAGCCTTATAGGTGAGTTTAAGGGGCATAAATCTGGACATGCTCTTAATAATGCATTATTAAGAATGCTGGAAGTCAACGAAGACGCATGGGAAATCGTCAGTTTCGACACTGAAACCAATGCACCAATTTCCTATATGAAACCTGTATTGGCCGCATAACTCTTATTGTGACCATCTCAGAACCTAACTATCTGATCTGGAAAGGCTATTTTGTTAGGCGTCTTGATATACCCCAGAACCGTTCACGGGTTAAATAGAATTTCGCTTTGTAGTCTGAAAAATGAAAATTATTCTGGTAGATCAACGTCACGGTCATTCCCGCACCATAATCCTTAAAGGTTGGGCCAAAGGTCTGCTATCCGTCTGTTTGCTGGGTGTCCCGGTAGCCTTGGGTTTCTTCGGATACGAATTGGCGGTGGCTCGCAATCCGCAGATCTATAATGAACAAACGGCAATCAACTGGGATCGCCAACTGAAACTACAGTCAGAACAACTCGCTGAAATTAAACAACAATCTAAAGAACAACTAGAAGCATTGACCGTACGTCTTGCGATGATGCAAGCACGACTGATGCGCCTGGATGCGGTGGGCGAGCGAGTAACAACCCTTGCGGATCTTGACAATGGTGAATTCGATTTCAGTCAACCCGTTGGTATTGGTGGACCTGCCACAGAATTTTCAGTGGACTATACAATTCCTGAATTTATCGATGCAATTGAACAACTGGAAGATCAAATAGATGACCGACAGCAGCAGTTAGAAATACTTGAAGGGATGTTGGTCTATCGACAGATACAGGCAGACGCGTCTATTGCTGGCAGACCAGTAGAACGAGGTTGGATATCCTCTAGGTTTGGACGTCGTGCGGATCCTTTCACTGGGAAGCTGGTCATGCATCAGGGAGTGGATTTTTCCAGCGAAAGGGGCAGTGAAATCAACTCCGTTGCCGCAGGGGTAGTTACCTGGTCAGCCCAGCGTTCTGGCTACGGTCTTATGGTCGAGGTTAATCACGGCAACAACTATAAAACTCGATACGCTCATGCCGATCAACTTCTAGTGGAAGTAGGTGAAATTGTTAAGAAAGGGCAAACCGTTGCTCTGGTTGGGGTTACCGGTCGCACAACCGGTCCTCATGTTCATTTTGAAGTGTTCAAGAATGGTCGTGTAGTAGATCCAGCTTCGTACATCAATCGAACCGTCCGGTAATTTTCCCTATCCAATCCGTAAAATGATCAGGTGTTTGATATTCCACTCACCAGTCGTTGCTAATTCGCCTGGGTCAAAACCCATCAATTACCAATAGTCAAAACGAAGCCAATACCATGACTGAAAATCTATTAAGCAAGATATTTGGTAGCAGTAACTCCCGTAAACTTAAAAAGATTCAGCTAAAAGTTAAGGTCATAAACTCCCTGGAAAGTGATCTCGAGACTCTTGCAGACGAGGACTTAAAACAAAGAACCCCGCTGCTGCGGCAAAGGTTTGACGATGGTGAGTCTCTGGACGACCTGCTTCCGGAAGCCTTCGCACTTGTACGTGAAGCAAGCAAACGCACATTAGGATTGCGCCATTTCGATGTGCAAATGGTAGGTGGCATTGTCCTATACGAAGGCGATATTGCCGAAATGAGAACAGGAGAAGGAAAGACCTTGGTTGCGACATTACCCGCTTATCTGAACGGGTTGACCAATAAAGGTGTTCATATTGTTACCGTTAATGACTATCTGGCTGAGCGTGACGCGAATTGGATGCGACCTATATACGAATTTCTTGGTCTCACTGTCGGAGTTATTAAATCTCAACAAAGTCCGGACGAAAAGAAAGCCGCTTATGAGGCCTCTATAACTTACGGAACCAATAACGAATTTGGGTTCGACTACCTGCGCGACAATATGGCATTCAGGCAGGAAGACAAAATGCAGAAGGATTTGAATTTTGCCATTGTAGACGAAGTTGATTCTATTCTAATCGATGAAGCTAGAACGCCACTTATCATTTCCGGTGCAGTGCAGGATAGTTCGAAACAGTACTTAGCTATCAATAAACTTATTCCCAAGTTAGAGAAAGGTGAAAAAAATACTGAAGATCGTTTTGCTGCAAAGTTAGACAAGAATTATGTTCCTGAAGAAAGTGGTCATTTTATCGTAGATGAAAAAATTCGGCAAATTGAGCTTACAGAAGCCGGTCATGAGTTTGTCGAAGATTTGCTGGTCGAAAAGAAATTGTTGAAGGAGGGAGAGAGCCTTTATGCAGCCACCAACCTCAACTTGCTGCATCACGTCCTCTCTGGATTAAAGGCTCATCATTTGTTCCACAAAGATGTGGAATATATAGTTCAAAACAAACAAGTAGTTTTAATCGATGAACATACCGGTCGCACAATGGAAGGTCGTAGGCTATCCGAAGGCCTGCACCAGGCACTTGAAGCAAAAGAAGGAGTGGAAATCCAGAGTGAAAGCCAGACCTTGGCATCTACCACATTTCAGAATTACTTCAGAATTTACAACAGACTGTCAGGGATGACAGGCACAGCTGATACTGAAGCGTTTGAATTTAGCCAGATTTACGATCTAACTGTAGTTGTCATTCCCACTAATGTGCCGATGATCAGGATAGATGCTAACGACCTCATTTATTTGTCTATGGACGACAAATTTGACGCCATTATCCGTGATATCAAAGAATTCAGTGCCAAAGGAGCACCAATTCTTGTAGGTACGGCTTCAATTGATACTTCTGAAATTCTTTCTAACAGGCTGAGCAAGGAAAAAATCAAGCACGAAGTTCTTAACGCCAAATATCACCAGAAAGAAGCCGAGATTATCGCGCAAGCTGGACGTCCTGGTGTGGTGACTATTGCTACTAATATGGCAGGGCGCGGTACAGATATTGTACTTGGTGGCAAATGGGAAGTTGAAATTGCCGCATTGGATAATCCTAGTGAGGACCAAGTCGCCAAGATTAAGGAAAACTGGCAACAGCGGCATGATGAAGTAATTGAAGCAGGAGGTCTTTACATTATTGGTACGGAACGCCATGAATCACGCAGAATAGACAATCAGCTTCGAGGGCGATCTGGCCGGCAAGGTGATCCGGGCTACTCCCGATTTTACTTGTCACTTGACGATAATCTAATGCGGATATTTGCCTCGGATAAAATGAGGAATCTCATGCAGCGCTTGGGGCTGGAAAAAGGTGAAGCTATCGAGCATAGCATGGTGACCCGTCAAATCGAAAATGCCCAACGGAAAGTTGAAGGCAGAAACTTCGATATCCGCAAACAGTTACTGGAATATGACAATGTCGCCAATGATCAAAGAAAAATTATATACAGACAACGTAATGAGCTAATGAAAGGGGAAGATGTTTCAGATCTAGTTACTGATATGCGCGCTGAAGTTGTAGACAACATGGTTGATCGTTTTTTCCCTCCACAAAGTGTCCCTGAGCAATGGGATGTAACCGGGTTGGAAGATGCTATTGAGACTGAGTTTAACAGCAAAATACCCGTACAACAGTGGCTCGACGACGATACTCAGTTATTTGAGGATAAATTGAAGGTTAAGATTACCGCCACCCTGGTCGCCGAATATGAGCAAAAATGTATTCCGGTCGGTGACAAGATGCGTCTATTTGAGAAACAGATAGTGTTGCAAATTCTAGATAATTTATGGAAAGAGCACCTGGCGACTATGGATCAATTGCGACAGGGAATATTTTTACGTAGCTACAGTGGTAAAAATCCCAAACAGGAATATAAGCGTGAAGCATTTGTCTTGTTCCAGGATTTGTTAACTAATCTCCAGGAAGAGGTCATTAAAGTGCTTAGCCATGTCAAAGTAAGGCAGGAAGATGACGCTGAAGCAATTGAGAAACAACGCGCTGAAGAACGAGCAAGGGAGCGGATGCAGTATCAACATGCTGCCAGTTCTTCCCTTAGCCAACCAGTAAATGCTGAAGGTAATCCGGCACAGGAACGAGAGAAAAAGCCGCAGGCACCTTTTGTCCGCGAAGTAGCCAAGGTTGGGAGAAATGAACCATGCCCCTGTGGTTCCGGTAAAAAATACAAAGTATGCCATGGTAGAATCGCATAACAACGGTTTGCTGGCGACTTCAATATGTAATATCAAGTAGAAGGAAGGTGTTGTGGCGGTTGGTTCAAACAAGTTAGGGGTATTACCTGTTGTTGATGGGGTTAAGTTGTCGGCGATAGCAAGTGGCATTCGATATGCTGATCGGTTGGACCTGGTGCTCATTGAACTGAGTACAGGATCGAATACAGTCGGGGTGTTTACCCAAAATGCTTTTTGTGCCGCACCAGTTCATGTTGCTAAATCACATTTACAACAATCAAATAGCCGCTATTTTCTCATTAATACCGGGAATGCCAATGCTGGTACTGGCGAACGCGGTAAACTGGATGCTCTCGAGTGTTGCAATGCGCTAGCTGAGAAAGCCAATGTCAAGCTGGAACAGGTACTGCCGTTTTCCACAGGTGTGATTGGCGAGCTATTGCCAGTACAGAAAGTCATCCAAGGTATTCCTCGAGCAATGGCTTCCCTTGATGAAAGTGAATGGATGCCGGCGGCCACTGGAATAATGACTACAGATACACGCCCGAAGGCCGTGTCAGCCAAAATTAAGCAGAATGGAAAGGAGGTGACTATCTGCGGAATCGCCAAGGGTTCCGGTATGATTAAACCCAATATGGCTACCTTGCTGGCATTCATTTTCACCGATGCTGACATTGAAAAAGACCTTTTGAAAAATCTGCTTACCCAGCTCGTCAATCGTTCATTTAATCGAATTACCGTAGATGGGGATACATCAACCAATGACAGCTGTTTACTAGTAGCAACAGGGAAAAGTGATGTAACGGTGTCAGTGGAAAACCTGGAATATTATTCAGCGTTCGTGGAGAAATTGGATTTCGTATTCAAAGAATTGGCGATGGGTATTATTAAAGATGCAGAAGGTGCTACAAAGTTTATGCAGATTAATGTAACCGGTGGGAAGGACTGTAAGGAGTGTCTGGACGTAGCCTACACGGTAGCTGAATCTCCGCTGGTGAAAACTGCTCTATTTGCATCTGACCCAAATTGGGGAAGAATACTCGCTGCTGTGGGTAGAGCAGGGTTGAAGGATCTTGATGTTGATCGAATTACTGTGGATCTTGGAAATATTCGGCTGGTTGAGAATGGAGGTTTGGCTGACAGTTATACGGAGGCAGCTGGTCAAGCAGAAATGAATAAAGAAGAGATAACTGTCACGGTGAATCTATCCCGGGGCGAGGCGGCAGAGACAGTTTGGACTTCGGATTTATCCCATGATTACATTCGTATTAACGCGGAATATAGAACCTGATTTTTTTACCAGCTTTTGGTAGTGGACAATGATTGATTCTATTCATGTCGCTGTTGGCGTTATTGTGGATCAAGACGGTAGCGTTCTGGTCTCACAGAGATCACTGAAATCTCATCAGGGAGGATTGTGGGAATTTCCAGGTGGTAAGCTGGAAGCAGGGGAGACAGTTCAACTGGCACTGCAGCGTGAACTGAAAGAAGAACTTGGTATAACCATAAGCCTTGCCAGTTGTTTTCCTTTTAAGAAAATTGAACATCATTATCCGGATAAATCAGTGCTTCTTGATGTGTGGATTGTTTATGAATTTAGTGGAAAACCCCATGGGCGAGAAGGACAGTTAGTTAGTTGGTTGCCGGTGCAGCACCTGAATCTTACTTTGTTTCCAGAAGCAAACCGTAGCATAATCAAGATGTTACAACTACCAAACCAGATCGGGATTACCGGCTCAGAATCCGATTTGCAGGAATTTTTAATTAACCTAGACGCGTTACTGAGGAAGGATATTAAACTGGTGCAATTACGCCAGCCTTCTTTACCGTCAAACGAGTTATTAGTGTGGGTAGAACAGGCCAGGATCTTATGCGAACAATATCAAGCTAGACTTTTGGTCAACAGTAGTCCCGCCGCATTCGAACAAACCCGAGCACATGGTCTCCATCTGAACTCAGAACGATTGTTAGGATTGAAATCGCGACCAGTATCTACTGACAAGTTACTAAGTGCTTCCTGTCATAATGTGCGGGAGCTTCTCCATGCAGAATCGATTGAGGTGGATTTTGCTGTCTTATCACCAGTGCTCGATACCCGTAGTCACCCTGGGAGTAAATCACTGGGCTGGCGTCGATTTCGAGACATAGCCTCTAGCGCAAGCTTACCTGTTTATTCACTCGGTGGGATGACACCTGAGAACTTACCCCGTGCACTTAAGGAGGGAGCGTTCGGCATAGCGGCAATAAGTGCTTTCTGGAAACATTAAGGCAGGTTACAGGTAGATACTGGGCCATCGCTTGACTCAAATGAGTTAACAGTTAGAAAGAAAGTGTAGAAAAGCTGGCAACTTACTGAAATAGGTAGATTTCACGTCAAAATCCTGTTGCTATCGCCAGATAGAGTTGATGCAGCTTTTTTACTTCCTGCAACAGGTGGGTAGTGTCATTGTCATTGTCAATAATGTCGTCCGCAATTTCCAGGCGTTTGTCTCTGTCGATTTGCGATGCGACTATCGCCTCAATTGTCTTTCGACTGCTGATATCACGTTTAATTGTTCTTTCAATTTGAGTTTCCTTACTAACGTCTACCACCAATATCCGGTCAACCAAGTTATTTTGTTCTGTCTCCAGCAATAACGGAGACATTAACATGCAATAAGCAGAAGCAAAATTCGCAATGCGTTGCTGTAGGAGGTCTTTAATTAAGGGGTGTAGAAGTTGTTCCAGCCAATGGCGTTCTTTTGCATCATTAAACACTATCTCTCGAAGGTCAGTTCTTTTCAGTTGGCCGCGCTGATCAATTAGTTTTTCGCCGAAATGCTCAACGATTGCTGTCAATGCAGGCTGACCTGGTTCGACTAATTCACGTGATATTAAATCCGCATCAATAATCTCAATACCTTGCTGTTGAAATAATTCTGCGATGGTTGATTTACCACTACCGATGCCGCCAGTCAGTCCAATTACTAACATCGCCTAACCTCAAGTTGAATAAATAGTAAGTTGCGGGAAATAATTCAGAAACTACCCTGATAGAAACTTATAAATTGTGGTCCCCAAATCAACATAATAAATCCAGCGCCAGCCAAAAATGGACCGAAAGGCATAGGTGCAGATTTATCACGCTTGAAAATTGAAATTGTAATTATGCCGATAACAGCACCCACCAGGGAAGAAAGGATAATTATAGGCAGGATATTTTGCCAACCCATCCATGCCCCAAGAGTGGAGAGTAACTTGAAGTCTCCATATCCCATACCTTCTTTGCCTGTGAGCAATTTGAATGCCCAGTAAAAACACCAAAGCACCAGGTAACCCGCAATGGCACCGATGACAGCGTCTTGTAATGAAACGCCGAAACCAAGACCAATGGAATTAACCAGCAATCCGAGCCATAGCAGGGGTAGGGTAATGCTGTCAGGTAATAACTGGTGATCAAAATCTATTACGGCTAATACAATCAAGGACCAGGTAAAAACCAGTAGAGCTAATGTTAGCCAGGTAACGCCGAAGGATAAAACCACTAAACCAGAAAATACGCCGGTAACGAGTTCAACCAGGGGATAACGTATTGAAATCGAAGTCTCACATTCGGAACACTTCCCCTGTAGAAATAAATAACTGATTACTGGCACATTTTCCAAGGCAGTGATTTTGTGGTCACAGTTTGGGCAGTGTGAATCAGGTTTAAGCAAATTGAAGGTTTTATACTGCGCTGATGAATCTGAAGAATCAGATTCTGGGTTATCTATTTCCAGGTATTCATAGCATTGGGCCTTCCAGTCCCTTTGCATCATCACTGGAATACGGTATACGACTACGTTAAGGAAGCTCCCTACCAATAATCCTAGCAACACACCGACAGCAACCAACATTACTGGATTGGCTGATATGAGGTCAATAAGGGCCATTAATAAATTTCGAGTTAGACTACCTGTCCCAGTTGGAAAATTGGCAGATACATGGCGATCATCAGTCCACCAATCAGAACCCCAAGGATAGACATAATAATCGGCTCCATCAAGGCCGTGAGGCCATCGACGGCATTATCTACTTCAGCTTCGTAATACAGTGCACATTTATCAAGCATGACGTCAAGTGCGCCTGACTCCTCACCTATACCAACCATTTGTACTATCATATTTGGGAACAAAGTGGTGTTCCTGATTGAAAATGCAAGCTGTTGACCGGTTGAAATATCGTCCCTAACTTTCTTCGTTGCATGATAATAAACAATATTACCAGTTGCACCAGCTACTGAATCGAGCGCATCTACTAACGGAACACCGGCTGAAAATGTGGTTGCCAAGGTCCTGGTAAATCTTGCATAGCAGGTATTCTTCAAGATTATGCCGACTACGGGAAGTTTTAGTGAAAGCTTGTCTAATATATGCGCAAATTTTTTGGATCGTACTTTGGCTTCTTTAAAAGCGTAGGCTATTCCCATAATGACTATTACTACCTTCCACCAATAGGCGATCGCAAGATCAGACAAGCTCAACACAAACAATGTAAACGCTGGTAAGTCTGCACCAAAATTGGCAAACGTACTAGCAAACACTGGAACCACCTTAACCAACAATATGCCGGAAACTATGATGGCAATTACTACCACGGCGATTGGATAATTCATCGCTTTCTTGATTTTGGCTTTAAGTGCTTCTGATTTTTCTTTGTAAGTGGCAAGTCGGTCCAACATTGTTTCCAATGAGCCGGACTGTTCACCTGCGTCCACCAGGCTACAAAATAGATCATCAAAGTAACGTGGGTGTTTTCTAATACTGTCTGCAAATGAATTACCGGAGGCAACATCATCTCTCACTTTGCCTACCAGGGTTCTCATGGATGGGTTTTCCAGGCTTTCTGAGACTATTTCGAATGATTGCACCAATGGAATTCCAGCCTTCACCATGGTAGCCAATTGTCGAGTAAACACTGCCACATCTGATGGAGCGATCTTTGACCTTTTGGTTCCAAACAGACTTTTTGGCTTACGCCTGATTCGCGAAGGCATTATGCCCTGTTTTCGCAGCTGAGCTTTTACCAGGGCTTGGCTCGAACCTGGAGTTTCCCCCTTGGTCTTATTGCCGTTTTTATCTTTTCCCTGCCAGATATAGATTGATTGAGCAGTTGCTGTTGCCATGGTACACCTCGATCCGTAAATTGGTATTTCGCTTAGGGAATACCTTGTTGTAATCTATGTAACAACTCAATGACTTCAAGTAAGCCTATTGGCTTCGTCCAGACTGATGAGCCCTTGAGCTACCTTAATCAATGCCGATTGACGCAGCGTATTAAATCCTTCATTTCGCGCCTGTTTTGCAATATCTAATGAATTTCCGTTACTAATGATAATACGAGTCATAGCCTCAGTAATGGGAACTACTTCATATATCCCGACTCTGCCTTTATAGCCGTTTTTACAGTATTTACAGCCCACTGCACGATAAAGTGACAATTTTTCAGAAAAATGCTCAATAACTCCTTGTTCTTTAAATACTTTTTTTGGAATTGAAGTGGTTTCTTTACATCGATTGCAAAGTCTTCTGGCCAGCCTCTGGGCGATCACCAGGGTAATTGAAGACGCTAAAACGTAGGGAGGGACTCCCATATTTACCAGCCGACTGAGCGCCTCTGGGGCGCTGTTTGTGTGAAGGGTCGATAGTACAAGATGGCCTGTTTGTGCGGCCTTAGTCGCTATTTCAGCGGTCTCCAGGTCTCTTATTTCACCAACCATGACAACATCGGGATCCTGGCGGAGAAAAGCCCTAAGTGCGGTTGCAAATCCCAGGCCCACCTTGGTATTAATCTGTAACTGGTTAATACCCTCAAGATTAATCTCGACCGGGTCTTCGGCAGTACAAATATTTCGTTTCGTGGTATTCAGGATGCTCAAACCGGTATACAGGGAAACCGTTTTGCCACTGCCGGTCGGTCCGGTAACTAATACCATTCCTTGGGGCTTTTCCAAGGCTTCAAGGAATAGGTTTTTCTGAGCTTTGTCAAATCCCAGAGCATCAATTCCCATCTGGGTTTGGGAAGAGTCCAAGATCCGCAATACAATTTTCTCTCCCCAAAGGGTAGGCAACGCACTGACTCGAAAATCGATAGTATGTCGATCGGAGAGTTTCATTCTGATGCGCCCGTCTTGGGGTACACGACGTTCTGAAATATCCATTTGGGACATTATTTTTAATCGCGCTGCAATTCTGCCGGCAATGCTAATAGGAGGCCTTGCTATTTCATGGAGAATTCCATCAATTCGAATGCGAATCCGGTAGGACTTTTCATAAGGCTCAACGTGAATATCAGAAGCCTTCGACAAAACAGCATCCAGTAAAATTTTGTTTACTGCTTTTACAATGGGAGCGGCCTCTGCCGCATCGATTTCATCTTCACTATTTTCCTGGCTTTCGATTTCAAATTTCAGATCTTCGATATTTACGTCGTTAAGCTCACCTAAAATACTCGTCGATGACTTTTTCTCACTCAACTGTTGAATTGCCAAAGAAAGTTTTTCTTCTTCGACCACGATCATGTCAACAGACAATCCAGTGTGGAATTTAACTTCATTCAGGGCTGCCAAATTGGCCGGGTCGGAAACGGCTAGATAAAGCTTTTTGGCTCTTTTGAATAAGGGAAGAACGTGATGCTTTAGAATCAATCGAGTATCCACCAGGTCAATCGGGAGGTAACGTGGGTCAATTGCCGATAAATCTAGCAGCGGAAGTAAAAACTCCCGGGTAGCCGCTTGCGCGATGGCCTGTCCTTCTACCCGGTCAATTGTCACCAGGTGACTGACGAAAGAGGAGTTCGCTGTAGTAGCCAGATTCAGAGCTTGTTTTGCCTGTTCCTCGCTAATAAGACGGTCACTTACCAGTCGCCTTGCCAATCCTCCGATAGACAAATTCATACCAAATACTCAATTTTAGGAGATTCAATTCGATAACTGCTTATTAGCAGATTATAGTTAACAAACAAAAAAGCACCGGCTATAGCGCTAATATTCTTTAATTCAGAGGAAGTAAAAATGAATCGTTGGAAGGCATCTGGTATTCATCTGGCTATCAGCCTGATGGTTTTCTTAACGCTATTGGGCCTTGTTATAGTGATTTAGTATCCTGGCATTCTGTTTAACATAGACGGTGGTTGGGAAGGGCTGAGAATTGTGATGGGTGTAGACGTGGTTCTGGGCCCATTATTAACTTTGGTTGTTTTCAAGTTGGGCAAACCAGGTTTGAAATTTGATTTATCCTGTATCGCCGCCGCACAAATAGCGTGTATGGGGGCGGGTTTATGGATCGTTTACCAGGAGCGCCCGCTTGCGCTGGTATTTGCTTATGATACTTTTTATAGCCTGGCTACTGGGGAATTTAAAGCTTTTGACAAAGACCCTGCTGTGCTGGACAATTTCCCTGGCTCCTATCCTAAATTGCTGTATACCCAGTTACCTGACAATGAAATAAGCGCTGATATAGTCAATATCAGAAGTCAGTTTATCGGCGATCCGTTATTCATGCAGACCGAGCGTTATCAACCACTTCCAGAATCGGTTAAGGATATTTTTCGGCGAGAAAGCAATATTCGGGTCGCAGCCGGAGAGCTTATCGATGAAGTAATTGAAGAGTCAACAAAGTGTCAATTGAGTCGATTTGTTTCCGCTCACACAAATGGTTTCGTGTGTTTTGATCCACAGCAAAGGAAGCTGACCCAGTTCTATAAAGGTTCAAATTAGGTTCAATCTATCGCTTAGTTAAATTTAAAATCAGCTAGGACACTTTCTGGAGTAATCTGCGTAAATGGGTATCTAGAGATTGACCATACAAAGAATGGAATAGACCGGACTTAGCAGTAGCCGACAAGCTTACAAGTACCACCCTCTACCCATTGTACGGGCGGGATGACTCCTTGCGCCGTGAGGGTGTAGGAAGTACCAGCCAGGTCAGAGCCATCATTCATCCAGGTTACTGTAATAACCCCGTTAACAACGTTGATCCCGTGGGTAGTGGCTGTTTGCGCCCGCGCTAGTGAGATACCATGAGTCCCGGCGTCAATATCGTTGACAGACGCGAACATTTCTTTTTGGGCCGCCACAAGAATGCTGCTTCGGTGATCGCCAATAGCCAGGATTGCCTCAGAAAAGCGGTCTCTATTGCGATAAAGCGCATAAGCGGGTATTGCCAGGGAGGCGAGTATGCTGATTATAGCCACAACGATCATCAGTTCGATTATGGTTAATCCATGTTGGGTTTTTCGACGATACAGGTCTTTCACTTTTTCCACCATTGACAGACTGGTTTGTTGTTAATTATTAAAAGTTTTTCACATGACACGGTTCTTTTTAAATCGACTAATGTGGAAAACTTGGAACAGGTAATTTTCGGTAACTAAGTAAACTCGGGCAGCAGTGAACGCTACCGCCCGAGTTTAACCGGCTTAGCAGAAGCCATTTAACAAACAGGTACCACCTTCTAACCACTGGACAGGAGGAGTAATACCGTTTGGAGACAAGGTATAAGTAATACCCTCTGCCTGCCTGCCAGGCCATGGTAATCACACCAGCCGCAATGTAAGTAGCACCAGCTGCTTGTACCTTTTTCATTTCGTGCCTCCTGTCTTCGAATCTAGCTCAATCTCAAAATGTGTTAGGTAAGTGTCCGTCCTATATTTTGATAACTCATTGCTCAATGAGTATCATGTTTCGTGCCAGTTTCAATGAATCTCATATAACCTATTGATAAATAAAATAAAATTATTCATATCCAGAAGGGGTTATGTTTCTTGTTATAGGATTTTCAGTGTCCACTTGAGCTGGGAACTGACAATAATTGTCAAAAATTGCCAGAGTTGCGCAGGACCAAACTGGTGAAAAGCCCAGGCAAAGAACTCACAAGGTAATTGAAAAAAGAGCTCAAGAATAAATTTGATTAGAGAATTTCAGGCAGAACTGAGATAACAAATTGGACTGGGAATTCAGCAGGAGGGCCCGGTTAAACTCAATTTTGGAACGTCACCAGGGGGGGTTATAACTGGCAAGCTTTAAGTCTTATTCTGGACCAAAGGAGTTGAAGTTTCTAACAGTAACCGCTGGTTTTACAGGATCCACCATCGACCCATTGTATTGGAGGCACAATCCCTTGTGCAGTGAGGGAATAACTAGTACCAGCCAGATCGGAACCATCGGCCATCCAGGCTATGGTGACAGCACCATTGAGTACATTAATGCCGTGAGTAGTGGCTGCCTGGGCCTGGGCTGAGAGAATACCATTAGCGCCAGCATCCATATCGTTAACGGAGGTAAAGCGTCCTAACTGAGCTCCGATCAGTATTGATGTTCGAAAATCATCAATAGCCATGACAGCTTCAGAAAAACGTGCGCGACCACTGTAAAGCTCATAAGCCGGTAGCGCAACAGCGGCAAGGATACCGATAATTCCTATAGTGATCATCAGCTCTATCAGAGTGAATCCGGATTGTGCTTTTTGCCTTACCATTTTTTATTCCCCAAAACCAGAGAGCTTCTCGATTCTGCAAGCTGTTCAAATTATTCGATTGGGTTCTAATCGGCTAATGTAAAAAGCCTAACAATGCTGTTTAGCGAACTGAGAGAGTACGAGTAGCAGTAGGTACTGCTACTCGAAACTAAAACACTCTTAGCAGAAGCCAGTTATCAAACAGGTACCACCTTCTGACCACTGAACAGGAGGGGTAATACCGTTTGGAGTCAGGCTGTAGGTAGTACCGGCTAGTGGAGTAAGGTCGCTCCGCCATGTCATGGTAATAACACCACCAACAACATTAGCACCATGGGTAGTAGTAGCTGCCGATACATTAGCAGGAATACCCATTACACTTTGCACAAGATCAGACAGGCCAGTTGGGTTACGTGTTTGAATTGCAAGCTCTACAGCAGTCTTGCGAGGAGTAACCGCCAGTACCAGTTCAGAGAACTTGGCGCGGTTGGAGTAACTTTGATAAGCAGGCAATGCTACAGCGGCAAGAATACCGATGATAGCCACCACGATCATCAATTCGATCAGAGTAAAACCTTTTTGTACCTTTTTCATAGGATATCTCCAGATAGTAAGTATTAAATCTAATAAAGCTGTGAGTTCATTTGCTTAACCAGTCCAAGTTCATGCAACAGGTAGCTCAATGCTTCACTTTTCATGCCAGTTTTTGAAAAATCTCTAACACACTGATATGTATAGACAAAAAATATTCATTGTGAAAACTTTGCGACAAATCTATTTTTTGGGGGTGCCGTTGAACAGGACACACTGACGATTTGTGTCACATTTATTCAGTTTTGAGTCAATTGAGAATTAGGGATTTGTACTCGGACTGGGCAATGACCTTCAGTAAATTATTAAACTGCAGAGTACTCAGTGAGAAACAATGAATGTTGCTAAGCTCGACTAGCGTGATACAGGCTTTACCCATTCCATGAGCTCCGACATGAATTCCAAGCAGCTAACTAAAAACTGTCTTAGAGCCGCCACCTACCTTGCAGTTATTGCAACTGTTTTGCTGGTTACTTACTTCGTTTATCGTCCTGGGCTTAGTGGCCCTTTTTTGTTGGATGATTTTTCCAGTTTGAGTGCCCTTGGAGCCGATGGTGGGGTAAACAGTTTACCGGCATTGATGCAATTTGTTTTTGGTAATACCAGCGGACCGACAGGTCGACCTGTTTCCATGCTTAGTTTTCTTATTGATGGTCAAGATTGGCCGGTAGCGTCAACTCAGTTCAAGTACACCAATATAATGATTCATTTGCTAACAGGATTATTACTCGGGTGGTTCGCTTTACTACTTTTCTCGGTAGTAGGTTTCTCAGGATTAAAACTACAGGTTTCGGCTCTAATTGTAGCAAGCGTTTGGCTCTTGCATCCGCTAAACGTCTCAACCACGTTGTATGTAGTACAGCGCATGACACAGCTCATGACTCTGTTTTCACTTGCCGCCCTTATTTGTTATATGAAGGGCCGTGTCCTGGTTAACGCCAATGCTACCAAGGGGCTAATGCTTCTGTGTTTGAGTTTGTTCCCGTTTGGACTCTTCGCGGTTTTAAGCAAGGAAAACGGAGCACTTTTGTTATTAGCAATCCTAGTGTTGGAATTTACCTTTTTTGCTAATCTTGCCTCCAGTAAAGTGCACAAAATATGGCTGATTTCTGCCGTATGTTTGCCTTTATTCATGATATTTGCGTACATGGCGATTACTTTTGAGGCTCTCACAGAAGACTATACCTTTCGAAATTTCAGCTTGATGGAGAGACTGCTTACAGAAACTCGTATTATCTGTGATTACCTAGTAGGTATCTTTATTCCCCAGGTAAACGAATTTGGCTTGTTCCGTGATGATGTGTTGATTTCCTCGAGTCTGGTCAACCCACTTACAACTTTAGTCGCTCTGTCATTTCTGTCGGGTCTGGTTTTAATGGGGTTTATGGTTAGGACCAGGAATCCTGTATTGAGTTTCGCCATATTCTGGTTTCTCGGCTGGCATTTAATCGAATCAACATTTCTGCCACTGGAACTCTACTTCGAACATCGAAATTACCTGGCGATGATGGGGCCGCTAATTGGGCTGGTCTACTACCTAGCTCAAGCTCTGTCGGTATTAGAAAAGAAGTTCGCGATTCGAATTTTACAATCGACTATTGGATTCGGGTTAATACTTTGTATCGGAATGACTTTGCAGCTTACCCAATTATGGGGTAATACCGGAGCACTGTTAACCCACTGGGCCATGCAAAAGCCAGGCTCTGTACGTGCACAAATAGTCTATGCGGATACCCTGGCAGCAGTTGGGAACCCAGATATTGGATTCGAAAGATTATTACTTACTCAACAGCTACATCCCCAAGAGATAACCTTACTACTACATAGTTGGAACTATGCCTGCAATCATGGCACGGTGGCACCTTATAGTCTTAAGCAAATTAGCCAAATGGAACAATTGGAATTTTTCCGTGATGATATAAATTTTCAGCTTCGTGTACTTATAGAAAACCTTGACAATGAGAGCTGTGCTTTTCCTCCACAGCAACACGTGGTCGCCTTCATGGAAAGGATTGCAGAGCTTCCTATGCGTGCTTGGGACCGTGCTAATTTTCATTTTCTGTTCTCAGATGTTTTTGTTTATTATCGCCAATTGACTCCCGCTTTAATCGAGTTGAGTGAAGCGTTTGAATATCGCCAAACGGCGGATATCCCAATAAGACAAGCTATACTGTCAGCTTCGGCAGGTAATTTCGCTGACTCTTTGGTGTTCCTTGAACGCGCACGTGAGGCTGATTCGAAGCGAGGACCCATGCTACCATCCAGAGTTGCAGAAATTTTGAGAATGGAGCAGGATTTACAAGCCCGCTTAGGTGTTGACTGAGAATAGAATTATGCAACAGAATGAATTGAAAGTGTCGGTAGTTATTCCTGCCAAGAACGAAGCACTGAATCTGGTAAATTTGCTTCCCAAGCTAAAGCAGGTAAAAGGTCTATTGGAGTGTATTGTTGTTAACGATGGTTCTTCTGACAATACAATTGAAGTCTGTGAGCAGCATCAGGTAACAGTAATCTCCAGCCCATACAGTAAAGGTAATGGTGCCGCCATCAAGGCCGGAGCTAAGGCAGCGGCCGGTGAAATAATCGTATTTCTTGACGGAGACGGTCAACACAAGCCGGAGGATATTGAACGATTACTCCTGGAATTGGATAAGGGCTACGACATGGTGGTTGGCGCTCGAAAACGGGGTTCTCAAGCTGATTCATACCGTGCCTTTGGCAACGGATTTTACAATCAAGTGGCCAGTTGGATGACCGGACACAAGGTTAAGGACCTTACTTCTGGATTCCGCGCCGTCAAAGCGGATAAATTTCGTGAATTCCTTTACCTCTTACCAAATGGTTTCTCTTATCCTACCACTTGTACTATGGCATTTTTTCGTTCCGGGTACTCCGTTGGTTATATTCCGATTGAAACGGAGAAGAGGCTAGGATCAAGCCATATAAGCCTTGTTAAAGATGGGGTCAGGTTTTTAATAATTATTTTTAAGGTAGGAACACTTTATTCGCCTTTGAAAATCTTCTTTCCTGTCTCTTCCGCGTTTTTTGTTACAGGTATTTTCTATTATCTCTATACTTATATTACCTCGGGCAGATTTACCAACATGAGTGCTGTACTATTTATGACTTCGATACTAGTTATTCTTATCGGTCTGGTATCAGAACAGGTAACAGCATTGATGTATAAAGATGGTCAGGGATGATGGAAAAACGGCTAAAGTTGGATTAAGTTAGTATAAGCAACAACCAAACTAAACAAATTAAAAAAGTCGGAAAAGTTTATTCTTGGAAAAATAGATCAGCGACGTACTGCCTATCACCAGGTCAATTACAATACAGACTAGCCGATAAGCAATAGCAATAAACGTTGCGGCCTCCAGAGGCAGTTGCAAACTTAGTATTGCGACAATGACCACTTCCCTTACTCCAATACCACCAGGTGCCCATAGCGCAATGAATCCAGACAACATGGCAGCAGGTATAGCGGCGGTTATAAGTAAAGTACTTGTAAGGTAATTATCAGCTATCAGCGGATAAACAAAGAGAGACAGGGCTAGGGTTGTTGCACACCAATGAAGTAGGTATATGCAAAATACTGAGTAAAATGTATTTGGATTGATGGTGGCAGTATTAACTTGATCGATCTCGCCATCTTGCTGTGGTAATGCTCGCTTAATCAGGTCAAAAAATACCGATGTGATTTTTGTGTACGTCTTCAGCGATAACCAAAGGAAAAATGCCGCTATTAACAACAGGCCTAGAGTCCAGATTTTAAAATACAGAAACGACAAAAATAAAATGCTGATAATTATGCCGCTAGTAAAAGTAAGCACTTGGTCAAGCAATAACAGGTTTGCCGAGGATCCTAAGTCTACATTATGTGCTTTTAATAGGTAACCTCGTCCCACCAGCCCCCATATTTTCCCTGGTATGTATTTTCCTAATAGAGTAACCCCGATATGGCTGGTAGTTTCAAAGTATCCCAGACTCAAGCCGACTTGCTTGGATAGCAGTATCTTCCATGCCAGTATAAATAAGCAGGAGGCAGTTATCTGAATCAAAATTGCCAGAGGCATCAGGTTATTGTCGATAAGAGAATTAACATCGAGGTCGCTGAAAGTGCTGATCAGCATAATACCCACTGCACACAAACCCAGAAGCGCCGCGATCAATATCAACGGTTTAATAATTTTTGAAATTTTCCAGCTCACTTTAGAAGTTAGTGATTTTAGTTTTGGCGTGAATAATCGTCCATGGTATAGGTTTGTAAACCCTGACAATCTGTCCATATTTTTCGATCAGTTTGGTAAACTCCCCCGTTGACCAATGATTAATATGACCTGGAGTGTTGCCCCAGGCGCTCCAATATTTCCCTCTGAGAATATTCATCATGCGCCAGAGCGGTTCATTCGGTACTGAGACAATTACTGTTTCACTGGAAACACGAAAGATCTCAGATAACGCTTGTTCAAAATCATCAAGATGTTCTAAAACTTCCAAAAGTAGAATACAGTCAAACTCATTGTCTTTTCGCTGCAACTCATAGACCGATTCTTGTTGAATTCTTACCGGGAAATCATGTTCAAGATGAAGATTTACCAAATCTTTTTCGAACTCTGAAGCCTCAAAGTGCTGACCGTCTAACATTTTTGAAATTCTTCTTGTTGACTCGCCTGGGCCGCAGCCGATTTCCAGTATTGATGCTGCCTTTTCCTGCAGCGAAATAATACTTTCTAAGATGTGGAAAAAGTTATTTGTCAGATAGCGGGCTATGGGGTTTGGGTTCTTGTATTTCCCCATATACTGTTCCCAAAGCTGACTCGAGGCGGTTTTTTTTTCTTCAGAATTCATTAAATTTGAACGGGCTCTTTTTCAGCTTTTGATCTTCTCGGCATTATAACGACTTGCAGCCAGAATTGACGATTTGAATTAAAATTGAAGAATATCTACCTCCCTTGACTATTTTTTATTCAGCAGGCGTTAATCAAGAACTGGTTAATCTGACTGTAAGCCGTGTAAGCTAATTGAAACATTTATGAAAGTAATGGCTTTTAGGAATGCTGGAAGCGGATGGCAGCACGACGTGATGAGCATTGAAATGTAGATTAGGGTTAGCGCTTTTTAGCGTCGGTTTACGGAATATAGGTGGAAAGACACCTAGTTAGAAGGTTAAAATCAGAAATATATTGAGATATTGCAGTAAGCATTGAAAAGCTTAAATTCCTGATTGTCATTTCTTGCCTACAGTGAGAGGCAAGGATTGGTGGAGGGATGGTAACTGAACCTTTATAGACCTTTATTAAAAGGAGCAATAAATGAACAAACCAGTAATGCAAATCGTAGGGCTAATAGCGGTGATGGCCGGTCTGTTTTTAGGAACTGGTGCCTCAGCTCAGTCAAAAACCCTGAATGATGGCGTATTTACTGCGGAACAGGCAAAGGCTGGAGAAGTGGTATATGAGGCTAACTGCAAGACTTGCCATGATATGAAGTTTTATGAAAACACATTGAAATCCTGGAACTCCCAGCCACTGGTTTATTTGTGGGAAACCATAATGGGTACTATGCCCGCCGATAACCCTGGATCACTACTGTTTGAAGAATACACGGAAGTGTTGGCGTATATTCTGTCAGAGAATGATTTCCCGGCAGGTGACGTTGCCCTGGATCACAATCAGGGGATGGATACAATTAGCATTGTGCCGCCCTAGTTCACGGCGTTTCATTTACCCAAAAAAGGGCGCTTTAGGCGCCCTTTTTTTGTACCAATAAGTCGGTGAATAGGTTTTCCCCTGGTCACTCCGGCGTTTCAGGACAGTCTCTCAGCACTACACTGATTTTATTTTTTTCTCGATTTCCAAGGTCGAGATCATATTCTTCCGCTATAGCTTCCCAGGCCCTCACGTATTGGCATTGATACTCTTCGCGCGGCAGATACCGGGCAGGGCCGCGATCGCCTTTTTTTCTTATTTCTCTTCTTTCAACCAACATTAGATTCATGGGGTCGTTGGCAAACTGTAATTTTTTCTGTTGTGGCCACCTGTCCCCGCCATGGGTGTGCGCATACATCAGTGGAATAATATGATCCAGGTCGATCTGAGTGGCCACTTTAAATATTTTGCCGGTATATTCATCCAACCATTCTCCGGTACGAGCAACACAATTGCGTGGGTTGGTGTATCTGATTTCCACTCGACTGGTCAGGATCAGCATTTCCTGTCTGGTAGATTGGCAATCACCGTCCCAGTCTTCCTCAAAGGACCAATCTTCCGAATTAAAAAACTTTTCCCTATCTCCATAATCTGTAAAAAAACTGTCCCGTCCATAACGGTCAAATGTGTCAGGCATTTCGCAAATTGACGCGTGGCAATGGTAGGAATTTCCCATGTAATGCCCACCATTATCGTCAATGTTTCCAGGGTGTGCATAGGAATACGATGCAAAAATACAGATAGCAAGGCCAAATAACGCTATGGTCTGTGACATTGGGTTCATATCTTGCTCCTCAGTTGTTTCCCGCGGTAGGGTAGCTACTGTTACATACAACCGACAATTTAAGTAAATAGCAGCGATAAATCCACTGCTTTACAATTTTTTGTCAGCGCACCGATAGAAATATAATCAACACCTGTATCAGCAATCATTCCTAATGACTCCTTGTCGATGCCCCCTGAAGCCTCTAATTTGGTACGCCCAGCAGTAAGTTCAACCGCATTTCGCAAATTGTCGATGCTGAAATTGTCCAGCATGACGACATCTGCCGATGCATCCAGGGCCAATTGCAATTCATCTAGGGATTCTACTTCAACTTCAACGGGTTTTCCCGGGTACAAATGCCTGGCCTTTTCGACAGCAAGTTTAATCGAGCCACAAGCGTTAATGTGGTTCTCTTTTATTAGGAAAGCATCATACAAGCCCATCCGGTGATTGAAACAACCTCCCACGGCGACAGCGTATTTCTGAGCAGTACGAAGTCCCGGTAGGGTTTTGCGAGTATCCAATATCTGAACATTGGTATGTTCAACCATTTTAGCGAGCTTTCTGCTCAGTGTTGCGGTTGCCGACAAGGATTGTAGAAAATTCAGCATGCAACGTTCAGCAGTCAACAGGCTACGTGCTCGTCCATTAATTTTCGCTAATACCTGGGACTGCGAGATTGAGTCGCCGTCTTCGACCGTCCAATTAACCGTCACAGTAGGGTCCAATTGTACAAAGATTTCATCAACCCAAGGAATTCCACATAAAACGGCTTCATCACGGCAGTATAGATTAGCCGTTGCTTGAGCATTATCCGGAATCAGTTGGGCTGTTATATCACCAGTTCCAACATCCTCACTCAGAGCTCGTGCAACAGTTTCAGCGACATCGCCAGGTATGATTAGGGCCATTATATTGCCTGTGTTCAGTCAGGGTATTGGCGTAATGTCAGCGTAGTTCCGCGCTGGGAAAATTCTATTTGTTGCAGTGCACTCATACCAAGTAGGATCGTTTCGCCTCCCATAGCCGGTACTATGCTGGCGTCGATGTCTTGTAAGAAAATGCTGCCGAGCCGTAACTCGTCAATATGAGTATCGTAAATGATGGTCGATCCGGCAGCAGTTCTGGCCCTCCCTTCAATTCCACGACTAAGATTGGTTTGTCTGGCAATTTCGAGGGGGATAGCTACATCTGTTGCTCCAGTATCTAATAAGAATTGCACGGTTACGCCATTAATCTGGCCGCTGCTGACGTAATGACCCTGCCTATTACGCTGGAGTTCCACTTGGCGAATGCCAGTATCATCCACCGTGCTAACAGGTCGCTGATTCGGGTTCATCTGCCGATCAAGTACACCATCAAACAAATAAGTAAGAGCGATCAATATCAGCACACAGCTGGCAACAAGCATACCTCGGCCCATTGATTTACCCGGGTTTTGTTGGCTATGTCTGGTCATAATTTCAAGTTCGACTGGTCATCTTAGACGGTCATTGAAGTGATCCGGATTATCTCCCAACCATCTTGCAATAGATAGATTGTGGTAAGCCAGGCTATACGCCTTTGATTTAGCGGCCTGCAGCCAATATTTAACTGCTTGGTAGTGTGAACCACGTCAATGATTAACGACTTCCATAATGATATAAAACCCTAGCAAATTAGAGTACCGAATTCCCATGAGTAAAAAATCGATCAAACAACAGCCTGACAATCCAGAATCAGCCAGCGACTCACTGATCGGGCAAGCCGACCAATTTAAAACGATCCGCTGCATTTTAGCTGAGCAGATCTATGAGCAAATCCAACGGCTAAACAATGCACTGTTCGATAAAATCGATGACGCGTTATTCGCAGTCACTTGGCAAGGACATCCTAATGGCACTAACAATTATTTGAATGCTATAAGGGAAATTCGAAATAAGAAAGCGTGGTTCGACGAAGTGTTCATGAGTTCTCTGGGTGCCGAAGTTGATTCCTATCTGTATCAGGTAAAGCCTGTCGAAAAAACCCAGGGAAAAAACCCAGAAGAAACCAAAAGTGAGTCGCTTGAGTTAGATTCAGAAAACGATTCGTCAAGAATAATTGAATCAAAATCATTCGAAACCAAAGAATCTGTATATGAAAAAATGGAAATCGATCTGGCTCTGCAAGGCATGCAACGAAGAGCTGTAAAGTTGTATGCACCATTAAACCGGCAATTGAACGAAATACCTGATGGTCAGTTGCGGTTTGGCGATTCAACTACAGAAGCTAATGATGACAACATGGTCCTTGCTGTCATTCAAGGGCTGAAGAGCTCCCGCGGTGTATTCAACATCCCGTTGGAACTCAAATTGGTTTTTCTAAAACATTTTGAGCAAACCTTATTGTTGAAAATGGAGATGATTTATTTGGGACTGATAAATGTATTAAATAATCAGGCGGATACTGATTTCATAGACCAGTTTATTTCTTCAGCTGATTCCGTTCTAAATGACAAAAACGAGCGCCTAGAGTCGGCCGAAAATAAACAGGAGTCAGTCAGTAGAAAAAGGGACAACGAAAAGGGCTTGAAAATTGTCAAAAAGAGCATCCAAACTTTAATCGATGACCTGTTTGGTGAAATCAGGCCACCCTTGTTCGTTGACACGATGATCAAAAGCAACTGGCGAGATGTGCTATTACTAATCGGGCTAAACCAGGGAGTGAATTCTCCTGGGTGGAACGAAGCAAAGAAAGTCATAAGTTGCTTGCTGCAGTCGTTGGGTGATGGTCAGAATGAGAAGTCTAAGGAAGACGACATAGGCTGGTTAAAAAACCAGATTCACCAGGGATTCGAGCTGATTCAACTGCCTAAGCCTGAACGGGATGATTTTTTCAATAAGCTGGAAGATCATACTACGGTTCCTCAACAAGCTAAGACCGTGTTGCAGACTGGCTTGATTGCTCTGAATGATGCTGAAGAAGAAAAGTCAGGGGTGAAAGCAGCCATTAGTGAGGCTGGAAGAAAAATTTTGGATGACGATGATCTGGATGACATAGTTGCATTATTGAGTGACGATCAGGATCAGCAGATGCAAAAAAAACCAGATGAAACCGATGACTCATTGAGTGGTTACCTTGATCTGATTGATAATCTTCGAGATGGTGAGGAAATCGAGTTTGTCAGTGGCGGCGAAGTGCAGAAATGCAAAGTTCAAAAGTCTGTTACGGCTGACAACAGTTATCAGATCGCTAATAGATCGGGGAAGGTTTTGTTGGCAAGAAGCCGTGTTGGATTGGCTCTCTCGGCCAAGTCAGGCGAGATACGGGTAGGTGGAAATTCCACTTTAAGGCCTCAATCAACGTTAGAGCAGCAAACAATTCTTCAATCGCACACTGACATTGATCCCCCTACGACCCATTAGGCCTAAACCAATTTCAATCTGATGTGATATTATTTCAATCTATCCTAGATTGTGACCCGGGCGCTGCGCGGTGAAAAAGCAATATTCCTTGAATGACCATATTCTGACATCAGTCAGGCAACTCTCGTCTCCAAATCAAAGTGCAAGAGACGCAAATAGCGTCATAGATTTACTGGTGCTGCATAATATTAGTCTACCACCAGGGGAATTTGGCGGTTGTCATGTTGATGATTTCTTTTGCAACAATCTAAGAGCAGGGCTTCATCCTTTTTTTACTGAGATTGCCGATTTAAAAGTATCTGCTCATTTATTGATTGATCGTGCTGGTAAGATAACTCAGTATGTTCCGTTTAATAGAAAAGCCTGGCATGCAGGCAAGTCATGTTTTGCCGGACGAGAAAATTGTAACGACTATTCTATAGGGATAGAGCTTGAAGGGACTGACAATGACTGCTTTACAGATTCTCAATACAGTACCCTGATTGACATTGCGAAATTACTAATACAGAAGTATCCCGAAATCAGTGAAGAGAGAATAGTGGGCCATAGTGATATTGCACCAGACCGTAAAACTGATCCTGGTCCCTGTTTTGATTGGCGACGATTTAGAGCGGGATTGTTTTCCGATCAATAAACGGAGCACCTGATAGATGAAGTTCTTAGTAATTCTAATTTGCGTTACTGCCAACAACTTCTGGAGGGCTGATTACAGCAGATTTAATGACACCTGGTTTTTCCAGCTTCGTCAGGGCATTGATAAAATTACCTCGAAGTTTGGAGAGCCGGACGGTATCGGTTGGGCGGTCGGTCTCCTTGCAATATTTTTGTTACCGATGACTGTACTCTTGGCTGTTCTTGTTTTTATCGATGATTTGCTTTTTGGTCTGCTTACCTTGATTGTTCATGTTTTTGTGGTGTTGATGGTATTTGACCGAATTCATCCAGGCTCTCTGGCCGAGGGTTATTTGAAGCATTGGCGTGAAGGCAACCTGGAGGGTAGCTTGGCATATCTAAAACAGGAACTTGATTGCAGCACAATGCCGCAACCAGCTGACTTGTTTGAATTGCACCACACGTTTTGCAAACTCTACGTCTACCGTTGTTTTGAAAAAATGTTTGTTATGTTTTTCTGGTACATGTTGTCTGGCCCTATGGGAGTGATGTTTGCCTACATTTGCTATCAGCATCGAGATGGAGACATAAAGCTTCACAGGAGTAAGGAAATTGGGGTTGTCACCTTACTGATTGAGGTTTTGGAATGGGCTCCAGTACGCCTACTTGGACTAACCTTAAGTCTGGCTGGTGATTTTGAAGCTGGTTTTAAACGGCTGAGGAAAACAGGCATAAACAGTGATGCGGCCACGGACGATACTGTATATGAATATTCGATGTATGCTTTGGGACTCATACCTCAAGTACGCGTTAATCAAGAAGCGGAAATTGAGGAAAATCCCGAAGTTGAGAATATTCGTGAAAAGGCAGTACTCGAAGTAGACTCTCTTCAGGCATTAATGGAACGCAGTCAAATAATTTGGTTGTGCTTGATCGCTTTGTTTACTATTTTGGGCCTGGGGCTTTGAATGGGCTTCACGGCGTGAGCTGTTTACCGTATAAAACAATGCCCAAGCTATTTGGAGCGGCCTTAATTTCGTTTAAACAACCTGATATTGTAGTTAAATGACAAAAATTGCCCTCTTTTACTCCAAAATCAGGAGCGTGGTCATTTTCAGCAAGGTAAATTAGTAACATATCCTATTGATATGTAAATAAAAAATATACATTAAAACAGAACGTTGGGATTCCTCTTAATATGTAGTAATACTACATAATTGCTTATTTTTCAATGGATTAATCGGATAATTTGAACTAGAATGGGCAATTATGTAATTAAGTTACAAACTATTTGGCTACGTAAAAATTAGAGTAAACCAGGGATAATGAGAGCGAGATAAAAGGCTATGAGCCAACAGAATCAAGATAACAATCCACTAGAAACTCAAGAGTGGCTGGAAGCCCTTGAATCTGTAATCGATAAAGAAGGGAACGAGCGCGCCCACTATCTACTTGGGAGATTAGGGGAAAGGGCAACAAGAACTGGACAACCGTTACCCCATGGTTCAGTAAACACTCCGTATAGAAATTCATTATCCCACCTCAGTGAAGAGCGAATGCCTGGGGATATGTTTATGGAGCGTGAAATTCGCGGAATAATCCGTTGGAACGCCCTAGCGATGGTGATGCGGGCGAATAAACATAATCCTAACCTCGGTGGTCATATTTCAACATTTTCCTCTGCGGCAACACTTTATGATGTAGGGTTCAATTATTTTTTCAAAGGGCCAACTAAAGAGCAGGAAGGTGATCTGATCTATTTTCAAGGGCACTCCGCTCCTGGTATCTATGCCAGGTCCTTCCTTGAAGGACGCATAACTGAGGAACAGCTGGACAAGTTCAGACAGGAATCAGAAGGCGGCGGTCTATCTTCATATCCCCATCCCTGGCTGATGCCGAATTACTGGCAGTTTCCTACCGTTTCAATGGGCCTTGGACCGCTACAGGCAATTTATCAGGCACATTTGATGAAATACCTGAATAACCGGGAGTTACTTGATATTGGTGACCGGAAAGTCTGGGTTTTTATCGGGGACGGCGAAACGGATGAGCCGGAAAGCTTGGGCGCTATTGCCAAGGCAGGACGTGAAAAGCTCGATAATTTAATATTTGTTATCAACTGCAATCTACAAAGGCTGGATGGACCAGTACGCGGAAACGGCAAAATAATTCAGGAGCTGGAAGGTATCTTTCGTGGAGCCGGCTGGAACGTCATTAAGGTTATCTGGGGACGACACTGGGATCCACTGTTTCATGCTGATACCGATGGGATTTTGCAAGCTCGAATGGATGAAGCGGTGGATGGCGAATACTGCAATTATGTGGCGCGGGGCGGTGCATACACCAGAGAAAATTTTTTCGGTAAGAGTCCAGAGCTATTAAAAATGGTTGAGCATTTGTCGGATGAAGACATCATGGCTCTTAATCGTGGGGGACATGACCCCTATAAGGTTTATGCGGCCTATGCTGAAGCTGTTACTCCAAATGGTAAGCCTACTGTTATTCTCGCTAAGACAGTTAAAGGGTATGCGTTCGGTTCTAACGTTGTAGCTCAAAACGCCAGTCATCAGGTTAAGAAACTTGACATTGAAAGCCTGAAAAAATTCAGAGACAGGTTTGGTATTCCTATTAAAGATGAAAAGCTGGGAGAGGTGCCTTATTACCGTCCGCCGGAAAATAGTCTTGAAATACGTTATATGAATAAGCAAAGAGAAACTTTAGGTGGTCCGATACCTCAGCGAAGGGCTACCAGTTATTCTTTGAAAATGCCTGAGCTCTCCAGGTTTGAAGCACAATTGAAAGGTAGCGGTGAGAGAGAATATTCTACTACTATGGCGTTTGTCCGCATTTTAGCCAATCTCTGTAAAGATAAGGACATTGGTCAGCGAGTAGTCCCTATTGTACCGGATGAAGCCCGTACATTCGGCATGGAGGGGATGTTTCGTCAGATGGGTATCTATTCTTCAGTTGGTCAGTTATATGACCCATCCGATTCGCATCAGGTTGCTTTTTATCGTGAAGACAAAAAAGGACAGATGCTTGAAGAGGGTATTTCCGAGCCAGGTGCTTTATCCATTTGGTTGGCTGCAGCCACGTCATACAGTGTCAACAATTACCCCCTGGTACCTTTTTATATTTACTATTCCATGTTTGGATTTCAACGAGTAGGTGACCTTTGTTGGGCAGCAGGTGATAGCCGGGCGCGCGGGTTCTTGATTGGGGCAACCGCAGGAAGGACTACTCTCAATGGTGAGGGCTTACAGCACCAGGACGGACATAGTCATATCCTAAGTTCCACCATCCCTAACTGTGTCAGTTATGACCCAACCTATGCCTATGAGCTTGCAGTGATCATTCAAGATGGATTGAGAAGAATGTTTCAGGAGCAGGAATCAGTTTTTTATTACATAACAACGATGAATGAAAATTATGCCCATCCTGAATTGCCCAAAGGCGTAGAGGATGGAATCATTAAGGGTATGTATCTGCTTGAAGACAGTGACAGTAAAGAATACAAAACAAAAGGAAAAACCATAACCGATCTAACACTACGGTTGTTAGGTTCGGGTACGATACTGCGAGAGGTTAGGGAAGCAGCGATTATTTTGCGAGAAGAATTTAAAGTGCCGGTAGATGTTTGGAGCGTGACAAGTTTTAATGAATTAAGGAAAAATGGGCTTGCGGTTGAGCGTGATAATATACTGAATCCCACCAGGAAAAAGGGCAAAGTTCCGTACGTGACTGAAGTATTGTCTTCCCGGGAAGGGCCGGTGGTTGCCGCAACAGATTACATGAAATTGTATGCTGATCAAATTAGAGATTTTATACCGGGCAGCTATCAGGTATTGGGGACAGATGGTTTCGGGCGTAGTGATAGTCGAGCAAAATTGCGCCATTTCTTTGAAGTTGATCGAAAGTTCATCGTGCTAGCGGCGCTCAGTGAATTAAAGAGTCAAAAGATAATTGATGCAAAAACAATTAGTCAATTTATGAAACAACAAGGAATAGACCCCAATAAGGCTGATCCATTAACGCATTAGTCGATCGATAGAAACCCTAATCAGCTTAAAGAGTAACAAAGGAATCAGGAGTGTGATTCAGTGGTAACTGAAGTAATAAAAGTCCCCGATCTGGGAGATTCAGGCGAAGTGGAAGTCATTGAGCTACTTGTTTCCGTGGGTCAGACGGTTGCAGAAAACGACTCTTTACTGGTGCTTGAAAGTGAAAAAGCGGCAATGGAAATACCAGCGCCCATGAGTGGCGTGGTAAAAAGTATAGCAGTCAATCTGGGCGATCAAGTGCAGATGGGTAGCGAAATATTGACTCTGGAAGTAGAAAGCTTGTTGAGCATTGAACTAGAATCGGAGTCGGGCAAGCCAATAGAAAAAGCCAAAGAGCACGAAGCAGAAAAAGTCGAGGAATCAACAAACATCCCAGTTGAAGCTAAAGATAAATCAGAAACTACAAGCGCCTCCTCCGGCGTGCAGGAAACCTTGACGGTTCCGGACCTTGGCGATGAGGGGGAAGTGGAAGTTATTGAAGTGCATGTGTCACCCGGTGACAGAGTGAATATTGACGATACGCTTATTACTCTCGAGTCAGATAAAGCCGCAATGGATGTGCCTAGTACCATGGCCGGGGAGGTTAAGTCATTAAAGGTCAAGGTAGGTGACAAGGTATCCATGGGCACACCTATTCTGGATTTGTTAGCAGATGAACCTGTTGTTATCCCACAGAAGCCCACCGAGCAGAAAGACGCCGTTATTAGTGATTCTGGATTTCGTTCAGAACCTGCAGATACCACTGCAGAACTGGTTAGTCGACAACCTGTAAAAGCAGAGCCGAAGCCTGAATCGGCCGCGGTAACAGGCGTTGATGTTTATGCAGGTCCCGCCGTCAGAAAACTTGCAAGGGAGTTAGGAGTTAATCTGGGTCAGGTTCCTGGAAGTGGTGCTAAAGGCCGTATAGTAAAGGAAGATATACATGACTTTGTAAAGGGACGATTAAACATACCTGCGGGCTTCTCATCTACTGGCATGTCTCAAAGCCCGGTTGCTGATATCGATTTCAGTAAATTTGGAGAGATTGAACAAATACCAAGAAGTAAATTACAAAAGTTAACCGCCGTAAATATGCATAGGAATTGGTCGACAATTCCCCACGTAGCTCAATTTAACGAAGCAGATATTACCGACTTGGAGGCTTTTCGTGATGCGCAGAAAATCGATGCCGAGCGCATGGGTGTAAAATTAACCGTCTTACCGTTTCTTTTTAAAGCCTGTGTAAAGTCACTAAAAGAATATCCACAATTTAATGTTGCTTTGCACTCGAGCGGGGAATACCTGGTTCAAAAGAAATACTTTCATATAGGGTTTGCCGTAGCCACCGAAGCTGGGCTGGTCGTACCGGTAATTCGAAATGTTGATCAAAAATCAATCTGGGAGTTGGCCGAGGAAGTAGTCGAGTTAACTAACAAAGCCAAGCAAAGGAAACTTACCAAGGAAGACATGCAAGGATCCTGCTTTACTATTTCAAGTCTTGGTGCAATAGGTGGTACTGGATTTATTCCAATTATCAATGCGCCTGAAGTAGCGATCTTGGGTGTAGGCAAGACAGAAGTTAAGCCGAAATTCAAAAGTGCTGAGTTTGTTCCGCGTAAAATGTTGCCCTTGACTCTTTCTTATGATCATCGGGCCGTTAACGGTGTTGATGGAGGAATGTTCTCCAGCTACCTGGTTAAGCTTCTTGGTGATATTCGGCTTCTATTGCTTTAAGGGCAACTCTATTAATTGATTGTAGCCTCTGCGAGCCCTGAGAAGTGCTAGCGCCAGGCGGTTTGTGAAGTAAAAGGCTGGGTGCCCTTAAGCAACTTCTATTTTATTCGCAAGAAACATCAAGCGGGAAAGAAATACCGTTTGTCTGTTGATTCTACAACACAGATTTTACACTTATAGGCCTGAGATAAAGTCTCCTCGTTAAGCACTTTGGTGGTTTCACCATAGAGATATTGGCCATTTTCCATAATTAATAAAACCTGGTCACAAAATCTCGCGGCCAGATTAATATCATGACTTGCCATGATCATTGCTGCCTGCTCTCGCTTTAGTTTTTCTTTAAGATAGACCAGGGTTTTTATCTGATAGTCAATATCAAGATGGTTGCTAGGTTCATCCAGAAGATAGAGCTGTGGCGCCTGTACCATCAGCAAGGCTAAGGCAAGACGTTGTTTCTCGCCACCAGATAGGGTACTAAGCTGTCTTTGTTCCAGGTCCGCCAATCCCAACTGTGCTAATATTTCTCGCGTCAGCCTTATATCCTCAGGGCTATCCCAAAGCAGGTTCTCGCTATGGGGGTGTCGTCCAAGCAATGCGGTTTCTAGAACAGTTGCTGGCAAGTCACTGTGGGTTTCCTGAAATAGGACACCGAGTTTTTTTGCGAGATTTATTGCTGAATAATTCTGTATTTCTGTATCCAGGAATACAACTTTTCCCGAAACAGGTGGCTTGAATCCCATAATAGTGTAGAGCAGGGTAGTTTTACCTACTCCATTGCGTCCAAGTATCCCAAGAACTTCCTGTGGTTTAACTCTCAGATCAAGACCATGGCAAACAGTGCGTCCGCCGATACTTACCGTAAGTGATTCAAGATTAAGAATGTTCATTGGTGTTGTTTTACAGTACTTCGGAGAATGACAATGAAGACTGGTACACCAACGACCGCCGTTACTACGCCGGCTGGAAGTTGCTGTGGCGCAATGAGTGTTCGCGCCAAGCTGTCTGCCAGTACGAGAAAGCTGCCACCAAGCAACACTGAAAAAGGGATTAGTAACCTGTGATCCCTGGCACCTAACAGACGTAACATATGGGGAATGATCAAGCCAATGAACCCCACTGAGCCGGCGATAGTGACCGCAGTCGCGGTTAGAATAGAGGCTGTTAAATAAAGGGCAATGCGCAATTTAGCAACATTTACGCCAAGTGACTGTGCTTGTAATTCACCTCTTATAAGCACATTTAGAGAACGGGCATAAAAAGCCCCAATCAGCAGGCCGAAAATGAGCACAGCAAAATGCCACGTCGAAATTCGGCTCTGAGAGAGATCGCCCATCAGCCAAAACAGCATGCTCTGAACGGTATTGGTGGAACTGGTTGTCAGGAGGATGTTGATGATCGCACCCCATCCGGCGGAAACGACAACGCCAGTGAGAATGAGTCTAGTAACAGACCAACTTCCTCCGGAACTGGTAATTCCAAATACCAGGGTGATGGAAAATATGGCCCCGATAAACGCCGCATAGGGCACCCAGAAACTACCGATACCGGTCAGTATGGTAGCAAGCGCCGCTACTGCAGCTCCACCTGATATGCCCAGAATATAGGGGTCAGCCAATGGATTGCGTAATAGTACCTGCATGATTACACCGGAAAATGCCAATAAACCACCGGTGACAAAAGCTGAAAATGTACGGGGAATCCTAAGCTCTCGCAACACCTGAGTTTCCAAACCCTGGTCTGAGCCGGTAAGAGCATGCCAATACTGATTTACTGAAATTTCCAGGCTACCGCTGGTCAAAGAGAAAACAATTGCCAACAGGCTCAACAGCAACAGGAGACAAAACAGGATTAGGGATTTGTTTATACTCAAGACATTTCTCTGCTTAACTCGATATCGTCATTCAGGTTTTGTTAATCAGCCGATCCAAATTATCTATTGGCTTTATGTATTTCTCAATGGAGGCTATTTTGGTCAACACTTTTTCGCGTTGGCTGAGCACGGCCTAACAGGTAAAGTTATCTGAGTATTCAGAGATTCCCTAGATAGTTTCATGGCATTGGCGATGTTAGACTGTATTCCTTTAAATGCAATAGATACTCTAATTACAACCAAAATCGATATACTGAGGAAGCAGCTATGCCGTCGTTCGATATCGTATCAGAAGTCGACATGCATGAATTAAACAATGCTATCGACCAAGCCAATCGCGAGGTTGGTACCAGGTTTGATTTCAAAGGAGTTGAAGCAAGTTTTAACCTTGCCGATTCCATTATTACTCTGAGTGCTCAGGTTGACTTTCAGCTCCAGCAAATGCTTGAAATATTGAATAGCAAACTGGTGAAGCGAAGTATCGATGTGACTTGCCTGAATGAAGGAGATGTAGTGATGTCTGGCCAAAGAGCTAGTTTGCCGGTAACAGTAACCCAGGGCATTGAATCAGACCTGGCACGCAAAATTGTTAAAATGGTAAAGGACACCAAGAAGAAAGTGCAAACAGCCATCCAAGGTGACAAGTTGCGAGTGACTGGAAAAAAACGCGACGATCTGCAACAGGTTATGTCTATGCTCAGAGAGGCAAATCTGGGGATTCCGCTTCAATACAATAACTTTCGAGACTGACCTTTAGACAAGAGAAACTCTATTAGACATTTACCACCATTGGAAAACTAGGTTTTGGTTAAAATTAACTCTGTTTCCTCCACATTGCATCAACTACGTGACTTACGTTTTTTGTATATATTCCTTCTGGGTTTCTGTAGTGGATTTCCTTGGGTTCTTCATGGCTCAGTATTAACTCTTTGGCTACAGCAATCTGGATTTTCTCGTTCTACCATTGGATTCGTCGGTGTTATCGCCACTGTTTATGCCATTAATTGGTTATGGGCTCCTTTAGTTGATAAATTTCGGATTCCTTTTTTATTCAATCGCCTGGGACAGCGCCGCTCATGGATTGTGCTCTGTCAAGTTGGAATTACAATTGTATTACTTGGCTTGAGCTTCGCCGATCCCTCTCGGAACCTTATGCTTGTCAGCCTCTTAGCACTGGCAATTGCCACATTTTCTGCAACTCTAGATATCTCAGTCGATGCCTACAGGATTATGATATTTTCGAGGGAGGAAATGGATGCCAAGATGCCATTCGCAGCAGCTATGAGTACGACAGGATGGTGGGCTGGTTATGGGTTTATCGGTGGTGCATTGGCGCTTGCGTTAGGCGGCGAAACAATTGGATTAAGTTGGTCAAACGTTTATCTGTGTATCGCGTTTTTATATTTGGTTCTAATCGCATTGATATTGTTTGTTCCTGAGCCTATGAGCGAAGCTGATGAAACAGCTCATCTGGACCAGCCTTCAGATCATACACAGAAAGTTAGTTCCCGTGGTCAACGGTTCGACCAGAATGTAATTGAACCGTTTAGAGAATTTTTTAATCGGTGCGGGCTAAAACTTGCTCTTTCTATTTTGCTTTTACTGTTAGTGTTTAGGCTTGGCGAGGCAATGCTCGGGCGAATGTCATTAGTGTTTTACGTTGAGATTGGATTCACTACTGACCAAATAAGCTTCTATTCAAAATTTTTCGGTGGTGTGGTTACCGCTGTGTTCTCGATGGTGGCGGCAGTATTAAACACTCGATTTGGTATAATTCGCGGTTTATTTTACTGCGGTGTGGCCATGGCTTCTGCGAATTTGCTATTTGCCCTATTGGCTATAGTGGGACCAAATACAAATTTACTTTTGCTGACATTAGTAATAGACAACTTTTTCCAAGCATTTGCCGCTGTTGCTTTTATTTCCTTCATTTCTTACTTTACGAGCCGCACGTACACAGGAACCCAGTACGCCCTGATGGCATCGATTTCTAATTTTGGCAGAACGACACTTGCTGCGGGAAGTGGTGTCGTTATTGATTTTTTCCAGGGGGACTGGGCGATTTTCTTTGTTTTGACAGCACTAATGGTGATTCCAGGGTTGTGTCTATTAGTTTGGGTTGGAAAGTTGTTGCCGGGTTACCGAGATCAAAATTCTACATACGCATCAATCTAATACGCAGGTCAAGGGTCCCATTGGTATTTAGCCAGTGGAAATCGGCCGTCAATAAACACGATGCCTTCTTTTTCAAGTAGGGATTTCTGCCTCTGATATTGGTGGCTCGAACCTTCAAATGACAATCTTCCCTTGGCATTAACCACTCGATACCATGGGAGCTTACTGCCCCGAGGCAGTTTTTTCATAACGTACCCGACATAGCGGGCATAACCTGGCAATTCAGCCAGTTTCGCAACCTGACCATAAGTGGCGACCTTGCTCTTCGGAATGTTGTACACAATGTGCCAGATTCTTTCGTCATTCTTCCTGTGAATGTGCATCATGAGGTACCTGGCTTTATTTTCACCAGTTGCATGGTAGAGTGCATCGATTATAAATGCTCTCGAGTAATTTAAGGATAACTATGCGCTGGGCAATTGTTTTTTTTATCGCCGTGCCATTGGTAGAAATGTTATTGCTGTTTGAGGTCAGCGACTACATTGGGGGTCTTTGGACTATATTTTTCGTCGTTCTCACTGCTGTAATTGGAGTCCAGATTCTTAAGCGGCAAGGATTTTCCACACTGACAAGGGCTAATCAGCGGATTAGGTCCGGAGAATTGCCCGTTCAGGAAATAGTTGAAGGATTGTTGCTTGCCTTTGCAGGTGCCTTATTACTTACTCCTGGCTTTATAACCGATGCCATAGGATTTATATGCCTGACTACTCCAATCAGGCGCCTATTTGCCAAAAAGGTGATTAATTCCGGCCTATTGAGGATGGTAGGCAACCGACCGAATAAGGGCTTTTACTGGAGTTCCAGCCGTGAATTTCACAATGAGAGTGGATCATCAATTATTGATGGTGAGTTCAGCGAAGAATCAGGGTATATTAGCGGCCCCGAACATGACGAGGACGAAGAAAATACCCGCTAAATTCTATAGTTAAATTAGGTAAAGCTATTATTTCGAGGTTTTACTCGAAAAAGTTTAAAAAATTCCCGCAATTTGCACGTTTTTCATTGAAATTTAGCGGAGCATCCCCATTAAGGAGCGTCTCAGGACAAGACCTGTACCTGATGGCCTTTGGTTTTGGTACAGGGAACTGTGATTTTATCCAAGATGACTGCTGTAGAACCGGTTTTATTACTTACTCTAAAGCAACCATCTTGGTTTTAGTTTGAATTGATGACTCAATTGATTTAGGAGAATAAATCTAATGAAGATCCGGCCTTTACAAGATCGCGTCGTGGTTCGACGCACGGAAGAGGAAACAACAACAGCTGGTGGCATTGTGTTACCCGATAGCGCAACTGAGAAACCTGCTAAGGGCGAGGTTATCGCGGTAGGACCAGGTCGTATTCTGGATAACGGTGATCATCAAGCGGTTGATGTAAGTGTAGGTGATACTGTGGTGTTCGGTAAATATTCCAGCAATACGGTGAAGATCGATGAGGAAGAGCTACTCATTCTCAACGAAAGTGAGATTTACGGGGTAGTTGAAGACTAACCGGGCTAACTCGGAATTCGACTTAAGCAAACGACTATTTGAATAGGAAAATTTTAAAATGGCTAAAGACGTAAAATTCGGCAATTCAGCCCGTCAGAAACTACTTAGTGGTGTAAATGTTCTGGCTGATGCAGTGAGAATAACTCTAGGTCCTAAGGGCCGCAATGTAATACTGGACAAATCATTTGGTTCTCCTACAGTTACTAAGGATGGCGTTTCAGTTGCAAAAGAAATTGAACTGGAAGACAAGTTTGAAAATATGGGAGCGCAGATGGTAAAGGAAGTTGCCTCTCAGACTTCAGACGTAGCCGGTGACGGCACGACTACTGCTACTTTATTAGCTCAAGCAATTTTGAATGAAGGGCTTAAATCTGTAGCGGCTGGCATGAATCCGATGGACCTCAAGCGCGGCGTAGATAAAGCCGTTATTGCCATGGTAGAAGAAGTCGGCAAGCTGTCTAAACCCTGTACTGACCGTAAGTCTATCGCACAGGTCGGCACTATATCCGCTAACGATGATAAACCGATCGGTGAAATCATTGCCGAAGCAATGGATAAAGTTGGTAAAGAAGGTGTAATTACCGTTGAAGACGGTTCAGGTCTGGAAAATGAACTGGAAATTGTGGAAGGGATGCAGTTTGATCGCGGTTACCTCTCAGCCTACTTTATTAACAATCAGGACAATATGAGCATTGATCTGGAAGATCCACTGGTTCTATTAGTAGACAAGAAAATCTCCAACATCCGCGATATGCTCGGCTTACTTGAAAGTGTTGCCAAATCAGGCAAACCTCTTCTGGTAATTGCCGAAGATGTTGAAGGTGAGGCATTGGCTACTTTAGTAGTAAATAATATGCGTGGCATAGTCAAAGTTGCTGCAGTCAAGGCCCCAGGTTTTGGCGATCGCAGAAAGGCTATGTTGGAAGATATAGCAATTCTAACTGGTGGTACTGTAATTTCAGAAGAAGTTGGTTTGAATCTGGAAGGAGTCACTATTGAAGATCTGGGCTCCGCGAAACGGATCACTATCACCAAGGAAAATGCAACCATTATTGATGGTGGCGGTGACAAGGACAAGATCGCAGGCCGCGTAACGCAGATTCGTGCTCAGATCGAAGAAACCTCGTCTGACTATGACAAGGAAAAGCTGCAAGAACGTGTCGCCAAATTGGCCGGTGGTGTTGCAGTGATCAAAGTTGGTGCTGGCACTGAAATTGAAATGAAAGAGAAAAAGGCCCGTGTTGAAGACGCTTTACATTCAACCCGTGCAGCAGTGGAAGAAGGTGTTGTTCCAGGTGGCGGTGTTGCCCTGATTCGAGCTTTGCAAAAAGTTGAAGGCCTAAAAGGCGAGAATGACGACCAGAATGTCGGTATTGCACTGTTGCTTAAAGCGGTTACCAGTCCACTTCGACAGATAGTGGAAAACGCCGGTGAAGAAGGATCAGTGGTGCTGGAAAAAATCAAATCCGGCAAAGGTAACTATGGTTTTAATGCAGCTACCGGCGAATACGGAGATATGATCGAAATGGGTATTCTCGATCCTGCTAAAGTAACCCGAACCGCATTGCAGGCAGCTGGTTCTATTGCTGGTCTGATGATTACTACCGAGGCTATGGTTGCTGAGCTGCCTGAGGATAAAGGCGCGGGCGGCGGTGGTATGCCTGATATGGGTGGTATGGGCGGTGGTATGGGCGGCATGATGTAAAAATCCACCGCCAGGCGGCGGATTTTAACGACTGGTAAATGGCGACCTTAGTCTTGATTAGTTTGACCGGGATGAATACTTCCTGGCGGCGTTGGCTTAGGACTTCCGGTGCTCATGTAGAAAGACTACGTTGTGCTCCGGCTTCCTAAAAAAAGGGGTCAGAACTTTAGTTCTGACCCCTTTTTCGATTTTTCTTCTTCGGTTGCTTTTCTAAACAATACCACAGTATTCAGTGAAACTAAGAGCTTTTGAAGTGCTTCAGCTTACAAATACTGCGTGACAATGAGAAGTACGGCACCCAGGCCTAACCCACAATGGATCACGCCCACAACACTAGTCATCGGACCGGTTTTACCTTTAATTCCGTTATACTCCAATGCAGCAATAATGATCATACATAGTCCGAATGCCAGGGTGCTTACACTGATTTCTGCGGACAATGGTAATCGCCCGATACCTGGCAGGTGGGATGAGGCACCCATAAAAAATAACATTGGTACAGAAAATAGTGTATTGGTCCTGGAGGCAAGACCTGCTTTACCCAGTGCGCCCGCCGCCTCTGGAATAACTTCACCGCCGCCGGCTACCTGCTCGTTAGATGCAATTACAATTTTCTGCTTAGGCCAGATGATTAACCACACGTTGAGGAACATGAGGGTACCCAATACCATGCCAATTAGAATATAGAAATTAACGGTGCTACCTAGGTAGCCTGCCAAGGCTACTCCAGAGAGAAATGTGAACAAGGCACCATACCTGAACCACCAGAGTGCTCTCGGTACCAGTTTGGCAATAGCCGCTGACTTAGCGGCGGCATCAGTCTCCTTGAAATATTCGGTCTGAATAAAATTGAAATAGTAAAGGATCCCTATCCATACCACGCCGGCAAAGAAATGAATAAAACGGAAAAGGAAGCTTATCAAGTCTCCAATTGGTAATGGTATATCCATGGTCACACCCCTCAATTTTGTTATTATCTAGAATCTTTTGAGCCGGTTTGATCAAATAGATCCTAATGTTTATTCATTGTTTTACAAAACAATCGAAATAGTAACACCCAGTCTTAAGGATTTCGAATGATATAGTCATTGATCCGCATGAGATTGCGATTCATCCCTTGTTAATAATGGACTTCACAAATAGCGCGATATGGGATGACATGAACACAAGTTATTTAGGATAATAGACGATATGCGAGATTCTGAAGAATTGACAGATATACCTCCTATTATCCCCACACGGGATGATGTTGCTTCTCATCAACAATCCCGAAAAGGGCAGGCACAGGATATTGTGCGGCCCAACTATTATGCGCAAATAATGAAGGTGAGTACCTGGCCGGTACGTATTATGCTCACTTTACTTTTCCTGGCTTTGGTCGGTGTGGGAACTGGAGCCTACTATTTTTATGGTGAATACGAAGGCAACTTAAGGCAGGCTGAATTGCTTATGGGTGATTTGGAGCGCCGATTTGCGCAATTGGACAATTCAGCTCAAGGCAATGCACTTGAAATGCAGGAATCTCTAGATTTTCATTTCTCCGAGATAGACAAATTGTGGGCCGCCCGAAATAAAACCAATCAGGATGTCGTTGACGTGCGTTCCGAAATAGCTAAGTTGGGTATTGTCAACGACGGTCAGGACGAAGCAGCAGCCTATGTCAGCAAACAAATTGCAGATACTGGCACTCAGATCAATGCCGGTAACACCAGGTTAAACACACTGGTCACAGAGTTTGATCAACTGTCTCGGTCGGTTACTGCTATTATTTCCGAGATCGACAATCTGGAGACCCTTAGAGCAGATATGCAATCTGTCCAGGCCGCCTTAAATAGCGGAGACAGTAACCTGCTAGGCTTGATTGGCCGCCTTGAGTATGTTGAAGAGTCAATGGAATCGGTAAATGCGCATCGATTGCAGATCAATGAATCGCTATTCAGGCTGCAAGAGAACATTGAAGCCCTACAAATTCAGGTAACACCGGGTCTATAAATAAAGATCTGATTCTCTGACCACCTTGGCAATCCATTCCTATCAGGTATAATACGCGCCCTTTCAAGGTTGAATAATCCTATTCAAGTAAAGCATCGTGCGGATGTGGCGGAATTGGTAGACGCGCTAGATTTAGGTTCTAGTATCGCAAGGTGTGGGAGTTCAAGTCTCCCCATCCGCACCATAAAAAGATAATAAAAACAACAAGATACATTTTTTATTCTAAGAAATGTCCCAAAAATGTCCCAAAACCCCAGTCTTTCGATAGATTTCAAGCCAGCTTACTTAGTTTTTCGGTTTGGTCTTTTAACATTGCAGAAATTAGTTTTCCAATGTTGGGCCGGTCTTCAGGAATAAATTTGGCGTAATGATTCTTTAGCATCTCTACGCTAGTTCCCATTGTTGGAGCGATCCATTCTGGTGGTATGTATCGTGTCAAGAGTCGACTTGCATAAGTGTGCCTTAATTGATTGGGGCCGCGATATCTGATCCCAGCCTTTTTAGTAATATAGGCAAATACATCTCGAAAAACATTATCCCCAGACCAAGGCAAATTAGTAGCAGAATTGAAAAATACGAATCGCAGGTAATGTGTTTCAAAGGAGCGATTATTTTTTTGCCTTACCTGAACCTCTTTCGTAGGTTGAAGCGATGTTGTTGGTAATTGCTTCTTGAGCCAATAAATTGCCTCATCCTGCAAATCAAGCACCCTTATGCTACTAGCGGTTTTTGGGATTTTATATTCTCCATTAACGCGAGCTCTTTTAACTGTAATAGTCCACTTTTTGGTGTCTATGTCCTCCCAAGCTAGGCCCATTAATTCCGAGACCCTCAGACCTGTCCAACTGTTGAATCCATATGCATTGATTTCCTGTTGCTTATGAGTTTTCACGG
>SMVB01137503.1_pt1 | contig 64067 bp, 47 predicted proteins | sample 2456461 | NCBI WGS metagenome assembly SMVB01 (sample SAMN11095934, study PRJNA526329) | marine sediment metagenome | biome: Marine sediment; feature: Surficial sediment; material: Deep marine sediment; isolation source: Hadal surficial sediment | place: Pacific Ocean | collected 2014-05 | depth...
AAGGCTGGTTTCAGTATCCCCACAACCGTCATTTTGAGTGGATAGACCCCACTGATATCAAATACATTTTCCGGCGACGAGACAACAAAGTCGCCCACCGTTAAATTCAGCTTACGGGCAACGTCCGCACCCAGTACCGCTTCGCCGAGTAATGCTACCGGCCTGCCTTTTGCGAATTGAAGCTGTCGGTACTTGAGGTACTCGGGATTAGTGCCCACAATCGGATGACCCTGCGCGTTAAAGCGATAGTACAACGGTATGGCGCTGGCGTAGCCGGTTGCTTCGACATTATTCAGTTCGTCAAATGTAAGCGTGGCGGGTGTTTGTGTACGAAAATACAGACTACCCAGCGCCAGCTCAAGCGGGCTGCCGGGTGCCCCGATGACGAGGGGAGTATTGTTAGCCCTATCCAACAATTGAGCTGCTGTCTGGTCGACGACACTCTTGATGGCAATAGGTAACCAGATGACCAGTGTAATGGCGAAAATCAGAATTAGTAATTTGTTTTTATGGTGACGGATATATTGCCAGCTGAGATAGAAAAGATCATTCATACGGTTGACACCAGATTTTCTGCCAACGCGGCAATATCAATGACGCGATCAAAGGTCGTTAACAAAGAATGATCGTGGGTGACGGTCAGTAGTATACGCTGCCGCTGTTTACAATCGTCAACAAGTCGGTTGAGTACTGCCAGTTTGTTGGCGGGATCCAGATTACCGGAGGGCTCATCCGCCAACACCAGCACTGGATCCAGCAGCAAAGCTCTGCACACGGCCACTCGTTGGCGTTCACCCTGGGACAGTGTTTGTATATTACGGCGCCATTTACCGTGCAAACCCAGTTCGGTAACAATGTTCCTGGCCCTCTCCTCGAGTGCATCGTCAACGGTAATTTCAGAACACAATCGTGCCTGCAGCAAAACATTGTCCCGAACGTCCAGGTAATCGAGCAGTTCAAAAGATTGAAAAATCATGCCCATGTGTCGCAGGCGATGCAGTCGCCTGCATCTGGTATCCAGTGCTGACAAGTTCAAGCCATTGAGTGTTACGTTACCCTCGATAGGAGTCAGGATACCGGCGACCAGGTTCAACAGGGTTGTTTTGCCGGAGCCACTGGGACCAACAATGGCAACACATTCTCCGGGATGGATAACAATCCCTGGTAGCGAGAATGCGAACCCCTGGTCAGGGTAGTTGAACTCCAGCTGTTGCAATTCCAACGACATGGTTAAAGGCGTTCCTCCTGTAGTACCGTCATCTCCTCCAGTTTCCATTGCCTGTCCACAACCACGATACTCAGTATTGCCTTGTAGCGATTGTTGCGCTGGTGTATGTGACCCCAGTGACCTACTGAACCGCTAACGACCCAGCTCGCTTCCGCCCGAAACCGATTGTCATCATCGGATGGTTTTAACGTCACATCTTCCAATGCTATATCTTTAACCTTTGCCCGCGCGCCTCCCTGGTTGGCAACCACCAGACTCCGTTTGGTATCCAGAAAAATGTCAGTCAAAAGTTCACCGGTAACGGAACGTTCAAGTACGTCATAGATATCACTTTCTTCCCGGTAATCAAAAGCGCGGTATATGTTGTGGAGTAAATCAGCGATAATAGCACTAGCCCGCGCCTTTTTCGGCTGGTTGGATTCACCATAATAAAATGACAAACTGCACGTGACTATCAACACCCCGCTTGTGACCGCTACTGGAATGATGTGCCGGCGTTGTGTGACTCTATAGCCAAGCAAGACAAGGAAGCTCAAAACAAGTATGCAAAGCGCAAACCGGCTTTTGTGCAGCAACGTCTGCCAGGTTTCTGCTGGCAGCTCGATGATATTAAGTTGAGGTATATCGGGGTGTTGTAGAAAGTTCTCCCAGACCAGTTGACGCCAGTCGCTCTCGAGATAACTGGGTAATGGGCCTGCCTGGTCGACTGCAGAAACCGGTACCCGGGTTATCCGCTCATCCCACAGATCCCAGTCCATTACAACCTTTTGAGGCAGGACTCCGTTGCGCGGATAGACGAAGATAGTGCCGATAATCGCTGAGTCGATATCCAGCGGTTCAGGTGGATCAATGACGCCGGAGCTGGTTAAAGTGCGCTCCAGAAAATTAACGCTCTCCAGTATGCCATTTACAGGTGTACCATCAATTGTGACCGATTGATGGTTCGCCAGAAACCTGGCTACCTTTTCCTTTATCTTGCCCTGTAGATCGACGGTAATCTCCTGCTTCCCTTCCAGTCCCAGTTCTATCCAGCGTTGCAAATCCTTGGGGCGGGCGATGATTTCCTTACGCACTTGAAAAGGCTCCACATAGATAAAGCCGGCCATTGGTGCCGAGTACTGGCGTTTCATATTTCGAGCGTTGAAGTGGCTGTACCAGGCGTCCTGCCAGTCCAGGTTGAGCACTAGACCGGAAGCAAGATAACGAAAGTCATTCACTGCCACCCCGTTGTGGTAGGTGACGAATCCTACATCGCCTACCGGCTGTGTAATAAATCTTAGTTCGGAGGGCAGATCATCGCCGTCAAAATGGTATCGGAGGCTGGCGCGGATAACCTCGGGGGCATCTTTTTGTATCGGTAAAGGTGTGCCGCTAACAGGGTCGCGTAATACACGTTTCGATGGCGCGATGGCAATCAATTGTCCCCGCAGTATTTTCTTATCCTGATCCATCAGTACCAACTGCTCACTGAAGAATAGTTTGAGACGATCATGCAGTGGTTCATCACCGAATCCCATTTTCCGGTAGACCGCTTCAGGCAACAGATCTTTGAAGTCTTCAACAGAGTCTGCACCGATTTCCAACTCAACCCTCACACCTTGAGCATCTATATAAAACTCGGCGATTGACGATGCCCGCATGGCCTTGCTGATCATCACAGCATCGGCACCGGATTGATGATTCGATGTCAGAAAGAAAAGCAGCAGGAATACGGAGAAAAATTGTTTCACTAAATTTCCTTTAATAAGAAAAGCCGGATGATGATGCTTGAGGCAGGTTCAGCAGGGATTCAGTAACAGCACCAAACCTATCTCTTGATAATTTGCTGCATTTTTCCTGTATGTTCAGAGATCATCTTCAAAACGGTGAGCAGTCGTTCCCTTGGTGGTATGCTCACTATTAACGGCTTCGTGCAGATGTGCCCAATAGTCGACAAGACTAGCCGTTACTGGAGTGCCAGTAAAAACATCTATTCATTATCGTTGTTCTGCACATTGATACAAGCCCCTTCAGAGAACAGTAATTTCAAACCGCATTTTGCCAAGATTGCAAAAGAATCCTCATCAGGAATTATTGAATAAAAGTCTGGGGAAATAATCTGTCGATATTGGATGTGGAACGTCTGAATAGGGCCTGATTTACTGGCTTGCACTCAACTGGGTTGATCGCTGAGAAAGTTTATTGGCCGGGCAGGGTGGTTTGACCTGCTAATCAATGCCTAGTGATGGACACCCTGTTAAGCGAGTAACATACGCAGTAGAGATGAATCATCACAAGAAGAAAATCTACAGTCAAGAAAACACGAAGACGTCATTCTCCGGCCGTCAAAGAGGAGGCTTTGTCTCTCGCCGAGACAGTTGGGATTTGAGAAACAGCTTATCAGCCAGGTCTTCACGAATCGCAGTTATACCACTGGCGACGAAATTTAAAATCACAGTCAGACAAGAGTCAGATGGAGCGCGATCAAGTGACAGAAATAGCCAGGCTGAAACGCCAGCTGGCAGAGCAAGCAGAGGAGCTTGCCATCAGATGTCATAGTACACACAGACCTGGGCATTCAGTACTGTTCTGTGATCTACCAGTCACTGTTGAGCAGGCAGGGCCTGACATGCAGTATGAGCAGCACAGGAACATGTATCGAGGGTAGCACAATTTTGACACCTGGTGGTTACTGCGCAGGATAACCAAACTGAAAGTAAAACAATTGGAAATAATGGCCATGATCGGGAAATTTGCTTTGTTAATAACGCTCGGTTTTTTTGTACATTCCGCTGTGGCGATGCCGCTAGCTGGTCAAACAGGTTGTTCAGTTGACCGGTCGGGAAAGAAATGTCACTTTTCATGGAACCAGGCAGCAACGCCCAATACCATTTATGTAATCCAGAAGTTTAGGCACCGGAAAAATGATTGGAAGGATGTTTCTTTTGCAACGGACCCTTACTCCAGTTTAGATTCCGATCTGGAGGAAGGTTTTCTTTACCGGGTGTTGGCATGTAGTTCGAAGAAGGATAGAAATAACTGTACTAGCAGTACGGTCTATTGGGTACCAATCATTCCGGCGAGTGTAGATAAAATTCCTGATGTCGTAGCTGATCCTCATGGCGGATTGGATATGAATATATCAAAGAACCTTGGGATTATTACTCAGACTCTACAGCTCAATGGTTACCTGCTGAGGAACGTGATGATTTATGCAGGGGTTGGTGTTTCGTCTTTGCCTGAAATGAGCAATCCTAATGACCCTGTTTTCATTCAAAGTCCCGAAATGCAAGTTATAGCAGACATCGAAAAACAAGCGTTTGCTCAGTACAACAGGATGAGGTAAGGACTAGAAAAGAAAGCCATTACTCCGATCACTGGGTGTGGGAGTTCGGTTCTCAGTGCACACTTCATTTCCCCATAAAGTTTGTTCGCAGGTGTTAAAATCACACATCTGGATACATTGTTCCAACGATACATACCGAAAGAGCTAACCCTATGTCAGCAATAAGTGAGCTAAGCGATATCATGCAAGAAGAGAATAATGCCGTCGCCGTTACCGGGCTGAACCGCTGGATCTTAGGTAAGGTGAAGTCAGAAGGGTACAAGAGTCTGAGCATGGAAGAGAAAGTCATTATTCACGTGAATGCTCTGGATTGGGAACTGGCCAATCGCGGTGTTAATCGCCTGATCTTCGGTTCCGATATTAATTTTGCAACGGAAATGACGGAATGCCTTCGCCGGGTTGGCGCGGCTAAATCTGCGACACTATTTGACGAACTTCTGTCAACGATTCCGCGGCAATCACTACCAGAAGATAAAGATGAACGAGAAACCTATTTCAGAAGCTTGAGTGACAAAGAAATCAGTCACCTCGACCTGGGGATTCGGAAACTATTTGTTGGCAGGGACGACCTGTTCACGCTCCTGTGCGGTTATCTGGGCAGTATCCGTGATCGTCTGGCTGAACGATAAAGGCTGGGTAGCGCTGTACGGGAAATAGAGAACCATTTCGCCACCAGCACCGGATTTCCCCCTTGATTACATCATCGCGGCACTGGCGACTGGACTCGCCATACCGAATGATGTTGCGATCTGGATGGTTGCAAACCCTTCGGGTTGATTGTCCCTGTTAACTTTCCTCACCAGCATTTACGATTTCTTCACGCAACCTGGCGGTCTGCTCAATAACACATTTAATGTCCTTCTCGTTGAACCGGAGTTCCGTCATGATCTCGGCAGTATGGTCGCCGAGTTCTGGAGCCGGGCCTTTAACCGAACCGGGTGTTTTACTCAATCGTACCAGGTTGCCGATCACTTTAGATTCCCCGATGACAGGCATGGTCATCGGCACAATGTACTCGTTGGCCAGATTCTGCTCATCGGTGATGACATCTTCATGGCCTCGTACTCTTGCCATCATAATGTTGGGCTGGCTATACATGAATTCAGCCCACTCAAGCGTGGATTTGCCCGCAAAGCCCCTGCGAAGGATGGCCCTGGCAAATCGTCCAGTCATTGTGCCGAGGGCCAGTTGCATGGCGCCACCGAGATCCTCAATGGCCGCACCGGGTGGCATGGGTGTCCAGTTCTATCAGCCTTTGCGATCCTGGATGGAGGAGTTGAAAAGCATGTGTAGCCAGGGCGAATTTTCATATGGAAGCCGTTGTGAAAGGGTAGTTGTAGATTTGCCGATGCAATAGCGGCGCCAATCAGGCAGACTGGGAGTGAATACCTTATCAATATAGGAGTGGCTAACATGAGTCTACAACGGATTCACGCGACAGCGCCCCTGGAAGAAATGCTCGATGCTTTTAATACGGATGGCGGTTTAATCGTCGAAGAAATTTTTCCGGTCGACGTCATTGCGGCAATGAGGGATGGTGTTCTGGGTGCCGCTGAATCGTTTGAAGCCGGTGGTGCGACCCAGGGTCTCGGTGAAGCCGGCAAGGTGTTTGTTGGAGCCAACACGATCCGCTTCTCCAGTCTTGGTAAGTTTTCTCCTGCTTATTTCGATTTGCTTGATAACCCAACCTATGGGGCAATAGCAGATGCGATATTATTACCGATCTGCGGTTCCTATTGGGTCAATACGGGGCAGGCGATGTTAATTGGGCCGGGTGAATCTGCGCAGATGTTGCACCGTGATTGCGATAATTGGCCCCAATTTTGCGCCCCTATGTGGCCCAACTGCCCTGAAGTTACAGTTAGCGCGATGATTGCGCTGGAAGAAGTAACAGAAGAATTAGGTGCCACGCGGGTGATTCCAGGGAGCCACTTATGGGAAGACTATGGTGAACGTGGTGATCCTGGCATGACAGTACCGGCAGAATTGAAGCCGGGCGATGCGCTGATCTATTCCGGCAAGGTCGTGCACGGTGGTGGTGAAAATAAAACGAGTGATCAATGGCGACGGGCAATGCACCTTAGTTTTCTTGTCGGCTGGTTGGTCCCGGAAGAATCTAATCCACTGGATTACACGGTGGCTGAACTCCAGAACCAATCCACACGAGTCCAGCGATTACTTGGCCAGCGTTCCTATGACCCGCAGCCACATTTTGGCGGTGGCTTGTGGCTTCGCCACGCAAACAAGATAGAGGATATGACTGCATAGCGGTTGCTGTCGCCACGCACTTTGGTGGCAAGAATCGACTGGTTCAATTGTTCTATCAATCACGCTATCACTACATCAGGGAAAAATCCTGGTAAGTGCGGTGAACCTCTTGATAGCCTACAAACTGCGCCGTGGTATTCATTTACAAAATGTCTTCACGTAAGATAGAAAGTTGATCAAACATAGAGGAAGCTCCAATGATTCGGATTCTCACTGTTTTGAGTTTTCTTGTACTAGTCGGTTGTGAGCCAATGGGGCCTATTCCTGGTGGGCGCTTATCTGGTGAGGTTCTGCCTGTACCTGAGGACTGGTCCGTGTACGGTGCGGTGGAATTAGTACAGCTGGAAACCCGGCCGGATGATCCTTACTCCATCAATATCTGGGGTATCGGCATCGGTAAAGACTACTATATTGCATCCGGTGGCGGGGGAGAGTCTAGCTGGGTTGATCATATGCGCGTAAACCCGGAGGTCAGGTTGCGAATTGAAAACAATATCTTTGAACTGAAGGCTGTTCGTGTAACGGATGAAACAGAATTGAATCAAGTACTTAAAAGTTACAAAGAAAAATACGATATGGAAGCCCAGGCAGAGGATGCTGCCAAGGCCTGGTTGTATAGATTGGAACCTCGTCAACAAGGTTAGCTAATATGAATTTTGACTTCTCTGATAGTTCGATTCAAGTCCGTGAAGATATCCCGCAGGCATTCCGGGATGTATGGCAAACAATTGCAAAACCCGGAAACTGGTGGCGAGGAGCCGACAGGGTGGCCATTATTGCTGAAACCCGTAACGCCCGTTCATGTCCACTGTGCAAGGAGCGCAAGGCCGCCTTGTCGCCTTACTCGGTCAAGGGAAGTCACCTGACTATTTCAAATCTACCTGATGTGGCGGTAGATGCAGTGCATCGTATTGCGACGGATGTGTCCCGATTGACAAGAAGCTGGCTTCAGGCAAGTGAAAAATCGGGACTTACCGATGGGCAGTATGTAGAACTCCTGGGGATCGTTGTGGCCGTGGTTAGTATCGACGGGTTTCATCGCGCCATGAGCCTCCCGTTGGAAGCGTTACCTGAACCAATAGAAGGCGAGCCCAGTGGATATCGACCTGATGCTAAAGATCATGGTTCCTGGGTACCAACCATCGATGCCGCCGATTTATCCGGGCATGAATCAGATATTTATGGTGGGTTACCGCAGGTTGGTAATGTCATTGCGGCCATGAGTCTGGTGCCTGATTCCGTTCGAATGTTAACCAGGCTATCTGGCGTCCAGTATCTTCAAATCCGCGATGTAGCAAATCCCGCAAAGAACGGTGGGCGAGCCATATCTCGCCCCCAGATAGAATTGTTGGCGGGTAGGGTTTCATCCCTGAGTGATTGTTTCTACTGAACCAGTGCGCATTCATTGATGCTTCGTGTAAGCAGCGAGTTTAAGGGCGAGAAAGTAGACCTGCGGTCAGTTACAAAAGGGTCAGATGTTCAAAGTGGTGTACCTTGCCAGGATGAATTAATCAAGTTTGCAGAAGTGGCCCTGGGAGACGACGATGAGGAGATCACCCGGGCGAGGGAAGCACTTCGTGTGAAGATGGGTGATGCTGCTGCTGTTGATGCTGCAGGTGTGATCGCAAATTTTCAGCGTATGGTCAGGATCGCCGATGGTGCAGGAATACCGCTGGACACGCCGGTGGCCGTTATTACCGCATCGATACGATCCGAGTTAGGCCTGAATACCTATGGTTCTTCGGACAACACTCCCGAACTGACATTGCCGCAACGAATTCTGGGCAAGATGCTAAATCCGTTCCTCTCAACCGTGTTTAAACAGGTCGCAAAGCGAATGAGCAGTGCGGACAAAACCTGAATAGTGCCTGTCCGGAAACATCAAGGTTTTGTCGATGAAGTCATTTCCCCCTGGCTTCTCTCACCATATTTCGAACATCGGCAAGCAAGGCTTTGGCATCGAATACGATCCCATTTTTGATGGTATAGCTGACGCCGCCAACCCGCTCCAGCTGATTAGTTTTCCTGTTAAGTTTCATATGTCCCGTGCCATAGAGTAATTTGAAATTCGAGACGGGGTTACCTTTAACCAGGACAATATCGGCTTTCTTGCCTGGAACCAGTGAACCAATTTCATCTTCTTTACCCAGTAATTCAGCCCCGTTCAGCGTGGCTGCCTGAATCACTTCAAGCGGGTGAAAACCCGCTTCCTGCAGAAGCTCAAGTTCCCTGATATACGCGAAACCGTACAATTTGAAAATGAAACCCGCATCAGATCCGGTGACCACTCGGCCTCCGGCATTTTTGTATTCGTTGACAAAGCGCATCCAGATTCTGAAGTTGTCCCTCCAGGCAACCTCATCGGCAGTGGTCCAGTCAAAATGGTAGGATCCGTGCAACCGCGGATCTGGCATAAAGAATTTCTGTAGAGCTGGCAGGGTGTAATCTTTGTGCCATTCGGCATCCCTGGCACGCATCACGTCCCGATTAGCCTCATAGATGGTAAATGTGGGTACCAGGGTAAGACCAAGCTCCACCAGCTCATCCCTTGTCGAGTTCCATTTTTTCGACCCCGGTGCTGCAGCTTGTTGCCAGAGCCGTCCGGCCTGGCCGAATCGCCATTGCTCATCGGAATAGTTGTAGTCCGGGGGATAGTCCTGAATGGTCTGGTTTTCAAATAGTGCCTCGGGCAGGCCGTACCAGTGATCGAGACTCCCCAACCCCATGCGGGCGCTGGTGAGTGCATTAATGTGATAAACACTAGTCTGGTCATGATGATTTGCTGTACCCATACCCAGGCGTTTGGTCTCGCTGTAGACAGCACTCAAGGCCTCTCTCGTTCCACCTCGTAACTTTACGCCGTCGGCGCCTTTGTTTCGTACAGCGCGAACCCACTTCCTTGCGGCTTCGGCGTCTGTTGTGCTGTTACCGGGAAACATGCTGTAGGCAATTATTCGCGGCGCTGTTATCTGGTCCTTTGCACTTCTCTCCTTATGTTTAACAGTCCAGTCCAGGCCCATTATTGAGCCAACATCGCGTACAGTGGTAACGCCATGCCCCAGCCACAATTTGAAAATGTACCCGGGTGGTGTGACCGGTCCAGCAAGGCCCTGGCCTGGATTGCCTATGTGAACATGGGCATCGATAAATCCGGGCAGTGCGTACATGCCTGTGGCGTCAATAATCTCATCTTGACTCGTTTCAGCAACTGGGTAGGCGCTTATGCCGGTTATTCTATCTTGTTCAATGATGATGGAAACCGGGCCCCGGGGTGGTGACCCACGACCATCAATTAGCATGGTATTCTTAATAATGAGCCGGTCAAAGGGCCCTCTTCCTTCTCCGAGGGGTCTATCCGGTGCAGGGTCCGGGATGGTGATGCCCAATGCACGGGCCTGGAATACTCGCTCCTCGCCCGGTTCGGCGTCCGCGGTTAAGTCAATGCTGACGAGTATGAGTATCAGGATAAGGCTGGTTTGAATGAATGATGAATTCTGCTGCATGCTCATTGGGTCCCCTCAATATCAGTAATTTCTCGTGTCTCGCCCGGAATCGTGAACAGATCATAACCTTGATATGCCTCTGGCCTGTCTTGCGCTTTATCTGGCATCTCCTTCGGCACATGTATCCCTATCGAAAGATCGGGTTTCAATCGATTTTCAAGTACGTATCTCCCATTGCTTGAGGAGAAATACCAATAGGGGGGAAAGGCAACATCAATGTGGCGTTGCCAATAGGCAGCGTGTGGCTGGAAATGTGCATCCTTGGTGTCCGCATCACCCATGTGTAACACGGTGGTCGCGTCATTTAAGGTGACTCGAAAAGAAAGATTTTGGACGTCGAGCATCGATTTTGGCCAACCAGAATGCGGTAGGTAGGCAACGTCGATAGACAATTGCGCTTCGTGAGGAGCGCCGGTTTCACTACCAGCCTGGCCTTCGAACAAGGTAATGGGATCATCGCCATAGGCAAGGTCAAAGCTGGTTATCCGCTCAAAGACAGAAGCATCATCAGCAGATGCCAGGTTCCGCATGGCTGAGACCGCCTGTTCAGGTGCGTAAAGACGGATATCCCGCCTTAATTTGAGAAACGCCAGCATCTCGGCCGGTGAAAAGTGATCGCCATGAAAATGGCTGACGAATACCGCATCAACGCCATCGAAAGGTGGTTCACCGGCAAAAAGTGCATCTTTCATCTCACCGGGCAACAATTCGTATCGACCATAGGCATTATTAAATAAAGGATCAAACAGGATCTTGGTTTCCCCGTGGACAACCATTACCCCTTCATTGGCCAGGTAAAAGGCGCTGGCAGCAGAATCTGCGGAAACGGCCGTGTATGGGCAGAGTGTACTTAACACTAGAATTAACCAGCGGTTGAAACAGCCAATGGCAAGATTTGCTGGTTTTTTCATTAGTTTCCGTCCCATCGTTGTTTGCTGGTTTCCGGCCGGGGTTTCAGGATTGTGGTTTGGTGGTCCACTCTGTCAAGCGCTCGCATTAAGTTACTCGTTGCTTATTGTTTCAAACTTGATTTGTCTCTATAATCGCCGCCCTTCGACGGCCTTAACTGTACGCCTAAGTCATTGATCTCGGTACAATCCAGTAATGCTTTCTGGTACGGTACTTTGCTACCGACCATGAGTACAGTTCTTTGGTACAGATGAAGGACGACAGAACAGGTCGTTCGATTATCGGAAATTATTTTTCAAGCATGGCGAGAGTGGCGGAATTGGTAGACGCGCTGGATTTAGGTTCCAGTATCGAAAGATGTGAGAGTTCGAGTCTCTCCTTTCGCACCATGATATGTCTTAAAAAACAGTAAGTTAGATATTTTGTGCATTTTCTTGGCAACGATTTGGCCACTTTTAAATGATTACTCGAGCAGATCCATTTGAATCGAGTTGTCCATTCTGTCGATCCAGATTGCATCGGTATCGAAGAATTCCTTCTTAAAATGGCGTAATTGCTTGGCGATAAGTGCCGGGCTCATGCCTGCCATGAGAGGCTTTTAAGTCCTTTGGACCTTCTATGAAAGCCAGGTTCTGTCGCCCTTCTGATTCATACTCAATGCCAATAATACCGTCATTCGAGAGCCGTCGCCGGACGATGACAACTCTTCGCGCTGTGTTCCACCCTTGCAGTTACAGGCTGATACAAGGCTACATCATTATCTACTTATGCTGATTTACGAGAATTGGGTGTTCCGGGCTTCTAATTTTTAAGGGTATGGTCTAAACCATTCTTGATCTGCGTCATTGCAAGACGATTTTATAGGAGTAGTTTTGTTCTCAAGCACTATTGAGAAGGTGACGATGTATTTCTTCCTACACCCTGAGAGACTGTTTCACAGACAGAGATCAATTCCGCTGTCAGTCATTTCAAAACCTCGTTGTTCGTTCGAAGAGCCTAAGTCTTCTGCATCATTCTGGGGGTCACTCATGCTATGCCTGTAATCAACAGTTCTTGCGTTTCGCCTTTATCGTTCTCGATAATAATACGTCCGCCTTTACGCTTTGCACTTATTATGGCATGGGCGATACCCAATGATGTGCTGACAGCACCAGCTTTGCTCCTGACATTTAGCTCTTTATAAAGCTTATTCAGTGTTTCAATGTCCGTATCTGTGCAACAAAAGGTGTTGCAACAAAAGGTGTCGGATTTATTTTCGAATACTTTTGGCGTGGAGAAAGTAAATCCAGGAAAAATAAATCCGTCCCCTTATGCGGTGAAAGTGGTAAGCCATGAAAAGAGAACAATAATCGCCTAGTGCGCCCGCTTGATTTCCAGTTCTTTAATATCGAATTAGCCACTGCTTCAATGTACAAGGGGTGCTCGTGATAGTTTTTTATGAAGCGCAACTCTGGTGGGATTCGCTGCTGCGCCAGCGCTCGATGCGTCTTGTCAGACACTGCCGCTGTGGTCGTTGATGAATATTGGGGGAAAAGGGGAATAACCAGCAGTTGCTCAATCGATTCAACCGACAAACGCGCAATGATACCCGCGATCACCGGTTTGCCGTAAGTCATTGCAAACTCCACCAGTATTTCATTGTTTTCTTCGCATAGCTTACTTTGAATCTTGCGAACGAGTTTTTTAGAGACTGAACGAATAGGCGAATCTTCACCCCAGATAGCCTGATAGGCAACTTCCAGTTCTTTCGGTCGACGAGGGAGAATGAAGAACCTGAGGACAAACCACCATACCAGTCGAGGAGTAGAAACCACGCGCGGGTCACTGAGGAATTCCTTGAGATAGCGGCGAATCGCAACTTCAGTCGGCTCGTCGGGCGTGCCGAGATTGACGAGCAGAACTGCGGCTCTTGGTTTCAAGATAAAGTCCTTGACGGTCGGTTCGAGCTAGAACTTGTAGTTAAAGTCGAATCTTAACCTGGTTCCATCTTCCTTTGTGAGCGAAGTAGCTGAACGTTTCTTGATAGCATCTACAAAATAGGCCCGGAAAACAAGGTTCATGTTTTTTGTGAGACCCCGTGCGATTCGTAACTCGTGCCCCTTGATATTACTGCCCCTGGTTTCCACTGCATTACCAAATCTTACCCAGTCGTCCTGGGCGTAGGATGAGTTAACGACAAATGTCTCGATGTTTAGATAGTAGTAAGCGAATAACCAGGTGCCCGGACTGATACTCACGTGGGATGCGGAAAAAACATATCCGGTATCCTCGTCACGGTGAAATGCAGTAAAAGCATCCGCATCAGTTGCTGAATAGCTTTCGTCGTTGACATAATAATCCAGGCCAAATTTCAGTTTACCGAACCTTAGCTGACTGTTGACGACCCAAATGCCATAGTCTCTTGCGCCATTGCCATCGAGCAGAGTGGCAGCATTGGCGTCCCCCGGTTCCGCATCGATTTGAACATAACCTACAGCACCGGCAAAACGGGCAGCACCCACTTCAGTTTCAAAATCCAGCTGTATGATGCCGAGATTGCCGCTAAAATCCTGCATGCCGACGGGTAACGTATAGTAGCCCAGATTTAGGCCCACTTTTTTACCTTGAAAGAAATAACTCAAGCCAATTGGTGTCAGGTCATCTTCCAGAAAAATCTCGTTCTGTCGCCATAACGAAGTATTGTTTCGTCCGGCTGTGAATGTGGAGTTATCCCACTTGTAAGTGAAATACCACTTGTCGAGATTGAAGTCCGAATCACCCGTATCGTTGTTGTCAAAATCTATCAGGGTAATGTGAGGTGACTGATGGCTGTCATCTGAACCAGAGCGCAGTCGGAGACCCACTTCAATTCCCTGTTGTGGTTTGAACGTTAAACCTGCGCGAACCCTCATCCTCAACCGGTCTCGATCATCCCGGTCGGTCCCATCTGATCTTTGTGAGTCAAAATCAGACTCCAGCCGGAGTCGAATATCGCCGTAAATATTTAGCTGATCTGAAACAGTTACTGCCAGGCCTTGATGAAGAAAATGGTAGCGAATATAAATGCTAACAGATTTTTAACACGCAGAGATTTCATTCGAAGTCCCCCAGAATAGTTCGAAGTTAGAAACACCAATGAGTTTAGCGCTGAAGTTAGTTTGAGTTGTTGACTCAGATCAATCTAAATCGGCGCGAACAAGCGATCTTGTTAGTCTTCCAGGTGGTAAGGGCGTTTGCCGGGATTGTCTTTGTGTACGATTGCCTGATATACAGACAGGTCTCCAGCATCACCAGCAACCATAAAGTCAATGTCATAGGTATTTCCAGATGCATCGACAAAATCAGCACAGCTCACGTAGAAATCTCCTTTCGATACGATGCCTTCATGCAATTTTTCAAGTTTCATTCTTAGCATCTTTCCTCGCAAAGCATCATATAGTACGTAATCACCTTTTAATTCGTTGGTCTCAATGTGCGCGTTCATTGCTTCCTGGATATCCACTCGAAGTTGACCCTTAATGTTGGGGTCGTCTCCCGCATACACGATGTTTACCAGCAGTCCTGCTAACAGGATAAATATTCTCTTCACACAAACCTCCTCCTGATCATTTGGGCAAATTCTCGTTCAGCAAAGCTGGTCGCGGCAATGATTTATATCAATTAATCTGTTTAAAAACGCGTAAAGCACTACCAGCACTCGAACATTGTCTCGTTTGGAATGCTTCCAAATTACGGTGGGTGCAGAATAGCTGGTACCTCTGAGCTAAGACGATGCAACGCCCTTTTGGGGGTCTGATGAATAACATAATTAGGAGAACTCGCCCCGCGAGCGGCGCGCTGTCGCGCAGCAAAAATTAGTGTTGTAAAAAAGGATTGGTCTATGTTTGATGAGAGCCCTCTACAGAATTAGGGGATAAATGACGATGGTAGAAGCCCCTTTTCCTGGAGTCAAAGTAGATAAAAATGGAGTATTTTGAATGGTGGGTCGAAACGCATTGGGCGAGAAAATAATCCTGGCAGGATGTGGCCAGAGTATTTAACACCAGATGGAACCAGGTGTATCGATCAGTCAATGGTGTGGTTGAGTATGGCCTGGCACATCGGGATCTTGATCAGATCAGCGTCATCAATGAAATCCAGTATGGGCGAGGCCAGAGCTACCTTACACTGATGTATCAGTTGGACCGTGAGGACAAGAGGTTGCTGTATGTGGGCAAGAGGAGAACAGTGAGACGCTTGCAGCATTTCTTCAGGGGACTGGGCCGCAATCGGTGCAGCCTGATCAAGTCTGTCCGTTCAGATATGTGCTGACCTTATCTCAAGGTGATTCGCAAAAAGATCCTGCAGGCATTACATATCCTGGATCGATTTCACATAGTGGTACTGTTGAATCGGGCTGTTGATGAAGTGCGGCTGGAGGAGGTTAAGCGATAGCAGACACAAGCGTATGAGCCGGAACTGTTGAAGAGTAGATACTGCTTGCTGAAGCGACCGGAAAATCTGACTGTTGGTCCAAAGCAAAGAAAGAAAGCGTATTCATCGGCAATTGTTGAGGGGCTAAACCGCAAGGTAAATCTGGTCACGAGAAAGGCATGCGGATTCAGGAGCTATCATACGGATTCAGGTGCATGATGTGCTGAAAATCGCCTTGTTTCATACCATGGGCAACTTACACGAGCCTGAAAAGACCCGCAAATTCTGTTGAAGAGGCGAAAATTGTTATGTTGGACCCGCTCAAATTCCAAATATACAGTAGTGTTCGTAGTTCTGTTTATGTACAATCCGCGCCTTTAGGCAACCCTCTTATTGCGACCTTTTATGCGACCTTTTATGCGACCTTTTATGCGACCTTTTATTCGATCTTTTATGCAACCCTTTTAGGCAATCTTTTAGGCAACTCTTTAGGCAACTCTTTAGGCAACTCTTTAGGCAACCCTCTTATGTAATATTTTAGGCAACCGTTTAGGTCATCCCCGGGTATCATTAAGCAATATTCAGCAATATCAAAATAGCTGAAATCAATAAAATCAATGGGTTAGATAATGGATGTCCTGTGCCTGAAAGTGCGTTTTAGAGTTCGAGTCTCTCCCGTCGCACCAGTTTGAAAGAGTTGATTTTATGATACATTTTACATAAAGGCTGATTAACAAAGGGTCAGGAATGTCAAACCGGCCTTTAACAGGTAATTCACTATGGAAGTAACTCTCGAAACCACTTCGAATCTGGAACGAAAGATGCGAATTAGCGTCCCATCCCAACAGGTCGAATCCAAGGTGGATGCGAAGCTAAAACAAGCGGCCGGTCAGGTCAAAATCAATGGATTTCGCCCGGGTAAAGTTCCCATGCGCGAGGTTAAGCGTCGATTTGGTGAGGGTATACGCCAGGAGGTCTCAAACGAGTTGATGCAGTCTTCTTTCAGTGAGGCCCTGCAGAAAGAAGATGTTTCACCGGCCGGCACACCGCTTATCGAAGAAATCAGCATGGAAGCCGGTAAGGATCTCGAGTTTACTGCCGTATTTGAGGTGTATCCTGAAGTAGAGCTCGAAGATTTTGCCAGTATCACCGTCGAAATGCCAATAGCAGAAGTGGCCGATGATGATCTCAGCAAAATGATTGAAAAATTGCGAGATCAGCGAATGAAATATGTGGAAACGAGTCGCATGAGCAGAAATGAAGATAAACTCAATGTAGACTTTGAAGGGTTCGTTGACGGTGAGGCTTTTGACGGCGGAAAGGGTGAAGGTGCCGATATTATTCTTGGCTCGGGTACAATGATCCCGGGTTTCGAAAAAGGACTTCTGAAATGCAAGTCAGGTGATGAAAAGGATCTGCAATTGAAGTTCCCGGATGAATATCAGAACGAAAACCTGGCAGGTAAGGAAGCCCTGTTTAAAATCAAGGTGAATACTGTTTCCGCACCGAAAAAGCCGGATCTTGATGATGATTTTTTTAAGCTGTTCGGTGTTGATGATGATGGTGGTGAAGAAGCTTTTCGTGCGGAAGTACGGGGTAATATGGAGAAGGAACTCAGCACTGCTGTGAAAAATAAGGTTAAAAACCAGGTGATGGATGGGCTTGTTGCAACAAATAATTTCGACCTGCCCAAAGCACTCATCGCATCGGAAGTTGATCGAATGCGCCAGGATGCAGTCCAGCAATTTGGCGGGTCGGAGAAAATCGACCCTACTGTATTGCCAGCAGAGATGTTTGAAAAACAAGCTGAGAAAAGGGTCAAATTGAGCCTGGTCGTTAGTGCGATTGTCGATCAGCTGGAACTCAAGGTTGATGATGAGAAAGTCAAGAAAACCATTGAAGATATGGCCAGCACCTATGAGGAGCCGGAACAGGTCGTCAATTATTATTACGGAAATGAACAACAGCTAAGTAAAATCCAGAATATGGTGCTCGAGCAACAGATCGTTGAGGCCGTTCTTGAGAAGGCGAATGTGTCTGAAACTACCATGTCTTATGATGATGCGATCAAACCACCGATGGCAGCAGCTGATGAACAGGAAGCAGAGAGTGAAAGTGACACCGAAGCGGGTGATGAAAAATAAACATCTTGACCAGTCGCCCGAATCGTCGGTATTCTTTCATAATGCCTTGTTTCTATTAAGGTTATTCGTTACTACAAACGATATATAATTGTCTCTTAAGGATTGATTTCTGCCTAAAAGGACGCAATATATGTTTGGGATTGAATTCACCTTATCACCTCGACTGGTGTACCCTTATCATTTTCAACTAGACTATGTCAGTAATCATTAACAGCTATGGAGCTATACAATGAGCAGAATTGAAGACACATTCCCACCTGAAACAAGGGGGCTTGGACTCGTGCCAATGGTCGTTGAACAAACAGCGAGGGGTGAGAGATCCTACGATATCTATTCGAGACTTCTTAAGGAAAGAATCATTTTCATCATCGGCCCGCTCGATGACAATGTCGCCAACCTGGTCGTCGCTCAATTACTTTTTTGTGAATCAGAAAATGCAGACAAGGATGTCCAGCTTTACATTAATTCACCCGGTGGATCGGTGTCGGCAGGACTTGCCGTTTATGACACGATGCAATTTGTTAACTGTGATGTAAGCACGATGTGCATGGGGCAGGCAGGCAGCATGGGTGCTTTATTGCTGGCGGGTGGCGCAAAGGGTAAGCGATATTGCTTGCCGAATTCCAGGATTATGATTCACCAGCCCAGTGGTGGTTCCCAGGGCCAGGCATCTGATATTGAGATTCAGGCGAAGGAAATTCTTTTTATCCGTCAGCGTATGAATGAAATTATGGCCCATCATACGGGTAAAACCGTTGAAGAAGTTGCCAGGGATACGGAACGAGATTACTTCATGACACCCAAGGAAGCCGAAGCTTATGGATTGATTGACAAGGTACAGGAGCCGAGATCATCCGCACTGACGGCAGTTGTCTAGCAGCCTGCTAGTGACAGACGGCAGGGTTATATGAGGCTAGCTAGTTCAAATTGGGTAAAATTTTAATATAATATCGGGGAAGATCGCGATCATCTGCTGCTGTGAATTGGCGTAGATGGAAGTATCGTAAAAGAATTGTTAATTGAGGTGTTGGTATGTCCGATGAGCATGACGGCAATAACGGAGACGGAAAACTTCTCCATTGTAATTTCTGCGGCAAGAGCCAGCATGAAGTTCGCAAGTTAATTGCTGGTCCTTCTGTCTATGTCTGCGATGAATGTGTCGAGTTATGTAACGATATAATTCGGGAAGAACTCCAGGAAAGTGCTGAGGAATCCGATAACAAGAAGCTTCCCACACCACACGAAATCAAAGCAATTCTTGACGAATATGTCATCGGGCAGGAATGGGCGAAAAAAGTCCTCGCCGTCGCTGTTTACAACCACTACAAGCGCCTGAACTATTCGGGGAAGAAAGATGAGGTGGAACTGCAAAAAAGTAACATCTTGCTTATTGGCCCCACGGGTGTCGGTAAGACATTACTCGCAGAAACGCTCGCCCGACTCTTAGACGTACCCTTCACCATAGCGGATGCCACCACATTGACCGAAGCAGGTTATGTGGGTGAGGATGTCGAGAATATCATTCAGAAGCTGCTTCAGAAGTGTGATTATGATGTCGAAAAAGCAGAAGTGGGTATTGTTTATATAGACGAAATCGACAAAATTTCAAGAAAGAGTGAAAACCCTTCAATTACCCGGGATGTTTCGGGTGAGGGTGTTCAGCAGGCTTTGCTGAAGTTGATTGAAGGAACGATTGCCTCGGTTCCCCCACAGGGTGGCCGTAAACACCCCCAGCAGGAATTTTTGCAGGTTGATACGACAAACATCCTGTTCATTTGCGGTGGCGCATTTGCCGGGCTTGACAAGGTTATCCTGGATCGGTCCGCCAAGAGTGGTATTGGATTTGGCGCGATAGTAGAAACCGAAGCAACCAAGAAAAACCTTGGTGAGACGCTACGCAATGTAGCACCGGAAGATCTGGTGCGTTATGGGTTGATACCGGAATTTGTTGGCCGGTTGCCCGTGCTTGCAACCCTGGACGAATTGGATTCAAGCGCTTTGGTGAGAATTCTCACAGAACCCAAGAACGCGTATACCAAACAATATACAAAATTGTTCGAAATGGAAGGAGTAGAGATTGACTTCAGGGAAGATGCGCTGGTGGCCATCGCAGACAAAGCCATGGAGCGCAAGACAGGTGCTCGCGGGTTGCGCTCCATCCTTGAGTCAGTCTTGTTGGAAGTGATGTACCAAATTCCATCAGAAGAAGATGTATCCAAAGTCGTGATTGATGAAAATGTCATCAATGGGGATTCGGAGCCAATATTGATCTACGAGACGCAGGATCAACAGAAAGTGCTTCCTGAGTAGCACCAGCACTTGCGCGTTCGACGATGCGTAAAAAACCGTTGACAGCAATACACTGAAGTCTAACCGTTCATCCAGTTAAAGGGGCCGTTGATGCTCCTTCTTCGTTGTAGTATGCGCCAAATTTAGTTGAACCAGTTTATGATCAAACGATCATAAAGATGTTACAGATAAGGAGTTTCAATGACATCCTTGAAAGACCTGCCGATTGTTACGCTGCGAGATATGGTTGTTTACCCTCATGGGGTTCAACCGCTGTTCATTGGCACCGAGAAGTCCATCAGGGCACTGGAATTTGCTCAGCAGCACGATAAGGACAAACAAGTATTACTGGTCGCCAAAAAGGACCCGGATGATGAAGCGCCCGGGGTGGACGATTTGTATCGCTTTGGAACAACCGCAACAATCCTTCAACTAATACGCTTACCCGACAAAACAGTGAAAATTTTGGTCGAAGGCGGACACCGGGCAGAAGTCACAGAAATAAGGGATACGAAAAAGTTCTTCTCTGGTGATGTCACCCTGGTCTATGAAGACCAGATCAGCGTAAGTGAATCGGAAGCGCTGACGCGTTCATTGATGTCATCTTTTGACCAGTACGTACAACTTAGTAAGAAGGTCCCACCAGAAGTTGTGACGTCTCTTTCCAGTGTCGAAGAACCCAGCAGACTGGTAGACACCATTGCTGCCCAGATGAGCCTTAAACTGTCTGAGAAGCAGAAAATTCTTGAGATGGTGGCGCTTAGCGAACGAGTCAACCACATCCTCGGCTTGCTCGAGACAGAAATAGACTTGTTTAGTGTGGAAAAACGAATCCGTGGTCGTGTTAAAAAACAGATGGAGAAAAGCCAGCGTGAGTATTATCTGAATGAGCAGATGAAAGCCATTCAGAAAGAACTCGGTGAAATGGAAGATGTGCCGAATGAACTGGAGGAAATCCAGAATCGACTGGACAAATCAGGTATGCCGGCCGAGGCGAGAGACAAGACAAAAGCTGAGTTGGCAAAACTGAAGATGATGTCCCCCATGTCTGCAGAGGCGACCGTCGTTCGAAGCTATATCGACTGGATGTTGAATACACCATGGAAGAAACGCACAAGGCTGCGTACAGACATCGTCGCTGCTGAAAAAATATTGGAAGCAGATCACTATGGTCTGGCGGAGGTTAAAGATCGTATTCTCGAATACCTCGCCGTGCAAAAGCGGGTAAAAAAAATAAAGGGTCCGGTTTTATGCCTGGTTGGTCCGCCTGGTGTGGGTAAGACTTCACTGGGTGAATCAATTGCCAGGGCGACTAATCGTAAGTTTGTGCGTATGGCACTTGGTGGCGTGCGAGATGAGGCAGAAATTCGCGGTCACCGGAGGACTTACATTGGATCGATGCCGGGCAAGATTATCCAGAAACTCGCCAGGAGTGGTGTTAAGAACCCGCTGTTCTTACTCGATGAAATTGACAAAATGGGTCAGGATCATCGTGGCGATCCAGCATCTGCTCTTTTGGAAGTACTTGATCCGGAACAGAACAACACATTCAATGATCACTATATGGAAGTAGATTATGATCTTTCCGAGGTGATGTTCATTTGTACTTCCAATTCCATGAATATACCACCACCTCTGCTGGACCGGATGGAAATAATCCGTATTCCCGGCTACACAGAAGATGAGAAAGTTAATATTGCTTCGCGATACCTGGTGCCAAAACAGATTGAGTATAATGGTCTCAAGAAGGGTGAGTTGGCGATATCGGATGAGGCTGTAACCGACCTTATTCGGTATTATAGCCGTGAGGCTGGTGTACGAGGGCTAGAGCGAGAAATTGCAAAAATATGCAGGAAAGTTGTTAAAGAAAGAGCGCTAAGCGACGAGGATTTTAAAGACCTGTTCACCGTCACCGGTGAACACCTCGAAAATTATTCTGGTGTACGAAAATATAACTTTGGTCGTGCGGAAGAACAGGATCAGGTCGGGCAGGTCACGGGCCTTGCAGTGACCAGTGTCGGCGGTGAATTGCTATCGATAGAAGCAGTTGCCGTAAAAGGTACAGGCAAGCACTCGCAAACCGGATCCCTGGGTGATGTGATGCAAGAATCCATTCAGGCCGCAATGACAGTGGTCAGAAGCCGGGCAAATGTACTTGGCATCAAAAGTGACTTCCATGAAAAATATGATTTGCATATCCATATGCCGGAAGGAGCGACGCCGAAAGATGGTCCAAGTGCCGGGATCGCACTTTGTACTGCTATCGTTTCAGTGTTGACCGGTATACCGGCCAGGGCGCAGGTAGCGATGACCGGCGAGATTACCCTGAGGGGTGAGGTGTTGCCTATTGGTGGTTTGAAGGAAAAACTTCTTGCAGCCCATCGAGGTGGTATTAAGCAGGTGCTTATTCCCGATGAAAATAAAAGAGATCTCAAGGAAATCCCGGACAATATCAAATGCGATCTGGTTATTACGCCAGTAAAATGGATTGATGAAGTTCTGGAAGTCGCCTTACAGAGAATGCCAGAAGCCCTCGAAGATGAACGGGATTCCGGAAATAGCGGCAAATCCGGGTCAGAAAGTGATGAAGACCACAGAATTAGCGCGCATTAGGACATTTACCTTGACATGTAATTTACCCAATTGGTATAAGGTTGTTCATGGTTTCCGGGTATCGCAAACGGAATTGTGAAATAATTAATCTACGATAATAAAAGGGGTTGAGAGTGAATAAACAAGAACTGATTGAGAACATAGCTGCATCTGCTGATATTACTAAAGCTTCCGCAGGGCGAGCATTGGATTCGATGATTGATTCCATTACAAACTCGCTAAAAGGCGGTGACTCCGTTGTACTGGTCGGGTTTGGTACATTCTCGGTTCGGGATCGGGCTGCTCGAATAGGCCGTAATCCGCAAACGGGTGCGGAGATCCAGATTGCTGCCGCAAGAGTACCCGCATTCAAGGCGGGGAAAGCACTTAAGGATGCCGTTAACAACCGATAAAGCTATACGGGTACCGCAAGCGTTGTAATTAGAACGCTCTCAAGATGGCGCATCTTTGATGCGTCATTTTTTGTTTTTATTTTTTGTATTTATTTTTTGTTTTTAATGTGTGTGCTAATCAAGCCTTTGGTTGTTGCGTTATTGGTTTTTTGTCCGTCGGATATCGAATGCCTGGTTTTCAGTTCCGGGGTAATTAGTTTAACAGGTGTGAACTGCGGAAATTTTTTTAACTGGCTATACAGCAGTAGTGAGGAGTGGAATGGGAATTCAGCAAATACATGACAATTCAACTGGTTATGTCACGAAGATTATCGTTGGTTTGATTATTGTCGTGTTTGCCTTGTTTGGATTCGGGTCAATAACGACATTTTTGGCACCGGTACCGAAAGTCGCGACTGTCAATGGTTCAGATATCACCCAACAGGCAATGGAAATTGCCGTGGAGCGAAATCGGCGAATGTTGATCTCGCAGAATGTCGCACCCCAGGAAATAGACGAAGATAGGCTGCGAAATAACGTCTTGCAGTCTCTCATAAGCCGGGAGTTGCTGGCACAGGAAACTGAAAACCTCGGCCTACAATATAGCGACAGTGCACTCGATGTGGAAATAGTTTCTACGCCTGTGTTCCAGGTAGATGGTGAATTCAACTCCCAGCAATTCCAGCTGGTGATTGGCAGTGCAGGATTTAGTGCTGTCACCTACCGTGAAGAAATGAGGCTCGATAAAGAGATCCAGCAACTCGAAGCTGCAATTCAGGGTAGTTCGTTTATGACTGAAACAGAAGCCCGCCGTGCGAGTAGTCTGGCTCAACAATCCAGGGACATTGCCTTCCTGCGAGTGAATGTCGACGATTTGCTTGACGAAGTTGTAGTGGATGAGGACGAAATTCAAACCTACTACAATTCTCATTCCACAGAGTTTGTAACTGAAGAAATGTTAGATCTTGAATACCTCCAACTTAAACGTAGCGATTTAATGGCAGAGGTTTATTTTGAAGAGGCAGAACTGGTTGCCTTCTACGAAGAAACCAGGGAATTATATGCAAGGGATGAAAGGCGCCGTCTTGCCCATATTCTAATAGAAGTTAGTGATGATATGCCTGAACAAGATGCCAGGACGAAAGTTGATGGCATCTATGCAAGCATCATGGCTGGCGATGATTTCGCGGCATTGGCCAGTGAACATTCCGCTGACCCTGGCAGTGCCGTCAATGGCGGAGACCTTGGGTACAATGATCCCGGAACCTTTGTTGATGCATTCGAAGCCGTTGCTATTGAACTCAAGCTGGATCAGGTATCTGAACCCGTTCTGACAGAATTTGGCTTCCACATTATCAAGTTATTGGGAATTGAAGAGGCGAACACGCCGGAACTCTCTGAAATTCGTGATCGTATCGAAAAGGAATTCAGAGAATTGCTAGCGGAAGATGTGTTTGTGACAAAATCTGCAAGATTGGATGAAATGGCATTCGAGTCGCAGGATTTGATTGACCCGTCTGAAGAGTTAAATCTGGAGATCCAAAGCACCGGATATTTTGGCCGGGATAGCGGCAAGGGCATCGCCGCGACTCCATCTGTGGTTGATGCCGCTTTTAGTCCTGATGTTTTGCTGGATGGAAATAATAGTAGCGTCATTGAACTGAGTCCCAATGATCATATTGTCGTTCGCGTAAAAGATCATCGACCAAGTGAAATACAACCGCTTGAGCAGGTTAAGGGTGGTATTCGGGAGAGCCTGTTGAGAGGCAAGGCAGTGGCGCTGGCAGAGCTCCGTGCAATAACGATGGTCGAAATGTTGGAGAGTGGCTCCATTACACGTTATGTTGCAGACCAATTCGGACTTAAATGGGAAGTGATCGGAGAGGCACGCAGAGGCCATCCCGGAATGGACGCTGGCATCAACAGGAAAGCGTTTTCGCTGCCCAGACCCCGGAAAGACAGTAAGTCAGTGGGCTTTGCAAAATTGATCAATGGTGATGCTGCGGTAATCAGTGTTACCAATGTACAGAACAAAGGTGAGCGCGAGTTAGGAGTCAATGAGGTGACTAGATTGCAAAGTGTGCTGGCGAATCGGCAGGGGGCACTTGATTTCAAGAATTTCCAGGATAGTCTGGCAGAAGCGGCTAACGTGTTCCAGACCAACTAAACTTTCCTCGTCGAGATCAAGTTCATTCAGGTTAAAGGCGGCTGTTATCAGCCAGCAAAGAGCCTCGTGGAAATAGCTATTCGGTTGCTGTCACATCAACATACAAGGTAATTCTGTCACCCGGTTGTATGTATTTTCGAGTGTGCAAATCCTGGTTCCATTCCTTGATGTTATTGATCGAGAGGTTGAACTTGTTGGCGATGAGGGAAAGCGATTCACCTTCCCGAACCCTGTAGTTCACCTTGCGGATTACTTCTGTACGGCTTGGAGCCTCGGCCATTGATACCATCAGGGGTGATTTGAAAATCAACAATTCAGTCCCAGGATGCAAGGTCTCGGCGGTGCCCATACCATTCCATTTCGCTAACTCCCGCATGCCAATTTGATAGGTCCGGGAGATTTTCCAGAAACTGTCCCCATCCTGGACCTGATATCGTATTGGTTTCTTACCGTACTTTTTTTCCAGGTATTTCTGGCTGTTTCTTAGTCGGGCATCAGAGGTCATGGTGTAAGCACTGGATTTTGAAGCCATGGGAATTGTCAGACTATGTCCGGTGCGAATCATATTTCCACGAAGGTTGTTTGTCGCTTTAATAGATTCAACTGTGGTGTTGTATCTCAAGGCGATACTTCCCAGGTTTTCCCCCTCACGAATTTTATGCCGTTTCCATGCCATTCTTTTGACAACCGGTAATTCAGCAAGGTTAGATGAAAAATAGTCAGCTTTCTCAACCGGTAATAATAAATGGTGAGGACCATCAGGATGGGTGGACCACTGGTTATATCCCGGATTTAACAGGTATAAATCCTCAGCAGAAATTCCAGCAAGATCTGCTGCCCGCGCAAGATCCAGTTGGGATTCAATGTCCACCTCAACCCAATAGGCTTCATTTTTAATTGCTTCGAGTTCAATTCCATAATCCGCGGGATGGGCAATGATTTCACTGATGGCCAGTAATCTCGGTACGTAGGATCGGGTTTCCCGCAAAACCTTGAGAGACCAGAAATCGACTGGTTTACCTGCTTTTTTATTCCGTCTAATGGCGTTTCCGATATTCCCCTGTCCCGAATTGTAGGCAGCAAGTGCAAGAAGCCAGTCATCGTTCAATAAAGAGTAGAGCTTTTCGAGATAGTGGATGGCAGCCTGTGTAGAATCCTGGACGTCCCGTCTACCGTCGTACCACCAGTCGATTCGTAAATTGTAGAGCCGGGCCGTTGCTGGAATGAATTGCCAGAGCCCTGATGCTCGCCCATGAGAGTAGGCAAAGGGATCGAAGGCGCTTTCGACAATTGGCAGGAGTGCAATTTCCAGCGGCATGTCCCTTGCTTCAAGTTCTTCTACAATATAAAACAGGTACTTCGCTGCTCTTTTTGTCACACGAGCAATGTAATCGGGATGGTTTTTATACCAGTCGATTTCTTGCCGGACCCGCGCTCGGTCGATCTCGTGAGCAAGGTGAAAGCCATTTCGAATTCGTTCCCAGAGATCAACTTCAGCAATATGATCAGCATCACCAGCCGTGGCGATAACACATTGTGTTTCGGTTAGATCGATTTCAAGCAAGCCACCATCTGTAGTTACAATTGTTAAATCAGCAATTGTTAAATCAGCGCTCTCAAAATTAGTCCCTCCCGCGGCGAATCCATCGCTTGTTAGCGCTATCCCGGGATCACTATCGAACAATGGGGCGTCCCTGGGCAGTGTTTTAACAATGCTCTTTTCAGGAAGGTTTACGACTGCATTTTCGGTGACGGGTGATACACAAGCTGTGAGAAGCAATGAGATTGAGATAGATGCGAGAAATCGCCGGGATACATGCATAGCGAACGGGGTAATGCTGACACTTGTTATTCTGCCTTTCATTATACCCTGATTTGAGAAAATCTGACGATTCAATTTTTTGAGCATATAATCATTCATGAATACGGGAACTTAAGTAAGGCATTCGACAATATGATGTTGACCCCTTCTACGAGTCACAATCTGATTGAAATCAGGAAATGGTTTGAATCACCAATCGGTCTTAGGCTCCTGCAAACTGAATTTGCCATACTCGAGCAGGTACTTTCCGGTTTGTTCGGCTACCACCTACTACAGGTCAGTGTTCAGGACAGCGAGTTATTTGCTTCGAGTCCTATTCAGCACAAGGTAACGCTGGGTCTCATGGCTGGCGACAAAAGCCCGTTTATGGCGAGACCAACTGAATTACCGCTGGGGAATGACAGTATTGACGTTGTACTGCTGCATCATATGCTGGATTTCATTGACTCACCCCAGGAAGCGCTTCGTGAAATTTCAAGGACCGTTCTACCCTCGGGACACCTGGTTATCATCGGTTTTAATCCATATAGCCTGTGGGGAATGTTAAAGCCGTTTGGTTCGCTGCTAAAAGTTCCACCCTGGAATGGTCGCTTCATTCGCCCGGGGCGCTTGATGGATTGGATGAATTTGCTTAATTTTAAAATCGATCGCGCCCAGTATTGTATGTACGGATTACCCCTGGCAAGCACACAATCCAATAGACCGGATTTTTCGAAAGGTCTGAGTCGAAATACAAACTGGCCATTGGGTGCTGCATACGTCATTGTAGCCCGTAAACAAGTTGGGGCCATGACGCCCATTCGCCCGGTCTGGCGAACTCAAAAATCCTTTGGGCGATTGAGTGTTGTACGTTCCGCTAATCGGAATATTCTGTCCCCGAGGAAGCCGGGGTAAATTGGAATCCAAAGTCGAGATATTCACCGATGGTGCCTGCCGGGGAAATCCTGGTCCGGGGGGCTGGGGCGTATTGCTCAGGTACAATGGTACAGAGAGGGAACTCTGGGGTGGTGAAACCGATACAACGAATAATCGAATGGAACTACTCGCCGCAATAAAGGGACTCGAAGCATTGAACCGGGTTTTGAGGGTGGAGCTAACCACGGATTCCCAGTATGTGCGATTGGGAATTACAACCTGGATCCATAACTGGAAAGAGAAAGGCTGGAAAACATCAAGCCGGAAAGCAGTTAAAAATCGTGACTTATGGGAAAAGCTTGACGCACTCGCTTCGCAGCTGGATGTGGAATGGCACTGGGTCAAAGGTCATAGTGGTCACCGTGAAAATGAATTGGTCGATTCCCTGGCGAACAGGGGTATTGATGAACTGGAAGAGATTAAATGAGACAGGTTGTACTTGACACAGAAACCACGGGGTTGGACGCAGAATTGGGGCATAGGATTTTGGAAGTGGGATGCGTTGAAATTATCGGTAGAAGAATTACCCCGAGGCATTTTCATCACTACATTAACCCACAGCGTGATATCGATGAGGGGGCGCTGGAAGTACACGGTATTACGTCCGGGTTTCTTGCGGACAAACCGGTATTCAGTGATATCTGGGAATCATTTCTGGATTTCGTGAAAGGTGCGGAACTCATTATCCACAATGCTGCTTTTGATATCGCATTCATCAATCAGGAAATGCGTTTGATATCTCCTTCTCTTGGATCTATCACGGACCACTGCTCGGTTGTCGATAGCCTTGAGCTCGCGCGCAACAAACATCCTGGGCAGAAAAATAACCTGGATGCACTTTGTAAGAGATACAACATTGACAATTCCCAACGGAATCTGCATGGCGCACTTCTGGATGCTGAAATACTCGCCGATGTATACCTGCTCCTGACAGGCGGGCAAGGCACATTGAGTCTTGGTGAAGAAAATTCAGGAAACAGTGTGAGTAAAAAAAGAATCAGAGATGTTCAATCATCTTTTAAGGTAATTCGCGCAACGCCGGATGAGTTGATAGCGCACGTTAAAAAACTGGATGAACTGGAAGAATCTTCCGAGGCCGGTTGCCTGTGGAAACAACTGGAACCCGGAATATAGACCTGATGTTTATTTGGCCAGAATCCAATACCGGTTTTGTTTCCGGGGTTAAAGCACCAGACAATATTGAGAAGGCCTGGTACTTTGCATTTTCCAAAGGCGAGATTCTATTGCGCTTTGATGAAAGCGGAAATTTCAAACCTCTTGGGATGGATGATGTTGAGTCGATTGAGAAGTTACATGGTAAGAAGCATTTCATGGGCAAACACCACGATACCCTGTGTTTTGCGATCGAAGTGGATCGGGCCGGTGAATTGGAATTTGCGGGGTTGAGGAGCCTGTTTGGCAAAACAGATAATATGATGCTGGCACTCGCCGGAAGGGCTCTACAGATCTGTGAATGGTTCAGGACGCACCAATACTGTGGCAGATGTGGTAGTCCGACAGTTGAACATCATAATGACAGGGCAATGGTCTGTGAGCCTTGCAAAATATTCTCATACCCAAGGTTATCTCCCTCCATCATCGTGCTGGTACACAGGGGCAGGGATGTTCTGCTGGCTAGAAATCATCGATTTCCAGAGGGTATGTACAGCACACTTGCCGGTTTTGTGGAGCCAGGTGAGTCCATCGAGGAAACGCTGATCCGTGAAGTTAAGGAAGAAGTTGGTGTGCTGGTAAAAAACCTTGAGTACCTTGGCAGCCAGCCCTGGCCGTTTCCGAATTCACTGATGCTTGGCTTTCATGCAGAATATGACTCAGGAGACATCGAACTTCAGGAAGAAGAGATCGCAGACGCGCAATGGTTTTCGATAGATGATCTACCGGCTATCCCGGGTAAAATTGCAATTTCAAGGTGGCTGATAGATGACTTCCTGTCCAGGCAGGGTGTTGCCATATAAGAAGCCAGCCTTGATCTGGCGTTAATCCTGGACTTCGTAGATCAGTGTTGGGTCGTTGCTCTTAAAGAGATATAGAATTAGCTGGCTGAGTACAATATTCCCGTCCGCACGATAGCTTCCTTGCATAAATGCCAGCATGCCGTCCAGGGAGCCTTCAAGCAATCCCCAGCAGGTTTCATGGTCGTTTATGTACAGGGTGATTGTTGGATTGTTGGCTTCGCCAGTAATAAACTCGAATGCTTCATGCGTTACTGTTAGATAGAAGGGCTCCCCGGAATCAAAAACGAACTGAAATGTTGTAGACGCCCGCTGCAGGAACCCCGGTTTGAAATGAGGTGCGAGTTCCCGATTTTTATGGCTCAGTATATGTGCGAGCATGGCATTTCAACAGGTGTTTCTAACAATAATGCTGCAAATGTACTTATAAATGTTTGTATTAATGTTCGCATCATCGTCCTTGTCGATGGTTGGGTTGTTGATTTCATGGTTATTCTACCATCGACTCGGGGACTTTGGACCTGGCAAACCGGATCATTGAATGTGTTAGCATTGCGCTTCCCAAAATCCTGGAGAGTTTAGTTTGGAGTTTTTATTTGAGTATGGCTTGTTCCTTGCAAAATCGATCACAGTGCTGGTGTCGGTGCTGATCGTCATTGTTGCCCTGGTTAGCCTCGGACACAAAAGTAAACAGGTCGAGAAAGGACATATTGAGGTTAAAAGTGTCAATGAGGCAGTCAACCAGGTCACTCATAATCTGAAACAAATGATATTGGATCCTGAAGCCAGAAAGATTGAGTTCAAGTCAGAAAAGAAAAAAAACAAAGACGAGCAGAAATCCAGGAAGAAGGAAGCGAAAGAAGGCTCACATTCCAGGAACCGCGTTTTTGTTGTCGACTTTGACGGGGATATACAAGCGTCGGCTGTGGAGGGTTTACGGGAAGAAATTACTGCCATCCTTGCTGTTGCAACAGAAGAGGACGAAGTCGTTGTCCGGCTGGAGAGTCCTGGTGGACAGGTTCATAGTTATGGTCTGGGCGCTTCGCAACTCCTCAGGGTTATATCCAGGAAAATACCATTGACTATTGCTGTTGACAAGGTCGCGGCGAGTGGTGGTTACATGATGGCCTGCGTCGGTAACAAAATTCTTGCGGCTCCCTTTGCATTACTGGGTTCCATTGGTGTCGTCGCGCAAATTCCAAACTTCCACAGGCTTCTGAAAAAGAAGGATATTGATGTAGAGATCCTGACGGCCGGTGAGTATAAAAGGACGATGACCATGTTTGGAGAAAATACAGACAAGGGTCGAGAGAAATTTATCGATGAACTTGAGGACGTGCATTTACTTTTTAAAGAATTTGTGTCTGAACATCGGCCGATCGTCGACACAGATAAAGTTGCCACCGGCGAGGCCTGGTACGGCAAACGTGCGTTTGACCAGAAGCTGGTGGATGAGTTGATCACCAGTGATGAATACATAATTGATAAATGTCAGGATTTCGATGTTTTCCAGGTGAAATTTGTGGAACATCATAATCGCGTCGATAAGTTACTGGAGCGCTTGACCTATGCCTGGTCTCGAATTAACGGCGCTGGGTTCCTGCAAAGAGATCAAGGCCCCTTCACCTTCTAGTCAATATTCAATTCGAATTGTAGAGAGAAAACGATGACGGCATATAAAGCATTCCTTGTCGAAAAAGAAGACAAACTCGTGACCCACTCAATTGTAGAACGCTCTACAGATGACTTGCCTGAGGGTGACCTGCTGATCAAGGTCCAATACTCGTCCGTTAACTACAAGGATGCCTTATCGGCAAAAGGACTGCCGGGTGTCACCAGGAATTATCCGCATACGCCGGGAATTGATGCCGCAGGGGTCGTTGCTGAATCCACTGTGTCCCATTTCAATGAGGGTGATGAAGTCATCGCTATTGGATTTGATCTAGGTATGAATACTCCCGGTGGTTATGGTGAGTATATTCGAGTCCCGGCATCCTGGGTCACGCCCTTGCCAGCAGGCATGACGATTCGTGAGAGTATGGTGATTGGTACCGCAGGGTTTACCGCCGCCCTGTGTATTGGAAAGCTGGAGCAAATGGGTGCTGCGCCAGCGGATGGACCTGTTATTGTCTCCGGCGCAACCGGTGGTGTCGGCTCTGTTGCAATTGCATTGCTGGCACAATCTGGCTATGAGGTGATTGCAAGCTCTGGCAAAGCGGACAAGGAAGAATATCTGAAGTCCCTGGGAGCAAGTTCCGTCATTGGTCGGGAAGAACTCTCCAAAGAGAACCCAAGGCCGATGCTTGGGACAGATTATGCTCATGGTGTAGACACGGTGGGAGGGGAAATCCTGTCAAATATCATTAAAAGTCTGCGCTACGGTGGCAGTGTTGCTATTTGTGGTCTGGTTGCCTCGGTCGCATTTTCGACAACTGTTCTGCCATTCATTCTAAGGGGTGTCAATGTATTGGGAATAGATTCAGTTGAACTACCCATTGAGCAAAAGAATGAAATCTGGAATCGCCTGGCTTCCGACTGGAAGCTGAACACGCTCGACATGATGACGGTTGAGATAGGTCTCGAAGATATTTCAGTGACCGTTGATTCAATCTTCGCAGGTAAGGGAACTGGTAGAACTCTGGTTGTACACAACTAGCCCGGATATCATCAGGTTGTCAACAACAAAAGTGTCGACAATAAAAGTGATGTCGCTTTCAATCCCTTCTCAGCTTCTCCGATACTGCAATTGGAGTAGGGTACTTATAGACAACAATATAAGATGAGATTATGAACGTAAGAATTGCGGTTGCTTGTATCAGGTGTGATGCGTTCTCACCGATGAGTGCCTCGCTAGTCGCGATAAAAGCGATTAGCAAGGAAAATTCACTGATCTGGCCGAGCCGGAATCCAATTTCCCACCCCATTGGAACTGTCTCGCTGACACCGTGTAGCAGATATCTGAAAACCAGTGGTTTTACGGCCAGGATAACAGCTGCAAGCAGAATTGCAGGCAACATGATATCGCCGAGCAGGTTCAGGTGAAAGCTTGCTCCCAGTGAGAAAAAGAACAGCACCAGAAAAAAATCACGTAGTGGTTTCAGGTTTGCTGCTATGTAGAGTGATATAGGACTGGTTGCTATGGATACGCCTGCGATGAACGCACCGACTTCCAGCGAAAGACCAGTGAGTTCTGCAATTTCTGCCAGCCCAAGACACCAGCCAATCGCCACCAGGAAAATATATTCGTGAAATGCATCAAATGCTGACAATAGTTTAAGCAGCACAAACTTAACGAATAAACCGGCAAATAGAATCAGCAAAGGCAGGCTGATAAGGACACGGGCGACTTTAGCGGCACCATTAAACTCCAGAAACCCACCGGAAATCACCAGCAATACAATAATGGCGACCAGGTCCTGGATCAACAATAGGCTGACCACCAATTCACCGGTATGACGGTGATGCAAAATCGTGGTCGGCAGCAGTTTTATACCGATAATCGTGCTGGAGAACATCATGGCGATACCGATTATTATTCGTTCCGTTCCGGAATAGCCAAACAATAATGCCACCAGGAAACCAATGCCGAAGAATACGACTGAACTGGCGATGCCCACCAGCAAAGCGTTTATAAGCATATTGCCGAGTTTGGCAGGCTGCATGTCCAGCCCCAGTAGGAACAGCAGGAAAATGATGCCGATTTTCGCGATACTATTGATCAGTGTCGGGTCATTGATCAGTGATGTGCCAGATGGTCCAAGGATAACGCCGATTGCGATGTAAGCCACGATCAATGGTTGCCGCGTATATAGCGCGATCGTCGCAAGCACCGCCGCGGAGGAAAAGATTAAAAAAAATGAAAATATGAGTGGGTCAGATTCCATAGGTTTTCTGTTTAGGGTAATCGTTCAAACTTGAATTCACAGCCTGGTTCTCGCATCGGGTGATTCGCTTCATGAGTGTTAATTTCTTTCAAAACAACATCCTGTTATTAGATTGGAGGAGTTTACTGCAGCTTCCAAAATCAATGCTAAAAGGTGCAGGATACAGGTAAATGCGGATCTGAGTAAATTGGCATTTCAGTCAACGAAACGTATAATGCTGTTTTTCTATCGAAACAGTTCTACCAAAACAGGGATCCCGCATGAGTGACAACGAACAAACGACGGAAAATAATCCGAGCGAAGACGGTTTCGTCGATGCAATATCAGCAGTGGCAATTGTTCTGATACCAGTCGTGACGATTATCTACTGGTTGTCCGGCATGTAGCCTGGCGCTTTTTGCGTTCGGGTACGCCAGCGGATTTCATTTCCTGTTTCTGGCTTGTCAGGGATTAGTTGCACCAGCGATAGGGAACACAAGGCGATCAAGGCCCCGATGACGAAGACGGCACTATGATTGATAATCCAGACCAGCCCCAGGGCCGCCGGTAGCACCACGGCCGCAATATGATTGATGGTGAAGCTGATTCCCGCCGTGGCAGCAATGTCTGCAGGGTCCGCTATCTTCTGAAAATAGGTTTTAATCGCGATCGCCATAGAGAAGAAAATGTGGTCAAGGATGTACAGGGCAATGGCCAGGTTACTGTCTTCCACCACGGCGTAGGTGAGGAAGATGATAATCAAACCCATGTATTCCAGTGTCAGTGCCCGGCGCTCGCCGATAAAGCTAATCAAAGCCCCAATCTTTGGCGCGAGCCAGATATTGATCGCCGCGTTGGCTAGAATCAGAAGCACCATTTTGTCCAGCGGGAAGCCAAACTTCTGAACCAGCAGGAATCCAGCGAATACGGTAAAGATTTGTCTCCTTGCACCCGCCAGAAATGTCAATACGTAGTAAAGCCAGTATCGTTTTCGAAGGAACAATTCATTTCGCTGAATGACATCATCTTCGAAATGTGGAAATGCTATCCAGCAGTACAAACCAATGCCAGCCGCGCACAAACCACCGATTGCGTAAATCCATGTGTAACTCACCTGGAACATTTGTAAGCCCAGATACAATCCACCCAGTACTACCAGGGTTGCCATGGAACGAACGCCGATAATTTTCCCCAGGACTTTTGCCGTTTCGTCTTTGGCTAACCATTGCAGGCTAAGGGAAGTTTGCATGGTTTCGAGGTAGTGAAATCCGATCGACATAATGACTGTGGTGATGTACAACCCCAGTACAGAGTGGAAGACACCCGTCACCGCTGTTCCAAGGCCGAGCAATATCAAGCTAAAAATTGCCAGATTTTGTTGCCTGACAATTAGCAGAACCCAGACAACGGTAAATGCCAGGAATCCTGGTACTTCCCTGATGCTCTGGAGGAAACCGATCTCCTTGCCCGTGAACGCCACGACCTCAATAACATAGTTGTTCAGCAGCGTCTGCCAGACTGAAAATGCGATTGGGCTGGCAGCTGCAAGCAGATACAAAAGCACTTTCCGATCTTTGACAAATTCACTCATGGGTTTTGTTAAAGGGGTTATTAAAGGAATTATTTAACGATGGCTTTTTAGGATTTGAGCCAGGGAACATCTGAATAAGTTCGGTATGCCGCATCACTATTTCCGCCGCAGCGGTGTTGGCGCACTTCGGGCAAACCTCGCGAATTTAAAGCCTATTCGCGATTTTCCCCTCAACACGCCGCCTTGTTCTGACAAAAATACGTCCTTATTCAGAGGTTCCCTAGATAACCAGGTTCACGATTCCGACAATCGTCAGCACAAACAGAATCGTAAATATCAATCCAGCCGCAATAAAGACCAGCGGGTTACCGGTCGTAAAGTCCCGCTCTCTATTCTTGCTATTCTGCACGCCGAATGCCGCAGCAATAACGCTAAACGCTACCTCAATGATCGTGGGTGGCTTTCGCTGTTCTGGATTTTCCGGCACTGTCTGTCCTTATGAGCATCGCTAGGAGAACTCGCCCCGCGAGCGGCGCGAGTTCTCCTAGATGTATCTTATTCTAACATTTTCTGGTGACCATAATTCACCATGGATATTGACTCGGCTTCGTGCCAATCATCATCTGAGTCGGTTGTGACCAGGCGTAGAAATACCTTTTCAAAGATCGTAAAAATGTCGGGGGTTTTTTTCATGTCTGGACAGGGGGATACTGCTTTACTTGTACTTTAGAATGGGCGACAACCATCTCTCTGCTTCTGTAACAGAAATTCCTTTTCGTTTTGAATAACTCTCAATCTGGTCTTTCTCGATCTTGCCGATCCCGAAATACCGCGATTCGGGATGAGAGAAATAAAAACCACTGACCGTCGCGGCAGGGGTCATCGCGAAGTGTTCGGTTAATTCGACGCCTGTTGCCCTGGTTGCATCAAGTAGTTCGAACAAGGTCGCTTTTTCCGTGTGGTCAGGACAAGCAGGATAACCGGGGGCAGGACGGATACCAGCATATTGTTCCTTGATCAGTTCGGTGTTACTGAAGTGCTCGTCAGTGGCGTAACCCCAATACTCTTTCCGGACCTGCTCATGCATATATTCAGCGAAAGCTTCTGCTAACCTGTCGGCCAGGGATTTAACGAGAATCGCATTGTAATCATCCTTGTCTGCCTCATATGCTGCAGCCAGAGTTTCGACCCCGAGTCCTGCGGTGACTACAAAGCCACCTATATAGTCTTTAATACTCAGGCTAGCTGGCGCCACATAGTCAGCCAGGCAAAAATTGGCCTGCCGGCTGGGTTTGTCAGTTTGTTGCCTCAAATGGTGGAGGTGAATCCTGACTTCCTTGCGTGATTCATCCGTATAGACGTCAATATCATCGGAATTGACACAGTTGGCAGGCCAGAATCCGATGACAGCGCTTGCAGTAATTTTTTTGTTGCTGACAAGATCTTTCAGCATGGCCTGGGCATCTGCAAACAGGCTTGATGCTACCTCACCAACAACCGGGTCCTCCAGTATCTTCGGATATTTACCAGCGAGTTCCCAGGTAATGAAGAACGGGGTCCAGTCGATAAAATGAATTAGATCTGCAATAGGCACATCACTAATCACTTTTGTTCCCAGAAAGCGCGGCTCAGGGGGTGTGTAACTTGTCCAGTCAATTATCTGTTTGTTGGCGACTGCTTCCGGGTAGGAAAGTGTATTACCCTTAGGTTTTCTGTGGCGATTTCGTTCCCGAATCTTTTCGTATTCAACACGGAGTTCCCTACAAAATTCAGGTTTTGCCTCATCACTCATGAGCCGCGCGGCGACACCTACCGCGCGGGAGGCATCGGTGACGTAAACCGTTGCGTCGTTCTCATAGCAGGGTTCAATCTTAACGGAAGTGTGTGCCTTGGATGTCGTTGCACCACCGATCATGAGTGGCATGTTCATTCCAAGTCGCTGCATTTCAGAGGCGACATGCACCATTTCATCAAGGGAGGGGGTGATCAATCCACTTAAGCCAACAATATCAACTTTTTCCTTTATGGCCGTCTTCAAAATAGTGTCCGCAGGAACCATGACGCCAAGATCGATAACATCGTAGTTGTTACATTGCAGCACAACACCAACAATGTTCTTGCCGATATCATGAACGTCCCCCTTGACGGTCGCCATCAGGATCTTGCCCTTGAAAATTGCACCAGCCCCTTTTTCTTCTTCAATAAATGGGATCAGGTGTGCAACCGATTGTTTCATCACTCTCGCGCTCTTGACAACCTGAGGCAGGAACATTTTCCCGGCACCAAACAGATCGCCAACGCGGTTCATGCCTTCCATCAACGGACCTTCGATGACATGGATAGGTCTATCGAAATGCAATCTGGCTTCTTCGGTGTCTTCGATAATAAACTTGTTGATTCCCTTCACCAGCGCATGGGCGAGTCTTTCCGCTACCGGCGCTTCCCTCCAGGTGAGATCGTCTTTATTGGTTTTGGTCCCTCGACCTGTAAATTTTTCTGCAACCTCCAACAATCTTTCTGCTGCATCTTCCCGGCGATGAAGGATGACGTCTTCAATCCGTTCGCGCAGCTCGATTGGAATTTCTGCGTAAAGAGCGAGTTGACCCGCATTGACGATGCCCATGGTAAGACCAGCGTTGATGGCGTGATACAGGAAGACAGCGTGAATCGCTTCCCGAACCATATTATTACCCCGGAAGGAGAACGAAACGTTACTGATGCCACCGGAAATACTTGCTTTTGGCAAGTTGGCCTTAATATATCGGCAGGCATCTATAAAATCCTTGCCATATAGATTGTGTTCGTCGATTCCGGTTGCGACTGCAAAAACATTGGGGTCGAAGATGATGTCTTCCGCCGGGAAGCCGACTTCATCGACAAGCAGGTCGTAAGATCTTTTACAAATCTGTTGTTTGCGCAGCAAGTTATCTGCCTGTCCGTCTTCGTCGAAAGCCATGACGATAATGGCGGCACCGTATTTCATGCAAAGGCGAGCGCGTGATTTAAATTCCTCTTCACCCTCTTTGAGGCTGATGGAATTGACGATAGATTTACCCTGTAGGCACTTTAACCCTGCCTCGATGATTTCCCATTTTGATGAATCAACCATAACCGGTACCCGACTGATATCAGGCTCTGATGCAATGAGGTGGAGGAAATGAACCATGGCAGACTGTGAGTCCAGCATGCCCTCATCCATGTTGATATCAATGATCTGGGCACCATTGTTAACCTGGCTCAGCGCGACATGAAGTGCCTCTTCGTAATCCTCCTCACGGATTAGCCGGGAAAATTTGGCGGATCCTGTCACATTGGTTCTTTCCCCAACATTAATGAAGAGTGAATCCTGCCTGATAGCAAATGGCTCAAGACCGCTTAGCAGGCAATCATTCGTGGTTTGGTTGGGTTTACGGGCAGGGTAGTTCTTCGCTATCCGGGAAAATTCCTTGATGTGCTCTGGCGTGGTACCGCAACATCCACCAATTATATTGACGAGACCGCTCTGCAGATAGTCTTCCATGCATTTTACCATCGTCTCTACTGTTTCATCATACTCACCGAATTCGTTAGGTAATCCTCGATTTGGATAAGCACTGATGTAACAATTGGCAGTCTTCGATATTTCTTCAATGTAAGGGCGTAACTCATCGGCTCCGAGAGCACAATTGAAGCCCACACTCAGGGGTTTTGCATGTTTAATGGATGCCCAGAACGCTTCTGTTGTCTGACCGGACAATAGACGTCCACTGGCATCGGTTATGGTCCCGGAGATGATAATGGGAAGTTCAACGCCCAGATCCTCAAATATATCAAGCGTGGTAAATATCGCCGCTTTTGCATTAAGAACATCAAAAATCGTCTCAATCAGAATGATATCAACACCGCCTGCAATAAGACCACGTATGGCGATGCCATAATCTTCAACCAGTTGGTCAAAAGTGACATTGCGAAAACCCGGGTTATTGACATCCGGGGATAAGCTTGCCGAGCGAGTTGTCGGACCGACTGCACCGGCAACAAACCGGGGTTTCGTCGGGTCTTCTTCGGTGATTTCGTCAGCCGCAGCCCTGGCAATTCGGGCCGCTTCGAAATTGAGTTCATATACGAGATGTTCGACCTTGAAATCGGATTGGGAAACACCATTTGCAGTGAAAGTATTAGTGCCGATAATATCGGCACCGGCGTGAAGGTATTGAAGATGTATGTCCTTGACCACACCTGGCAGAGTAAGAACGAGGATATCGTTGTTTCCTTTCAGGTCGATGCTGTGTTCCTGGAACCGGGTGCCGCGGTATTCACTTTCAGAAAGTTTGAGGTCCTGGATTGCTGTTCCCATGGCGCCATCTTTTACCAGAATTCTTTCTTTGAGACTTTGCTCGAGCAGATTGGTGCGAGTGGCGACTTTCATGGTGAAATCCAGAGGGTACCTGTGCTATAGATAGATTTAATCCGCAGTTTACCAGTAATGACTTCAACGGAATTTGAAGATCCTTGGTACTGGGCATGAGCAGGCTTCATGTGCTGAACAGCCAGTAATCCCTTATGAAATAAGGGGTTATTGTTTCTTGTCGTGAATCTGCCTGTAGAAAGGAAGCTGGATTTGGAGTAAACTTCACATCTAAACCCTGGATATTACTGGAAAGTTCCATGATCGAAATCACTGACTCCGCGCAGGAGTATCTCTTCGACCTCCTGTCAAAACAGGAGGATAATGACATCTCGATTCGGGTATTCATCACCGACCCTGGTACGCCGACGGCTGAAACCTGCATCGCCTATTGCCAGCCCGGCGAAGAACAGCCTGAAGATGAGCTTATTCAATATGATAAGTTTGCCTGCTGGATTGATGCGCGAAGTAAAAATTTTCTGGAAGATGCAGTTGTAGACTATGCAACCGATCAAATGGGTGGGCAATTGACGATCAAGGCACCTAATTCAAAGGTTCCCCAGGTATCCGATGATAGCCCATTGGAAGATCGAATTAATTACATTCTGCATGCAGAGGTCAATCCATCTCTGGCTTCCCATGGAGGCACGGTTAGCCTGGTTGAGGTTGTTGATGAAGAGATCGCCATTTTACAGTTTGGTGGTGGTTGCCAGGGTTGCGGAATGGTCGATGTGACCCTGAAAGGTGGCGTCGAAAAGACACTGCTCGAACAATTACCCCAGCTTAAGGCAATTCGTGATGTAACGGATCACTCTATCACAGAGAATGCTTACTACTAACCGTCTGGTTGCCTTTTTGTTTTCGCTGCAATTTAATGAATCGCTCAAGCTGATTTTTCTACCAGGTTATTGCTGTTCATTACCGACCTTCCTCCAAGCGTGTCTTTCACCTTGCTGCGCAGGTCATGAATCATCGATACCGTTGTTTCCCAGTCTACACAAGCATCCGTCACTGAAACACCATACTGCAAATCATTGAGGTCCTCGGGGATAGACTGGTTGCCAGCGTTAATATTGCTTTCGACCATTAGCCCGATGATCGACTTATTACCCTCGATTATCTGGTTGCCTATGTTGTTCATTACCAGAGATTGCAAGTTGTGATCCTTGTTCGAATTAGCATGACTACAATCAATCATGATGTTCGTAGCAATCCCTGCACCTAACAATTGCTGTTCGCATATGGCAACACTGACAGAATCATAGTTGGGCCTGCCGCCGCCGCCGCGGAGCACAATATGCGCGTGTTTATTCCCCCGGGTGTGGATAACAGCTACTTCACCTTCGTGATTGATGCCCAGGAATCTGTGTGGCGCGGATACGGAATTCAGTGCATTAATTGCAACCTCCAGGCCGCCATCGGTTCCGTTCTTGAAACCAACCGCAGAGGAGAGGCCGCTCGCCATTTCCCGGTGTGTCTGTGATTCGGCAGTCCGCGCCCCAATGACGCTCCAGCTAATCATATCCTGCAGGTACTGGGGAGACACCGGATCCAGTGCTTCGGTTGATGTTGGTATCCCCATTTCTGCCAGATCCACGAGCAGCTTGCGACCAAGATGTAGGCCTTCAGAGATATTAAAGGAATCGTTCATGTGGGGATCGTTGATAAATCCTTTCCAGCCGATGGTTGTACGTGGTTTTTCGAAATAGACCCGCATGACCAAAAGTAAACTATCAGAAACTTCTTTCGCCAGGGATTTAAGGTGCGTGGCATAATCCATTGCGGCTTCGATGTCGTGGATAGAGCAGGGCCCTACAATAATAAACAACCGAGAATCCTCTCTGGCGAGGATTCGCTTGATGGCCAACCGTCCATTTGACACAGTTGCCAAAGCCGTATCGGAGGCTGGTACATCAGCTTTTAATTGATTGGGGTTTATTAGCGTTTCTTCGCTTAACACGTTGACATCATCCACTTTTATACTAGACAAAATAATCTCCTTTCCTCTCGAATTGTTTCAGCCAGAAAGAGCCTTCAGCGGTTCTTAATGTAAAGAGCCTTCAGCGGTTCTTTTTTTAAAAAAAAGCCCGCAGCACAAAAAACCCCGATGGCTTCCGCCTGTCGGGGTTTCCGTGTAGGCGGGTTAACCGCCCAATATATTACGAGCGATCTAACTATCGACGATAAAATAATAGCCCAACCAAAACTGCTCCGATACTTGCGCATCGATCATTCTGGCTGGGTTAGTAAACTGTCTGTTGTTAATTAAGCTCATGTGGATGATGATAGCTTCAATCCGCGTAAACGCAAGGCATTTTTTCATCAAGCTTATGCTAACGTTTCTCTGGAGTTTCCGAAGAGTATTATTTTATGACCAGGGAATACATTCAATGAATCGATTCACAGCTCTTATTTTATCCGCTGGCTTTTTGTTAAGTAGTGAGGTAATCGCAGACGCCGTACCGGAAAAGCTTTTTGAAATCAGGTTCAACCCGATTAAGGAACTGAGCGGCATCGTGAAAAGTAAACGGTTCGAGGATGTTTTTTGGGTTCACAATGATAGTGGGGACAGTGCCAGGTTGTTTGCAATTAACAGCAAAGGGAAAGTTTTGTATCCGGCATACCTGAATGTTTATGGGGAGATATTTGAGGAAGGCAAGCAGGAATGGGAAGGTCACAAAATATCGATCGCGTCTAACATGGATTGGGAAGATATCGCAGTTGATGAGGAAATGATCTACATCTCAGAGATGGGAAACAATGGTAATGCCCGACGTGACCTCGGTGTTTATGTCATTCCTGAACCTAATCCAAGGGCGGTTGGCGGAACCCGAATTTTGAAATTTCTGCCAATTAGATATCCGGAACAAGAAGAGTTTCCAGCGAAAAAATGGCATTACGACAGTGAGGCGATCTTCACTTTTAAGAATAGACTTTACTTCGTCACTAAACATCGTGAGGCAGGCAAGGTAATGCAGCTTGAAAAGGGGGCCGTGTTATATCGGCTCGATACGAAGTACACAGATCGTTTCAATATTTTAAAGCGAATCGATAGTAGCCAGGTCATGGCGGCGATCACGGGAGCTGATATGTCACCAGACGGGAATCGCCTGGCAGTGATTGGCTACGAGCAGTTATGGATATTCGATAAACCACGTCATGGTGATCGCTTTTTTTCGTCGAACGCCCGATACCTGAAATTAGATATGCAACATACAGGGCAGGTTGAAGCGGTTGCGTGGCTGGATAACGAAACAATTCTAATTGGTAATGAGGCGCGCGGGATATTTTCAATCGCCGCGAAAGATGTGCCTCCTTATTCTTCACTCTAATCGCATCGGATTTATTGGTGGCCAGAAAAAATAGAATAGTGCTTGACCCTGATCTTGTAGAAAGGCTCGAGGCCAGGATAGGGCTGTTTCATTTGTCGCAACGTGTCCTGCGCGAGACTGAAACCTACCCTGATTCATTTCGTCATCGTGAAATTGAAGAAATCTTCCCAGTAGCCGCTTGCCTGGAATTCGGTCTGCGGCTATTTGGATTGTGGGGCAGGGGACGATCTAATACAGCTCGTTTTCAAACCACTGAGAATACTGTGTGCATCGCTAATTTGCCCGATGTGTTTGAAGGGTTCCGCATACTTCAACTCTCGGATCTACATTTTGTAGATGAACCGGATTCGCTTCCTGAGCTTTTAAAGGTGCTTGAAGATATCGAATATGATTTGTGTGTGCTAACGGGAGACTACAGTCCGGGCTTCACAGAGTCTCCTGGGTTGAAAAGTAAAATGGCTCAGCTCCAGCGATCAATTCGAACCGAGACAGTCGCTATTCTTGGTAATCATGATTCCATCTTTATGGTGCCCTGGATGGAGGATCTTGGCATCAGGTTCCTCCTCAATGAATCCTGCCAGATAGACAAATCGGGTGATTCAATCACTATCGTGGGTGTCGATGACTATCATCGATTCAGGTTATCGAACCTGGAAAAAGCACTGTCTAATGTTCACAGTGATGTGATTATCCTGTTAGAGCACAGTCCTGAACAGTATCGCCAGGCGGCTTATGCTGGGGTGGATCTTTATCTGGCAGGCCATACTCATGGAGGCCAGATATGTTTTCCCAATGGTTTCGCGCCAAAGCTCAATATTGAATGTGGTCGCCAGGTGGGCAAAGGCAGTTGGCGATTCAAGGATATGCAGGGTTACACAAGCAGGGGTGTCGGCGCCAGTCTTGTCCCGGTAAGATTCAACTGCCCACCAGAGGTGGTTGTACACCTTTTAAAGAAAGCGAGTAAAGAAAGAACAGTGAGTGAACTCCCAGGATCAATGTGATTTGACTTTACCCTGACCATCTATACCATTCGCACTCTTTTCCACACTGGAAAATGCTATTGGAATTTGAACCTATAACAATAATTGGCCTGGTTCTGGCGGGGCTGATCGGTGGATTTATCAATACCCTTGCCGGTGGTGGTTCGATGCTGACCCTACCGGCATTAATGATGCTGGGAATGCCCGCTGATATCGCCAATGCGACCAACAGGGTCGGCGTCTTGCTTCAATCCCTCACCAGCGCCAAAGGGTTTAAGGATGAAGACCGGCTGGATTCTTCTGCAATCGGGCCGATTCTGGTACCGACATTGATTGGTGCGCTGGTCGGTTCGCTTGCTGCTTCCTTCTTGCCAGTCTGGTTGCTGAAACCAACATTACTGGGTTCCATGATATTGATGGCACTGATGATGCTTGTTCGACCGGATACGATCAGCCCACCCGAAGGAACGAAGCCGAAGAAGTTAAATGAAACGCCCGCGGCGATCACGGCATTATTTATGGCAGGTGTTTACGGTGGATTTGTTCAGGCAGGCGTTGGATTTATCCTGATTGCAGCCCTGGCAGGCGGCCTGCGCTATGACCTTGTCCGTACCAATGCACTCAAAACTGTCTGTACAGGGGTATTCAGTGGTGTGGCGTTGGTTGTTTTTGCTGTTCGCGGCCAGGTGCTCTGGGTACCGGGATTGATCCTGGCGATAGGGTCTGTGATCGGGGCAATGATTAGTGTGCGATTTGCCATCAAAGTGAGCCAAAACACGTTAAAATGGCTATTGCTCATTATGGTTTCCATCGCCTGTGGTGCGGCGTTGATTGCATAAACCCTTACCGGGAATAATTGACCTGTGCACTGCGTGTTCTGGTGCCAGGCTATTTATACAGGCTATTGATACAAGAAATTCACACGAGGCAGAAACTCAAGTTGTCTATAAAAGAAGTCAAATCCATGAATGAAAGTAAAGAAAAATACCCACCCAATTTTATTCGCTCGATTATCGAGAAGGATATTGCCAGTGGAAAAAATGGAGGCCATGTGGTTACCCGTTTCCCACCGGAGCCGAACGGCTATCTGCATATCGGTCATGCCAAGGCAATCTGCCTCAATTTTGGTATGGCCCAGGATTTTGACGGAACGACATACCTCCGGTTTGACGATACCAACCCCCTGAAAGAAAACATCGAATATATGGAAGCCATGAAGGAAGATATCGCCTGGCTGGGATTTAAATGGCGTGAAGTCACGAATGCATCTGACTATTTTGAGCAGTTATACCAGTTTGCAATCCAGTTGATATCGGAGGGCAAGGCCTATGTTGATTCGATCACAGCGGAAGAAATTAGAATACTCCGCGGTACCCTGACCCAACCGGGAAAGAACAGTCCGTATCGTGATCGAACCATAGATGAAAACCTGGACCTTTTTAAACGCATGCGTGCAGGTGAATTTGCTGATGGCGAACATGTATTACGCCTCAAGATCAACATGGCATCTCCTAACATTAATATGCGTGATCCTGCAATTTATCGAATTCGCCATGTCGAACATCACCAGACCGGAAATGCCTGGTGTATCTACCCAATGTATGACTACACCCATTGCATATCGGATTCACTTGAAGGTATCACTCATTCATTATGTGATATAGGTTTTGAAGATCATCGCCCATTGTATGATTGGGTGTTGGATGAACTTGCACTGAATGTCCACCCCCAACAGATTGAATTTTCGCGCTTGAATTTGCAGTACACTGTGATGAGTAAGCGGAAACTAAAACAACTTGTAGATGAAGGTCTGGTAGACGGTTGGGACGATCCACGTTTGCCCACGCTTGCCGGTTTACGTCGACGGGGCTATACACCGGAATCAATCCGGGATTTTTGCAGGCGTATTGGCGTAACCAAGAGCGAAAACAATGTTGAGCTTGCGTTCCTGCAAAGCTGTTTGCGAGAGAATTTAGAAGGTATAGCAAATCGTGCAATGGGCGTGATCAATCCACTGAAGGTCATCATCACCAATTACCCGGAGCATCAAGTGGAAACTCTGACGATGGCAAATCATCCCAAAGATGAATCCATGGGTACAAGGGAGGTGCCGTTTACCAGGGAGGTATATATCGATCGTGAAGATTTCAGGGAAGAAGCGAATCGTAAATACAAGCGACTGGTTTCCGGTGGTGAAGTTCGGCTTCGTAATGCTTATGTCATTAAAGCCAATACAGTCATCAAAGATGATAGCGACGAAGTAGTCGAACTTCATTGCTCCTATGATCCGGATACCCTGGGCAAAAATCCTGAAGGCAGGAAAGTAAGAGGTGTCATTCACTGGGTGTCTGCGGAAAAGTGTCGGGCGGCGGAAATTCGTCTCTACGATCCTTTGTTCACGGTCGATTTTCCTGATGCTAGTGACCAGGATTATCATAAGTTAATAAACCCGGATTCGCTAACGATTAAACAAGGTTTTGTGGAGGAAAGTCTGGCCTCGGCAAAAATTGACCAGCCAATTCAGTTTGAGCGTGAAGGGTATTTTTGTATTGATCGTAAAGACTCCACCGCAGATAATCTGGTGTTTAATCGAACTGTAGGCTTAAGAGACAGCTGGGCAAAGATTGAGAATAGAAGTTAAATACGGTTCTTTACGAAAATTACAGCGCTGATGCAGATTACAATTTTAGCCAACAGGGACTTACCCAGTAACTATGCGCTTAATTTACTCACTGAGTCATTGTCGGGTCATAGTCTCAGTATCTTTCTTTCGGACCGGGTAGGTCAGCAGAGTACCCGTGCTTCTGGATTGGAGGATCTCGAAATTTTGAGGCAGACCAACCCGGACCTGATTATAACGCTTCGTTACGGCGTCATCTTGAAGAATGAGGTTATCGCCATACCGAGATATGGGGTGGTCAATCTGCACTCCGGATTGTTGCCTGCCTATAAAGGTGTAATGGCGACATTCAGGGCGATGCTGGCGGGAGAGACAATCATCGGCACGACACTTCATTACATAAAAGATGCTTCAATCGATACCGGGCCCGTCATCGGTACTACCGCAATGGAAGTCACTCCGGACAAGTCGTATTTATGGCATGTGCTGAATTTGTACCCTGCTGGTTGCGACTTGTTGACAGCCAGCGTTCAAGCGATTTCAGGTAAAGGAAGTGCTGATGCTGTGCACCAGATCCCAGGTGGCCAATACTATTCATTCCCCACGGACGAGGACTTACACTTGTTTCAGCGAGCGGGTCACCGGCTGTTCGATGTTGGGGAAATACTGGAATTTGCCAGCCGGTATATTCCCGTCCGACATCCGGATCATGGAAGTTAAACAATGACCGTGACAGTAGAAGATATTAATGCGGCTTATCTCCGCATCAGGCCATATATTCATCGAACGCCCGTGATGCGAAGTGAAAGCCTTGATGAAATGGCTGGCTGTAAACTGTTTTTCAAATGTGAAAACCTGCAGAAAGCGGGTGCATTTAAATCCCGTGGAGCAGTCAACGCCGTCTTTTCGATACCGGACCAACAAGTAAAATATGGGGTTGCTACCCACTCCTCGGGAAACCACGGTGCTGCCCTGGCTAGGGCAGCAAGATTGCGCGCTATACCTGCTTATATTGTTGTGCCAGAGAATGTAAAACTGGTGAAGAAAGAAGCGATTCGAGCATATGGAGCGGAAATAATCGAATGTGAAAGCAACTTGCAAGCGAGAGAAGATACGCTGAAACAGGTTGTCGAATCGACTGGTGCCCGGGTTGTGCATCCCTATGATGATGATCTTGTGATTGCAGGGCAGGGCACTGTTGCGCTTGAATTCCTGGATCAGGTAAGTGAACTGGATTCACTCGTTGTACCAGTGGGCGGCGGGGGGTTGGCCGCAGGTTCTGCGATCATTGCGTATCCAGCGACGGCTGTGTTTGCCGCGGAGCCAGAGACAGCGGACGATGCCTATCGATCGTTTCAAAGTGGAGAGCGCGTTAAAAGCCACGTGCCGAACACAATCTGCGATGGTCTTCAAACCACTTTAGGGTTAAGAAACTTCGAAACCATTATCGAGAAGGTTTCAGATATTTTGCTCGTTTCAGAAAAAGAGATCGTTAGCGGCATGCAATTGCTCTGGACTCGACTTAAACAGGTCATCGAGCCATCTTCAGCCGTGACACTGGCAGCAGTACTACGCAATCGAGCGCTATTCTCGGATCAGCGAGTGGGACTGGTTCTCACGGGCGGGAATGTTGATCCGGGAAACTTGCCATTCAAAGCGCAATTGTAAAGATATCGGCAGCCGTTTTTCAGGAAAGGAAAACGAATATTGTCGATCGATTATCCCTTTTTACCTTAGCGGGCAGTGTGCAATGCCCGGCATTCTGAAGCCTCCTGGGTTATTCTTGAACAGGTAGAACCCGTCTCTGATTAGATCTCCATATTGTTTAGGTAACGGCCGCCAACAATTTTCCCGGGTCGTCTAAATGGTCGAATCAGGATTGATCATGATTAGCCACAGTAATAGGCACCGGTACAGTTTTGGGGTAAGTAAAAAGTAGCGTGTTATCCCATCCTGTCATAAATTAAAAACAGTGGTTTATACTGCCGGAAATTTCAATTTAGACTGGAACCGATGAACGACATAAAACGCCATATTTTGGAACTTGAAGAGAAGAGCCGCGTTCTTGAACCCGGCAGAAAGGAACGGGAAAGTGTCCGCAATAAAATACTGGATTACACAGAGCATTTCCTTGAAAACATTGACAATGCCAATGTCTGGAACGATTCGGAATCCCAGGGATCAGGTATTTATGATGACCCAATAAAAGAAGGTCCATCCTCCATCGACGATCTACTGGTTTCTGTGAAGCAGAATGTTGATCAGCCACATCTTAACGCTGCATCAGGCGGGCACCTGGGTTACGTACCTGGTGGCGGGATATATTATTCAGCGCTTGGCGACTACATGGTTGCCGTGAGCAACAAGTATGCGGGCATATTCTATGCCGGTCCCGGTGCGGTTCGCATGGAAAACATGTTGATTGCATGGATGGCTCAGGTCGTTGGTTACCCAGAATCGACCGCGGGTAATCTAACTTCTGGCGGTAGTATCGCTAATCTAACGGGCATCGTTACCGCCCGTGATGCCCACGGGATAAGGGGTCGTGACTACGAAAGAACCGTCATTTATGCGTCCAGCCAAATGCACCACTGCCTTGACAAGGCGATACGTATTGCAGGTCTTGCAGAATGTATCTTGCGCAGCATTCCGCTGGATGAAGGCTATCGCATCATTCCATCGAAATTGGAAGAAATGGTCATTGCCGACAAATCCACCGGTCTGAATCCCTTTCTGGTTATAGCCTCCGCAGGGACCACCGATGTAGGTGCCATTGATCCATTGGACGCCATTGCCGATATATCCGAAAAACATGATCTCTGGTTTCATGTTGATGGCGCCTATGGTGCCTGTTTCATGCTGGTGCCAGGCGAGGCTAAAAAATTGAAGGGGATTGAGCGATCTGATTCGGTGGTCATAGATCCGCACAAAGGGTTATTCCTGCCGTATGGCTCGGGTGTCATTCTGGTACGGGATGCTGACAAATTAGCCCGTTCGCATCACTATCAGGCTAACTATATGCAAGATGCGAATCAGGGTGCGGGCGAACTTTCTCCTGCGGATGTTTCCCCTGAATTAACCAAACACTTCCGTGGAATGCGTCTCTGGTTGCCATTAAAGCTTCACGGTTTGGCACCTTTTCGCGCTTGCCTTGAAGAAAAACTGATGCTTACCCGATATTTTCACAGGGAGGTAGCAAAAATTGAGGGTATCGAAACAGGACCTGAACCAGACCTGTCCATCACCTATTTTAGGTATGTGGCGCCTCAGGGTGACGCAAAATTGTTCAATGAAGAGCTGATTAATAGAATTCGTACTGACGGCCGTGTCTTTTTATCGAGTACGTTGTTAGACGGAAAATTTGTTATTCGATTTGCATGTTTAAGTTTCCGCACACATTTACCAAGGGTGGATTTACTGCTAAAACTGATCCGGGAAAATATAAGGTTGATGGAAGAAAATACCGCTTGAGTCACACTGACCAGGCGCGGCCACAAAACATCACCGTTAATCCAGCGGTTGCCGCCATTTATCACTCCGTACGTCGGATTTATATCGCTATCGTCTATCTTATAGCCTTATTCATAAAAGGCTTGTTGATTAAAGTGATGCAAAACCGTTCACAACCCGTGGACAAGGACAGCCCCTGCCAAGATGAGCAATGGAAGCCGGGGGATACACTTGACCCAGGCGATGCCCTTAAATTGGATTCGATAAAACCAGGTTCCATAGCTATAAGTTTGCCAGCCGAGATTGCCCAATCATGGCTTGTCTGGCAGTGCCAGATGGTTGCTGGTGTTATTTGCGGTGCGATATTTGCGCCCGAAAACTTAGAGATATCAGAAAACGCACTTGCAACCTGGCCTGAGGGTGAAGGGCGAGATCCTGTACTGACCGAGATTGCTCAACAGATCATCTCCGAGGGCCATGGCATCATACGTTCACTTGAACACTATGGTCCCGGAGACCTGAGTACTTGTGATTTAGTGGGTTGTCCGCTGGTATCAGATGAACAGATCGTCGGCGTGGTTGTATTAATGATCTCCAGCCGGTCCGAATCACAGCAGCGCGCCATATTGCAGTTACTTCAATGGGGTGGAGTCTGGATTGAAAAACTCATCGGACAGCGAATTAACTACCAACAACAGTTTGGAACATTTTCTACCAACATGGTTGCGGCTGCACTTGGCCTGCCGAATAGTCATCTGGCCGCGCTGGAAACAGTCAATCGCCTTGCGGATCGTTTTAAATGTGAACGCGTTAGCCTGGGTATGCGCCATGGAATGTCGATCCAGCTTCTCGCTTTGTCACATGTCACTCGTTTTGATCCACGTACACAATTGGTGCGCCGAATTGAGGCAGCAATGGAGGAATCAGCAGACCAGTCGGCGACTATTGTCAAACCCCATGATCCCAATCGTGTAAGAGTTGTTACCAGGGCTCACGAGGAGTTGTTAGAACAGGATGGTTGCGGTGCCAGTTGTACGGTGTTGTTACCGGGAAATAAAGGGTACGTGGGGGCGCTGATACTTGAACGAAAATCGGATGTACCATTTGACAAAGAAATTGTATCTGAGTGTGAGTCCCTTGCGAAACTGATCGGGCACATTTTGGAAATGAGGCAGCGGGACGAGCTTCACTTCTTCCTCAAGGCAGCCGAGGCCCTGCGGGACTTTACCGCCGCTGTTGTGGGACCGGCTCATTTTAAGCTAAAGGTTTTTGCAGTGTGTGCCATGCTGTTACTTGCAGTGTCATCACTGTTTAATGGTGAGTACAGAATAACCGCCCCAGCGTCTATTCAAGGTGCAGTTCGCTATATGCTAGTGGCGCCGCAGCAGGGGTATATCAAACATGCAGAGGCCAGGGCGGGCGACCTGGTCATAAAAGGGCAGCTGATTGCACAATTGGATGATAGTGACCTCAAGCTTGAGCTGAGAAAATGGCAGGGTGAAAAAAACAAGCTGCAGAAGGTGTATCAGGAAGCGCTGGCACTACGGGACAGAACCAAACTCAGCGTTGCTCAGGCCCAGATTGAGCAGGTTGATGCAGAATTGCAGCTTGTTGAAGGAAAAATTAGCCGCACGAGACTGGTATCCCCCATTGATGGCCTGGTGGTTAGCGGTGATTTTAGCCAGTCCATGGGCGCCCTCGTTGATATGGGACAGGTGTTATTCGAGGTAACCCCTCTTGACAGTTATCTTGTGGTGCTGGAAGTGGACGAGTTCGATGTGGCGGAACTGCAACCGGGGAAATCTGGTCAATTGATTATAGCTGCACTACCACAATCAACGATTGCCATTTCAGTCAATAAAGTCGTGCCGGTTGCTGTGGCAGATGATGGTCGGAATTACTTTCGAGTCGAGGCAACCCTGGACGAGCCCACACAGTTGCTGCGGCCGGGTATGGAAGGGGTGGCCAAGATTGATATGGGTCAACGCAAGTTGATCTGGATATGGACCCACTCCCTTCTTGATCGTCTTCGACTGTGGATCTGGGCGGCAGGGCTGTAAACGATATGGGCGACAATAATAAACAGCCTAACTGGGAACAGATAGCCGGGCTTCGTCCACACCTACAATGGCACATGCAGATTTTTCCACAGGTTTATCGTGGAGAGCGCTGGTATGTACTATACGATTCTGCAAGTGCGACTCATCTCCGTTTTAATGAATCAGCTTATGCCTTTATCGGACGCTTCGATGGCAAACTGACAGTCCAGGAGAACTGGGAGAGTGTGAGTTCCAGAATGGGAGACGATGCTCCAACCCAGGCAGAGATAATAATGATTCTGGCACAGCTTTTTTCGATCGGAGCGTTAAAAGGTGGTATTTCCGTTAACACCAAGGAATTTTTAACTCATTACCAGGGTAGCCATCGTTTGCGTAAAAAGTTCAACCCGCTTGCTGTCCGATTCCCACTTTTTGACCCGGACCAGTTTTTGAATCGGTTTGTTGTCTATATCAGACCGTTGTTTTCCCGGATGGGGATGGTGATATGGCTATTGGTTGTCGGCCTGGCAATCTTACTGGCGCTCATCAACTATCCATCCCTGGCAGCTGCAGTGGGCAGGGATATGCTGGAACCGGATAATCTACTGGCGTTGGCACTGTTATACACCTGTGTGAAATTCGTTCACGAATTTGCTCATGCCTTTGCAGTAAAAATCTGGGGAGGAGAGGTTCATGAAATGGGCATCACACTGTTGGTGATGGTACCTGTACCGCACGTTGATGCGACCGCGGCCTGGGCCTTCCGTGACAAGCACAAACGGGTATTGGTGGGCGCAGCCGGTATATTGGCTGAATTGTTCGTGGCAGCCATTGCCTTTTTCATCTGGCTTGCCGTAGAACCGGGTTTTGTTCGGGATACCGCACTCAACATTGCCCTGATTGGTAGTGTTTCAACGTTATTGTTCAATGCTAATCCGCTGCTGCGATTTGATGGCTACTACATGCTCCAGGATTTGATCGAGATCCCGAATCTGGGTACCCGCTCCAACCGTTACTACCTGTATTTAGTCCAGCGCTATCTTTTTGGGATTGCGCAGGCTCGCTCGCCGCAGACGGCGGAAGGTGAACGATTTTGGTTTGGCTGGTATGCGCCAGCTGCTCTGGTGTATCGCTTGATTATTATCGTGGTTATAGCGATTTTTCTTATAAATGAATACCTTGTTATTGGCGTCGCCCTTGCTGCCTGGGCGATCACCACACAGGTGTTTATGCCTGTGTTTCGTGGCGTTGTGTTTTTATCAAAATTATCGCCCCAGGAAAACCGCCGGGGCCGCGCGGTAGGTGTGACAGCTGCCCTGGTCATTTCCGTGATATTAGTCATGGGGTTTGTACCCGTGTCGCTAACCACGACGGCTGATGGCGTGGTCTGGGTACCTGACCAGGCTCAGGTTTTTGCAGAAACCGACGGCTTTGTAGATCACTTGATTGTGTCCTCTGGAGATGAAGTCAGCGTCGGTGATGCCCTGATCCAGATGCGCAATCCCGAGTTACTCTCCCGGATCGCTGTACTGGAAGGACGACGGCGGGAACTGGTTTTATTGATCAACGCCGCGTGGATGGAACAGCGTGTTCAGTCCCAGATTACCCGGGCAGAGATGGAGACTAATGAAGCAGAACTGATGCAGTTAAGAGAGCAGGCAGATGACCTTGTTATCCGGAGCCAGGTATCAGGTACAGTGGTGTTGCTGGCCGAGAGAGCGTTAAGAGGCATCTATTTGCAGCAGGGACAACTGCTTGGTTATGTTTCAAAACGGGATCGATTGATTGTCAGATCCGTGGTGACACAAAACGATATTGGGCTGCTGCGACGAAATGTGGTCGCCGTAGAAGTCAGACTTGCAGAAAACCTGGGTGAAACAATTGTCGCGAAAATTATACGGGAAACCCCAGCTGCGAGCTCGCAGCTTCCTAGCGCGGCACTGGGTACCCTGGGTGGTGGAAACATCGCTATTGACCGGCTATCCAGAAACAAAACTTCAGCCACAGCCATCGATAAACTGTTCCAGGTGGACCTGGAATTATCCAAGGGGACAACGGTTTCAGGGCTCGGTGAGCGAGCCTACATCCGTTTTGATCATGGTTCTGAACCCCTTGCCAGGCAGTGGTTACGACTCGGTCGACAGCTGATTCTCAGTCAGCTTTCGTTGTAAAACATGCCAGGTGACGGATACATCGGGACACTTGAATTGACTAAAGACAACCCCGGTACGCGTACAGAGCATATAATAGGGGGCGCTGACAAGATGGTAATTGACTTAACACATTAATATTTAAGTATAAACTATTGATATTAGTATATATTTTTGTATGATATCCAGATAATGCATGCCATCGTAGGAAAGCATGAATAAGTTCGAACTCATCAAACGAAGACCAATGAGACGGATGCGAGCACAGTCCATGAATTTTCATGCCCTGATCTTTTGTATTGCCATTGCATTATCCAATGATGTTTACGCTGCTGAATTTGATGCTGATTTACTGCCGGAATTCGATTGTGTCATCGAACCAAGCGAAATAGTTGATCTGGGCACGGCGGTACCCGGCGTCATTGGCGCAATTTATGCGGAGCGCAGCGATTCAGTCGCAAAAGGTGACATCGTTGCCGAGCTTGAATCAAGCGTCGAGATTGCGACTCTCAAACTCTCCAAGGCACGCGCACAATTAGACACTTCAATCAGACTACGTAAGGAGAGTGCAGCGTTTGGACGCCGTACCCATGAGCGCAATGAAGTTTTATTCCGCAAATCGTCCATCTCGGAGCAAGCTATCGATAAACTGGAAACAGAAAATCGCATCGCGCAGTTACAGGTTCATCAGGAGCGCGACAACAAGAACATTGCAATACTTGAATATCAACGCGCCAAGGTAATTCTGGACAGGCATTTAATCCGTACGCCATTTGAAGGTGTGGTGATGGAACGCTTCAAGTCAGTAGGCGAATATATCGAGGATGACCCGGTGTTACGGATAGCACGGTTAGATCCGTTAAATGTTGAAGTCATCCTGCCGGTGGAATATATGGGTAGGTTAGCGCTTGGATTGCGCGCAGAAGTCACTCCGGGATTGCCCGGGTTTGCGGGTCATATCGCCACCGTGACTCTGGTCGATAAGGTAGCTGATGCCGCCAGTGGCACATTCGGGGTGAGACTCAGCCTGCCTAACCCGGGTCATGCCATCCCGAGTGGACTTCGTTGCCGCTTGGCATTTCTTTCCCCGGAGGAGGCTTTAAACATGCCCATGAATGCGGCCATTCCTGCATCTGTACACGGGGAACTTGAAAACGAAGAAGGTCGACCGCTCGAGTTCGAAAAAACAGCCCGTGCCGCACTCGAGTCTGAACAGTTTCCTGATAACCTTGCAGCCATACAGACTCCAGGCACGGTGATAAACGCAGAACGGTCTGCAAATTTGACCAGAATTCTGCCAAATTCTGAAGAAGCGGTTCTTGTAGTTGGGAGATCAGATCATTTTCCTGGTCATGGGGAAGCCACTCCAACAGGAAAAGCTCAGGAACCAGATGACTTCAAGTCTACTGATTCCGGCAGTGAGACCGATGATACCTATCTTGATCAGTCCTATGCTGAAAACGTCTCTGTCAATGTGAGTCCCAATGTGTGTTATCGAGTAGGTCCATTTGCCAATGAAGTTTTAGCATCCCGGTTGTTGGATGCAGTGTCTGACATGGACACGATAGCTGAATCCTCCGTGGACATAGAATTGAGCCAGGGACCTTCCGCATATTTGGTTCTCACGAGTAATCTGACTGGCAATCGAACTCCCCAGGAATTGGAGGAGCATCTTGTAGAAAGTGGTGTGGAAGATATTTTTCGACTTAGAAGTGGGCAACACAAGGGGCGTATTTCACTGGGGTATTATCGAAAAGAGATACACGCCACTATTTGGCGGGACGATTTGAGTTCAATGGGGATCGATGCGGAAGTGGTGGAAATCAATCGCGATTTGAGTACAGCCTGGGTCAATCTATCGCTTGATAAGAATCCAGATTCCAGAATTGAACTGCAGGTGGCCGCTACAGCTTTCGCTCCTGGGGCCAGTGTGCAACTTACTCCATGCAGGCAAGAGCACATAGCGCAATCGGATAAGAATAATATCTGAAATCCAATTATTGTTGGCATCCCTGGATGGACGATTAGTTCGTCCGAATTAGAACTTCACGTCTCCAGAAATCAGTCAGTGGCTACAATAAAGATGCGCTGGTTGTAGACTTAACGCCCTGCATCATCATGCACCAGGATCCTGATCCGGCAATCGCTGGCATGAGTAATAATTGCCGGTAAATCTCCGATCCAAATTGGATTCATCAAGACACACCTCCCCGCTGTTTTAATGTCAATGCTACGCCGCTCTGGGTGCGCAATATTCTTTGTCGAATTCGAACTCAGGGAACTGCTTCCAGGCGCCGTTGTGCCTCACTTTTCATTGTTATTTAAGCCCGGAACCGACCGAATATCCGGTACTTGCCACCAGTCAGCGGGATGGAGGAGGCTTCTCCGATCGTGAGAGGTATCTTACAAACAGTGGTGTAGACGATATTTTTCGATCAACGGTGTGAGTAATACAAGGGTGACGCCCGGCCATTCGTCGGTGCAGACTGGATGTAACGGGAGTCGAAGTGGAAATGTTGGAGGTAAAACGCGAGTTGAGTGCAGATTGGGTCAACCTGTCACTTACAAGCCAATCCAGAATCCCCACTTGAAACCCAATTTGTCACAATGAAACTTGCTACCTGACCCAACATGCAGTGGGTTCGATACGATCAACAGCATGTAGCAACGCCGGACTAGACTAACGCCAAAATTCGTCAAAACGATTGTCGCACCTGAACATGTAACGACTTATTCATGAGGTAGTTTCTCATCGCAAGTAAACGGAAACAGAAAAAGCGAGCAGCGTCGCGCAAGAAGCGAATAGCGCCGCGTATAGAGACACTCGAACCCCGCGTACTTTATTCCGCGGACTTTTTGGGTGTCCTCATTGCACCCGAGCACAACATATCCCTCAGTGATCAGTTGGATATCACCGGCTGGGATGCCAGTCATATTCTGCTTATGGATGGCGCGACCCTGCCAACCCTGCCAGGGATCCATGGCCACGACCAGGATGACCTGGTTGATTCCGAAGCGGATAAAACCCAACGGTCAACCCGCGTAGAGCTGGTACTGATCGACAGCAATGTCGCTAACACCCAACAGTTGATAGATGACCTTCGGGCGGATTCTGACAAGCAGATCCTGGTCCATATCCTGGAGGCGAATGAAGATGGTGTTCAACAAATAAGCGAAATCCTTGCGGAGTACTCGGGGCTTGATGCGGTGCACCTGGTATCACACGGGTCCGACAGCGGCCTGCAAATTGGCAACACCTGGCTGGATTCCGACAGCCTCGATGAATACCGCGATTCGGTCTCGGGTTGGCGCAGTGCACTCAATGATGATGCTGACTTCATGATTTATGGCTGTAATCTCGCATCGGCGGCGCCAGGTCTGGAACTCATTGATGAGCTCGCACTGCTCACCGGTGCTGATGTGGCCGCCAGTGACGATATGACGGGTCAGGCCCAGCTCGGCGGCGACTGGGACCTGGAATACAAAACAGGCGAAATTGAAACGACTATTGCCTTCAGCAACCAACTGCAAAACGACTGGACCAGCGTACTGCCCGACACGACCCCACCCACGATTACGCTCATTGAAACCGTGGACCGGGACAACGATGGTTCGATTGATGCGATCCATATCACCTTCAGCGAGGCCATCCTCGATAGCTCGGTGAGGGCCAGCGACTGGGATGTGCTCGGTGTGACTGGTGAGGCCTTCAGCTCAACTACTAACGGCGATACCGCCGACGATGCGGATATCTACATCACCTTCACAGACGGGGTACTCGGTACAGGTGCGACACCGACTGTATCCTACACTCAGGATGATCCCACGGACGCGGATATTACTGACCTGGCAGGTAACCTGCTGGCCAATGTCGCTAGTGCAGCGACCACCGACACGGCAGCACCGGTTGTCACCATCACCCGCGATGACGCCAATCCGGTGCTCGGTGCGACGGCTGTTTTCAGTGTTGACTTCAGTGAGGATGTAACCAATGTTAACCTGGCGGACTTTGTACTTAACGTCTCCGGTGTGACAGCGAATCTTCTCTCTGTTGGTGATGCCGGTGACTCGGATGCTTCGACTTACACCGTTACGGTAGACACGATCGCCGGGAGCGGCACGCTCGGACTGGACATCGATGGTGGAACCGACATCGTCGACATGGTTAGCAATACCGTAAGCCTCACGCCGATAACGGACGAGGTCTACTCGGTGAATCCCGACGTCAACGATGCACCGACATTGACCGCGACGGCGGTTAACCCGACGTTTACGGTAGGTGGTGCAAATGTTGACCTGTTCAGCAGTATCACCATCGACACCGTAGAAGCAGGACAGACAGTAGAAGAATTGAAGTTTACCGTCTCCAATGTCACTGATGGCGCGGATGAGATTGTCGTGATCGATGGTGAAAACGTCACACTGACAGATTCGAACACTGGCACGACATCAGTAAATAGCTATGGTTATAGCGTTTCCCTGGTGGATTCAACAGCGACGGTGATCCTGACAACCACCGGTACGTCTGTCGCTAATGCCCAGACGCTTGTGGATGGGCTGGCTTATGAAAACACCAGCGCTACGCCAGAAACGATAGCACGTGTAGCGACGTTGACCAGTATTAAAGATAGTGGCGGCACAACCTACGGTGGTGTCGATACGAGCGTTCTGTCCATTGCAACCATCGTTAGTATTGACTCCGTTAGCAATGATCCGCCCTTCAACTCGGTACCTGGTGCGCAGGTTGTGAACGAAGGTTCGACACTTGTACTGTCAACAGGTAATGGCAACCTGATATCAATCAGCGATCCTGATGCTGGTACAGACCCGATGGAAGTGACTCTGATATCTACCAGCGGCGTCATTACGCTGACTGGTACAACCGGGCTGACCTTCAGCACTGGTGATGGTACTTCAGATGCTTTGATGACCTTCACTGGCACCATTGGTGACATCAATACTGCGCTCGACGGATTAACCTACGCACCGACCAGCACCTATGCGGGTCCCGCAACGCTGTCTATCAGTACTAACGACCAGGGTTCTACGGGTGCTGGTGGTACGCAGTACGACCAGGACACGATTGCGATCAGCGTCGTTGCAGACGCAACAAATGATGCACCTGTCAATAATGTACCGGGCGGGCAAAACACGACCGAAGACACACCGCTGACATTTGATGATGCTAATGGCAATTTGATATCAGTAGTTGACGACTCTGGTGAGAACCTCATCGAACTTACCCTGACAGCCACCAACGGGACCATCACCCTTTCTGATACCGTTGACAATGAACAGCAGGTTAACCTGATCAGCATTGTTGATGAAAAAAATGTATCAGTGGCAATGGACCCTAGTGGTGGCTCTGTGACGGTATGGCAGGGCACAGATGATGATCTTGATGGTATTTTCTTCCAACGTTACGACGAGAACGGCTTCGCCCTGGGAGGCGTAAAGCTGGTCAATACGGATACTGCTGGCAAGCAGGGCAATCCTCTGGTGGCAATGGATGACGACGGCGACTTCGTGATTGTATGGGAAGGCGTGGACAGCGACAAGAAAGGTGTCTTTTTCCAGCGCTTCGACTCAGAAGGAAATGCACAAGGTGCCGAGACGCAGGTCAACACAGATGAGGTGGGTGATCAAAAGAAAGCTGATATAGCGATGGACGCTGACGGTGATTTTGTCATTGTGTGGGAAGGGGCAGATGCGGATAAGAAGGGTGTTTACCTGCAACGCTACGATGAACAGGGCGTTGCCCAGGGTGCCAATACTCTCATAAATACGGACACTGCGGGCGATCAGAAAAACGCCCGGATAGCGATGGAGGATAATGGTGACTTTGCTGTCGTATGGGAAGGCACAGACGCTGACCTGAAGGGCGTATACCTGCAACGATACGATGGTACAGGGGGATTGTTAGGTATCAATACTCTGGTTAATACCACTACCACTGGTGATCAGAAGGCGGCCAATATAGCGATGGATGCTGATGGCGATTTCGCCATTGTGTGGGAGGGTGTGGACGCGGACAAGAAGGGCGTTTACCTGCAGCGCTATGACTCAAGCGGCACCGCCCTGGGTAGTGAGACGCTGGTCAATACAAGCACAACAGGTGACCAGAAGGCACCTGCCATTGCGATGGATGCCGATGGTGACTTTGCCATTGCATGGGAAGGTGTGGACGCAGACAAGAAGGGTATTTACCTGCAGAAGTACACCGCAACAGGAGTCGCTGAAGGCGGCGAGGTACTGGTCAACTCGACCACCGCAGGCGATCAGAAGAATCCCGAATTAATCATGGATGACGATGGTGACTTAACGGTTGTCTGGGAAAGTGGCGCTGGCGGTTTCAAGGATGTGTTCCGCCAGAGATTCCAGACACAGGACCGACTGGTATTCACTGTTGGTGACGGTGTTGATGACGCGACTATTGTCCTGACCGGAACCCAGCAAGATATTAATAACGCCCTGGACGGCCTGGTTTTCACCCCGTCACCCGGATTTAACGGTGCTGCGACACTCCAGATTGATATTGATGACCAGGGTCACACTGGTGCAGGCGGCGTGCAGACCGACTCGGATCTCATTACCATCACGGTCGCCGGTAGCAACGAGGCCGCGACGATTGCAAATCTGGCGGGTGATAACCTGGCATACAACGGTGGCGATGGAGTCCGGTTGATTGAACAGGGCGCTGATGCGCTGGTAGCCGATGCAGAATCAGCAGATTTCGATCTTGGTAACCTTACCGTGTCCATTGCCGCCGGTGGTGATGCGACCGAAGACGTACTGTCGATTAACAACGAGGGTATGGGTGCCGGGCAGATCGGGTTCTCCGCAGGAAATGTCTACTATGGTGGTACGCAGATTGGTACCGCTGTTGGTGGAACCGGTGGCGCGAACCTGGTCATAACACTGGACGCAGACGCAACGCCAACGGCTGTCACTGCGCTGGTCAAGAACATTACTTATCAAAACACCGATGCTGTCAGCCCCACAACCGGTGCACGCACCGTTCGCTTCACGATTGATGATGGGGATGGTGCCGTTAGTGCTAACTACGATGCAACAGTGACCGTTTACTCTGGTAACGCTGCACCTACAATTGCCAGCCTGACCGGCGATATACTGAAGTACAACGAAAGTCTGGGAGCCCAGGTCATCGAACAGGGCATTGATTCCGTGGTGGCAGATACAGATTCAGTGGATTTCGATACGGGTAACCTGTCCGTTTCCGTTACCTCAGGTGGTGATGCCTCCGAAGATGAACTTTCGATCCGTAACCAGGGGACGGGTGCCGGACAAATTGGTTATTCAGCGGGTAACGTCAGCTACGGCGGAACATTAATCGGCACGGCTACAGGCGGCACCGGCGGTGTTGATCTGGTGATAACACTAAATTCGAACGCTACACCAACAGCAGTGTCTGCGTTACTCAACAACATCACATACGAGAACACAGATACTGTTGATCCGACAAGCAGCTCACGGAGCATTAGCTTTACTGTTAGTGATGGCGACGGCGCAACCAGTTCCGCGCACACCGCCACGGTGGATTTCGTCTATGCCCCGGAGTTGGATAACACCGGTACTATGACACTCGCCGACATCTTTGAGGATGATGTCACTTCTGCCGGTGATACGGTAGCCTCCATCGTCGCTAGTGCCGGTGGCAACAGGATTACCGATCTTGATAGTAATTCGCTGGAAGGGCTGGCCGTTATAGGAGTGGATGATACAAACGGGACCTGGCAATACAACACGGGATCTGGTTGGACAACGTTCGGTGCCGTGACCAACAACAGTGCCGTGTTATTGAACACAGCTGCGTTGCTCCGTTTTGTACCCGATGCCAACTACAATGGCTCAGCTGGTGATATAACGTTCCGTGCATGGGACCAGACCTCGGGTAACAACGGGGACACTGGTGTGGATGTTTCCACCAACGGCACGATTACGGCGTTCAGTTCCAATACCGAAACAGCCAGTTTGACGATTATTTCCGTTAACGATGCCCCGGAACTCACTGCCACGGCAGTTGACCCGACATTCACCGAGGGTGGCGCTAATGCAGATTTGTTTAGCGCTGTCACAATCACTCTGGATGCGGGTGAAACTGTAGAAGAGTTACAGTTCACAGTGACCAATATCACAGATGGTACAGATGAGATTATCATCATTGATGGTGAAAATATTACCCTCACTGATGCCAACAGCGGTACGACCACCGCCAACAGTTATGATTACAATATTAGTCTTGTGGGATCGACAGCCACAATTACACTGACGACAACCGGTACGTCTGTTGCCAATGCGCAAGCACTGGTGGATGGTCTCGCCTACAGCAACAGCAGCGATGATCCTACGACCACGAATCGGATAGCAACTTTAAGCAGTATTAAGGATAGCGGAGGCACAGCGGACGGCGGAGTAGATACAACCACGTTGACCGTTGCTTCCACCACCACCGTGGTTGCTGTGAACGATGCACCCACACTGACCGCAACCGCACTTGATCCTACCTTTACAGAAGGTGGTGGTGAAGCTGATTTATTTAGCGGTGTCACGATTGACACGATTGAAACCGGTCAGACAGTGGATGAATTAAAATTCACGGTGAGTAATGTCACCGATGGTACAGATGAGGTTGTCGTGATTGATGGTGAAAGCATCGTACTCACCGACACGAACAGTGGCACGACGGTCGCCAACGGTTACGACTATAGCGTTAGCCTTACCGGATCCATCGCGACTATTACCCTGACGACACCCGGTACAACTGTTGCAGCAGCACAAACCCTGGTAAATGGGTTGGCATACAAAAACACGAGTAACGGGCCGACGACAGCAGATCGCGTAGTAACGTTAAGCAGTATCAAGGACAGTGGTGGTGGTACGGATACTTCAGTCCTTGCGGTAGTATCAACGGTTAGTATTGATGCAAAACCGGTGATCTCCAGTGTGGTCATGTCCGATAGTGCGCTTAAAGTTGGCGAGACATCGACACTAACCATCACCTTCTCGGAAGCAGTATCTAATTTTGATAACACGGATATCACCCTTGAAAATGGTACGCTGACTGCGGTTAGCAGTAGTGATGGTGGCGTGACCTGGACCGGGACATTTACACCTACCGACAATATTGAAGACACCACCAATGTGATCACCGTTGGCACAACGCTGACGGACCTGACCGGTAATACACCGCTCGTCGGTAACAGTACGGCTAACTACTCAATTGATACCACCGAGCCAGTTGTCTCGAATGTGGTGATGTCCGATAACGCGCTCAAGGTTGGTGAGACATCGACACTAACCATCACGTTTAGTGAAGCAGTCACGAATTTTGATAACGCGGATATCACGCTTGAGAACGGTACGCTCACCGCGGTTAGCAGTAGCGATGGTGGTGTGACCTGGACAGCCACGTTTACACCTACAGACAATATCGAAGACACAACCAATGTCATCACGGTTGGCACAACGTTGACTGACCTGGCCGGTAATGTACCGCTTGCCGGTAACACAACAGCCAATTATACGATTGATACCACGCAGCCGGTTGTATCGAGTGTGGTCATGTCGGACAGTGCGTTGATTGTTGGTGAGACATCGACACTAACCATCACGTTTAGTGAAGCAGTCACCAATTTTGATAACGCGGATATCACGCTTGAGAACGGTACGCTGACTGCGGTTAGCAGCAGTGATGGCGGTGTGACCTGGACCGGTACGTTTACACCCACTGATAATATTGAAGACACGACTAATGTGATCACGGTTGGCACCACGC
>SMVB01054245.1_pt1 | contig 64033 bp, 78 predicted proteins | sample 2456461 | NCBI WGS metagenome assembly SMVB01 (sample SAMN11095934, study PRJNA526329) | marine sediment metagenome | biome: Marine sediment; feature: Surficial sediment; material: Deep marine sediment; isolation source: Hadal surficial sediment | place: Pacific Ocean | collected 2014-05 | depth...
ATTTCCCGTTCGGCGCGCTGCAAGGTTTCCCGATGTTGGGCGTAAAAATCCAGGCCCTGCCGCTCCCGTTTGCCGGTGATAAAAATTTTGCGGTAGTCATACCAGGGCTTGCTCTTCTCCGCGGGACGGGACATCGCCTTGATGATGCTCTCTTTGCGCTCGGCGTCGGCAAACACATCCATCAATTGCGCGCGATCGAACGCCTGCTCTTGTACCAGTTCATCAATCAACGCCAGCGTTGCAGGATTATCCGCATAATCCCCCCCGGCGAAAGAGAGAGTTGACCAGGTACCCAGAAGAGCGAGGCCGGTTTTCAGCAGTACTGACATAGTAATAACTCGTTTAAAGTGCGAAACAATATTGCGCGGTTGCAGTCGCTCATGCCGCCACCATGCGGCGCTCGGTGCTGACCGCCATCAGAATGCCAAAACCGACCATCAGCGTCACCACCGAAGTGCCCCCGGCACTGACCAGCGGCAATGGTACCCCCACCACGGGCAACAATCCGGCAACCATACCCATGTTAACAAAGATGTAGACGAAAAACGTCAGGGTAAGACTGCCGGAAATCATCCGGCCAAAGCTGGTCTGGGCCTGCACACCTATCCAGAAACCGCGCAGTAAAATCAGCAAATAGAGCCCCATGAGAATCAACACCCCGCGCAGGCCAAACTCCTCGGCCAGCACAGCGATAATGAAATCGGTAGTACTTTCGGGCAAAAAATCCAATTGAGATTGCGTGCCCTGCAACCAACCCTTACCCGACCATCCACCCGAGCCAATAGCGGTCTTGGACTGAATGATATTCCAACCGGCCCCCAGTTTGTCGCTCTGCGGGTTTAACAGGGTCAAAATCCGCTGCTTCTGATAATCCTTCAGTACGAACAGCCAGACCGGCCAGGCAGATGAAAAAGCCACCACCACCGCGCCAAAAATATAGCGCCAACCAATACCTGCCATGAACAGAACGAAGAAGCCACTGGTGGCAATCAACAGCGCAGTGCCCAAATCCGGCTGCTGTAAAATTAGCGCTGCCGGCAAGCCCAGCAACAGCAACGAGCCCAATAGGTACTTTAATTTAGGCGGCAAGGTGCGATCCGCCAGATACCACGCTAGCGTGAGAGGCACGGTCAATTTCAGGATTTCAGCGGGCTGAAAACGAAAGCCGGCGATTTCCAGCCAGCGCTGCGCGCCCTTGGCCCCCACGCCGACAAATATCACCGCCACCAGGGCGGCCACCCCCAGGGCATACAACCAGGGAGCCCAGCGTGCGTATCGTTGCAGGTTGATCTGGGCCGCGGCAATCATCAACACATAGGCGATCAGAAAAAAGCGCCCCTGGCGTACCACGGCCCCCATTTGTTGACCCGAGGCGCTGTACAACACGAACAGGCCATAGACCGTCAGTGCGATCAGCAGCAACAGCAATGGCACATCGATATGGAATCGCGCGGCGGCACTGGGCCGCCTCGCCATGTCGGCCGAACCCTGGGGTAATTGACGAACGTAATCGCCCACTAGTCGGCCTCCCCCAACAGCCAGGCATCGATTACCTTGCGCGCAATAGGCGAGGCGACGCTACTGCCGCCACCATTTTCGACGATGATTGCCACGGCAATGGTGGGCGCTTCCAGCGGTGCAAAAGCGATAAACAAACCGTGATGCCGGTGGCGTTCGGCCACCTCGTCCTCATTGTAAACGGCGTTCTGGGCTATGCCGATCACCTGGGCGGTGCCCGTTTTACCGGCCATCTCATATTGGATTCCAGCGGCCAATTTTTTGGCCGTGCCACCGGGCTCATGCACTACTGCTCGCATGCCGGCATAAATCGTATCCCAGTACGCCGGCTCGGTAACAATGGGTGCCAGGGCGATTGGGGAGACATCCTCGCCGTGCATCGATTTCAAAAAACGCGGCGGGTGTCGAAGGCCGCGGGTCGCGACCACACTGGTCGCCACGGCCAACTGCAGGGGCGTCGTCAGCATATAACCCTGGCCGATACCGGCGCTGAGTGTCTCGCCCGGATACCAGGGCTGGGCTCTGGCCTCTCGCTTCCAACGGGTTGAGGGCAGTACTCCCCGCCGCTCGCTGGTGGTATCAATGCCCGTGCGCTCGCCGAAGCCGAAGGGATGGAGATATTCGTACATCCCGTCTATGGTGAGCTTGCGGGCAAGATCATAGAAATACACGTCACAGGATTCGCGTAGGGCCATGTGCATAGCCACCTGGGGTGCATGCCCGGTACCGCGTATGCGCAGTATCCAATCGCGGTACCGCCGGGTATCGCCCGGCAGCCGATACCAGCCCGGGTCGGCTACCGTGGTCTCAGGCGTCACCAGGCCCGATTGCAAGCCCGCCATTGCCATCATGGGTTTTATGGTAGACCCCGGCGGATACTGGCCCTGCACCGCGCGATTAAACAGGGGGACATCGAGTGAGTCGCGCAGGGCGCTGTAATCGATCAAACTGATGCCGTTTACAAACAGGTTGGTATCGAAGCCCGGCGTCGAAACGAGCGCCAGTATTCCGCCCGTCAGGGGGTCTATCGCCACTACCGCACCCCGCCTGTCCCCCAATGCCTCGAACGCGGCCCGCTGTACAGCTATATCCAGATGGAGGGTAAGGTCGACACCGGGAACAGGGTCAAATCGCTCCAGCACGCGCAAAACCCTGCCGTGGGCATTGGTCTCCACGTTCTGGTAACCCACATCGCCGTGCAGGGTATCCTCATAATATTTTTCAACGCCCACTTTGCCGATGTGAAAAGTCCCCCGATAATCCACCTCGTCGAGATCGTAAGTTTCCTGTTCGTTAATGCGGCCCACATAGCCCAGGGCGTGAGAGAAAAGCGCACCGTGGGGATAGAAGCGCAATAGGCGGGCATCGACAATCACGCCGGGCAAATTGTGCCGATTGACCGCCAGTCGGGCCCGTTCGTCCTCGGTTAAGCGGAAACGCAGCGGCACCTTCTCGTAGGCGCGACTGTACTGGAGCTTTTTGCGAAATTTCTCCATATCGGACTCGGTAATGGGCAGCAAGGTTTGCAGCTCTGCCAGGGTTGCTTCCATATCCGGCACCCGTTCGCGCACAATGGACAGTAAATAGCTGGGACGGTTGTCTGCCAGCAGCACACCGTTGCGATCAAAAATAAGCCCGCGCTTGGGGGGCAAGGATTGCAGCTGCACCCGATTGCGCTCAGATTCAGTTTTATAGATCTCGTGCTCGGTAATTTGCAAACTGAAGTAACGCAACAGCACCACCAGCAACAAACCCAGGACAAGCAAAATAGCCATTATCGTGCGCGCACTGTAAACCCGGGATTCGCGGTGCTGATCCTTTAATGCGGTAAACTCGGGCATTTATCGGCTGGGCCTGACCTGTCTAAACGCGATGATACGGGTGGTTGACGGTAATTGTCCAAGCCCGGTACAACTGCTCGGCCAATATAACGCGTACCAGTGGATGCGGCAGGGTCAAATTACTCAAGGACCAGCGGCGATCGGCCCGCGCCAGACATTGCGCAGACAGCCCATCGGGGCCACCGATCAGCAGGCTGTAATTGTCACCCGACATCTGCCAATTGCCAATCTGCTTCGCCAGCGTCTCCGTGGACCAACTCTGACCTTTGACATCCAGGGCGATCACCTTGTCCCGGGCGGGTATAGCCTTAAGCATTTGCTCACCTTCGAGTCGGCGCAATTGCTCTGTGTTGCTATCCTTGCCCCGCCTGGCGAGCGGAATTTCACGCCAATGCAGTTTGAGTTGCCGCGGCATTCTCACCCCGTAGTCCTGCACCGCCTGGGTGACCCAGGCGGGCATCTTGTTACCAACTGCAATAATACTCAGGCGCATACTGCTAAGGCTTGGCTATAGGCTCGGAATTGGTCTCGGTCTCAAGCTGGGGCTGTGGACTGACCCACAGGCGCTCCAAATCGTAAAAATCCCGGGTGGCTGGCAGCATAATATGTACAACCACATCGCCCAGGTCGACCAACACCCACTCACCGGCCTGCTCCCCCTCAATACCCAGAGGGCGAACACCCTGGTTCTTCGCCTCCATGGAGACGTTGCTGGCCAGGGATTTGACATGGCGATTGGAGCTACCGCTGGCGATTACCAGATAGTCCATGACGTCGGTGAGCGCCGATACATCCAAACTTACCGTGTTAATGGCTTTGAGGTCTGCCAGAGCCGCTATTACCAATTGTTTGAGTTCTTCGGACCCCATGGGGTCGGTGTTCTTTGGCTTGTGCCCTTTCATGTTTTCCTCTTTCCTGAATTGATCACGGCGCTAAATAAAGCTTGTGAGTTGTAATATAGTCCAATACCGACTCCGGCATCAGGTACCTGACAGAATGTCCGCTGGCCAACTTGGCGCGAATTTCCGTTGATGATATAGGCAGGAGCCGCAGTTCGCTGATCAGAACGCCTCCAGCCGGGCGCTCGGTGATACCACTGACTCCCGGTAGCGCGTGGGTCTTTATCCACTGGGCTACCGGGCCTCGCTCCGGCAGCCGCCAGCCGGGCCTGGCAATAACGACCACGTGAGCCCAGTCCAGCAGTTCCTGCCAGCGGTGCCAGGAGTCGAGTTCGAGCAGGGCGTCGCAGCCCATAATCAGGCACAAACTCTCGTCATCGGCCAATTCCCGCCGCAGTTCAATCAGGCTATCGATGGTAAAAGACGGCCCCTCGCGGCGTAACTCTCGCAGGTCACAGGACAGGCGCGGCTCGGATGCCACCGCCATTTCAACCATTGCCGCCCGCTGTTGCGCGCTACACCCCGGCAACTCGCGATGTGGCGGCTGAGCGCTGGGCATTAAACGCAACTGCGCCAGAACCAGGGCCTCACTCAACTCCAACGCCGAGCGCAAATGACCATGGTGAATGGGGTCGAAGGTTCCGCCCAGGACACCAACGGCGGTGAATCGGCCACCGCTCAAGTGCGGACCTGCCCCTCACCGAACACCACGTACTTCTGGGAGGTCAATCCCTCCAGACCGACCGGGCCACGGGCATGCAATTTGTCAGTGGAAATACCAATCTCGGCCCCCAGACCGTACTCGAAGCCATCGGCAAGCCGGGTGGAGGTGTTGATCATGACCGAACTGGAATCCACCTCTCGCAGAAATCGCATGGCATGCCCATGGTCTGTGGTCACAATACTGTCGGTGTGATGGGAGCCATAGTGATTGATATGATCGATGGCCTGAGCCACATCGTCCACCACGCGCACGGCCAATATTGGCCCCAGGTATTCCTCATACCAGTCGCGTTCAGTGGCGGAGCCGATACCGGACAACACCGCACGAGTTTGTTCGCAACCGCGTAATTCAACACCCAGTTCGCCATAGCGGGCCGCCAGTTCGGGTAGCAGGCCGGCGGCTTTTGTCTTCGCCACCAACAGGGTTTCCATGGTATTACAGGTGCCATAGCGCTGGGTCTTGGCGTTTATGGCAATATCAATCGCCATCGCATCCTCGGCCTGTTCATCAATGTAGACGTGACAAACACCATCGAGGTGTTTGATCACCGGTACCCGCGCATCGGCGCTTATTCGCTCAATCAGGCCCTTACCGCCCCGGGGAATGATGACATCGACGTATTCGGGCATCGTGATCAGTTTGCCCACCGCCGCGCGATCCGGCGTCTCCACCAGTTGCACCGCAGCCTCGGGAAGCCCCGCATCGGCCAGACCCCGGCTCAGGCAGGCGGCGATTGCACGGTTCGAGGCCAGGGCCTCAGAACCGCCCCTGAGGATAGTGGCATTGCCCGATTTCAGGCACAGGCTGGCCGCATCGACTGTGACATTGGGGCGCGATTCATAAATGATCCCCACCACTCCCAAGGGCACCCGCATACGACCCAGCATGATGCCGCTGGGCATGGTTTTCAGTTCACTGATGCCGCCCACAGGGTCGGCCAGCGTCGCTACCTGCGACAGCCCCTCGAGCATCGAATCTATACGCGCCGGGGTGAGTTCCAGCCTATCCATCAAGGGCGCGGAGAGACCATTGGTTCGCCCACGCTCCATGTCCTGGTCATTGGCTTCGGCCAGTTCGGTGCGAGCGCCGTCCAGCGCCTCGCCCGCAGCGAGCAAGGCCCTGTTTCTGCTCGCGGTAGACGACGCGGCTACCACGCCTGCAGCCTTCCGGGCTGCGCGACCCAGCGCGTCCATATACTGACCGACGTCCATCTTTTCCAACCTGTAAATAATCGAGGGGCGATTATACCTGAACACAGGCGCAGATGTGTTGGGGATCCACATCAAATACACTGTCGGCAACTATTGCCAATAACGAGAGATAACGCGATGTCCAACACGCCCCGGTTTGAATTCTTTTATGACTGCTCCAGCCCGTGGACCTATTTTGCCTTCACTCGCGTGATCCCCCTGATGGAGCGCCTCGGGGTAGACATTCACTGGCGCCCCATCCTGGTGGGCGGTGTTTTCAACGCGGTCAATCAACAGCTCTACGCCGCCCGGGATAATATGTTCGCCAACAAACAACGCCTGGGCCATTATGTTAAGGATATGAGCGACTGGGCCGAACTGTGCGATATCGCGGTTGGCCAACCCGACGTATTCCCGGTCAACAGTGTAAAGGCGATGCGCGGTGCATTTTTCGCGCAGGAGCAGGGGCTCATTACAGCCTACTCACGCGCTGTATTTGAAGCCTACTGGGGCCACAATCGGGATATCTCCCAGGAGGAGGTACTGTGCGAATTGTGCGGGGAGCTCGGACTGGATACCGAGCGGTTCCTGGCGTGGATTGCCAGCCAATCGTGCAAGGATGCGCTGCGAGCAAATACTGAGGAACTGGTGGCCAGAGGCGGTTACGGCTCACCCACCATGTTTATTAATGGTGACGACATGTATTTCGGCAACGATCGGCTGCCCCTGATCGAACACCGCCTGAGTCAATTGCTCACAAACGCGTAAATAAGCGTGATCTTGATCGCGTCACTGTGCGATCAAGATCAACAACACCAGGTGCTACAGGGCGGCGGAGTTCTCGCTTAAATACTGTGCGACACCGTCTGGCGAAGCATCCATGCCCTTGTCACCCTTATTCCAGCCCGCCGGGCACACTTCGCCGTGCTCATCGGTAAACTGCAGGGCCTCAACCAGGCGAATCAGCTCGTCGATATTACGACCCAGAGGCAGGTCGTTAACCAACTGAGAGCGCACATCACCGTTCTTATCAATGATGAAGGCACCGCGGAACGCGACGCCGTCTGCGGTTTCCACGTCGTAGGAACGACAGATGTCGTGGTTAACATCGGCGGCCATGGTGTAGGAGACCGCGCCGATGCCGCCTTTCTCTATCGGGGTATTGCGCCAGGCATTGTGGGTGAACTGCGAGTCAATAGACACCGCAACCACTTCCACACCCAACTCGCGAAACTTGTCCATACGATGGTCCAGGGCAATAAGCTCCGAGGGGCAGACAAAGGTAAAATCCAGGGGGTAAAAGAACACCAGTCCGTACTTGCCAGCCATCGCCGCCGAGCGCTTATACGAATCTACTATTTCACCGTCTCCCAGTACTGCCGCCACATCAAAATCCGGTGCTGGCTTGCCGACTAAAACGCCCATTTGTTTATACTCCTATTCATAAGGTTAAAAGTGGTGCCCGTCGTGCAATCGCGAACACCGCAGGTGTACCATAGTACACGCGCCGACTATGGTGACACATTTAATTCTAACCATGGTGATAATAGTTAAAAACTATGGCGCATCGCCCCCGTAAACACCGCTATTGGCCGCGGCTGGTTAATATTGTTGACAATCATTCTCATTAGCATTAAGGTTAAGCCCTCTTTGAACCACACGAGTTCTGGCCCGCAATGTACGTCTGCATCTGTAAAGGCATCACCGATACCCAGATCCGCGCCGCCGTGGAAGACGGGGCCAATTCGCTGCGCGAACTCCGCAATACCCTGGGCGTCGCCAGCCAGTGTGGCAAATGCAGTATCCTCACCCGCGAGATCGTTCGCGAATCCCTCAGCGACCTCGCCGACAATGAGCAATTGTTTTACGCTATCAGCTGAAACAGGTTGAGAATCACTCTGATTCTCATTACAAATAACTAATAAAATCAAGAGCTTACGTTGACATCCCTGCTCTATGGGCGCATCATGCTTGCCTTGATAATGCAGCGAGGTATGCTATGAAAGGTGATGCCAAGGTAATTGAATATTTGAATACGGTGCTCGGCAACGAATTGGTTGCCATCAACCAATATTTCCTGCACGCGAAGATGTACAAAGACTGGGGGCTCACCGAACTGGGCGAGCACGAGCACCACGAATCCATCGATGAAATGAAGCACGCCGATGCCCTGATCGAGCGCATTTTGTTTCTGGAAGGCCTGCCAAACCTGCAGAGTCTCGGCAAGCTGTATATCGGCGAGAACACCCAGGAAATGCTGGAGTGCGACTTAAAGCTGGAGCATCTGGCCCACGGCGACCTCAAATCAGCTATCGAATACTGCGAGTCTATTAAGGATTATGTGTCCCGCGAACTGTTTGTGGACATTCTGGAATCCGAGGAAGATCACATCGATTGGCTGGAAACCCAGCTGGGACTCATCGATAAAGTGGGCATTCAGAACTATCTACAAACTGCCATGCACACGGTGAAACCGGGTTAATGACTGTCGACATTGGGTCTGCGCAGGGCGCCAACCCAGCGCAGGTTTTGCGTGGCGGCAGCGAACCAGGCGCCACGCGCCTGAGGTTTTCAGGCCTGCTGCGATGCCTGTGATGCCGCCGATGCTTTGACCAACGTCTGTAACTCACCGGTTTCATGCATCTCGGTGACAATATCACAGCCGCCTATCAACTCTCCGTCCACCCACAGTTGGGGAAAGGTGGGCCAGTTGGCGTATTTAGGCAAGTTGGCGCGAACATCGGGGTCTGACAGTATATCGACATAGGCAAAACGCTCACCACAGGCCATCAATGCCTGTACGGTACGCGCGGAAAAACCACACTGGGGCTGGTTGGGCGATCCCTTCATGTAGAGCAAAATACTGTTGCTCTGTATTTGTTGTTTAATCGTATCGATTATATCCATCTTCAATTCCGGCGTGGTTCTATTAAGGAGCGTTATTCTACTCCGTTTCGAGGTGAATTGCGCTAGGGAACCGTTTGCCATGCCCCGTAATTACCGATATAGTTATTACTACCGAGGCAGCAGGCGCTGCCTTTTTGCGTTCCTAGACGAACAGAAGCAGGGCAAAAGAGACTATCTGCCATGTCCGCACTGATGCCGACTTATGCAAGATTAGCCGTAACCTTTACCCACGGAGAGGGCGCGTACCTGTTCGATTCTCAGGGCACGCGCTACCTGGACGGCATTGCCGGCATCGGGGTAAACGCCCTGGGGCACGCCCACCCGGCAGTGACCCGCACGATTACCGAACAGGCAGCCAGGCTCATACACACCTCCAACTTGTATCGCGTGGAGGCCCAGGAAAAACTGGCACAGCGGCTCGCCTCTATCGCCGGGATGGACGCCTGTTTTTTTGGCAATTCTGGCGCCGAGGCCAACGAGGCAGCGATTAAACTGGCCCGCCTGTATGGGCACCAGAACAATATCTCCAAACCGACCATCATAGTACTGGAGGGGGCGTTCCACGGCCGCACGCTCGCCACGCTTACAGCCACCGGTAATCGCAAAATTCAGGCCGGCTTTGAACCCCTGGTTGCGGGCTTTATCAGAGCCCCGCTAAATGATATTGGCGCCTTGCACCAGATAGCAAAAAGTAATCCCGATGTGGTCGCTATTTTGATGGAGCCCATCCAGGGCGAGAGTGGCATACGGGTTGCGGATGCGGACTACCTGCGGGCGATTCGCGAGCTGTGCGACCGCCAGTCCTGGCTGATGATGCTCGATGAAGTGCAAACGGGCAACGGACGCACGGGCTCATATTTTGCCTACCAGGGGTTGTCTTTCCTGCCCGATGTGGTGACCACCGCCAAGGGCTTGGGTAATGGTGTGCCCATCGGCGTCTGCCTTGCGCGTGGCGCGGCCGCCCAGGTTTTTTCCGCTGGCCAACACGGTTCTACCTACGGCGGCAACCCCCTCGCCTGTGCCACGGCACTGACCGTCATCAACACCATAGTCGAGCAGGACCTGGCCGCCAATGCTACCGCCATGGGTCAATTGATACGCGATACGCTCAACGAACAACTGGGCGATTCAGATCACATTGTCGAGATCCGCGGTCGCGGGCTAATGCTGGGCATAGAGCTCGCCACTGACTGCCCGCAGTTGGTGGAAAAAGCGCTGGCTCGCCAGCTGCTCATTAATGTCATCGCGGGCAATACCATTCGCCTACTGCCGCCCCTTATCATCGGCCCAGACGAGGCGCGAGAAATTGGCCACACGCTCGCCCAGTTGATCCGAGACCACCGCTAACGACGCCCGCGTCAACCCTCTGACAACGTTGTAACAGCACCCTAAACAGCAGGTAATACTATGTCTGACACCAGGCACTTTCTAACATTACTGGATTTTACGCCCGCCGAACTCAACGCCCTCTTGCTGCGCGCGATTGAAATGAAAGGCGAGCGCAGCGCGGGTAACGACCAACGCGCGTTCCCGGGCACGGTACTGGCGATGATCTTTGAAAAATCCTCAACCCGAACCCGCGTGTCATTCGAAGCGGGCATGGCGCAGCTGGGCGGTCACGCCATGTTCCTGTCCCCGCAGGATACCCAGCTGGGCCGCGGCGAGCCGGTTGAAGATAGCGCCAGAGTCATCTCCTCCATGGTCGACATCGTGATGATCCGAACCTATGGCCACGACATTGTCGAGCGCTTTGCCGCGCACTCCAGCGTCCCTGTTATCAACGCCCTCACGGATGGTTTTCACCCCTGCCAGTTACTGGCCGATATGCAGACCTGGTTGGAACAGCGCGGCCCCATGGCCGGCAAAACAGCTTGCTGGGTGGGCGATGGCAATAATATGTGTCAGTCGTACATCAACGCCGCCCGTCAATTTGACTTCGAGCTGCGCATCGCCTGCCCGCCGGGATTCGAGCCCGACGCAGCGCTGCTGGCGGCCAACGCCGACCGGGTCAGTGTTAGCCATGACCCCAAATTGGCGGCGCGGGGGGCGGACCTGGTGGTCACCGATGTGTGGACGTCCATGGGACAGGAGAGTGAGCAGAGCGAGCGAGCCCGCTTGTTCGCCCCCTATCAGGTGAACGCTGACCTGATGGCGCTGACCGCGGGGGACTCCCTCTATATGCACTGCCTACCGGCGCACCGCGGCGAGGAAATCAGCGCCGAGCTCATGGACGCACCGACCTCGGTGATATGGGATGAAGCGGAGAACCGATTGCATGCTCAAAAGGCGCTGATGGAAGCCCTGCTGCAGGCAAACTAAATACCGCTCTCCCGGGATAATCACCCCGGGGGGGGAGGTCACCCCGGCGGCAAACGTCACTGAATAATTGCTAATAACCTACGCTTATATTCCGCCCTACCCGATAGAAGAAATAAATAGATACGCCAGAAAATCTTCCCACCCCTGGGCAATCTATCGAGAATCACGTGGTGCATGGCCTGCACAGTTAGTGAACGCAGACGACCGCCATTACCCACAACTTATCCACAACATAATCCCAATCTATTACCCTTGCATTGTCCCCTCCATCGCATTATCTTGTACCTAAGCCAGCCGACTACCCCTATATGTTGGGTTAACCGGTCATAAAACGATCAAAATAAGCTATAATAAACGGTATCAGCTCCGGAATTTAATGAACCAGATTAATGAAGAGCTGCAACTGGATTGTCTGGCCCAGGAGTGCATCACACCAGAGCGTGACTTCAGACCAGGAAGTTACTGCCTCAGGCTTCGCCAGCATGCCGTGGCGCTCTCCCGCAGTGACAAATGTCAGGAACAGCACAGTAAGTGATACGCAAAACAATAAGGCCAAAGGCCATAACGTCGGAGTAGACATGCAGACAGAGATTAACCCGGGCACATCCACCGAAGCACCCGCCGCTTCGCGCGAAACCCCCAACGTGAGTGCCAGCATCGCAGCCACCGCCCCAGGACTCATTCGTGTTATTAAGCGCAACGGCACGGTGGTGCCCTTTGAAGACAGCAAAATATCCGTGGCAATTACCAAGGCATTTCTCGCCGTGGAGGGCGGCACCGCTGCCGCATCCAGTCGCATCCACGAGACGGTCGCCAGCTTGACCGGCCAGGTTACGGCAACCTTTAAACGCCGCATGCCCTCTGGCGGAACCATCCACATTGAAGATATCCAGGACCAGGTAGAATTGTCCCTGATGCGTACTGGAGAGCACAAAATTGCTCGAGACTACGTGATCTACCGCGAAGAACAGAGCCGCAAACGGGCGAAAAAACAGGCGCTGTCGCCGGAGACACAACGCGCAGCGGGCAAACTATCGGTAATCCATCCCGACGGCAGCCGCGCGCCGCTCGATCTGGATCGACTGCACACCATCGTGAACGAGGCCTGTAGCGGCCTGTCCGATGTCAGCGAAGCTAACATTCTCGACCAGGCCCTCAAGAATTTGTATGACGGGGTGTCCTCGGCTGAACTCAGCACTTCCCTGGTGATCACCGCCAGAACCATGATAGAACAGGAGCCCAACTATTCGTATGTGGCCGCACGCCTATTGTGTGACGACCTGCGCGCCGAGGCGCTGAGCATCCTGAACGTTGCCGCCAGTGCCACCCAGGCCGACATGGCAATCCTGTACCCCAAAGCCCTCACAGCGTATATCGCGCGCGGCATTGAGCTGGAGCTGTTGGCGCCGCATTTGGCAGACTTTGACCTGGCGGCCCTGGGCGAGGCGCTACTGCCGGAGCGCGACCTCCAGTTTACCTACCTGGGCCTGCAAACCCTGTACGATCGCTACTTTATTCACAGCAACGATGTGCGCCTGGAACTTCCCCAGGTGTTTTTCATGCGCGTCGCCATGGGTCTTGCCCACGCGGAAGAGCATAAAAATGCCCGGGCGATAGAGTTTTACCAGCTGTTGTCCTCCTTTGATTACATGAGTTCCACCCCCACCTTGTTCAACGCCGGCACCCTGCGTCCACAGCTGTCGTCTTGTTACCTCACCACTATACCCGACGATTTGGGCGGAATTTACAGCGCCATTCGCGACAATGCCCTGCTCTCCAAATGGGCGGGCGGACTGGGCAACGACTGGACGCCCGTGCGCGCCCTGGGTGCCTACATCAAAGGCACCAATGGAAAATCCCAGGGTGTCGTACCCTTTCTCAAGGTGGTGAACGACACCGCCGTGGCGGTAAACCAGGGGGGTAAACGCAAAGGCGCGGTGTGTGCTTATTTGGAAACCTGGCACATGGACATCGAAGAATTTGTGGAGTTGCGCAAGAACACCGGCGATGATCGCCGCCGCACCCACGATATGAACACCGCCAACTGGATTCCCGATTTGTTCATGAAGCGGGTATTCGATGCCGGTGAGTGGACCCTGTTCTCTCCCAACGAGGTGCCCGACCTGCACGACCTCTACGGCAAGGCGTTCGAGACTCGCTACGAGGAATACGAGGCAATGACCCGCAGCGGAGAACTGACGTTTTTCAAAACGGTCAAAGCGGAAAACCTGTGGCGCAAAATGCTGGGCATGCTGTTTGAAACAGGGCACCCGTGGGTGACCTTCAAGGATCCATGCAACCTGCGCTCACCACAACAACACCTGGGCGTTGTTCACTCTTCCAACCTGTGCACCGAGATTACGCTCAACACCAATGAAGAGGAAATTGCGGTGTGCAACCTGGGCTCAATCAACCTGCCCCAGCACATCGATGAGAATGGCCTCAATCTGGTCAAACTCCAGCGGACTATCAACACCGCCGTTCGCATGCTCGATAATGTCATCGATATCAATTACTACTCGGTGCCCCAGGCGCGCACCTCCAATATGCGCCACCGCCCTATAGGGCTAGGCCTCATGGGCTTTCAGGACGCGCTGTACAAGCAACATCTCTCCTACGGGTCGGAGCAGGCGGTCGAATTTGCCGATCGCTCCATGGAGGTCATCAGCTACTACGCCATTCAAGCCTCCAACGCACTCGCGGAAGAGCGCGGCGCTTACTCCAGCTACGAAGGTTCCCTGTGGAGCCAGGGTGTGTTCCCGCTCGATTCACTGGACTTGTTGATTGAAAACCGCGGCGCCGACTATATCCAGGTAGACCAGAGCCAGACCATGGATTGGGACAGCCTGCGCTCATCGGTGAAGCAGCACGGTATGCGCAACTCCAATGTAATGGCTATCGCACCCACGGCAACCATCGCCAACATCACCGGTGTCTCTCAATCCATTGAGCCCACCTATCAAAACCTGTACGTAAAGTCGAACCTGTCCGGTGAATTTACCGTGGTGAACCCCTATCTGGTCAATGACCTGAAGGCCCGGGACCTGTGGGATACGGTGATGGTTAACGACCTCAAGTATTACGATGGCAGTGTGCAGGCGGTCGAGCGCGTGCCGGCAGACCTGAAATCCATCTATGCAACCGCATTTGAAGTTGAACCACGCTGGCTGGTTGACGCTGCCAGCCGCCGGCAAAAATGGATAGACCAGGCGCAATCCCTGAACCTGTATATCAACAATGCCAATGGCAAGAAGCTCGATATCACCTACCGCATGGCGTGGTATAGCGGGCTCAAGACGACCTATTACTTGCGTTCACTGGCCGCCACGGGTACGGAGAAATCCACCATAGACACGGGGTCACTCAACGCCGTGTCCGTCGGTGAACCGCAAAGCGCACAGCCGGCGCCGGTGCCCCTGGCGTGTTCGCTGGACGACCCGGACTGCGAGGCCTGCCAGTAAGCATGGCAACAGAGACTGAAACAGACTACAGAGAATAGAATCGATGCTGAACTGGAATGACTATCACATAGAAGACACTGCAGCGGCGGCAACCACCGGCCAAACCTCGGCGGAGCCGACCACCGTGCCTGAGCCCGCGTCGGTTGCTGCCCCCCAGGCGCTGGAACCAGCGGTGGTCAGCCCGGAACCTGTCGCCGTGGCAGCGGCTGTAGTGCCCCCTGCTGACGCGCCGCCGCCAGATCGCATAGCCCAGGCCGCGCAAGCCGTTGCCAACATCGATGTGGCACCCGGCCTCGAGGAGCTGGAAATGGGCGCGGCCCGGGTGACCGTTGATGAAAAAGCGATGATTAACTGCCGCGTGGATTTAAATCAGCTGGTGCCGTTTAAATATGACTGGGCATGGCAGAAGTATATCGATGGCTGCGCCAACCACTGGATGCCCCAGGAAGTTAACATGACCGCGGACGTTGCCACCTGGCGCAGCGCCGACGGCCTGACCGAGGACGAACGCCGCATTATCATGCGCAGTCTGGGCTATTTTTCCACCGCGGATTCACTGGTTGCCAATAATCTGGTGCTGGGAATTTACCGGCTGATTACCAACCCAGAATGCCGCCAATACATACTGCGCCAGGCCTTTGAAGAGGCGATCCACACCCATGCCTATCAGTACTGCATTGAATCCCTGGGCATGGATGAGGGCGAAGTATTTAATATGTACCGCGAGGTACCAACGGTCGCCAAAAAGGCCGCCTGGAGTATTAGCCATACCCGCAACCTCAGTGATCCAACATTCTCCACCGGTACACTGGAGTCCGACCAAACTCTGTTGCGCAACCTGATAGGTTTTTACGCGGTGACCGAAGGTATTTTCTTTTACTGCGGTTTCACCCAGATTCTGTCCATGGGGCGGCGCAACAAAATGACCGGCGTTGCCGAGCAATTTCAATACATCCTGCGCGATGAGTCCATGCACCTGAATTTCGGTATCGACGTCATCAACCAGATAAAACTGGAAAACCCACATTTGTGGACCGAGGAGTTTCAGACCGAAGCGATTCAGATGATTCTGGAGGGCACCCAGTTGGAGGTTGACTACGCGCGTGACACCATGCCGCGCGGAGTGCTGGGCATGAACGCCGCCATGATGGAAGAATATTTGCAGTTTATCGCCAACCGTCGCCTCTCCCAACTGGGGCTGCCGGAGCAATTTCCGGGCGTGCAAAACCCCTTCCCCTGGATGTCGGAGATCATGGATCTGCGCAAGGAGAAGAATTTCTTCGAGACACGGGTAATTGAGTACCAGACAGGCGGCGCCCTGACCTGGGACTAGGTACGACTGGCTAGACCTTGACATTAACGCGTTAAACCGGCTCCACGAGGACTCTACCAATGAATAATAGCGACAAGACTCCCAAGGATACCGAGACAATCCTGATGGCTTTGGATCAAATCAGCCAGACGATTGATGTAATGACGAGCGTGGTTGGGCGACTGCGTGTCTACCTGCAGGAACACCCCGACGGCACAGCCAGCACCGATGCCAATCAAAGCCTGGGCGCGGAGATGCGATCGGATCGGGTGCTGCACTAACAAATCCCGCCCCGCACTCTAAGGTTTGGCCGCATCACTCGTAATCACGGTGCCGTGAGCAGCTAACTCGGCGTCCACCGCGAGCCAGGGGATTCCCAGCCCCGCCAGCCAAACCAGCGCCTCCTGAGCGGGCATCAACATGGCTATCGTCGCGCTGCTACCCGCCACCAGGCACTGATCTGCCAACACGGTCACCGCCGCTAAACCCGCAACTGGCCAGCCTGTCTTCGGGTTGAGAATATGCCCGTAGCGCTGACCATCGAACTCAATACAACGCTCGTAATCGCCACTGCTGGCCAGCCCACCACTGGCCAGGGGGATCCGGGCAATCGCCCTGTTTTTCTGCGCTGGGTGGCGAATACCGATCTGCCAGGGCTGGCCTTCACCCCGCCCGCCCAGCGCCGCCATGTCACCGGACAGATCAACCAATGCGTGTTCGATACCGCGCTGACGCAGCACGCTCGCCGCGCTGTCGCAGGCGTACTCCTTCACACAGCCGCCAAAATCGAGTTCCATACCCGCCAACGGCAAACGAACAGTGCGCTCATCCCACTCGATTTTGTCCCAGCCAATCAGCGGCAACACTTTGTCGATTTCCTGCTGAGTGGGCGGGCGGGCAGACTTAAAGTCCCAGACGCGGTGCAACACACCGGAGGTTAAATCGAATAGCTCGTCGCTTTCCCGCCACAGAGTTTGGGCGTAATTGAATAGGCCCGCAGTCTCTTCATCGATGGCGACGGGGCGGCTATTGCCGGCAAGACGGTTGATCTCGCTGGTCAGGGAGTCGGGCAGATAGCGGCTGTATTTGCGCTCCAGCCTGTGCACTTCCGCCTCTGCCGCGACTATTGCAGCGTGCGCAAGCTCTGGCTCAGCACAGTCTATGCGGAGGCGACAGGGGCCGCCCATCGCCACAAAACTGTGCTCAAACCGCTGCATAAGCCGATAGCGGATTACTTGAAGATATAGTCCAGGCCAATACTGTAACGCCAATATTCAACCAGGGCCGGGGACTCTTCACCGCTGTACAGGCCCCAACTCTCACTGGTTTCATAGCGCTCTCCGGTGACATTGACCGACCAATTACCCATTTCATGCTGCAGGCGCAAGCCCGCCGTAATCGCACCGAAGGCGGAAAGTCGATAGTCATCGGCAAAATAGCGATCGTCAAGATCTACCAGATTGGCAAAGAAATCGGCCTGATCCTGGCTGTAATAACGCAGGAAGGGTACTACGCGGGTATGTTCGCCCACGCCCTGATGCCAGGATAGATCAATCGTGTGGGACGATATCCCCCAGTTGTCGTCAAAATATCGGTAGTCGGCATGCAGCGCGGCATTGGCGCCGAGAAAGAAGTGGCGATAACCGGCGCTCGCGGCCCACTCCTTGCGTTCATCGGGGCGCTGGTCATTCAGCTTGTAGGGGTCGGTCAAGAAGCCTTCACGGTAGGTGTAGCTCAAACCGAATCGCATGATCGCGCGTTTGCTGACAATACGGGTTACACCCACCCAGGCCGAGCGAATATCCTTGTCATCTTTCAGCGTATGGGTTGGCACTGAACCCTGGGTGGGCTCGAGTTCATCCTGGGAGACGCTGAGCGCAGCGCTGTACGTCGTGAGCCCGTCGACGCTGTTGAGCGCCGCATCCAGAGCAACAGAATTGGACTGGTAGTCATCTTCATCGGAACGCGTGTAATTGAAGCCGGCATTGCCGCGGTCATAATAATAACGCGTGGTGACGCTTACATCGGTGCGAGTGTCAGCGATGCTGGCACCGCTCATAATCACTTTGGGATTGCCATCGATGCTCTCGCCCACAAACCAGGGGGAGGCACCGCTCATGTCTTCCCATTGAACGTCCAGGGCCACAGACCAGTTATCGGCCACCGGGGCCAGTAAATGAAATTGGGCCACATCGATTTCATAGCGCTCAGAGCTACCGCCAAAGGTATTGCCACTTTTCGTATCGTCTTCGCGATATTGGCTGTAGCGCACCCCGACCTCGGTAAACTCCGGCGGTGCATCCGCCTGGGCGCCTTGATACGCGGGCAACAGCAGTGCGCTGGAGGTCAGTGCGAGCAAGGTAGGGTTTTTATCGCCGCGAGTAATGCTCATGAATAGTATGCCTCTAGTTGCAACCACAGCCGCCGCCAGCAGCGCCCCCGCCGCCGGAAGAAGCTTCCTTGCTCGTGTGGATCTGGTCTCGCAAACCGGCTTCCATCACATCGCCCTGCCATTGCATGTCCCCCCGGGCGAGGGTGCCTCGCTCCCAAGGCTGCACGGTTTCACAGCCACACAGAAAAACGATAACAACAACTAACAGGCATTTCACAGCGGTGGCTCCCCCAGCAATGTAGTAATTTCAGCGCGCAGCTTCTCCCCGTCGCCCCTGCGAAAGCCCTGGTGCACCAGGCGCACCACACCCTCACGATCGATCAGGTATGCCGTTGGCATGCCCAGAATCCCGTAGGTGCGCGGAGTAACACCCTCGGCATCGCGAACAACCAGATAGCTGACCGGGACCTCATTGAGAAACGTTAGCGCATCCGCCTCGAATTCATCGACATTGATCGCCAATACCTCGAAGCCTCGCGGTCCCAGTTCCAGACGAAGTTGTTCCAGTTGGGGGAAAGACATGCGACAGGGGCCGCACCATGAGGCCCAAAAATCCAGGTAGACCACTTTGCCACGTAACTCTGCCAGACTTACCTGGGCCGTCGGCGTGCCCGGAGTAGATTGGGGGTCAGCTACGAGTATGGGTAAGTCAATAGCCGGTGCGACCTGACCGACGACGACGCCAGCGGCTTCAACTCGGGCGGGCAGCCCCAGACACAGGCTTAGACTCAGAACGAGTATCCAACACAGGCGGCGGCGCATGTTTTAGCGTTCCACCTCCAATTCCAACAGGGTCCACGAATTGTATCCGTGGTTGTGCAGGTGATACTCCACGGTACTGCCCTCGGGGGCATCGAATGCCACCGGTATACGCAGGTCGTAGATTTCGGCCTTGGTCGGGATATTCACCTCGGCTTCCCATATTAGTTGCCCCGCGATGGACACCGCAACGTGGGCACTGGCGGGTTTTTCAAAAGCCAGGTCGGCGTGCCAGAGTACCAGGTGAACAGTATCGCCGGCGCGGATGGCCGCCTTGCTGGGCTGGCTCACAGACAGGTAATTACAATATCCGGTCTCGACCTCCAGCGCCCCGTCTTCGTTATACCAACTGTTAACCGGGCAATCGACGTTGGCCGGGCGGTGGGCCGCCAGGGAGTCATCCCCCGCGCCTTGCTCCACCCAACTATCGGCATCCACCAGGGCATTACTCTGAGCGGCGGCCTGCTCTACGATATCGATTTCGACACTTTGCTCTATGCCCAAGGCATGGTGGTCGGGGCCGCGTAAATCGACCCGCAGGGTATGAATCCCCGGTGCCATATCATCGGGCAGTGGAAAGTAATAATTATCGTCCCATCCAATCAGGGGCTCAGTGCCCTCATCCAGATAAACATGATAGTGGCCCGTATACAATTGTGAGTGATCTTGGTCGTGCCCCTCGTCCTCAGCTTCATCCGGATCGTGCAGGGCAAAATTGTTCAAAATGAGCTTAAGCGGGACCAGATCGCCGGCGGCAAAGCGCTGACGATAGACGGGCGATTCCACATACACAGAGGGAGAATAACTGTAATCATAATTGGCCAGGGGCTGGCTCATTAATATGGACATCAGGCACATCTCATCGCCCGTGCCGTCACCCCATTCCACGTATTTTGTAATCTGCTGGACGCCATCGACAAATTGCTGATTCTGCTGGCTGTTATCCCAAGTGCACTCGAGCTTGATCAGGTCGTTGGGCTGGATCAGCAGCTCTCGATCAAATCCGTAGGTACTCTGCCAGTTGAAATCCCATTTACGCACATCCAGGATCACCTGTTGGGTACCATCGGCGCGAATCAAAGTGGTGCGACCACCACTGCCAAGGCCATGCATGTGGAGAAACCCCTGGTGCATAACCCAGGGGTCTGCGCCGGTCAGACCCGCTTCCTGGCCAAAGACATTGGCCAGTATAAAGGCAGGTAGAAAAATCTCGTGGCTCACCGCCGGATCGCCTGCGGGAATAGGCATGCCGCCAGGTGACAGCCATCTGGGGTCGGTCAGCAAAAATCCCCGCGCCGGCCGGTCTACCTCGTCCGCCGTGGCCACCCGAATCAGGCTTTGATCGGGAACGGGCTCTGAGACCAGCGTGTTGTAGTGCATCTGTACCACCATGACAGACCCGGGCTTCACGCCGGTGCCAAGGCCTTTGGCGGAGCGCTCTCGTCCCGCGCCGGGCACCCAACCGCCTATCTGGCGGGGAAGCGGTGCGCCGGAGACGCCGCCGGCACCCAGGCAATGCCAGCCGGGTCGACCGTCTTGTCCCCCCGCTGCGTAATACAGCGCCGCATCTTCCGGTTCCGCAATGGAGACAATAACGTGATGAACTTCCTCAACCTGATCGGGCGTAACATCGACACCGGTGACGTAGGTAAACTCATCCAGCGGCCATTCGATAGCGAAGCAGCGATGATCATCCGGGCGCACCGTGGGTGTGTAGGCCTGGGGCATTTTTAGCGTGAGATTGAAGTCCAGCGGATTGCTCTCTACCGCGGCATCGGCTGCCACATAATCTGCTGGATTGCCCTCAGCCAGGTCACCTTCCAGCCAATCCAACAGGATGTATTTCTGCTCCGGCTTCAGGCCGCCCTCGTGGCGAAAAGGGGTGTAGCCCTTGGTGGGAAGCCAGGGAGGCATGCTGCCGTTGCGCACGGAAAATGCCGCCGCGGCGGCCACCGCAACCACGCTTTGATAACTGCCAAAAGGGAATGGGGCAATACCGCCCTCTACATGGCAGCCTTCACATTTTGCTTCCATGATCGGCCGCACATCGCGGTGATAAGTGTACTGGCCAGTCACTACAGAGACCGGTGTTTGCGACGCGTCTCCCTCCGGCGCACCATCGGCCAGCCAGCCCAGCAGAAGCGCTGTGTCATTGGCATTCGGGCCGGCGAAGCCCAGCGGTGGCATGGCGCCACTCTCCAATACATAAACCAGAGCCGAACGCTTGCCGTAGACCTGGGCATAACTCTCTAGCGGGAACGGTGCAACGCCCTCCGCGTTGTGACAGTTGACGCAATAGCGATCCAACAACGGCTTGGCCGCGCTGTAATAACTGACGGCGGGGAGCGATGAGCCCCCCGAGTTGGAGGATGAACCCACGGTGCCACCGGAGGACGGCCCATCGCCACCACTGCCACCCCCACTACAAGCGTGCAATAGGAATATACCGGCGATTAGGCACAGGGGGCGCAATGTGATCTTCGTTAACATGACGGGCAAATTACCACGAATAAGCTTACTAGTCAGCCCCTTGGGGGATACTGTTTTCGCCGGACAGGACGCTATCAATTTGCTCCAATGCCCGCACGAGCGCGCCATGGGCAAGGTCGGCCCCCTTGAAGTACTCTTCGGCCATCGGCGCAACGCCACAGCGCTGAGGCATGTCGCCGCGCTCCTCTATGCGCTGATACAGAGTCGGCAGGAAAATAAATTGCAGCCACTGGGGCAGCGTTAGCGTATCCACGTAAAAAGGCTGGTCGCTGACCAGTGCGCTGGCCGGGGGAGGCAATCGCTCCCACAGCCCCAATTGCCTGAGTTCTGCCTCTATATCTATCAGTATCTCGGCTATTTCTGTGGACATAAATCTCGCTTGAACGGGGGCAGGGAATCGAGAATCGCCCGACCGTAGCGCTTTGTCATCAATCGCCTGTCCATCAGCGTCACCCTACCCTCATCTTGTTCCGTGCGCAAAAGCCGCCCACTGGCCTGCACCAGGCGCAGCGCCGCGTCGGGCACGCTTATTTCCATAAAGGCGTTTCTACCCTGGGCTTCGACCCACTCGGCGAGGGCCGCCTCCAACGGGTTATTGGGCACCGCAAAAGGTATTTTGGCGATCAGCACGTGGCGGCAATAGTCGCCGGGCAGATCTACCCCTTCGGCAAAACTGGCCAGGCCGAAAATAATGCTGCCATCGCCGCGGTCTATGACCTCCCGGTGACGTCGCAGTATCTCCTGTTTACTGTAGTCGCCCTGCATTAAAATCAACTCGCCAAAAACGGACGTCAGTCCGTGATACACGTCCACCATCTGGCGTCGGGAGGAAAACAACACCAGGCTGCCCTCCCCGCGATCAAGCAATTGTGGCAGCTGGCTAATTAACGCGTCCGTATGGGCCTGGGCGTCACTGGGATCACAGTCCATGACGGGCACGTGAAAAGTTGCATTGGCATAATTAAAAGGGCTGGGTACAATTTTGAACGCCGCATCCCGGGGCACGCCCGAATGCAATATGAAACGCTCGAAAGAATTTAACGCGGTCATTGTCGCCGAGGTTATCACCACCCCCGCCGCTCTGGACCACAGGTACTCCTGTAAAATATCACCGGCCAGAATCGGACTACAGCGCAACTCGAATCCGGGCTGGCCGCCGCTGTTAAGCAGGCTTATCCAGCGTGCCTTGGGGGGGCGCTCGGCGTCACCTTTCACCGCATAATCCTGCCACAGTGCCAGGGTACTCTCGGCGCGGCCCAACATCGCCCCAATGTGGATATGCCACGATTCGATCTGGTTTTTGTCGACCCTGGCGAAGTCATCATCCAGGGCCTCCTCCAGCGCGGCTTCCACCCGGGAGGTACTGTGTACCAGCTTGGTGAATTGCCCGGCCAATGTGGCGGCAACCCGCATCAGGGACTCGGGAACCAGGCCGTGCTCAAAACGCAAACGCTGGTCCTCCCGATCATCCTGCACCGGACATTCCTCGAACAGTGCCGCCACCACTTGCTCGGCGACTTGCAGGCTGGCGATGGCCTCGTCCATTTCCCCCGGCAGTGCCTGTAGTGGCTTGAGCAAACTGGCAAAGGCCGCCAGGGTGGGAGCCCCCTGGGCCAGCAACTTCTTGCTGTCCGTTAGCCACTGCGCGGTGGTATGCAGTCGACAGAAACTGGAAAAATGCGCCAGCGCCTTGTCGGGCAAATGGTGGCCCTCATCAAACAGGTAAATGCTGTCTTCCGGCGCGGACAAAATAGCACCACCGCCAAGGGCCAGGTCTGACAACACCAGATCATGATTGGTGACGATAATGTCGGTACTTTGCAGTTCGTCTCTAGCTCGAAAAAACGCGCACTGGCTAATATTGGGACATCGCCGGCCACTGCACTGACTGTGATCGGTGGTCACCCCAAACCAGATTTCTTCGGCCACACTCTCGGGCCATTCATCCCGGTCGCCATTCCACTCGCCGCGACCAATGGCCTCCAGCATCGACGAGTACACCGGCAGCGCTTCCGCCGATGGCGGCGCGCCCTGCTCATCGGGGTACAGGGGCAACACGCCGGCCTCAGCTGTTCCACCGGCCAGGGCGCCATCGAGCTTGGATAGACACACGTATCGACGCCGGCCCTTGGCCAGGGTAAAGCTGAAATCCAAGCCACTGTGGCGTTTAATATCCGGCAGGTCTTTGTTCATCAGTTGTTCCTGCAGGGCGATGGTGGCTGTTGCAATGATCAGTCGCTTATCCAGCGCCTGCGCCAGGGGAATGCTGGCTACCGCATAGGCGATCGTCTTGCCCGTGCCGGTACCGGCCTCTATAACGCAAATTGCCGGGGAGTCCCCATCCGCTCCCGGGGAGGCGATTCGGCCCAGCGTATTGGCAATTTCTGCAATCATCTGGCGCTGACCGAAGCGGGGAGTCAGCGACTTGCTTTCCATCAGTGCACTGTATGCCTCGCGGATCGCCTCTTTGCAGTCCTGACTCAGCAAGAACGGCCAACCAAATCCAGCTTGCTGGTAATCGCGTTGGCGTAGATTGCCAGCGCGTAGGGGCGGTGTTGCTCAGGCATGGCGTCGATACGGGCTGCAAAATCGGCGGCACTGCAATCCCCGTCCTCCAGGTAGAGTTCGTCTGGCAACACGACATCATCGCCGTGTAACATGCGATAGGCGTAGACGTTAGTGGGATGCAGGCAGTACAGCGCGATCACCTGACGGTCAACCTCCTCCGCCACCGCTGCGGGGGTGTCCATGTCGTCTCCCAGGGGCGTGCCGAAGGAGACGTGTACGCGGCCCTTATTACCGGCGATGCCCTGGCCGATGGAAGCGATATCCTCCTGTTCGCCTTTTTCATAGCTGCCCTGGGTAGCCCGTTGATATAGCTCGGCCGCCTTCAGCGCGTCGCAGGGATCCAATTCGTAGGAGATGGCAACCGGCACAATGCCCAGGCCGGCGATATGCTCAGCGAAGCTCTGCTCGCCTTTGTTTCGACTCATGGCAAGCATTTTTACAATGGCCGGTTCGGTGAGATCCCTGCCGTCTTTCGCTCGCCCTTCGCGCTGGGCGATCCAGATAGGGGCCCTCTCTTCGAGCAGGGAGTACTTGATGTAAGCCGACAGGGTTTTGGTGGCAGCCAGAAACTGACGCGGGCTGCTGAGTGAGCGTTTGACAATAAAGCTCTTATTGAGTCGCATCAGGTCGGCAACCCAGGGCTTGGTCAGCAAGTTATCGCCAATCGCAATGCGCACGGTTTCGCGATCCTCGCGGTACAGGGCATAGTTGGTAAAAGCCGGGTCCATGGTGATATCCCGGTGATTACTCATATAGAGAAAGGCCTTATTCGCCGGCAGGGCATCCAGGCCGGACGAGGTAAACCCGCTACTCGAGCGGCCTATCATGCGATCCATATACGCCTTGATGACCATCTGCATACTGCGCACGTCGGTGACATTGCGCATCTCCCAGGCCAGGAAACCCCGCACCACAGGGCGCAGCAGCCATGGCAGCAGACGTGCCAGGGCGCCGAACCGCCAGCGCGCAATAACATCCAGAAACTCCCTTGAATGCAACAGGCGCTGCACAACGGCGGTCAATTCATCGTCCCGGTAGGGACGGATTTCGGCGAACAGATCACTCAAGGACCAAACCCTCTTAAAAACAAGGCCACACAATACCCAAATAAGCCTCGTCAGTCATCCGCCGAATACAACCATCTCGATCCCCTGAAGCCGTCTCGCGTATAGCATTTTCATAAAACATAGTGTTACCTGGGCTATTATCGAAGCACATTAACTATCTTTAATAGTTCCCGTAATCCTACCTATCAATACATTTAATTATTATACATATCAAATAGTTATGTATTAATTTGGCAAACGAACTATACAGTGTTACCAACTTTTTCACCAGGTTACAAAACTGTAACTCTCCCTGAGCAGGCCCAGTGAATATAATGCTCATCGCAGATACTCCAGTACGCGCGATCTTGTCGACGCAACTGGGCTAACACAGACAAAAGAAGGTACCCCTGATGAACATGTTCAAATTAGCAACCGCAGCCGGCATTCTTGTGGCTTCCGCGAGTAGCTTTGCCGCCAAACCGACCAGCATAGTGTTCGAAGCGAACAGCAAAGCTGCCGACGGCACAGACTTCTCCAAGTACTCCGTCAAATGCTCAAACGGCAAGAAAGTACCATTGACCGCCTGGGACAACCGCCGCAAGTGGTGCGTGGGCGAAGCGTCGACGCAAGGGTGTGAGAAGAAGCAAATCAACGCGGCCAAAGCGGCCTGCAAAGCTTCCTGATTTAGCGCTCGACTGCATTGTTCCCGCCCAACACGCGGGAATAATACCGCTCACTCCAGATAGCGGCCTCGCAACTCCGCCAGCTCCGCCGCCCCCACCGCCAATTCCTCTGCCAGATAATCCTCCACCCGTGGGTAGCGCCTGTCAATACTCAACAGGGCCGCACTCAGATAATCTTCGTGCACCTCCAGCATGGGGATGATGGCCTCGGTTTCCAGATCCATATCATATTTGCGACGCAGCCTGTCAATTTCGCGGTGCGGGCTAAAAAATTCGGCCGTCAACATGTAATCGCGCATCACGCTCTCCCGAGGCACGTTCAGCGCAAGCAGTAAAATGGCAGCGGCAAACCCGGTTCTATCCTTACCCGCTGCGCAGTGAACCAGGAACCGCGCATCGGCCACCTCGAGAATTTCCCTGAACATGCACGAGTAAGTCGCGGTTTGCGCCTCGGCAAAATCGCGATTAATGTCCACCATAAATTGATACATGGCGCCCCGGTCAGTGTCACTCTGTTCGAAGAAACTGGCGTTGCTTCCCGGAGTGATCGGCAGGCTCAGAACCCTGGGCGGGTGAATATCGGGCAGCTTACTCGGCTCCTGTTGTTGCTCCTCCGCGCGACGAAAGTCGAATACCAGATCCAGATGGAGATCATCCAGCAGAGCCACATCTTGCTCGCTGAGTGATGAGAGCTGGCCCGAGCGATATAGAAAGCCCCATTTTACCTGCTGACCAGTTGTACTGGGGTAACCGCCAAAATCCCGAAAATTGGGCGTTCCCTGCATATCAACCTTGCGCTTAACGTTCACCGCGATCTCCTGTGTATTCAAATACGGCACGTAACAGGGCTTTGATCATTTTGAGTTGATTCTCCAGGGCCGCCTCACCAAGTGGATCCTGACCCAACATGTCGCGGTACATTGGCGCCATCGTCACGTAGGACATCACCAGATTATTAAACGCCATTACCGCCCAGGGCTGCAGCCCGGCGTCGCCCAACAGGGGAAACTCGCTGCCGGAAATCCTGCTGGGAGAATTAAACATGGGACGAAACAGCCTATCGACCAATTCGTCAGTGTGCGGCCCACCCGATAGTGCAGCATGTTGAAGAAGACGGGCCAGGTTTGGATTGGCGTGGTGCTGGCGCACAACCACCTCCAGCCACTGTATCACCTCGTCATAGGTCACCTGACGTTGGTTGAGCTCTTGCAGCGGCATGGCAAAATTCTCTATCAGACGATCCAGCACGGCGGTATACAGGGCCTCTTTATTTTTAAAGTGATTATAGAGGCTGGGTGAGCGAATCCCGACCACGTCGGCGACATCCCCGAGGGAAGTTGCGCTATACCCTTTCGCGGCGAAAAGGTCTTCCGCGGCGTCCAGTATTTTCTCATAGGTGGTTCTGGCAGGCTCTTGCGGCACTGAATTACTTCCTTTGGACGGGCGATTGCCCCAACTTAATTAATAACGACTAATAGGCGTTAGTATATCCCATTCCAAGCAGGCTTTTAAGGGCGCGAATTACAGACAGGAACAGCGGGGAAACTGGTTGACAAAGGCCGCTTAAATGTGAATAATCGCGCCTCCAGAATTTTCGACCCCGAAGAGGTAGTAAACCGTGGCAAACTCACCCCAAGCTAAGAAGCGCGCGCGCCAGGCAGAAAAACGTCGCACCCACAACGCCAGCCTGCGCTCGCTGGTACGTACTGTTATCAAGAAAGTCATCGCTGCGGTCGCCGCAGGTGATGCCGAGCAGGCCCAGGCCGCTTACAACTCTGCCGTACCGATAATCGACCGCATGGCCGATAAAGGTATTCTGCACAAGAACAAGGCAGCGAGACATAAGAGTCGCCTGAACGCGAAGGTCAAAGCCCTGGCTGCGTAAGCGCCGAAAAGATACAAAAAAGCCGGCCTCAGCTCCGGCTTTTCTATTTTACAGACACGCTCACCGACACTACACCAGGATAAGATTATCCCGGTGAATCAGTTCATCATCACCCCGATAGCCTAACAAACCCTCAATCTGGCGTGAGGAGGAGCCCATAATGAGGCGCGCTTCATCGGCACTGTAATTCACCAGGCCACGGGCGATCTCCCGACCCTCCGAGTTGCGGCAGGAGACCATGTCGCCGCGCGCAAAATTGCCCGTTACCGAGCTAACCCCCACGGGCAGCAGGCTGCGGCCCGATTTACACAAGACATCCACCGCGCCGTCATCGAGGTCAATACTGCCCTGCACTTGCACCATGCCGGCCAACCACTGCTTGCGCGCCGTCTGGGGCAGTTTCCCGGTGCGCAACCAGCTGCCCACATTGGCGCCGGCGGCAACCCTGGCCACAATATCGGGTACCCGCCCTCCGGCAATAATCGTTTCGGTTCCGGAGCGGGCAGCCAGTCTGGCGGCCCGCACTTTGGTTATCATTCCCCCGCGACCCAGCACGCCCCCCTCGCCGGCCATGGCATCCAATTCGGGCGCGTTGGCATCTCGTTGCTCCACCATTTTTGCATCGGGATTACGGCGCGGATCCTCTTCAAAGAGACCCTCCTGGTCGGTTAACAATAGCAGGGCATCTGCGTCAATCAGGTTAGCCACCAGCGCGGCCAGCGTATCGTTGTCACCAAAACGGATTTCATCGGTCACCACCGTATCGTTCTCGTTAACGATAGGAATCACCCCCAACTGAAGCAGCGTGTTCAAGGTACCGCGGGCGTTGAGGTAGCGGTCTCGGGCAGACACGTCGTCATGGCCCAGAAGCACCTGTGCGGTCTGCAAGCCAAAGCGCTGAAAGGCGGACTGGTAGCTTTGTACCAGGCCCATTTGACCGACAGCAGCGGCCGCCTGCAGGTCGTGCAATACCGTGGGGCGTGACGTCCAGCCCAGCTGCACAATGCCCGCAGCAACCGCGCCACTGGACACCAAGACCACTTCGCAGCCCTGCCCCCGCAACCGCGCCAATTGCTCGACCAGGCTCGAGATCATGGCGCCGTCCAGGCCGCGACCATCATTGGTCAGCAGCGCGCTACCCACTTTGACAACCCAGCGCCTCGCTTCGGAAATTTCTGCCCGGTCACTCATAGCTGGCTAAGGCGCGTACTCCACTTCGACGTCATCGTCATCGTCAGCTTTTCTTGCGGCGGCATTCTCCTGCGACTCCCGCCGGCGCATTTCCCGCAGTTGCTCTATCCGCGCCCTGGCCTCCTCCTGCATGCGAGACTGCAATTGCCGCTCGGCCTCCAGCAACTCCGGATCAGCCGCCTCGCTAACACGAACACCATCAAGGTAGGTCATCATATCGCCACACAGACTGCTGGTGCCTTCACCCCTGATCGCCGAAATCTCATAGACCGGCCCCTGCCAATTTAGTGTCTCCAGCACAGCCCTGCGGCGCTCGGCAAATGTCTCCGGGTCGATCAGGTCGGCCTTATTCAGGATCAACCAGCGCTCCCTGCTGGCCAGTGTGGGGCTAAAACGGCCCAATTCATTGACGATAGCCAGTGCCGCTTCCGCCGGATCTGTGCCGTCATAGGGAGCCATATCCACAATATGTAATAACACTCTATTGCGAGTGAGATGCTTGAGAAACCGAATGCCCAGACCCGCACCTTCCGATGCCCCCTCGATCAGGCCGGGAATATCGGCAATGACAAAGCTGCGGTGATCTTCCACTTTGACCACACCCAGATTCGGCACCAGTGTAGTAAATGGGTAGTCGGCCACCTTGGGTTTGGCCGATGACACGGCGCGGATAAAAGTCGATTTTCCCGCGTTGGGTAACCCCAGCAGGCCCACATCCGCCAACACCTTCAGCTCCAGTTTGAGGGAGCGGTCCTCCCCCTCACTGCCGACGGTTGTCTGGCGGGGGGCACGATTGGTGCTGGATTTGAAACGGGTATTGCCCAGGCCGTGAAAGCCACCCTGAGCAACCATCAGACGCGCCTTGTCGACCGACAGATCACCCAGCACCTCGGCGCTGTCCTCGTCGATGATGGTGGTGCCAACCGGCACGGCAAGCACCAGGTCATCGCCACTCCTGCCGGTGCAATTGCGTCCGGCCCCGGAGGCACCGCTCTCAGCGCGAAAAGAACGCTGGAAACGGTAGTCGACCATGGTATTGAGCGCCTCATCGGCTTCAATATATATGCTGCCGCCATCACCGCCATCACCGCCATCGGGGCCACCTTTGGCGATGTACTTCTCACGGCGAAAGCTCAGGGCACCATTCCCGCCCCGGCCTGCGTATACTTTAATGCTTGTTTCATCTACAAATTTCATGCTTTTTCCACAACACTTGAAACCCTTTGTGTCGGATTATGACCCTCTAGACACCTATAAAAAAGCCCCGTCGATCGACGAGGCCTTCGAGTACTTCCTGTCTGTGCGGCTTAGGCGCTCACCACCTGCACAAACTTGCGGCTTTTCGGGCCTCTTACCACAAACTCGACCTTGCCATCCGCGGTCGCGAACAGGGTATGATCTTTGCCGATGCCGACATTAACGCCCGCATGGAAACGGGTGCCGCGCTGGCGAACAATGATATTTCCGGCCACCACATTTTCACCGCCAAAGCGCTTCACGCCCAGACGTTTACTATTGGAGTCGCGACCGTTATTAGTACTACCACCTGCTTTTTTATGAGCCATTTTCCAACTCCTCCTTTACGCCGAGATACCGGTAATCTTCACTTCGGTGAACCACTGACGATGGCCAGTCTGCTTCCGATAGTGCTTGCGGCGATTAAACTTGATAATGGTGATTTTCTTGTGGCGCCCCTGGGCAACCACTTCAGCCGTGACTTTGGCACCGGCAACAAGCGGAGCGCCGATTTTGACATCACCATCACCGCCGCCAATCATGAGAACTTTGTCGAATTCAACCGTCCCACCAGTGGCTATTTCAATTTTTTCCAATTTGAGGGTCTCGCCCTCCACTACGCGGTGCTGCTTGCCACCGCTTTCAATTACTGCGTACATGGTGTGCTCCGTTCAATTAGCCTGCTCGCATTTGATAAAAACCCTTATAAATCAAGGGGGCAGAGCCAGGCACAAACATTTATTAAAACTGCCTCATTGGTCATGGCATACCGCTTGCGGTGCACCGGGCCGGGCAGAGGGCGGCGATTTTACTCAAATCCGCCCCGCTGGGCAAGGGTTATTTTCTTTATAAGACAATAGCTTAGGACTGCGACAGCTTGACAGCCAGCAGGGCACACCCTAGCATGCGCGGGCACTCTCCATACAGCACTTATCTATGCAAGCGATTCGTTCATCGGTCCTACCGGAACTGGAACAAGTCAACAATTTGATTGTTGACCAGCTTCAATCCAGGGTCCCCATGGTTGAGAATATCGGCCACTATATCGTCGATGCCGGAGGTAAGCGGCTGCGCCCTTTATTGGTATTACTGTGCGGGGCCGCGCTGGGGACATGTGATGAACGCCACATCAAGTTCGCCGCAGTCATTGAGTTTATCCACACCGCTACCTTGCTGCATGACGATGTGGTGGACATCTCCAGCTTGCGCCGTGGGCGACCCACCGCCAACGCTGAATTCGGCAATGCGCCCAGCGTCCTGGTGGGTGATTTCCTGTATACCCGCGCCTTCCAGTTGTTGGTTCAGTTAGGGGACATGGAAATTCTCCGCCATATGGCCGACACCACTAACACGATTGCCGAGGGCGAGGTGTTACAGCTGACCCGCGTAGGCGAAGTGAACACTACCCAGGCTGAATACCTCGAAGTGATCACGGCCAAAACCGCAATCCTATTCGCTGCAGCGTGTTACGGGGCGGCGACATTGAGCGGGCAGAGCGAAACCGTGCGCGCACAGCTGCACACCTTTGGCCTGAACCTGGGCATTGCCTTCCAAATGATTGATGACGTGCTCGACTACGAGGGCAACCCGGCGACCATGGGCAAGAACATTGGCGACGACCTGACGGAGGGAAAACCGACCCTGCCGCTAATTTACGCGCTGCAGCACGGTACCTGCGCGGAACAGGCACTGGTCAAGGGCGCGATCACCAATAAGTCGGCGGACCATATGGACGAGATCGTCCAGGCCGTCACCCGCTGCGGGGCGCTGGATTATACCCGCGCCCAGGCACGATACTATCACGATCTTGCGCTGGAGCAATTGCAACACCTGCCCGCCAGCAACTCCCTCACCGCCCTCACGGAAATCACTGCCCTGTCCATCAACAGGGACCGCTGAGACCCATGACAGAATTTACTCCGCTAAATGAGCTGCCCGCCTTCGGCGCCCTGCAGGCACTCTGCGCGGAACTAGCGTCCGCCAACGTCGAGAAAATGTTTGCTGCCGACCCCGAGCGCGCGGCGGATTTCACGGTAGAGGCAGCCGGACTGTCCCTGGACTACTCGAAACAACTCCTGAGCCGCACCGCCCGTACCGCGCTGTTCCAGTTGGGGGAAGAGGCCCGCTTGCGCCGCCGCGCGGCAGACCTGCTGGCAGGGGAGCCCCTCAATTTGAGCGAAAACCGCCCCGCGTTACACACTCTGCTACGCGCATCACACGCCAACAGTGCGCTCAATGACAAATTTCAGCACATAACAGCCACCCGGGCACGCATGAAGCACTGGGCCGATGGCCTCAATAATAAAGCCCACAGGGGGCACAGCGGCGACCTCATTACCGACGTGGTCAATATCGGCATTGGGGGCTCAGATCTGGGGCCGCGCCTGGTCACCGAGGCACTGAAGCCCTTCCAGGGCGCTATCAAGTGTCACTACGTTGCCAATGTAGACCCCGCCGATTTGCAAGATACCCTGGCCGGGCTGAAACCAGCATCCACCTTGTTCATTATCTGCTCCAAGTCTTTTTGCACCCAGGAGACGCTCGCCAACGCCCTGGCGGCAAGACAGTGGATGCTTGACGACAGTGCTTCAGATGACGACTTGGGCAGGCACTTCCTGGCAGTAACCACCAACCTGCCCGCCGCACAGGCGTTTGGCATCCCCCCCGACAACACCCTGCCACTGTGGGACTGGGTGGGCGGGCGCTATTCTTTGTGGTCCGCCATAGGCCTGAGCTGCGCAATCGCCGTCGGCTGGGACAATTTCGAGCAGTTGCTGGGCGGCGCCGAGGCCATGGATAGCCACTTTGCCAGGGCCGACATCGATGCCAACCTGCCCATGATAATGAGCCTGCTCGAAGTGTGGAACAGCAATTTCTTCGGCGCGGGCAATCACGTGGTGCTGCCCTACCACCATTACCTGCAGCGCCTGCCCGACTTTTTGCAACAACTGACCATGGAGAGCAACGGCAAGGGCGTGAGCATATCCGGCGCCCCAATGGACTACGATACCAGCCCGATACTGTGGGGGTCGGCGGGCACCATGGGACAGCATTCATTCCACCAGTTGCTACACCAGGGCACCCGGCTGTGCCCGGTAGATTTTATTTTGCCCCTCACAACGCACACCGGGAAGCGTCAGCGACACCGTCTGCTGGTCGCCAATTGCCTCGCCCAGAGCCGAGCCCTGATGGTGGGATGCAGCACTGAGGCCGCACACAGCGCCCTGCTGATGCGCGGCCATACCGGACAAGAAGCACAACGTCTGGCCCCCCACTTGGCAATGCCTGGCAACCGACCCAACAGTATGATCACGATGACTAGCCTTAACCCAGCTACCCTGGGTGCCCTGCTGGCATTGTATGAACACCGTACTTTTTGCAGCGGCCAATTGTGGGGTATTAACCCCTTTGATCAATGGGGGGTGGAATTGGGCAAGGAGATCGGCGTGAAAATACTGGCTCAACTCTCCCAGGAACACCCGGAGTCGGACCCCTCCACTAGCCGACTCATGGCCGCCTGGCGCGCCGAGCAATAGTTGCCGCCAGACACCGCTGTGCGACCACTCAATCCCATGCCCAAGCCCGGATCGAACGCCTTCACTACTGGGTAATCCACCTGGCGATATTACTGATGGTCCTTTGCAATGTGCTCATCGGTGCCACGATAAATTCACTCATGGTAATCTTTTCTGGCTCTGCCAGCTCAGTGAGCGCTGCGTCTAACGAGAGCAGCGTGTGCGGCGTTAGCACGAGGGATGCTTCATCTGGCTGGTAAAGGGTGCCGATGGGATAGTATTCACGGCCCTGGGCAGTCATTTCAATATGCGCACCCAACACGGCGCTTACTGGATGTGAGTTGGAAAAAGAGGCGAGGCGAGCGATGCTCTGTTTATATTCATCCCAGTGTTTGACGTAGATGTACCCGGGATAAAGCGTATCGCCGGTGAGCAGCCATTTTGTCTGTGCATCGTAAACGGTTAACGCTTCCTCCTGGTGTCCCGGCGTTGGGATAATGGTGAGTGTTCGGTTACCTAAATCAACCCTTGCCTCACCATCGGGCCATCGGGCGAACCCAAAATATTGAGTGATGGCCGCCTCATTGGGCGCTATGAGCGTGACCTTCGGTTTACCCTGAAACTGCGAATCGCCGGCATAATGATCACTGTGACTGTGGGAATGAACCACCAATATGTCCCTCACTGGTTTTTCAGTTTGCCCCGGCTGCTCTTCGATTAGGGCTTGCACGGTGCCATAGAGTGGAAAATCCGCGCTACTTTCAGTGGCGCCGGTATCCAGCACAAGCACGGTATCGTCTCCGACCAGTACATAAATGAACGGCGCTTCAAAATTCAGGCATTTATTTTGGCGAAGTATGTAACTGGACTCATCGTAACGAAAAACCTCGATGGCCGGGTCGGTATTGGAGTCACAATCGGCAGCGCCATGAATCCACTGCTTTTGCTGCAACGCAGAGACCAAAGCATCCTGGGATACCTCAACGCCGGACCCGGATCCTGGCGGCGCCCCGTAGAGACTGTTGGTGGTTAGTAAGAGCAGTCCCGCGATATATAGGTGTTTCATAAAAAGCCCCTGACGCTTCAAGGATATCCTGCTCATGGGTGTTGCTGCGGTCATTTACATCAGTGTGAGCAGCTCCGCAGTCTTGGCTTCCATCAACGCCTTGTTCGCGCGACTCTCCACATTGAGCCGCACCACCGGCTCGGTGTTGGACATGCGCAGGTTAAAACGCCAATCGGCAAAACTCATGCTCAGGCCGTCGGTATGATCGATCGCGATCGCCTCGTCGCAATAGGCCGCTTGCGCCCGGGCCAGTAGCTCGGCGGGGTTCTCTACCTGGCGATTGATCTCTCCGGAACAGGGAAACGCCGCAATGCGCTCCGCGACCATGGCGGACAGCGGCTGTTTTCGGCTGGCAATCAGGCCGGCCACCAGCAACCAGGGGATCATACCCGAGTCACAATAAGCGAAATCACGAAAATAGTGGTGGGCGCTCATTTCACCGCCGTAGATGGCATTCTCACGTCGCATACGTTCCTTGATAAACGCATGCCCGGTTTTACTCTCTACCGCCTGCCCACCGCAGCTGGCAACAATATCGATGGTATTCCAGGTCAGTCGTGGATCGTGCACCACCCGCGAGCCGGGCGCCTGTTTGAGGAAAGCCTCAGCCAGTAAACCTACCAGGTAATAGCCTTCAATAAATTCACCGGTTTCGTCAAAGAAAAAACAGCGATCAAAATCGCCATCCCAGGCGATGCCCATGTCGGCGCCGTGGGCCCGCACGGCGGCAATGGTTGCGCCGCGATTTTCCTCCAGCAACGGATTGGGCACACCATTGGGGAAATTGCCATCGGGCTGATGCAGTAGCTTGATGAATTCAAACGGCAATAAGGGTTCCAGCTTGTCGATGACGTGACCGGCTCCACCGTTGCCGGCGTTGACTACAATTTTGAGGGGCGGCAATGACGATGCATCGACATAGGACAACAAATGCTCAATATAGGCAGGCGCTGTATCGAGAGGGTGCACGCTGCCCTTGCGGGGCGCCGCTTCGAACACATTGCGTTCGGCCAGGGCCTTGATGTCCAACAGCCCGGTATCACCGGAAATAGGCCTGGACCCCTCGCGCACGAACTTCATGCCGTTGTAGTCCTTGGGATTATGGCTGGCGGTGACGACGATGCCACCATCCATGTCCGCATGGGAGGTGGCGAAATAGATTTCTTCCGTGCCGCACTGACCGATGTCGTACACATCCACACCCTGCTCCAGAATGCCCTGAACGAGCGCAGCCTTAATCGCCTCGCTGCTGAGACGAATATCGTGCCCCACCACCACTCGGCTGGGTTTTATGACCTCGCAGAAGGCCCTGCCGATGCGGTAGGCGATACCCTCATTCAGTTGATCGGGGACACGACCCCGAACATCATAGGCTTTGAAACAGCTAATCTCTTCCACTTAAGAATCTCCGGTGTCAGTCGCTGGCGTAATGATTCTCATAGACGTAGTTGGTGGCTGCCACAAAGCCGGGCACGCTGCCGCAATCAAAACGGATACCGTCAAATTTATAGGCGAGAACCATGCCCCTCTGTGCCTGGATTTGCAGGGCATCGGTGATTTGAATCTCGCCTTTCGCCCCCGGGGGGGTGGTGCGCAGAATATCGAAGATATCCGGTGTGAGTATGTAGCGGCCAATGATGGCCAGGTTGGAGGGGGCATCTTCCCGGGTGGGCTTCTCCACCATGCTATCCACGCGGTACAGATTGTCCCTTAGACGCTCTCCCGCAATCACCCCATACTTGTGTACCTCATCTTCTGGAACTTCCTGTATGGCGACGATGGAGCACTGAAACTGGCGAAACAGATCTACCATCTGGCTGAGTACGCCTGGGCCGTCGTTGAGGCACAGATCATCCGACAACACCACACCAAAAGGCTCGTTACCTATCAATGCCTCGCCCATGAGAATGGCGTGCCCCAGGCCCTTCATCTCGCCCTGGCGCACCGTGGTGAACACGCCTTCAGCCAGCACTTTGCGAATACTTTCGAGATACGATTCCTTGTCGGTACCGGAAATCTGGTGCTCCAATTCATAACTGATGTCAAAGTGATCGGCGATGGCCCGCTTGCCGCGACCCGTCACCATGGCGCAATTATTCATGCCCGCTTCAATCGCCTCTTCCACCCCGTACTGCACCAGAGGTTTGTTGACCACTGGTAGCATTTCCTTGGGCATACTCTTGGTCGCTGGCAGGAATCGCGTGCCATAGCCTGCGACAGGAAACAAACATTTTCGAATCATAAGAATCGGCCTTTATTTACGTTGTTATTCACCCGGAGTGTTACTTGCTGCGCCCATACACATCTTCAAAGCGCACGATATCATCCTCGCCAAGATAGCTACCCGACTGAACTTCAATCAACTCCAAGGCCATCTTGCCGGGATTGGACAGGCGGTGTTTGTGTCCCAGTGGAATATACGTGGACTCATCCTCCGCCAGCATAAAGACTTTATCTTCACAGGTTACCTCTGCAGTTCCGCGCACCACAATCCAGTGCTCCGCCCGGTGATGATGCATTTGCAGAGACAGCGTCTGTCCCGGGTTTACAATAATGCGCTTGACCTGAAATCGCTCGGCATTTACCAGCGACTCATAGGAGCCCCAGGGCCTATGCACCTGCCGGTGTAGAGAGGCTTCCGATCTGCCCAGTTGTTTCAACCGGGACACGATTTTTTTCACGTTCTGAACTTTACTGCGCTCGGCAACCAACACTGCATCGGCGGTTTCAACCACCACCAGATTATCCACCCCGATTGCCGCCACCAGGCGAGACTCACTCCTGAGGTAGCTATCGGTGCAATCATCGGCCATCACATCGCCTTGGCAGGCATTGCCCTGTGCATCCTTCTCTGCCACGTCCCACAAGGCAGACCAGGCCCCTATGTCGTTCCAACCACAATCGAGCGAAACCACTGCGCTGCGCTCGGTTTTTTCCATCACCGCATAGTCTATGCTGTCGCTGGGACAGGACAAAAAGGCGTCGCGCTGCGGGCGCAGAAAATCCATATCGGTTTCTGCTCCCGCCATCGCCTCGCGGCAGCAGGCCAACATCTGCGGCGCAAATTTGTCCAATTCCTCCAGATAAGTGGCGGCTCGCAACAGAAACATGCCACTATTCCAGTAGTAGCTGCCCTGATCGAGATAAGCTCGGGCAGTGTCTTCGTCCGGCTTTTCCACAAATTGATTGACCCGGTAGATGTCGTCCGTCACAGGCTCGCCACGTTTGATGTAGCCGTAGCTGGTTTCGGGGCTGGTCGCGGTAACACCGAAAGTCATCAACAGCCCTTGCTGTGCGTGGGGCAGGGCCTTGCCAACCGCGCTGACAAAAGCTTCTACGTCCTGGATGAGATGATCGGCGGGCAATACCAACAGCACGGCTTCTTCATCCTGGGCGACCGCATGCAGGGCGGCCAGCGCAACCGCGGGCGCGGTATTGCGGCCCTCCGGCTCCAATATCAATGCCCCGGCCTGCAACTTCACCTGACGCAATTGCTCCGCCACCATAAACCGGTGTTCTTCGTTGCACACCACAAGCGGAGCGGCCTCCTCCAGCCCGCCGGTTCTTTGCAAGGTTGCCTGTAACATCGACAACTCACCCGCCAGGGGCAGGAATTGCTTGGGATGAAATTCACGTGAAATCGGCCACAATCGACTACCGACACCACCGGATAAAATAACGGGAGTTAACATATGATTCTGGTGATTCCTGCTGGGATATTTGTGGGGGATGGGAGCGTTGTCTTCAAACGGCGCCATTCCATCAGATTAGGGTGAGAAAGTGGGCTATATTAGCTCACGGGTGCCCCATTTGCCAGACAACAACAGCCCAGCTTTCTGGCATAATATATGGACTTGTGGGCACCAATCGTTAGAATGGGCACGCTCACCGGAGCGACACCGCGCTCCGGCGCACACAACGGCCAAACTGGAAAATCCATGACTGGAAAAAGCTCATATACCAAGGAAGAATTGATAACCTGCGGCCACGGCAAACTGTTTGGCCCGGGCAACGCGCAGCTGCCAATTGATAATATGTTGATGCTCGATCGAATTACCCATATTTCTACCGAGGGGGGAGAATTCGACAGGGGCGAAATTATTGCAGAACTGGATATACACCCGGACCTGTGGTTTTTCAACTGCCACTTCCCCGGCGATCCGGTGATGCCCGGCTGCCTGGGCCTGGATGCGGTTTGGCAGTTGGTAGGCTTTTTCCTGGGCTGGCGCGGCAACTCGGGCCGAGGACGAGCACTGGGCGCTGGCGAGGTAAAGTTCTTTGGCGAGATTCTGCCCACCGCCTCTTTGGTAACCTACAACATCCAGATTCGCCGGGTGATAGAACGCAAGCTGGTAATGGGCATCGCCGATGCCACGGTGTCCGTGGACGGCAAGGAAATTTACAGTATGAACAAACTGCGAGTTGGTTTGATGCACGCTGGGGAGTCTCTCTAGATCATGGCAAGAAGAGTGGTAATTACCGGTCTGGGCATTGTTTCGTGCCTGGGTAACGATGTCGATACGGTCGCGGAATCCCTGTATCAGGGCCGCTCCGGCATCAGCACCAGGCAAGAGCACATCGATATGGGCATGCGCTCCCATGTGGCTGGCGCCCCCGACATCGATTTGAAGGAATTGATAGACCGCAAACAGTATCGATTCATGGGAGATGCCGCCGCTTATGCCTATATTTCCATGCAACAGGCGATTGCGGACGCCGGACTGGAAGAGTCCGATATCTCCAATGTTCGCACCGGCCTGATCGCCGGCTCGGGTGGCGCCTCTTCCGCCAGTCAAACGGAAGCAGCAGATATATTACGCGACCGGGGCCTGCGTCGCGTCGGCCCGTACCGCGTGACCCAGACCATGGGTAGCACGGTGTCGGCCTGCCTCGCCACCCCATTTAAAATCAAGGGAGTGAACTATTCTATCTCCTCCGCCTGCTCTACCAGCGCGCACTGCATCGGCAACGCCATGGAGCAAATACAACTGGACAAGCAGGATATTGTGTTTGCCGGCGGCGGTGAAGAATTGCACTGGACCCTAAGCAGCCTGTTTGATGCCATGGGTGCTTTGTCCACCAAATATAACGACACACCCGAGCGGGCTTCCCGGGCCTACGACGCCGATCGCGACGGTTTTATCATCGCCGGCGGTGGCGGCATGGTGGTGGTTGAAGAACTGGAACACGCCAAGGCGCGAGGCGCCAAGATAATCGCCGAGTTAGTTGGCTATGGCGCAACTTCCGACGGTTACGATATGGTGTCCCCCTCGGGTGAGGGCGCGGTGCGCTGCATGCAACAGGCCCTGGCGAGCGTCACTGGCCCGGTGGACTACATCAATGCCCACGGCACGAGTACACCGGCGGGCGATATGCAGGAACTCAAGGCGGTTCGCGCAACCTACCAGGATCTCGACCACATACCGGTCATAGGTTCTACCAAATCGCTGTCCGGACACTCCCTGGGGGCCGCCGGGGTGCAGGAGGCAATCTACTCCCTCATCATGCAACAAAAAGGATTTATCGCGGCTTCAGCCAATATTGAAAACCTGGATCCGGAAGCCCAGGGGCTGCCCATTGCAATTACTCGCCACGACGACGTCGATTTACAGCGGGTGATGTCCAACAGCTTTGGTTTTGGCGGCACCAACGCCTCGCTGGTTTTCCAAAAATACGCGGACTGAGTGAAGGGCCCCATAAGCCCGACGGGGAATGCCTCTCACGCGAGACTATCTAATAAGATCACTTCGAGCAGGTCACCCTCGTTGACCACCGTACCCGGTGGAATAACCGCCAGGGCATTGCTATGACTGACCGAACTGAGTACACCGGAACTCTGGTTGGCGTAATCCATCGCCCGCAGGCCCAGTTCGGTATTGTTCAGGGTCACCCGTCGATACTCTTGGCGCCCACCGGCTTTGCCGATACTAAAACCCGCCGCCGCCATTATTGTGACCGGCGGAGGTTCAGCCACGCCCTGCAGCTTCAACAGAAAAGGCCGCGCAATCAGGCAAAAGGTGACGAACACCGACGTGGGATTACCCGGTAGACCGAAAAATGGGGTATCGCCAATGCGACCAAAAGCGAGGGGCTTGCCCGGCTTTATGGCCAATTTCCACAGCCCCAACACACCGAGTTTCTCCACCTGCTCTTTAATATGATCTTCCTCACCTACCGACACGCCGCCTGAGCTAATGACACAATCGGCGCTCTTGGCGGCCGTTTGCAATGCCTGCGCAGTGGCCTGGGGATCGTCTGGGACAATTCCTATATCTATGACCGCCATATTCAAACTGGCGAGTAGACCGGCGAGGGTATAGCGGTTGGAGTTGTATAACTGGCCGGCCTCGAGGGTCCCCTCGGACACGCTACCGGACGGTTCTACCAGTTCATCACCGGTGGACAAAATCGCCACCTTCAACGGCTTGAAGACCGGCACTCGCGCCATGCCGATGGATGCCAGCAAACCCAAATCCTGTGGGCGCAGAACTCTTCCGGCCCGCAGCACCATAGTATCCAGACCTATATCCTGACCACGGGGTCGAATGTTCTGCCCTTTGCGCACCGGCTCGTGAACACTCAGCACCGCGCCACTCCTCTCACAGTTCTCCTGCATCACCACCGCATCGGCTCCCGGGGGAATTGGCGCACCGGTGAAGATGCGGGCCGCGCTCCCCGGCGCTAACTTTGAGCCTACCGACCCGGCGGGAATTCGCTGATCAATATTGAGGGGTTCGGCGGCATCTGCGGCTCGCAAGGCGTAGCCGTCCATGGCGCTATTATCTTCTGTGGGCACCGCAATCGGTGAAATGACGTCCTCAGCCAGGACGTAACCCAGCGCCTCGATCAAATTTATCGTGACGACAGGCCTGGCTTTGTCATCGAGGCTGGCCAGTACCCGCGCCAGTGCCTCCGCGACCGGCAGCAGTGCGGTCAAATGCCGCTCTCCCGGACATTAAGTACGCCCACGAAGTTACAGGGACGATGGCTGCTGTCCAGCTGTTCCTTGATAATCCCCTCCCAGGCGGTGCGACAGGCGCCGGTGGAGCCCGGCACGCAAAAAATTACCGTGTTATTGGCAAATCCAGCCAGGGCCCGGGACTGAATGGTCGACGAGCCGATCTCGCTATGTGAAAGCGCCCGGAATATCTCCCCAAAACCGTCGATATCCTTATCGAATAGAGGGCGCACGGCCTCGGGTGTTGAATCCCGACCGGAAAACCCGGTGCCCCCGGTAACAAGGACCGCACTGACGCCCTCATCGGCAATCCAGGAGGATAGTATCGCCCGAATTTTGTAGATATCGTCGACCACAATCGCTTTATCCGCGTTTCGATGGCCCGCGGCGAGCAGCGCTTCGACCAGAAACTTTCCCGACGTATCGTCCGCCTCGGTGCGCGTATCGGATACTGTGAGTACGGCAACGGCCAGAGAGCGGGCCTTTACATCGGTGGCTTTAGCCATGTTGTTGTGTCCTGTTACTGCCTATGAGAGCGAAAATTCCGGCGCGGGTAGTTACTGATTGGCCAGAAAATATTTTTTAACCGAGTCGGCAATAAAACCGCGCCAGGGGACCTGTTTTATCGCAAAAGTTCTACCTATTTTCGTGCAGTCCAAGGCCCGGTTAAGCTGCGCGCTGGGTTCGCTGTGTTTGACCAACTGCACCGCTGCGGCACTGAATTCTGAAAATTGGGAGGCAGACGCCAGCACCGACTCGGCGAATTCATAGCAATTGGTCACTTCCGAGCTACAGTAGTGATAGATACCCCAGACATCGGCTTGGGTACTGAGTTGATCTACCAGGGCCGACACAACCCGCGCCGCGTCTTCAGCCACCACCGGGGAACCACGCAAATTACTGTCCAGCAGCACCGAGCCGCCCTGCTTTAGCTGCCCCAACAAGTGAGTCATTGCATTGCTATTGAGGTGAGAAAATACCGGACCCAGACGTAAAATTAAATGCCTTTCACAACTGTCCCTGACCACGCTCTCGCCGCGCAACAGCAACTCGCCTACGGTTTCCTCGTTGTCGGGATAGTCGTCCTCGCTATACAGGCGCTCTATCGTCCCGGAGAACACGCGGGAACTCGATAAATACAAATACCCTACACCGTTGCGGTGGCTGGCCTTTGCCAGCCAATAAGTGCGGTCGATATCGAGGTCGCGTATGATTTTTCCGCTGTCTACCGCAACTGCAATTCTAATATCGACCACCAAATCGCAGTTGGCACGGCGCAGGGCCTTCTTGGCCTGACGTTCACTCTTCCAGCGACAGTCGCCCCGCTCCAACACCTCTATAGCGTGGCGCCCCTGCGCCAATAAAAAACCGTGCAGGGCTTCTCCCAGAGAGGTATCGGAACCGACAATGAGTATTCGCACCGGGTTTTGCCGTCATCGCCAGGGTCAAAATGGAATATCGTCGTCAAACTCGCCAAACCCGGAATCTGGCGCGGCGGTCGATGCCGACCCCGTATTCGATGCTGGCGCGGCAGCCGATTGTGGCTCAGCCTGGTTATAGCCACCTTGATTATCATTGCCCTGGCCGCCCCCCTGGCCGCTGCCGCGGCTATCGAGCATCTGCATCTCCCTGGCGACAATTTCTGTCGTGTAGCGATCCTGACCGGACTTATCCTGCCATTTGCGGGTTCTTAAGGAGCCTTCAATGTACACCTTGGAACCCTTGTGCAAATACTCCCCCGCAATCTCCGCCAGGCGGCGATGAAAAACAACCCGATGCCACTCGGTGCGCTCCTGGGGCTGGCCGGTCTGTTTGTCCTTCCATGTCTCGGAAGTGGCAACGGTGATATTGGTCACCATATCGCCTGAGGGAAAGGCCCGGGTTTCAGGATCATTGCCTAAATTTCCCACCAAAATGACTTTGTTCACGCCGCGTGAAGCCATAAAAATTCCTCTTGTATGATACGTTTAACACGTCGACATCCGACGGTGCGCCAAAGAGCAAACTATAACAATCCCAAACTCTAATTGCGACAGCGATAGTGGTTAAAAGCCATCAAATGGACTCGCCACTAGCCGCCATATCCCCAACGGGCATGCGCGAGGCAACCAGCAGCCACAAAACCACAAGTGCGGTACTCAACAAAAACACCGCGTCCACGCCGGCGTGCTGCAACACCCAGCCGCCACCCGCGCCGCCGGCAAACGCACCCATGAACTGGCAGGTGGAATACATGCCCAGCGCGGCACCTTTATCGCCGGCAAAAATCCGCTTACTCACCAGGGATGGCAAGGTCGCCTCCAGGTAATTAAAACCGACAAAGAAAACCCAGAGACCGATGTACAGGGCCATCGCCCCAGGTGCGAAGCCCAGGATCACTACCGAAACCAAGACCAGGGTGATGCCAAACACAAACATTTCTCGCGGCCGGCCACCTCGTTCCGCCACGCGCATAAGCGGCACCATACCGATGATGGATAGCACCAGCGCGGGAAGGTATATCTGCCAATGCTGTTCACGCGACACCCCCGCTACGCTCTCCAACAACTGGGGCACTACCAGGAAACAGGACATCAAAATAAAATGCAGTACAAACACGCCGAAGCTCAGGCGCAGCAGGGCCGGGTTGCGAAAACTGCGCGCCAGAGCATGGGCAGTTGGTCCGGACCTAGCCTGGGTCACCGCGATTGCCGGGGGGTTGGGTACCGCAAAGCAAACGATGACTATCCCCGCCACTGCCAGAACAGCCGTCAAAAAGAATACCGCTGGCAGACCCCACTGGCCCGCCACAACGGGGCCCAACACAAGGGCTACTGCAAAGGACAGGCCGATGCTCACCCCGACGATGGCCATTGCCTTGGTGCGCTGCTCGTCCCGGGTCAAATCGGCCACCAGCGCCATTAGCGTACCGGCGATGGCCCCGGCGCCCTGCAAGGCCCGCCCGAGAACGATGCCATGGGCGCTCTCCGCCAGGGCAGCCACCACGCTACCCAGGGCAAACAACAACAAACCGCCGATGATCACCGGCTTGCGGCCCACTCGATCCGACAACCAGCCAAAGGGGATTTGTAACAGCGCCTGGGTAAGACCGTAGACGCCCAATGCCAGCCCGATCAGCGAAGGCGACGCACCTGGCATGTCCTGCGCGTAGAGCGCAAGCAGAGGCAACACCATGAACAGTCCCAGCATTCGGAAGCTGTACAACGTCGCCAGCGAGGCTACTGCGCGCCGTTCCAGCGCTGTCATGGGATTTTCAGTAATCACGGATTTAGTCTTTCACAATGGCACCATATGTTATCAGTTTCACTGTCCTTGGCATATACTGTGTGGTTTTTCCACCCTGTAGTCATCCCAGAGGAAGCATGGACACGATTGAAGTCCGCGGCGCGCGCACCCACAACCTGAAGAACATCGATCTGGATATTCCCCGAGACAAACTGGTGGTCATCACCGGCCTGTCGGGGTCGGGAAAATCCTCCCTGGCGTTCGACACCCTGTATGCGGAGGGCCAGCGCCGCTACGTAGAATCCCTGTCCACCTACGCCAGGCAATTTCTGTCGATGATGGAAAAACCCGATGTTGATCATATCGAAGGACTCTCCCCCGCCATCTCCATCGAGCAAAAATCAACCTCGCACAATCCACGCTCTACCGTCGGCACCATCACCGAAATCTACGATTACCTGCGCCTGTTGTTTGCCAGGGTGGGCGACCCGCGTTGCCCGGATCACAATCTCAATTTGCAAGCCCAGACCATCAGCCAGATGGTTGATACCGTGCTGGCTCTCCCCGAGGGCAGCAAACTGATGCTGCTGGCACCGGTGGTTCGCGGCCGCAAAGGCGAACATCTACACGTATTCGAGGAGTTGCGCGCCGGCGGTTTTGTGCGCGCTCGCATCGACGGTATCGTCACAGACCTCGATGACGTGCCGGAACTGGACAAAAAGAAGAAACACCACATAGACGTCGTCGTGGATCGTTTCAAGGTACGCGATGACTTGAGCATTCGACTGGCTGAGTCCTTCGAGGCCGCCCTGGGACTCACCGACGGTCTCGCATCCATCAATTATATGGACGGTGACGGTGAGGACATTTCCTTCTCGGCACGCTTCGCCTGCCCCCAGTGCGGACACAGTATCGACGAGTTGGAACCGCGACTTTTTTCGTTCAACAATCCGGCGGGCGCCTGCAGCGGTTGTGATGGCCTGGGTGTTAAACAGTACTTCGACCAGGAACGGATTGTGCTACACCCGCAGGCAAGCCTCGCCGAGGGCGCAATACGGGGCTGGGACCGGCGCAACGTCTACTACTTCCATATGCTCAACTCATTGGCCCAGCACTGTGGCTTCAATATCGACACGCCCTTTGAAAAGCTGAGCAAGAAACACCAGAAGGTCATCCTACACGGCAGTGGCAAAGAAGAAATCGCCTTCGCCTATGTCAATGACCGGGGCGATGTATTCAATCGCACACACCCTTTTGAGGGCATTATTCCGAATATGAGCCGGCGTTACCGGGATACCGAATCCCAGTCAGTGCGCGAAGAATTGGCCAAGTTCATGGCCAGCCAGCCCTGCCCCGACTGCGACGGCACCCGTTTGTGCCGCGACGCCCGCCACGTATTTGTCGATGAACGAACATTGCCATCGATCACGGAAATGGGTGTGGGAGATGCCCAGGATTACTTCGAGCAATTACAACTGGAGGGGCGCAAGGGTGAGATTGCCGACAAAATCCTCAAGGAACTGCGGGCACGCTACCGGTTCTTGGTGGACGTAGGCCTGAATTACCTCACCCTAAACCGCAGTGCCGAGACGCTATCTGGAGGAGAAGCCCAGCGCATTCGCCTGGCCTCCCAGATAGGTGCTGGCTTGGTGGGCGTAATGTACATTCTGGATGAGCCCTCCATAGGCCTGCATCAACGCGACAATGCACGTCTGCTCGGCACCCTCAACCACCTGCGCGACATCGGCAATACCGTGCTGGTGGTGGAGCACGATGAAGAGGCCATTCGCGCCGCTGATCATATTATCGACATCGGTCCCGGGGCCGGCGTGCACGGTGGCGAGATCGTCGCCCAGGGCTCGCTCGAAGACATTATCGGCAATAAGAACTCCCTGACCGGGGCCTACCTTTCCGGAGCGAAAGAAATTGCCGTACCGGAGCAGCGCACAGCGCCCACTCCTTCGCGGCAGCTAATATTAAAGGGCGCCACCGGTAATAATTTACAGGCCGTAAACCTCTCCATCCCGGTGGGATTGCTAACGTGTATTACCGGTGTTTCCGGCTCCGGCAAATCAACCCTGATCAATAATACCCTCTATCCGATTGCCGCCACTGAACTCAATGGCGCCACCACTCTCACCCCGGCACCCTTTGATGGCATCGAGGGTATGAACCTGATCGATAAAGTCATTGATATCGACCAGAGCCCCATCGGCCGCACCCCGCGCTCAAACCCCGCCACCTATACCGGTATCTTTACTCCCGTGCGAGAATTGTTTGCCGGCACCCAGGAAGCACGCTCCCGGGGCTACAAACCCGGACGATTCAGTTTCAATGTAAGAGGCGGCCGCTGTGAGGCCTGCCAGGGCGACGGCGTTACCAAAGTCGAAATGCATTTTCTGCCTGACATTTACGTGCCCTGCGACATTTGCAAGAGCAAGCGCTACAACCGCGAAACGCTGGAAGTACGCTACAAGGGAAAGAACATATACGAAGTACTGGAAATGACGGTAGAGGATGCACTGGTATTTTTCGACCCGGTGCCCAGTATCGCGCGCAAACTGCAAACCCTCATGGATGTGGGGCTCAGCTATATCAAACTGGGACAGGCGGCGACAACACTGTCCGGCGGTGAAGCCCAACGGGTCAAATTATCCAAGGAGTTATCCAAACGCGATACGGGCAACACCCTGTACATCCTGGACGAACCGACCACGGGCCTCCATTTTGAAGACATCAAACAACTGCTGGAGGTATTGCACCGCCTGCGTGACCACGGCAACACGGTAGTCATTATTGAACATAATCTGGATGTGGTTAAAACGGCGGACTGGGTCGTTGACTTGGGGCCCGAGGGTGGTGGCGGCGGCGGCCAGATCATTGCAGCGGGTACCCCGGAAGATGTGGCCAAAACCAAGGGGTCTTACACGGGTGAGTTTTTAGCGCCTATGTTGAAAAAGGCCCGCTCAAGGAGGAAGCCCGGCAAGCGGGCGGCCTGAACTCACACCACCCGACCAGGTTAGGGGCAACCCGCCCCGCGTACAGTCACGCTCGCCACCTCGATCTTACCGTGGGCTGCCGCTGAAGCCTCGTCCTTGTCGGAGCTGGGCGCCGTCATCAGATGCAAGGTGCGGCCATCGTCACCTCCCAGCATACAGGCGTAGCAATTTTGGCTCGTTTCCACCGTCTCCACAATTTCACCGCCCTCGGCCACCAAAATGCACTCGGGCGCCAATGCATTTGCCACCCATACATTACCCGATTCATCCAGGCAGATTCCATCGGGGGCACGCAGGCCCACATTGGCCCACTCTCGCCGATTAGCCAGCGTGCCATCCGCCTCGATGTCAAATGCCGTGAGGCACATGGAGAGGGTCTCGGCGACGATCAGGGTCTTGCCATCGACAGTGACGACGCTGCCATTGGGAAAGTTCATATCGGTGGCCGCCCGATGATGTTAATGGCCATTGACACCCGATGAACGCTGCCATCGGGATCCACCCTTACCAGATTGGTAGTCGGGTGATTGGCCAATGCTTCTTCTGCCCCCTTTTCTTTGATGAGCCCATCCAGGTCGAAGCCAAAATTACCCACCCAGGCCCGGCCGCTGGCATCTACCACCATGTCGTTGCACATATGCGCGGAATATTGAGAGATGTCCGCATGAACCTTGAGGCCATCCGGATCTTGGCGAAGCACCTTCATTGCCATCATAGACACCACCAACAATCGGCCATCGGGCAACCAGCCCAGACCCGAGGGCTGATCGTCCAGTTTCAACTCGGTCCGTTGTACCCCATCGGCTCCCACCGACTTGACGGCGTGGGCATGAAAGTCGCTATACCAGAGCCGCCCGTCGTGCCAACGTGGACCCTCGCCAAAAAACAGGCCCTCGGTGAGTACAGTTGCCTTGCCCATTGTTTCGCCCTCGTGAAAATTGGGGCTAAGATTAGCAGACATAAAAAAACCCCGCTATGCGGGGTTTTTTTAAACGGGACAGACTTAAGTCTGTCCCGCGGCCTGACGGCCGTGTTAATCGTCGTCTTCGACTAGATCAACCTGGGGGCGATCAACCAGTTCAACGTAGGCCATAGGGGCCTTGTCACCGGTACGCAGACCACACTTGAGAATGCGAATGTAGCCGCCGGGACGATCCAGATAGCGTGGCCCCAGCTCATTGAACAGCTTGCCCACAGCAGCTTTATCGCGCAGGCGATCAAAAGCCAGGCGACGGTTGGCAACACTGTCTTTTTTTGACAGGGTAATCAAAGGCTCGACGTAGCCACGCAGCTCCTTGGCCTTGGGCAAGGTAGTTTTGATGAGTTCATGCTCGACCAATGAGGCGGTCATGTTACGGAACATGGCCTTGCGGTGAGAGCTGTTTCTGTTTAACTGACGTCCACTATGGCGATGGCGCATTTTTCTATCCTATACTTTCTGTGCTATCACAGCACATTAATCGGGTTGATCGGCTTGGGGTCTAGCTCGACTTACATAGTCAAAACGCGATCATCATTCTGCAGGCTGGCAGGTGGCCAGCTGTCCAGGCGCATGCCCAGTGACAAACCGCGCGAAGCCAGTACGTCTTTAATTTCTGTCAGCGACTTTTTACCCAGGTTAGGGGTTTTGAGCAGCTCAACTTCTGTGCGCTGCACGAGATCACCAATATAGTATATATTTTCTGCCTTCAGGCAGTTTGCCGAGCGGACAGTCAATTCCAGATCGTCCACAGGGCGCAACAGGATAGGATCGACTTCATCTTCCTCTTCTGCAGCTTCAGACTCGCCCTCGCTTTCAAGGTCGACAAACACAGCCAGTTGTTGCTGCAAAATAGTCGCGGCGCGACGGATGGCCTCTTCCGGATCGATAGTACCGTTGGTTTCCAGATCCAGGATCAGTTTATCCAGGTCGGTACGCTGTTCCACTCGCGCGGATTCAACTACGTAAGATACCCGTTGAACCGGAGAGTAGCTGGCATCGAGTTGCAGCCTGCCGATAGAGCGCGTCTCTTCTTCGGGATCTTCGCGCGAGTCCGCAGGAGAATAACCGCGACCTCTGGCCACGGTCAGGCGCATGGAAATTTCGGCTGATTCGTTCAGGTGGCAAATCACATGATCCGGGTTGCGAATCTCGATATCATGGTCCACCTGGATGTCCCCGGCGGTTACTACGCCGCCACCCTTCTTGGCAAGGGTCAACTCAGCTTCGTCCTTGCCTTCCATTACCAGGGCGACGCCCTTCAGGTTCAGCATTATTTCAATGACATCTTCCTGTACGCCTTCAATGGTACTGTACTCATGCAACACACCGTCGATTTCAACTTCGGTGATGGCGCATCCTGGCATGGATGACAGCAGGATACGGCGCAAGGCATTGCCCAAAGTGTGGCCGAAACCACGCTCCAGGGGCTCTAGAGTTACCTGGGCACGGGTACTGTGTTTGTCTTCAACACTGATTACTCGCGGGGTCAAAAATTCGTTAACTGCACTCTGCATTTGGGCACCTGTAGTTATAAGTTCAGCTGTGGGTTCGCAATCCTAATCGGGATTACTTTGAGTAAAGCTCAACAATCAAGTTTTCATTGATCTCGGAAGACAAGTCCTGGCGGTCAGGTACTGACTTGAATACGCCTTCCAGCTTCTCGCTGTTTACTTCAATCCACTCCGGCTCACCACGCTGGGCAGCCAGGGCCAGGGAAGACTGCACGCGCAGCTGCTTCTTGGCTTTTTCACGCAGGGCGACCACATCGCCTGCCTTTACCTGGAATGAGGGAATATTGACCACAGTACCATTCACAAGAATCGCCTTGTGAGACACCATCTGGCGCGCTTCCGCACGGGTAGAGCCAAAGCCCATACGATAAACTACGTTATCCAAACGGCTTTCCAGAAGTTGCAGCAGGTTTTCACCGGTCGCGCCTTTGAGGCGAGCAGCTTCTTTGTAGTAGTTGCGAAATTGCTTTTCCAACACACCATAGATGCGTCTGACCTTCTGCTTTTCACGCAATTGCACACCATAGTCAGACAAACGACTACGACGGGCACCGTGCTGGCCGGGGATAGTTTCTAATTTACACTTGCTTTCCAGTGAGCGAACTCCGCTCTTCAGGAACAGGTCTGTTCCCTCACGACGGGAGAGCTTGCACTTGGGTCCAATATATCGAGCCATGTCAGTTCTTCCTGTAAGCGTTATACGCGACGTTTTTTGGGTGGACGACAGCCGTTATGCGGGATAGGCGTAACGTCTGTAATATTGCTGATTTTGTAGCCACAGGCATTCAGGGCACGAACCGCTGATTCGCGACCGGGACCGGGGCCTTTAACTTGTACATCCAGATTTTTCAGACCGTACTCTTTGGCCGCCTCGCCAGCGCGCTCGGCGGCGACCTGGGCTGCAAATGGCGTACTTTTACGCGAACCACGGAAACCTGAGCCACCGGCTGTCGCCCAACTCAAGGTATTACCCTGGCGATCCGTGATTGTGATGATCGTGTTGTTGAAGGACGCGTGAATATGCGCGATGCCATCGACAACAGTCTTGGTGATTTTTTTACGAGTGCTTTTAGCACCTGGCTTAGCCATAGTTTCTTTCCCAATTTAATATCAACACTGCACTTTGGTGCAGCTACACTAAAAAAGATTCGCTTCCTTTTCCCTAGCCCCGTGATTAAGTCCCGGGCTTGTTAGGGGGCAGAATTATCTGCGAATCGGCTTGCGCGGCCCCTTGCGGGTACGGGCATTGGTCTTGGTACGTTGACCACGCAGCGGCAAGTTGCGGCGATGACGTATGCCGCGATTACAGCCCAGATCCATCAAACGCTTGATGTTCATGGACACTTCGCGACGAAGGTCACCTTCCACATTCAACTCACTGACCGAACTGCGCAGTGAATCCAATTCAGCCTCGGTCAAGTCGCCAATCCTGGCACTTTCCGATACACCGGTGACAGCACACAGCTTTTGAGCCTGGGTGCGGCCTACGCCGAATATGTAGGTCAATGAGATAACAGCGTGCTTGTTATCGGGTATGTTGACGCCGGCAATACGAGCCATCCATCTTTCTCCAATTACTTACTCAAAAATCGCTTACCTGATGAAACAATTACAGGTGCACCCCGCGAAAGGCGCAGCATTCTAGCGATATCGTTACTAAAAATCAACTGCACAAGTGCCGGTCATAAAACCGGCTGTACTGCGCAATTCGCTCAACAGTTAGCCCTGACGCTGCTTATGGCGAGGATCTGACTCACAAATCACTCTAACCACGCCCTTGCGACGGACAATTTTGCAGTTTCTGCAAATCTTCTTTACCGATGCACGTACTTTCATGTCTCTATCTCCGAAATACCGACGCGTTTATCGAACGCTACCGGACGCACCATAAGTTTTCAGGTTGGCCTTTTTCATCACCGAATCATACTGGTGAGACATCAGATGACTCTGCACCTGGGCCATAAAATCCATAACCACAACGACTACAATCAACAGTGAAGTACCGCCCAGGTAAAAGGGCACGTTCCACATCACCACCAGAAACTGTGGCATCAAACAAACCAGTGCGATATAAGCTGATCCGAATACTGTCAATCGAGTCAATACGCCATCAATATAGTTGGCGGTCTGTTGACCGGGACGAATACCGGGTACAAAAGCACCTGATTTCTTCAAGTTATCTGCCACTTCTACCGGGTTAAACATCAACGCCGTGTAAAAGAAGCAGAAAAATACGATAAATACCGTGAACAACAATATGTTCAGCGGCTGGCCGGGGCCCAATGCCACCGTTATATCCTGCAGCCAGTCAGCAGAATCACCGCTGCCAAACCACTGCGCCAGCGATGCGGGAAACAGCAAGATGCTGCTGGCAAAAATCGCGGGAATAACGCCCGCCATATTGACCTTCAGGGGAAGATGAGAGCTCTGGGCCTGGTACATCTTCCTGCCCTGCTGTCGCTTGGCATAATTCACCGTGATGCGACGCTGGCCGCGCTCGATGAAAACAATCATATAGATCACGCCAATTGCCAGGGTCAGTACAAACAGCAGTATCAGGATGTTCAACTCGCCCTGCCTGGCCTGTTCCAGCGACTGACCGATTGCCGCTGGCAAACCCGCGACGATACCCGCGAAGATCAGCAGCGATATGCCGTTGCCTACGCCTTTTTCGGTAATCTGCTCGCCCAGCCACATCATAAACACCGCACCGGTCACCAGCGATGTCACCGCGATCACATAAAACAGCATTGACGTGTCATACGCCATGCCCTGGTTGGCCATGCCAGCGGTCATACTGAACGCCTGTACTGTGGCCAATACTACCGTCAGATAGCGCGTGTACTGGCTGATCTTACGTCGACCAGACTCGCCCTCTTTCTTCAATTGCTCCAACTGCGGGGTAACCGCCGCCATCAGCTGCATGATGATCGAGGCCGAAATGTAGGGCATGATCCCCAGCGCCAAAATACTCATGCGCTCCAACGCACCACCGGAAAACATGTTGGCCAGACCAAGGATCGTACCCTTGTTCTGGTTAAACAATGCCGCCAGCTGGTCGGGATCTATCCCTGGAACCGGTATATGGGTGCCAATGCGATAGACAATAATCGCCAACAATACAAAGCGAAGGCGAGCAAAGAGCTCGCCTAGTCCAGCCTTGTTTACTGAGGGAAGCTGAGCGTTCGCCATTTAGTCCTCTACTTTTCCGCCTGCCTGTTCAATTGCTTCACGGGCACCTTTAGTGACCGCCAGACCTTTGACAGTCACTGCCTTGCTCAGTTCACCGGACAAAAACACACGCGCCCGGGTGACATTCTCCTTAACCAGGTCAGCATTTTTCAGCGCTTGCAGGTCAACCACTTCGCCTTCAACACCGTTCAACTCGCCCAGGCGAACCTGCGCAGTGGTGCGGCCTATACGCGAGGTAAAACCGTACTTGGGCAGACGTTTCTGCAAAGGCATCTGGCCGCCTTCGAATCCAGGTCTTACCGAACCACCTGATCGAGATTTTTGACCCTTGTGGCCACGACCGGCTGTTTTGCCAGTGCCACTACCGATGCCGCGACCTACGCGCTTGGCATCTTTCTTTGAACCCGGCGCAGGGCTCAGGGTATTCAGTCGCATAACGTCTGACATTGTTTATTCCTCGACCCTTAGCAAATAATGTGCTTTGTTGATCATGCCGCGCACGGACGGAGTATCTTCTACTTCCACCGTGTGGCCGATTCGACGCAGACCCAGGCCCGCAACGCTCGCCTTATGGTTCTTCAGGCGACCGCTGGTACTCTTGATCTGTGTTACTTTGATTGTTGCTTTAGCCATGACTTAGCCAACCCACGTAATTAATTCAAAATCTCTTCTACACTCTTGCCGCGTTTCGCAGCAACCTGCTCCGGTGCAACCATGTCGCGCAGGCCATTGAATGTTGCGCGCACCACGTTTACCGGATTGGTAGAGCCATAACATTTAGCCAGTACATTGTGTACACCGGCAATTTCCAGCACAGCACGCATCGCACCACCGGCGATTACACCGGTACCTTCGGAAGCGGGCTGCATGTATATCTTGGACGCACCGTGCCTGGCTTTAATCGGGTACTGGATAGTGCCGTCAATCAACTCGACCTGAATCGTATTACGGCGGGCAGCTTCCATCGCCTTTTGGATCGCTATTGGCACTTCACGCGCTTTACCGCGACCAAAACCCACTTTGCCATTGCCATCGCCAACCACTGCCAGCGCAGTAAAACCAAAGATTCGGCCACCTTTGACCACCTTGGCTACCCGGTTGATCTGAACCAGTTTTTCCTGGAGATCACCTTCCTGCTGCTGCTTTCTCTGATCGTTATATGCCATATCTATACCCTAGAATTCCAGTCCGGTTTCACGAGCGGCATCGGCCAGAGCCTTGACGCGCCCGTGGTACTTAAAACCACCGCGGTCGAAGGCCACTTGCTCTACACCCGCCGCCTTTGCACGCTCTGCTACCAGTTTGCCCACGGCAGCTGCCGCTTCGATATTGCTGGTGTTACCGCCGCGCAAGCTGCTATCCAGGGTTGAGGCGCTGGCCAAAACCGTGTCGCCAGTCGGCGCTATAATCTGGGCATAAATATGTCTGGGCGTGCGATGCACACTCAAACGGTTGACGCCCAGGCCACTTATATGGGCACGACCACGACGGGCGCGACGTAACCTTGAATCATTTTTTGCACTCATATCAACTTACCTATTTCTTCTTGGCTTCTTTACGGCGAATATGCTCGTCGGCGTAGCGAATACCCTTACCCTTGTATGGCTCTGGCGGACGGAAACTGCGGATCTCCGCAGCGGCCTGGCCGACGGCCTGTTTGTCGAAACCTCTAACAACCACTTCGGTCTGGCTGGGAGTTTCCACCGTCACGCCCTCAGGCAGTTTATAATTGACGGGATGCGAAAGGCCCAGGGTCAAATTGATGCTGTTACCGGTCGCTTTTGCACGATAGCCGACACCATTCAAAATGAGTTTCTTTTCCCAACCTGCACTGACGCCTATGACCATGTTGTTAACCAGCGCACGGGTAGTTCCGGCCATCGCCTTGAACTTGTCGCTGTCATAAGCAAAGGTCAGCACGTTGTCATCCTGGTTTACCTGGATGCCCTCAACCAGGGAAAGCTCCAGCGACCCCTTCCCACCCTTGACGGTGAGAGCGCGGCCATTCACCTGAACCTCGACTCCCCTGGGCAGTGCTACCGGACTATTTGCGACTCTAGACATCTTAAATGCTCTTTAAATTAATTAGTTAAAAAACGGTGCAAAGCACTTCGCCACCAACACCGGCGGCGCGCGCAGCGCGATCTGTCATGACACCCCTGGAAGTGGAGACAATTGCCACACCCAGGCCGTTGCGAATTGAAGGCAGGTCATCTTTGCCTGAGTAGTTGCGCAAACCCGGACGGCTAATGCGATCGATTTCGGCGATTACCGGCTTGCCCTCGTAATATTTCAACTCAATCGACAGGCGTGGCTTGCCGTCTTCATCTGCTGCCGTAAAACTCGCAATATAGCCCTCGTCTTGAAGAACGGCGGCAACAGCGGCTTTCAATTTTGAACCGGGCATTTGCACGCCGGTTTTTCCTGCCATCTGCGCGTTGCGGATGCGGGTCAACATATCTGACAATGGATCTTGCATACTCATAATCGAATTCTCTCCTAAACCAACTGATCCGTTACCAACTGGCCTTAACCAGACCGGGCACATCACCGCGCATAGCCGCTTCACGCAACTTGTTGCGGCACAGGCCAAATTTACGATATACGCCGTGAGGGCGTCCGGTAATCGCACAGCGACGACGCTGACGAACCGGGCTGGCATCACGAGGCAGCTTCTGCAGGGCTATCTGGGCATCCCACTTCTCTTCGTCAGATGAATCGACGCCGCTGATAATCGCTTTCAGGTTGGCACGCTTTTCAGCGTACTTAGCCACCATATTTGTGCGTTTTTTCTCACGCGCAATCATAGATTTCTTTGCCATGAATAAAGCCTCTTAGCTCTTCAAAGGGAAGTTGAAAGCGCGCAGCAGGGCGCGACCTTCATCGTCCGTCTTAGCGGTGGTAGTAATCGTAATATCCATACCACGCAATGCATCCACCTGATCGTAATCAATCTCAGGGAAAATAATCTGCTCTGTAATGCCCATCGCAAAGTTGCCCCTGCCATCGAAGGACTTGGGACTAATACCGCGAAAGTCACGGATACGGGGGATAGCGATGCTAACCAGACGATCCAGGAACTCATACATACGATCGGCACGCAAAGTCACCTTGCATCCAATAGGCCAGCCCTCGCGAACCTTAAAGCCCGCAATAGAGCGCCGCGCCTTGGTGACCACAGCCTTTTGCCCGGAGATTTTCTCCATATCAGCAACGGCGTTTTCCATCACTTTCTTGTCACCAAGCGCTTCACCAACACCCATATTCAAGGTGATCTTGGTGATACGAGGTACTTCCATCACGTTGGCCAAACCCAACTCTTCTTTAAGTTTGGGAGCCAGTTCGCTCTTGTATTTTTCCTTCAGCGTTACCATTATCTTTACCTGTAAGCTCTTTGCTTCTAAACCCTGACAGCGCTATCGCCGCTTAAGAGTCTATTGCCTCGCCACTAGACTTGAAGATACGAACCTTGCTATCTCCATCCACTTTAAAACCCACACGATCGGCTTTGTTGGAACTGGGGTTGAAGATCGCCACATTCGAACCTTGAATCGGCGCTTCATTCTCCACAATGCCACCGGCCACACCCATTTGGGGATTAGGCTTGGTGTGCTTCTTCATCATATTGACACCGGACACCAGCAACTTGCCGTTATCCAGTACCTTGCGAACCTTGCCGCGCTTACCCTTGTCCTTACCGGCCAGGATAATCACTTCGTCATCGCGCTTGATTTTCAACATTTTCCTTTCCTCTATCCTGCCGGCGACTAAATAACTTCAGGTGCCAGAGAAATAATCTTCATAAAGTTTTCGCCGCGCAGTTCCCGAGTCACTGGCCCAAATATACGTGTGCCAATGGGCGCGTTCTGAGCGTTCAAAATAACGGCGGCATTGTCGTCGAACTTGATCGAGGAACCGTCGGGACGTCGAACACCTTTTCTGGTGCGGACAACAACGGCAGTCAGAACCTGGCCTTTTTTGACCTTGCCGCGAGGAATCGCTTCTTTCACAGTTACCTTAATCAGGTCGCCCACTCTCGCATAGCGCCGATGGGATCCACCCAACACCTTGATACACATCACACGACGGGCACCGCTGTTGTCGGCTACGTTCAAATACGACTGTGTCTGAATCATTTTCTACTCCAAACTCTGGCTTTAGCCATTAATTCTGCGTTCGCACGCTTTACCTAGAAACCCAAATCCAAAGACTTAGGCAGCGCTGACAACAACTTCCAATAATTTCCAAGTCTTGCTCTTGGAAATGGGACGGGTTTCACCGACCGTTACAGTATCGCCAATATTGCACTCATTGTTTTCGTCATGAGCATGTAACTTGGAAGAGCGAGTAATGTACTTGCCGTACACCGGGTGCTTTACCCGACGCTCGACCAACACAGTAATCGTCTTGTCCATCTTGTTACTGACAACCCTACCGGTTGCAGTACGTGTACTCTTTTGGGCAACTGACATGATTAACTACCTGCCTTTTGGTTCAGTACAGTCTTTACGCGTGCGATATCGCGCTGGTTTTGCTGGAGCAGATGTGTCTGCCCCAACTGACCAGTGGATTTTTGCATGCGCAGCTTGAACTGCTCCTCACGCAAAGTGAGCAGTTGCTTATTCAAATCCTCTGCGGGCTTATCCCGCAATTCGCTTGCTTTCATCACATCACCGACCGTTTAACAAATGTTGTAGCAACGGGAATCTTGGCTGAAGCCAGTGCGAACGCTTCACGCGCCAGTTCCTCAGACACACCCTGTACTTCGTACAGTATTTTTCCGGGCTGAACCTGGGCCACCCAATATTCAACGTTACCCTTACCTTTACCCTGACGTACCTCTAGGGGCTTGTTAGTAATTGGCTTGTCGGGGAAGACGCGAATCCAAATTTTTCCGCCACGCTTGATGTGACGAGTCATGGCACGTCGGGCAGCTTCGATCTGGCGCGCCGTAATGCGACCGCGACCCACCGCTTTCAAACCGAATTCGCCGAAGCTAACCTTGCTGCCACGTAGTGCCAGACCGCGGTTGCGCCCCTTGTGCATTTTGCGAAATTTTGTACGCTTTGGTTGAAGCATCTGCGTAGCCCTTAATTAGTTGCTGTTTTCTTGGCGCCTGAATTGGCTTGCTCTTCATCGCCAATCACTTCGCCTTTGAAAATCCAAACCTTCACACCCAGAATTCCATAAGTGGTGGAAGCCTCAAAAGTGGCGTAATCGATATCGGCACGCAATGTGTGCAGCGGCACACGCCCCTCTCTATACCACTCGCTGCGTGCAATCTCTGCACCGCCCAAACGTCCGCCAACCTGTACCTTGATGCCTTCGGCACCCTGGCGCATGGCATTTTGTACAACCCGCTTCATAGCACGCCGGAACATCACTCGACGCTCCAGTTGCTGGGCAACATTCTGTGCGACCAACTTCGCATCCAAATCCGGCTTGCGAATCTCTTCAATGTTCACGTGCACAGGAACGCCCATCATCTTGGTCAACGTCTTGCGCAGGGTATCGACGTCTTCACCTTTCTTACCGATGACAATACCTGGCCTGGCCGTGTGAATGGTGATGCGCGCGGTCTGGGCCGGTCGCTCAATCACGACGCGACTTACAGATGCGTGATCCAGTGCCTTTTCGATGTACTTGCGCACTTCCAGATCAGTGAGTAACTGCTGAGTGTAGTTCTTGTTATCCGCGTACCAGATCGATGTGTGATCTTTAACAATTCCTAAACGGATACCAATAGGATGTACTTTCTGACCCATATGGGGTTCTCCTAAGCCTTAGCCTTCGCCGTCTGCAACTTTTACAGTGATATGACAAGAGCGCTTCAAAATGCGATCCGCGCGACCTTTTGCACGGGGCCGCAGACGCTTCATCGTCATGCCTTCATCTACATAAATGCTGGACACCTTCAATTCGTCGACATCCGCACCCTCATTGTTCTCAGCATTGGCAATCGCAGAGTCAAGTACCTTCTTGACCAGGTGAGCCGCCTTTTTAGGGCTGAATTCCAATAGGGTCAACGCGCCTTCAACTGACATTCCGCGAACCTGGTCCGCGACCAGGCGAACTTTCTGCGCGGAGATACGTGCCCCTTTCAGTCTTGCTGCAACTTCCATCTTCTAAACCTCGTTTTTCCAACAAGCGCCAATCAACGCTTAGCGCTTGGCTTTCTTATCTACAACATGGCCTCTGAACGTGCGGGTCACCGCAAATTCACCTAATTTGTGTCCAACCATGTCTTCGCTGACCAGAACGGGCACATGCTGTCGGCCGTTGTGTACAGCAATAGTCAAACCGACCATATCCGGCGATATCATGGAACGGCGCGACCAGGTCTTGATTGGGCGTCTGTCGTTACTCTCAACCGCTGCTTCAACCTTCTTCATCAGGTGAAGGTCAATAAAAGGACCTTTTTTCAGTGAACGTGGCACAATATCTTTCCTCTAAATCTCGTTAACCCAAAGGTCGCTCTACTTCTTACGGCGACGGCGCACAATCAACTTGTCTGTACGTTTATTCTTGCGTGTCTTGTAGCCCTTGGTAGGAGTACCCCATGGGCTGACCGGATGACGGCCACCTGAAGTACGTCCTTCACCACCACCATGCGGGTGATCAACCGGGTTCATCGCAACACCGCGAACCGTCGGGCGAACACCGCGCCATCTTGAGGCGCCGGCCTTACCTAATTTACGCAGGCTGTGCTCGGAATTGGATACCTCACCCAAAGTTGCCCGACAATCGGCCAATACCTTGCGCATCTCGCCAGAGCGCAAGCGCAAAGTGGCGTAGCGGCCTTCACGCGCTACCAGCTGGGCGGACGTGCCTGCCGAGCGGACCATTTGTGCGCCTTTGCCGGGCTTGAGCTCAACCGCGTGAACAACTGAGCCCACCGGAATACTGCGCAATGGCAGGCAGTTACCCGTTTTGATCGGCGCCGCGGCACCGGAGTGCAGCTCATCACCGGCGGCCACGCCTTTGGGCGCGAGTATGTAACGACGCTCGCCATCTGCAAACAACAGCAATGCAATGTGTGCAGTACGATTGGGGTCGTACTCTATGCGCTCCACCTTGGCGGGAACGCCATCCTTGGTGCGCTTAAAATCGACAATACGGTAGTGTTGCTTGTGACCACCGCCAATGTGACGGGTGGTAATCCGACCATTGTTGTTGCGTCCACCGCTCTTAGACTGCTTCTCCAACAGGGGCTTGTACGGAGCGCCCTTATGAAGGCCCTCGGTAACCACACGGACGACATGGCGACGACCGGGGGAAGTGGGCTTACTCGTTAAAACTGCCATCTCGAACCTACTCCTTACTTCGGCTTATTCAGCGGAGGCAAAATCAATGTCTTGCCCCTGCTCTAGTCGAACGTATGCTTTTTTCCAGGTCGGCTTGGTACTAAAACCAAATTTGGTGCGCTTAACCTTGCCCTTTACTTTCAGGGTGCGCACTGCATTGACCTTGACCTTGAACAGCTGCTCAACAGACGTCTTGATTTCGGCTTTCGTCGCATCGACGGCGACTTTGAACACATACTGATTGCTCTGCTCGGCGACGATTGCTGCCTTCTCCGAGACATGCGGACCTACCAGTATTTGAAATACGCGTTCCTGGTTCATCCCAGCATCTCCTCAAACTTCTTCACAGCGTCAACAGTCACCATGACCTTGTCGTAGGCAATCAAGCTGACAGGGTCAACACCCTCTACGTCACGCACATCAACCTTGTGCAGATTGCGAGCCGCCAGATACAGGTTTGTATCCACTTCCGCAGACACGATAAGCACGTTATCCAAGCCGTATTCACCCAGCTGCTTGACCAGCAATTTGGTCTTGGGCTCTGCCACCGTCAGGCTCTCTACAACCACCAGTCTGTCCTGGCGTGCGAGCTCGGAAATGATAGAACGCAGGGCGGCGCGGTACATCTTGCGATTCACTTTTTGGGAGTGATCCTGCGGCTGCGCGGCAAAGGTCACTCCACCGCTACGCCAGATAGGCGAGCTTCTGGTGCCCGCTCTGGCGCGGCCGGTGCCCTTCTGACGCCATGGCTTGGCACCACCGCCCCTGACTGCCGCACGATTCTTCTGCGCGCGACTGCCTTGACGGGCGCCAGACAAAAAGGATGTGACTACCTGGTGAACCAGGTCTTCGTTGTATTCACGTGCAAAGGCAACGTCGGAGACGGACACTGTGCCCGCCGCTTCATTACCCGGCTTTAATACACTTAATTCCACGTTAGAGACCCCCTAAACTTAAGCCTTGACCGCGGGACGCACAATCACGTCGCCGCCAGGAGCGCCCGGAACGGCACCTTTGATGAGCAGTAAATTGCGCTCAACATCGACCCGGATAATTTCCAGTCCCTGCGTAGTAACATTTGCAGCACCCATATGACCGGACATTTTCTTGCCCTTAAAGACACGACCCGGTGTCTGGCACTGACCAATAGAGCCAGGTGCACGGTGAGATAGTGAGTTACCGTGCGTGGCATCTTGCATCTGAAAGTTATAGCGCTTGATAACGCCCTGAAAGCCCTTACCTTTGGACTTGCCAGAAACATCAACCATTTGCCCCACTTCGAAGCGCTCCACAGTCAGTTCAGAGCCCAGCTCAGGTGCCTCATCAGCGCCCTCCAGGCGAAACTCCCACAGACCATAACCCGCTTCAACGCCAGCTTTGGAAAAATGCCCAGCTTCCGACTTGCTTACTTTGGCGGCCTTGCGACTTCCCGCAGTGACCTGAATTGCACGATAACCATCGCTATCGAGCTCTTTGATTTGAGTAACGCGGTTTGGAGTTACCTCCACTACGGTTACTGGAATTGATGCGCCGTCTTCGGTAAAAACACGAGTCATACCAGACTTGCGACCGACTAATCCAATAGTCATCTTGTTAACCTCTCAGTGTACGGGGCTTTACCCTCTATGGCCGCTCATTACTGAGCGTTACACACTTGGGACTCCTGCCCCAAGCAGGTCCTGATTACGAAAGTTCGTTAATCAAGACTAATCTGTACTTCCACACCTGCTGCCAGGTCCAACTTCATCAAAGCGTCTACTGTCTTTTCGGTAGGCTCTACGATGTCCAACAAACGCTTGTGAGTACGGATTTCGTACTGATCACGCGCGTCCTTATTGACGTGGGGAGAAATCAACACAGTGAATCTCTCCTTCCGGGTGGGAAGAGGAATCGGACCCTTAACCTGGGCACCGGTACGGCGCGCGGTTTCTACAATCTCTTGAGTAGATGTATCTATCAGTCGATGATCAAACGCCTTTAGGCGAATTCGAATACGTTGACTCTTCACCGGATCAAACTCCAATCAATAAAAAAACCAGAGGCCCGCAATGGAGCCCCCTGAAAAAGGAACGCGAATTCTAAAGATCGACCCGCTTGGTGTCAAGGGTGATTTGGAATATATTTCAGGGGGTTTGCGCCAAAAGGTGGAGGCAACCCGCTGCCCTGACTGGCTTTATACCCCGCTTGGTTGATACCCCACGCCCTTGCGGGGTATAAAGCCAGTCAGGGCCGCTACCCAGGCGGCTACCAAGCCACTGAAGTAGCAGGAGATACCTCATGAATAACGACGAGAAGACCCACTCACTCCTGATTGGCTATTTGCTGTGGATTTTCGGGTTTATGGGCTCCCACCGATTTTACTATGGCCGGCAAGTCACCGGGGTGATCTGGTTTTTTACCCTGGGGCTGTTCTTCATTGGCTGGTTTATTGATCTGTTCTTGATTCCGGGGATGGAAAGAGACGCCCAACGCCGCTTTGAGCCCGGACCGGTAGACTATGACCTGTGCTGGATATTACTGACATTTCTGGGTTTTCTGGGCATACACCGGTTTTATATGGGAAAAGTGTTCACTGGCCTGCTTTACCTGGTCACGGTGGGGTTGTGCGGTATCGGTGTGCTGTATGACTTCCTGACCTTGAATGGGCAGATTTCTGAGGTTAACGACGAGTAGGGGACGGACTTAAGTCCGTCCCCCGGCAGCTGCGCTGCCGTGCCCTTATTCGAAAATCTTGGCAACCACGCCGGCGCCAACGGTACGGCCACCTTCGCGAATCGCAAAGCGCAGGCCCTCTTCCATCGCAATCGGCGCGATCAAGGTCACCACCATCTGCACGTTGTCACCAGGCATAACCATC